>OCVV012844135.1_pt1 | contig 119561 bp, 97 predicted proteins | sample 1539721 | NCBI WGS metagenome assembly OCVV01 (sample SAMN02144230, study PRJEB22623) | gut metagenome | biome: sheep rumen | host: Ovis aries | place: New Zealand
ATGCTTGAAAGCTTGCAGAGCAACTGTCAGCGGGTGAGTTTTGCGCAGCACCATCATCTACTCGTCTGCCATATTCCTTATACCGAACTCGCGTTAATTTATAGAACCCACCATATATGTTACGGCGTGATATCAACAAGAAAAAGGCTGCGCAATGGAATTCATCCATACGCAGCCTTTCGCCTATTTCTTTTTTATTATTGTCTAATTTCCTATTTATCTAATTTTCTAATCATCTGCTTTCCACGCTTTTCCAGTACGTCGTCACGGGCTGTTTGGCAGCCAGCACGTCATCCACGCGCCCGATGGGGGTGTTGTGGGGCGCGGTCTTTACGAGCTCGGGGTCGGTCTTAGCCTCCTGTGCGATGCGGTGCATGACGTCGATGAAGGCGTCGATGGTCTCCTTGGACTCGTTCTCGGTGGGCTCGATCATGAGGCTCTCGTGGAAGAGGAGGGGGAAGTAGATGGTGGGAGCGTGGTAACCGTAGTCGAGCAGGCGCTTGGCCACGTCCATCGTGGTGACGCCGGTCGACTTGTCGGCAAGGCCGTCGAAGACCACTTCGTGCTTGCAGAGGCCCTGTATGGGCAGGAGGTAGTCGTCGCGCAGGCGTTCCTTGATGTAATTAGCGTTGAGGGTTGCCAACGGGCCTACCTGCTTCACGTGCTCGCGACCGAGACTGAGAATGTAGGCGTAGGCCTTGAGCATCACGCCGAAGTTGCCGAAGAAGCTGCCGACGGAAAGGGGAGCGGACTGAGAATGGGAAATTGTGAAAATAGGAGAATTAGAAGAGGCTGGCGCAGCGTCTTTTCCTATTTCCTTATTTTCCAACACCACGCGGGGCGTAGGCAGGAACTGCTCAAGCCCTTTGCGCACCCCTACGGGGCCGCTGCCGGGGCCTCCGCCGCCGTGAGGCGTGGAGAAGGTCTTGTGGAGGTTGATGTGCATGACGTCGAAGCCCATGTCGCCCGGGCGGCACTCGCCGAGGAGGGCGTTGAGGTTGGCACCGTCGTAGTACATCAGGCCGCCGGCCTCGTGCACCATCTTGGTGATCTCCAGCACGCGTGGCTCGAAGATGCCGAGGGTGTTGGGGTTGGTCATCATCATGGCTGCCACCTGGGGCCCTATCTCGCTGAGGAGCTCGCGCAGGTGGTCGACATCGACGGTGCCGTCGGGCAGGCTCTTGACTTCCACGACCTCAAGGCCGCAGACGGCTGCCGAGGCGGGGTTGGTGCCGTGGGCCGAGTCGGGGATGAGAACTTTGGTTCGGGGAGAGGGGGCTGTCGCCTCATGATACGCCCTGATGACCATCAGGCCCGTGAGCTCGCCGTGGGCCCCGGCACAGGGATTTAGGGTGAACTCGCTGAGTCCTGCCAGCTCGGCCAGTGACTGCTGGAGGTTGTAGTAGACTTCGAGTGCGCCCTGGCAAGTCTCGGCGGGTTGCAGGGGGTGCAGGGCGGCGAAGGCACGCATGGCGGCTATCTCCTCGTTGATGATGGGGTTGTATTTCATCGTGCAGGAGCCTAAGGGGTAGAAGCCGTCGTTGACGCCGAAGTTGTTGTGGCTGAGGTTGGTGTAGTGGCGCACTACGGTCAGCTCGTCGCACTCGGGCAGCCGTGCGGTCTCCGTGCGGCGCAGTGCTGCAGGCAGTTCGGCAGTGGTGTGGGTGCGGTCGTAGTCCTGGGGCAGGCTATAGCCTTTGCGTCCTTTCTTCGAGAGTTCGAAGATCAGGTTTCCGTATAATGTTCTGTTCATTGTTTTTCGCTATTGTGTTTTCGCTTCTTTATTTCAAGGATGAGTGAGACAATGCCTACCACGACGCCGGCGACGCCTAAGAGCAGGGTTATCAGGTCAAAGTTGTCCTTGGCAAATGTGATGAGCGAATCCATAGTTTATTTATTAGCTTGTCCAAGGATTTCTACCAGTTCTTCAATCTCCTCGGGCGTGCGCTGTTCGGTGACGGCAAGCATGAGGGTCTTCTCTCCTACTTTGACGCCGGCGAGGTAGCCGCATTCGGTGGCCTCGGCCAGCAGGGCGTCGAGGTCGCCGTCGTAGTCGAGGCAGAACTCATTGAAGAAGGGTTTGTCGGGGAAGGTGAGGCGGAAATGTCCAGTGGCGATGAGTTTGTCGCAGAGCATGTGGGCTCCTGCATAGCTCATCTCAGCGACTTCGCGCAGACCTTCCTTGCCCATGAGACTGAGGTAGATGGTTACGTAGAGTGCCATGAGGCTTTGGTTGGAACAGATGTTCGAGGTGGCTTTCTGGCGGCGTATGTGCTGCTCGCGGGCTTGCAGTGTCAGCACGAAGCAGCGCTGGCCGCGGTTGTCGAGCGTCTGGCCTACGATGCGGCCGGGCATCTTGCGGATGAGCTTCTCGGTGCAGGCCATAAAGCCTACGCCGGGGCCGCCGAAGGTCATGGGAATACCGAGGCTTTGGCCTTCGCCCACGGCTACGTCGGCGCCCCACTCGCCGGGCGTCTTCAGTATGGCGAGGTCGGAGGGGTTGGCGTTGATGACGAAGATGCCTTTCTGCTCGTGGACTTTCTCGGCGACGCCCGTATAGTCTTCTACGATGCCGTAGTAGTTAGGCTGCTGAACGATGACGCCTGCCACGCCACCCTCGGAGAGCTCGCGGTCGAGGGCGTCGCGGTCGAGGGCACCGTCCTTGGCGGGGATGAGCTGTAGTGGGACGCCGTGGAAGTGTGCATAGGTGTCGACGACGCGGCGCACCTTGGGGTCGAGCGTCTCGCTGACGAGCACGCGGGTGGCTTTCTTGGCATTCGACCATGCCATCATCACGGCCTCGGCGGTGGCGGTGGCGCCGTCGTACATCGAGGCGTTCGAGATGTCGAGGCCTGTGAGCTCGGCTATCATCGATTGGTATTCAAAGATGTAGTGGAGCGTGCCCTGCGAGATTTCAGCCTGATAGGGGGTGTAGGAGGTGAGGAATTCGCTGCGCTCGATGAGGTTTTGTACGACGCTGGGGGCATAGTGGTCGTAGCAACCGGCACCGGCGAAGCAGATGAGTTGCTGCGTGGCGAGGGGGCTTGTCAGCTGCTCGAAGAAGAGGCGCAGGTCGGTCTCGGAGAGTGCGTCGGGCAGGTTGTAGTCGCGCTGGAAGCGGGCCACCTCGGGCACATCGGCGAAGAGGTCGTGGACGGAGCTGACGCCGCAAGCCTGAAGCATCTCCTGCAAATCTTCGCTGGTGTGGGGGAAATACTTGAATTGCATAGCTGAAAATTAGACAATGTGAAATTTAGAAAATAAGAAAGGCGGAGGCTGCCTCTTCCTTTCTTATTATCTTATTATCTTAATCTCTTATCTCTCACGCCTCGCAATGTGCCTTGTAAGCCTCGACGTCCATGAGGTTGTCGAGTTCGGCGGGGTCGGAGAGCTGGACCTTGATGATCCAGTTGGCGAAGGCGTCCTTGTTGAGGAGCTCGGGCTCGTCCTCGAGTGCTTCATTCACCTCAACGACGGTGCCGCTGACGGGTGCGATGAGGTCGCTGGCGGCCTTGACGCTCTCTACGGCGCCAAACTCCTCGCCTGCGGTGACTTCATCGTCCACTTCAGGCATGTCGACGTATACGACGTTGCCCAGGGCGTGCTGAGCATAGTCGCTGATACCAATGTAACCAAATTCGCCTTCTACGCGAACATACTCGTGTGACTCGCTGTAGCGGAGTCCGGATTCAAATGTTGCCATAATTGTAAATGTGAAATTGTGATAATAAGAAAATAAGAAAGGCTAAGGGTCAATCCTCATCCATATTGTCTCTCGTTTTCTTAATTACCTTGATTAATGTACCTATAATTATATTTAAATCGTTTTTTAGAGAATCAAATTCTTTCTGACCGATGGTCTCGGACAAGAACAGGAGGTCTATCCAATAATCTGTTTCGCCGGCTTCTTTAAGAGCGATATTCAGCTTGGTGAGAAAATCAGGCTTGCTCTGTGCATATTCGCTTTCCGCTATATTCGCACCAATACTCGTTCCGGATTTGTAGATTTGGTGAGAAATGACAAATTCTTTTCGCTCTTCTTTACTTAGACAAATTCATTATTCGCAAGGCAAATTTTTTGCTTAGCTCAGCCAACAGATTATTCCTAATCATCTCCTTTTCTTATTTTCTAAATTTCTTATTTTCTAATTACTTTTTGTAACTCTTATTATAGAACTGCTTCTTGACGACTGTACCGGGGAAGACCTTCTTGCGGATCTGAACCTGCAGGGGTGTGCCCAGCTTGGCGAATTCGGTCTTGACCAGAGCCATACATACGCTCTTGTCGACCGAGAGGCAGTGGTAGCCGGTGGTGACTTCGCCCACCTGCTCGCCGGCCTCGTTGAGGACAGGGTAGCCATGGCGTGGGATGGCCTTGTCGGCCAGCTCGATGCCGATGATACGTGCGGGTGCGCCGTTGGCTTTCTGCTCGGCGAGTGCTTCCTTGCCGATGAACTCCTCTTTGTCGAGCTTGACGAAGATGGAGAGGCCGGCCATGACGGGCGTGATGTCTGCCGAGAGCTCGTCGCCATAGAGGGGTAGACCTACCTCGAAGCGTAGCGTGTCGCGACAGCCGAGGCCGCAGGGCTTGCAGCGTCCGCTTTCGAGCAGTTTGTCCCACGCCTTTTGTGTGAACTCATGCGAGCCATAGATCTCGAAACCGTCCTCGCCCGTGTAACCGGTGCGTGAGATGATGATGGTCTCGCCTTCGTCGCCGTCAGCGACGTCGAGCGTCTTTGCGGTATAGAACTTCAGCTCCTTGCACGGCAGGCCGAGGACTTCCTCTACAACGGCTTCAGCCTCGGGGCCTTGTACGGCGAGCTGCCCGTAGTAGTCGCTCTGGTGTTCAAAGCGGATGTCGAAGCCCTGCATCTGCTGTTGCATCCACTCGACATCCTTGTCAATGTTTGCGGCGTTGATGACGAGGAAGAAATCATTGTCGCCCATCTTGTAGACGAGCAGGTCGTCGACGGTGCCGCCGTTGGGGTAACACATCATGCCATAGTAGATCTGGCCTACGGGTGCGCCGGCGACGTCATTGGTGAAGATGTGCTGGACGAAGCGCTCGGCCTCGGGGCCGGTGATGCGCACTTCGCCCATGTGGGAGACGTCGAAGACGCCGCAGTGCTGGCGCACAGCGTTGTGCTCGTCGGTGATGTTGGTGTACTGGATTGGCATGATGAACCCTCCGAAGGGCGACATCAGTGCGCCGAGTGCCACGTGGCGGTCATAGAGGCAGGTTTTCTTTTCCATAGATAAAGTTCGGGTTTAGGTATTCTTTTTCAATTATTCTTATTGCTTCAACATCTTCATCGCTGAGTTTAAGCTCTTTATCACAAAGTCGCTTTACTGCGAAATGCTTAAATTCTTCAATGGAAATGTTGGTGTATTCTTTAAGAAGGGCTATTCTTTGCCTTACACTTTCTACGCCATGTTTGTCAAGTTTCGCTTTCTTTGGCGTTATAGCGGTTAACATGTGCTGCATATCTGTGTCGAATAACATTGTACCATGCACAATGCTATGTCCTGGAATGTGATAAAAAGCATTGCCTGACACTTTGCGGCCATCTACGAGTACATCGTTATTTGTCGTTGTAGTAGCTTGTAAACCTATGTCTCGAAGCATTGAACTTACCATCGAAAGATAATGGTTGAATGTCTTCACGACTTCATCGGAGCGGGTGATAAAGCTCATCATTAGGTTGGACATGTCAGCATATACACATCCACCTCCACTCTTTCGTCTAAAGAACTGAATGTCATGTTCACGGCAGTAATCTATGTTAACTTCGCAGAGTATGTCTTGATTCCGGCCGAAGATAACGCTAGGTGTCACTTGCCACATGAAAAAAAGATCATCTTCATTGTTTTTCTGGCGAGCTAGAAATTCTTCCATCGCAAGATAGAAGCTCAAGCGATGTTGCTTTTCAACAGGTAAAGTGACGAAAATCATGTAGGGCAATGTCTTTGGCTACAAAAGTAGCGAATCTCTTTGATAAAGACATACACTTTCCATTTTTTTTTCATTTTTTATCTTGTTTTACGCGCAAGTTGCCGTATCTTTGCCACCGAAAAAGAAATACAAGTAGTTTCAAAGTACTCCTTAACATAGTTTAGTAAGTCAATCCCAATATGATATAATAGCCTATTTCATTACCTTTGTACGATTGAGGCTTTGTTCCAAAAAAGCGTAAACCTTTTTTGATTTTAAGGAACCATATACCTCTATTTGTCAAATGGTATCCCAAGGATTAACTGTTTCCTCAAATAGAACCTATTAAATCATTCTCCCGCACATATTACCCTTATGAAAGATAAGATTCGCTGTAACTTTTACCTGTTAGTTTTTGGCGCGTTAGCGCGACTGCCGCTTTCTTGGCTTTTCGTGTTGAGTGACGCCCTCTGTTGGGTGATGCTACATGTTTGGCGTTATCGTCGTCGTGTCGTCCAAGAGAACATCCTGCGCGTTTTTCCAGACCGCACCGATGCCGAACGTCACGAGTTGGAAGTTGCTTTCTACCACCATCTTTGTGACCTTATCTTTGAAATAATCAAGCTTATACATATTTCTGATGAAGAGTTGGCGCGACGAGTGGAACCTCATGGAATCGAACTCGTAGATGAGTGTGCTCGCCAAGGTGTTCCATGTTTTGTCCTTTTAGGACATAACGGCAACTGGGAGTGGGCTGAACAGATGTATAATTTCTGCACCGAATCTATCACCTTCTGTCAGGTCTATCATCCGTTGCGCGACAAGGCTTTCGACGAGCTCCTCTTACGTCTTCGCAAACGCTTTAACAGCGTGAGTATTCCTCAGCGGCGAGTGCTACGGACCGTGTTGCGTCTAAGCCACGAGTCAAAACCTTTCGTTGTGGCCTTCAACTCAGACCAGCATCCCGACAGCAGCGTCCAAGAGCATTGGACCACGTTTCTTGGTCAGGACTCAGCCTATATTACTGGTGCCGAGGAGATTGGACGTAAGATAGGTGCCCGCTTTATATTTATGGATTTTGAGCAGCCTCGCCGTGGCTATTATCGTATTTCGTTGCATGAGATTAAGCCTGCAGAGGGTGAGCAATTTCCCTATACCATCTCTTATCTTCGTATGCTCGAAGCCTCCATTCGTCGACAACCCGAGCTGTGGCTATGGTCTCACCGTCGTTGGCGCCTGAGCCGTGATGAGTACAACCGCAGGCAAGCTCAGACTTCCAATCCTCGTTTTGCGAAAGATTGATTCACAAGCTCAGGTATACTATTATTCAGCTCTCAAATTTCAAATTGCGACTTGTCTGGAAAGTATTGTCGTAGAAAATCTGCTGCGTAACGTCTGTCGTCGTCATTGGCGAACTGCGAGTCATTCATGCAAAAAAACACTGGATTGTATTTTAGGAATTTATCGTAATTTTTCCTGTTGTCGATGTGTAACCTAAAGGAAGTTCGTTGCGAAACATAGCACAAATGTCCACGTTTCTCGGCAAGCGGTACGTAGGAATAGATATTCCGTTGGATGTCATTTTCGGCACGGATATGATTGCATAGGGTTGCGCTAATTTCCTTATCAAATACATGTCTTGTATGCTCATAGCTGCTCTTAAGATAAGAGTCTATGTTATGATGAGCCTTGCAACTATAGTAGATACCGTATTTCTGTTCAACTAATAATGCTGCATTATGAATCGTCTGCTTATAGTTGGTCAATTGTTTGCCTTGAACTTTCGTCTTGAATAGGAGAGCCCACTTCTTAAATATTCTCCAATTCATACGAAACTTTGGCAAGGAATCTTTAGCGAAGAATGTTTCAGGCGTAACAGGTTGATTGAAAAACATGTCGTCATTGGCATAGAGAAAATGCTCGGCAAGACCTGGAATCTTGTGCAAATGATGCTCAATCACGACAGAATTAAAACAAGGAAGGCACTCAGACGGCATTATTTCAGTATGATCCACAATCTTAATTTTCGGATGTGAGGTGTCAAGCCATCTGGGAACTTGATTGTCTGTGACTATGAAGATATTGCGAATCCAAGGAGCATATTTTTCTAAAGAACGTAAGCTATATTTTAATTCATCATTATCCACATATCGTCCTTTGCAATTAATATCTTCTAAAGAAAGATCCCCAATGCAGGCTTGTCGCTTGGCTATCCACTTTGGGTCGTTGCCATTTACCCAAAGATATACTAAATCAATGTCCATTATAATCTATTGCTTTTTACTATTACTCAGTTGTTGCTTGATTTCGGGATAATGTTCAAGAATCGTATTTAATGCTAATACATTACGGTCTGTAGTTCCCTTGAAATTCGTGGTTTTCAACGATAGCGTCTTAGGCTTGTCTAATCCTCGAGGTTTATTGTGGCCAAAAGGTACGGGAACTACAGGAAAACCATTGGCGACACCTGCTGCCCAAAACCAAATGTCATCAGTGCTTGGAGCCAGCTGGGTGAATTGTTTTTCGTCCAGCATTTCTGTCTTCAATGAATGAGGTGGATAGAGCACTCCGCCCACGCCCGTCTGCATATTAAAGAAACTTAAATGTATCCTCTTGAGCAAGAAATCATACCAGCGATATTTCTTCCAACTGCGATAAGGTTTTCCTAACTTAATACGCTTGGCACGATGAGCCAGCACTGCATCGGGAATCTGTGCATGCAGGTCTAATAAGTCCCGAAGCATGTGCTTATGGTACAATACATCATCATCTACGGTGACGATGATGGCCTCAGGAAAATCTTTGAGTGCTGGTATCAGTTTACGATAAGAGCGAATGTCTTTATCATAATTTCTAATCTCGAAAACGGGATTATTCTCAGACAGAGATCTCAGACTATTGGGAATTCTTCCCTCTTCAAATTGGGAAAAAGTGAGATAAAGTATTAATTTATCGGGGAGGACAGACCCATTCAAAAGAGATTGAACAGCTTTAACTGCGTATGGTATGGCCTTCGGAAATGAAGTCATCGATACCACTACTTGCTGCTTCTGATTCCTTGAATCCATAAGATAATATGCTTATTGTAAACCACTCGTATCTTCTATGTCGTTGAGATCATACTGCGTGAAGTATTCCGACTTAACTGTCGTCTGTGTTCCGCTGGCTCTTCCTCGAGCTTGCTTCTCGATGAATTCCTCATATGATCTTACCGCATAATGGTTAATACGGATAATGTCTTGTTGGGGTTCTCGCTCACGGAAATTCTTCCTTACGGGATGGCCATGAGAATCAGAGATAAAACCGGAAATCTTCGCAGCCTCATGACAGCCTATCATCGTGTAAACTTGGCGAGGATTTACAATGCTCTTCACATGGCGGTTTAAGTAATGGCTTGGTTTAGAATGGAACCTGAATCTCTCCATCATAGTACCAGGTGTTTTTGTTTTCCTGCCGCTGCTACCATAGATTAGCCAGTTAATCTCTACTGCAGCAAAGGATTCAAATCTTTTCAAAAAATCAGGTATAGAGGCATCCTTGACTGGAACGATAAATTCGTCCAAGTCTATAAATGCAATCCAACGGGAGGAAAAACGAAAATGTTCCAGACAGTCGTCATAGGCAGCTAATTGGCGCCTGTTTCCTGGCCAGAATTTATAGACCACGACGCCCGATTGGATGAAGGGTAAAAGTATATCCTTTGTGCCGTCAGTGCTTTCGTTGTCATAGATATAGAATTTCTCAACCCCATGATTGAGATGCCATTCTATCCATTCCTTAAAATAAGGTCCCTCGTTTTTAGCAATAGCACATACGGACAGATAATGTTCGGGAATCGTATGGTCGTTCTTAATACGATTCTTCAATTTGATGGCATTAATGGGACCAAATCTTAGTATTCCCCGCCATCTGTTGCGCGTCATCTTGTGAGGAATGACACCTGCTATGATTTCAGCAGCAACCTTGTTCATGGTCTAAAGTTCAAAACTTGATTTTTCGGGCAATATATGTTGGAATGAATGACGAATATTCCTCATTACAAGGTCATAATTGCGTATGTGGACATTGTCGTTGAGGCATATAAGAGTATACTCTTGTTGGTATATAGCCTTTTCTGCTTGCTTTGGCCGTACCATTAGAGGGAACATCTTCGTATCGCTATACGTATTGTACGGAAAGAAATTACCTTTACAAATCTGCCACATACGAAATAGCTCAGGAGTATAGTCGGTCAGCGCACGGAATTTGTTGGAAGAAGTCTCTGTTAGTTCCTTGCCTGCTGCAGCCCATACTTCAGTAAATGTCGATTTCAAATAAGGTTGAGCATTATGAGGAGTGCGGAGGGTGATGAATTTATCATAAAACCAAAGGAGGTAGTTCCAACGTGCCTTCATCCCGTAACTGTTGTCAAACCATTTTTCATGATGGAGTTTCATGACTTCCTTTTTGTTGAAGTGGCGGTTGATGATTTTTACATTATTCTTGATTCTCGTGTACCATTGCGACCATGATGGATTGTAGTCAAACACAGCAATATCGCACGGAAGACCATTCCTGAAGAAGCGTTCCTTCTCAACGTTGTTGATGATAAAGAAATCGTCATTAAAATAAACGAAATGCTCTGCTAATCCTTCTATCTTATGCAGATAGCGTTCTATAACCACCGAGTTGAATGTCGGCAGGAATTGCGATGGTATAAAGTCCTTATGGTTTACAATATTGATTTTCGGATGGTTGGCGACAAGCCATTCCGGCTTTTGGCCACTTGTAACAAAATGGATTTTATGTACCCATGGAGCAAACTTCTCAACCCCCCTGAACCAGTACTTCAAGAAACCGTTATCTCTGAACCGTGCTTTAGAGATTCCATTTTTAGTGTTCTCTTTTTTGCCAGAAAACTTGGAAAAGTCCACTTGCCATTTAGGATCGTTCATGTCAACCCATGTAATCACAAAATCAATTTCCATATATTAGTCTTTAGGGGTATTAAACCAACGTGGGTTGGGAATGAGTGTAATATGCTGAAAATATGTCGAATAGCAGCGGGCGCAGTCAGATGGTCTTGTCTTACTGCTGAAATTACAACACATTATTATTATGCTTATGGTGGGCAAAATTACAGAAAAATCCTTTATGGCAGAAGATTTCTGCAAGTTTTTTGCTGTGAGGGGCCAAAATACGCTTTTAGGGACAAGTGTCAACTTGTGTGTGGTTAATTATCACAGAAGCAGCACAACAGCTCCACCTATAGTTCGATTCTCAGTTTGGTAAAGTGGTATGGCTGTTGCCTGGATGCCACGGCAGGATGGAATCTTAAGCCATTTCTGCCATAAAGGGAGCATCCAATAGCCTATACGGGCGGAGAGAATGCCTATGCCAGCACCAAAGAGGACGTCGCCTACCCAATGCCGTTCATTGTAAAGCCTAAGCAAGGCAACGCCAGCCGCAACGCCATAGGCCGCAATACCAATGCCAAGTCCATATTCCGAGCGCACTAATTCAGCGCCTGTGAATACTGTTGCTGTGTGACCCGAAGGAAATGAATTGCGCGTCGACATGTCTGGCCGCCTTTCACGAATGGAGTATTTCAGCCCGCTTGTCAATGCTGTCATTGCTAAAAAGGCTGTAGATCCAGCAAGCAGACGATCCTTAATGTTGTGCTTACTCGAAATGCCGCACAGACCCAAACCTACGTATGCAGCAACAGGCACATATCTGATATAGTCGTCTGCATGAATATAATGATCATTGCGGAGGTCGGCCATTCCATCCTTAACGTTTTCTTGAAAATGGTGGCCAAACCCAGTACCAGCTATAATTCCTCCGGCTGCGGCTAGTGAGGCTGGAACATAAAGCTGTTGCAAACGAAAATGGGTGGCTTGGCAATGAGCACTGGCTGCTTGAGGCTCGGTGACGTTGAGGGTGTCCGCATCTGATGAGAAGTTACTTGCATTAGCTGCGGTGCTGAAAACAATCACCGAAAAGCAAACCATCAAGTGAGAAAAGGATGTGAAGTGGTGAATCATACGACGGACTTTGTTTTGCTACATTCAGGTGTAGCCTTTCAGCTGCTCAAAAACCTGTTTGTGTTCGTTTTTAAAGCTCTTTAGAAATAATGAGAATGTGCCGTTTAATATAGCTAAAGGAGGGGTAAGGTTGTTAGATGTATTGTAAGCTATGATAGCTGTATGAGACTATTCTTTTATTGTGACCTCACCGCATAGGGCACATTGCATCTTTGAGCGTATGTAAAAAGGGTCGTTGCTCTTTCCGTAAAGGTGCATGAGCTTTGCTATCGCACATTCGACAGTACTGTCGTAGCCGCTGATGACCCCTGCATTCTTGAGCAAAAAGCCACCGCTATATCGGGCCATCTCCACGGGGCCGGCTGCACATTGCGTTATGTTCACTATCGTTATTCCTTGCTGTTCAGCTCGACATAGGGCGTCCTTGAGCCATGGAAGCTGAGGTGCATTGCCACTTCCATAGGTACGCATGACTACAGAGTGAAGATTGGGCGCATCGAGAAGATAGCGTACCATGCGTTCTTCTATACCAGGAAAGAGTGTGAAGACTACAACGCCCGTGTTCATCTTCGTGTGTGGCACCATTGGTTGGGTGTAGTCAGGCTGAAGAATAAGTTCGTCGTGGTAATTAATCTTAATGCCAGCATCGGCAAGATGTGGGTAGTTGAAGGTGTCGAAAGCATTGAAACCTTCGCTGTTGATTTTCGTAGAGCGGTTGCCGCGAAGAAGTTTACCGCTGAAATATATGCAAACCTCAGGCACCCGTGGACGTCCATCGGGGCGACGAGCCGCAGCTATCTCTATGCTGGTTATTAAGTTTTCGCGTCCGTCGGTCCGCAACTGCCCAATTGGCAACTGAGAACCAGTGAGCACCACAGGCTTGGTCAGGTTTTCCAGCATGAACGACAACGCTGAGGCTGTGAATGCCATGGTGTCTGTGCCATGAAGGATGACGAAGCCGTCGTAGTTGTCGTAGTGCTCTGCAATGATTGCAACAAGTTGAGCCCACAAACGCGGGTTCATATCGCTTGAATCAATAGGTTCGGCAAATTGATGAACATCTACGTGTGCAGGAATATCTTGGAGTTCGGGCATGTGTGCCAGCAACTTGTTGAAGTCCAATGGTTCGAGGACTCCCGTTGCGGCGTTTACGTCCATGCCTATGGTACCTCCTGTGTAGACGAGAAGAATGCGTGCTTGCATGTTCTTATGGAATCAGTATTTTTGAGTTGTCGTATATGTACAAGCCTTTACGCGCTTGTCCGACGCGTTGACCGGCGAGGTTATAGAGATGATGGAACTCCTTTAATCGCATGGCTTCTGTTTCTTCCTTTAGCGCTTGCACGTCATCTGTTTCCTGTTCCTTGAGTTGCCACAGGCGCACATTGTCGATGTAGAGGCGTGTCTGATTTGCGACGCCCGTGTTGGCGGTGGTGTTGAGGCCGAGGCGTAGGGCGATGGTTTTTATGTCTGATGTCTCTACCAGCTCGAAGGGCACAGTCATTTGTTGCCATGTGCCAGCAGCGTCTGGGTAGGGGGCATAGTGTTGCTGTTCTCCAAATTCAACTCCACAGAGTAGCGTGCAGATGTTCCCGCCCGTGGTCGTGATGATGTTCGGTGCCGTGCGGCGGCTCTCGCCTGGGCAGTCGTAACGCATGTTAAACGTGAGCATGTATTTTCCGCTCTCTGGCAGTTGGATCTGCTGGCTGATGGCGCTGGTGCCAATGGTCCATGAATTGAGGATGCTGAGGCAACGGTCACCTACAGCATTTTCGAAAGCGGCAGGCACGGCCATGATGCTGGTGCTGTTGCCCACATTGGATGGCGAGACGCAGTACTGTGAGAAGCTGTAAGGCATAGAATAGAGGAGGGCAAAGTTGCTGGCGGGCGAGAGCTTGCTCTCTGCCGTCCAGCCTTCTACGGGCAGCACCTGTGGGAACTGGCTGTTGTCGGCCTTCACGGTCTGTGTGTAGCAGGGGTTGTAGCTCGTCCCGTTGAGGGTGATGCTGCCTGTGGTGCCCCAAGTATTGTCCTCCTCGAAACTAGGGTTTACAATGTACTGTGCTGTGATGTCCTCATAATAGGCTGTCTCATCCTTTTTTACATTGTCGCTGATTTCTCCGTCGTCCAGACGGATGATAACAGAGCCTTCGGCAGGAATAAGGATGTCCTTGCTCAATATCTTGTCGCCATCCATAATCGTTACGGTGACAGTCTGATCTGCGTTTATCAATGAACGTACATACAGCTGTTTGTCGTCCCATGGATTGAACATTTTTGCTGCTACTCCATCACCTTTTAAGTAGACGTTCAGGGGCTGCATCAGCGAGTGGCTTTCGTCCAGGGCGATGGTGGCTGAAGCTTTGCTGTTTATGATTTTTGTCTCTGTGCTCAGCACTGGAGCGCCGTATTCGCTTACCAGTCCTTTCAGCTCAGCTTTGTTGTTGCTCCCACCTGCCAGATTAGTTACGATGAGATAGCGTGTGCCGTCGGGGTCTGCAAACTTCACTCCATTCCATCCTTCAGGCAGTTGCTCTGCAAGGCTTACGGCTTGCTTTTGCAATGCTTCGGTTTCGGTCGCATCTACCTTGCTATAATAAATAATTGTAGATTTGTCAACCACTTTGCCTGAGGTAAAACTTTCGTTGCCCTGAGAGTAGATAGGATAGAACTTGGCACACTGAATACTGTTGTTCAGAGCTCTGTCACCGAAAGCCATACGTCCTGTACCGCCGAGGGTGACTATTCCGACCGAATTGTCTATGTTTGCCCAGCTCGTAGTCCACGTTGTTGTGGCTGTGCCATTGCTTGTGCTTTCTCCTTCTGATGAATAGATAGTTCGCTCCTCGGCAGTGAATGGGTCTGTCGTGATAGCCAACAAACCTCCACGCCGTCCTGTGATTGTGCCGTTTTGTAGTCCTTTGACATTGTTCATGTATACAACAGCATTGCCTTGGGTGGCTGCAAGCACAAAACTATTCTCTAACGTTGCATCGTTCGTGTGCACACGCCCGTTCATTGTGAACGCATTTGCATGAAGGTCATAAACTCCGCTGACGATAGGGGTCGCATTAGTGCCTTTCCCATTCACAGTGTACCATCCTAAGAGGTTCCCGGTGTTGTTCGACCGGAAGGGGCAGATAATTTTGTTGCGGTCAGGAGTGGTGTCAGCGAAATATCCGGTGTAGCTCTTGAGACCGTTGCTCCATGAGAAGGTGGCAAATCGGTCCTTTGAAGATGCTCTGATAATGTTTTGCGACTTGAAGATATAAGCTTCTTGCTGTCGGGCTGCAAAGTCGTCCCAAGTCGATGGCGTGAGCGTAGATGTTGAGGCAGCCAAGTGCATTAAATAAGTCATCATGACGCGATGGCCCTCCACTCCCATGCGTCGTGGTCCTATATCGCTGTTGAGGAGCCACGAGCCATCCTTGGTCGTCTGTTGGCGAGCCTTGATGTACTTGTAGGCCATATTTTCAAGCATTAGTGCATCGGCATCGCGCAAGAAGCAGGCGGCAGTGGTGTAGCTGGTAATTTGGTCGAAGAGGAATAGGCTCCAGTCGTTGCCGTTAGGCATTGCCAGCTCACCGTCGGCCAGGGCCAGACGTTTGAGCACAAGGTCGAAGACGTTCTGTTGGTTGTGCATTAGGGCGTTGGTATGCCATTTTTGCTCGTTGCCTTGGAAAAGGAGCATGGCCAGGTATGCTTCACCCAGCTCCTGCATGACCACGTTTTGGTATGATGTGTGGAACAGGTTGTGATTCTGGAGTGTATAGTCGTCATATAGGTTTTGTCCGCGATAGTAGCTGGCTACGCTTTTTGAGTCGTATTCCGGGTCGATGGGTTTAGTGTTCTGTGTGTCGTCAACATGTGAATAACTGTTTACGGCGAAAGCACGCAGACGGTCGAACCAGCGTTCGGCCAACGCATCATTAGGATAGAGCCCAAGGGCGCAGGCCAGTACGTCAGCTTCCCATCCGTTCTCTTCGGCTTTCGTGTCGCCGGAAAAACCTGTGGGAATAGAGCGCTCGAGCTCATAGTTACACTCAGCCTTCACCATGTTATAAATATATGTCCGCTGTGAGTCGGTCAGTTGGTCGTTGAGGAAAAAAGCCGCGTAGCAGAGACTCATCGCCCACAGCGAGCTCTCCCATGTATGGTCTGAGTTTGAAGTGCTGCCCCAATAGGCGTTGTTCGACGTCACTTTCAGCTTGTTCGCTTTGTGGGTGGAGTAGCCGAATACGAGTGCCTTCATGGCCATGTCGCGAACCTCGTTCCAAGTCATGCCGTCGGGCAACGTCGCTTTTCCTTGCGCATATTTCACTAAGAAGGCGCTGATCATTGCAAAGTCAGCGTTAGTGCGAACGCCATCCTCATTATTCTGTCCAGCGCTGTTGCCTTTGAAATAGCCGCAAGCCTCGCCCACAGAATTGGGTGCCTGACAATTGAACCAAATGCCCTTGGCATATTGCATTGATCGGGCCAGCATCTGCAAGAGATCTTGCATCATCTCGGCCTCTTGGACAAAGTCGTGGGTGATCACGCCCTCAGTGTAGCGGACGGTCTCTGTCTGGGGCTCGTCGGGCGTATCCTCGGGCAGGCTTGTCAAGCGGAAATCGTCGAGGGCAATCTGACTGCCGCCACTTACCCATGCGATGTCTATCCCTATGTTGACTGCAGCTGCTTCATTGAGGGTGAAACGCACACTCACGGTCGTCCATGGTGCCGAACTCATGCAACCGGCTGCACCTTTCTCAAAGACTATGGCTGCCGTCCCAAGGTTTTTGTTCCCCGCTTTAATTTGCATAGTCGCACTGCTGCCGCCATTCGCAAAAAAGGCTTTGGCTTTAACGTCTAACCTATATTTGCCTGCAGGTACCTCCGTCGTAGTCGTCTGGCTGATGGTGCTGCTACCATTCGTCCAACCCATTCTCTGAAACAAGGCATATGCGCCATCTGCAATGGCCGTCTTCCCAAAATTGTTGTCGGTGAAACAGTCGGCAGTAATGAGCAATTGCTTGTCGGGTCGTGTGGTAGTCCATCCCGTGATGGCGTTCAAGTCCCAGCCGCGAAGCCCGTCGCTACTCTCGCTCTTCCTTACGGCGTCTGTGCATTTTGTCGCGTCCGCCTCAAAAGAAGGGTTGACTAAGTACTGGTCGGTGACGTCCACCTGTGCCGAGGCCTGCCAAGCGTTTAGCAAGCCCGTCAATGCAAGCACACATTGTAGACTAAATCTTTTCACTTTTTCCATTTTCATATATTTGTTAATCTTATTATCTTGATGTTTAAATCTTCGCTCCAAAAGTACACATTAATTATAATATATACATTCGCAACGGCAGAAAAACAGCCTCGGTACAATAAAAATGCAAGCGCAACGAAAAAAACTTTCGTATTTTAGCGTTCTACTTTCTATTTTTTATTACCTTTGCGCCCGCTTTCATCAAAGCACACATTTCTGAACAATGTTAATGTGTTAACATGTTAATATGTTTCAGCTCGTGTGATGGCGAATGAAGCATTAAATTTATTAACTTCATTTAGAGTAACACAAAACTTAAACGAAAATGAAAACAATCGAAATCAAAGGCACAGCACGTGTTGCCGGCGGCAAGAAGGCTGCCAAAGTGCTTCGCAAACAGGGCGTTGTTCCCTGCAACCTCTATGGCGAGCTAAAGGACGAGAAAGGCCTGCCAAAAGCCGTAGCCTTCAGCGTCACTGAAGGCGAGCTCCGCAAGCTCCTCTACACCCCCGACATCTACACGGTGAAGCTCGATATCGATGGCCAGCAGTGCCTCGCCATCCTCAAGGAAGCACAGTTCCATCCCGTTAAGGACAATGTCCTTCACGTCGATTTCTACCAGATTACCGACGAGAAACCCATCGTCATGGAAGTGCCCATCAAGCTCAACGGTTTGGCTGTAGGCGTAAGAGCCGGTGGTAAGCTTGCTGCAAGCGTACGCAAACTCAAAGTCAAGGCCGTCCACACCGCTATCCCCGAGCGCCTCGACATCGACGTCACCAACCTCGAGCTCGGCAAAACCATCAAGGTTGGCGAACTCAGTTTTGAGGGTCTCGAGCTTGTTACTTCGCCCAGCGTCGTAGTATGCCAGGTTAAGATGACCCGCAACGCCCGCAGCGCAGCTAGCGCCGAGGAAGCCGCAGAGGCATAAAGAAACCCGTTAATCCGTTAATGAGTTAATTTGTTAATGAATTAATTTGTTAATATAGAATAGAGAAGACGCAAGGAACATGACATGGACTTTGCGTCTTTTTTTATAAAACATAAATCGTTGTTGTAATACCCCCTCATGAATATGTTTGATTTCATAAAAAAGCTATTAGCAAAAGCAACTACTCCCTCCCTAAAGGGGGAGCAGGAAGGGGGGCTTCGTCCTATGGAAAAATACCTCATTGTAGGCCTCGGCAACATAGGCCCCGACTACGAAGGCACACGCCACAACATCGGGTTCCGAATGGTTGATGCCCTGGCCGCCTCTGTCAACGAAGACAAGGGCAAGCTGACTGAGTGGGACGACCGCCGCTACGGCTTCGTCACCCGCATCAGCGTCAAAGGCCGGCAACTCATCTTGCTCAAGCCTAATACGTACATGAACCTCAGCGGCAACGCTGTGCGCTATTGGATGCAACAAGAGAAGATTGCGCTGGAGCACCTGCTTGTGTGCGTCGATGATATCGGCTTGCCCTTTGGTCAGCTCCGCATGAAACCCGGCGGCAGCGACGGTGGTCACAACGGCCTAAAACACATCGCACAGATTCTTGGCACTGGGCAGTATGCCCGCCTCCGCTTCGGCCTTGGAAGCAACTTCCATCCTGGCCAGCAGGTCGACTATGTTCTGGGGCACTTCCCACCTGAGGAAGAAGCCCTCATCCCCGAACTCACCAAGCAGACCTCTGCTGCCATCCAGACTTTCTGTCTCGCAGGCATACAGATGGCCATGAATCAACTCAACAGAAAAGAAGCTCGTCCCAAGGCAGAAAGAAGAGTGAAAAATGAAGAATGAAGAAGGATGACGAATTTCGTTTCGTTCGGAATGACGAATGAGAGTTACCTGCAAGTTCAGAAGGCAACTCTTATTCGTCATTTGTTTTTCTCTATGAATTAGCTTTCAAGAAATGAAACCCAATAAGAACCAAAAAACTAATCATTCCATCCCCTCCCCACACTGGGAGGAGCCGTTGGGTCAGGCTGCTGGCATGACAGCTACCCCAGCTTCAGCCGCCATAGCCCGCCTTGACAAATGGTTATGGGCAGCCCGCATCTTCAAGACCCGCACTCTTGCGGCTGCCGCCTGCAAACGTGGACAGGTCACCATCGCAGGAGCCCCGGTGAAACCCTCCCGCATGGTGAAGGCTGCAGAAATCGTCGACGTACGTAAGCCACCCATCACATACAGCTTCCGCATCCTACAGGCTATAGAGCACCGCGTCGGTGCAAAACTCATCCCTCAAATTCTTGAGAACATCACGCCACCTGAGCAGTACGAACTTCTTGAGATGAATCGCATCAGCGGCTTCGTTGGCCGTGCTCGAGGCACTGGCCGACCTACTAAAAAAGAGCGTAGAGCGCTCGACAACTTTGACGCCCAAACCGCTCATTTGCCTGTTTTCTTCAGCGACTTCGATTTCGATTTAGACGACGGAGAAGAGGAGTAGCCTTTGATAGCTCAGGGATGTCATCCATCGAAGGAAAAAGCCCGAGTTCAGTCAAAGTTAATGTGTTTTATTGAAAAAACTCATTATTTTATTGTTGGAATAAGATAAGTAGCTATTTTTGCAGCAACTTTCTAACTAACTTTATATCATAAACATATCATGTGGAAGAAAAAATTGAACGGCAAGTGCTGGAGCAATATATGGTTGCATACATTTGCTTTTTTATTCTTATTTACACAGCCAAGCTTTGCTGCTGACTACACAGCCTATCTTACCACAGCTCGCGGCTTCACAGAAGTAACCAGCACGAGCGACATTACAGGCAATGCTAATGACTATTACATCCTCGTTTCTGCTGAGAACACCGGGTTGATTGTGGGTGTAGGCCGCTTTGAGAATAAACCCGACTGGGCCAGCGATGAATCTAAAGCCCTGCGCTACAAGTTGGCTGCCACCGACCCCATACTGGATCTCACAAACTTCTTCACCATCGAGAAGAGCGGACAGTACATCGGCCTGCGCAACGTGGTCTATAGTGCTGACATGTTCCAGACACATAACGATGCTGGTTTCATGTACGTCAACACTTTTACTGATAAGAACTTCGATGAATGGAGTTATCTGATACCGACCTATCAGAATGGCTACTGGCTCTTCGAGAATGGCAAATACCCTATTTCTGGAGGCAACTGGGCAAGCGGTTATTTAGGACCATGGAACCATAATGTAGCGGAAGGTGAACCGATGGCTCTCAATCGCAAGAACACCACGGATGATGCAGCTGGCCACTATAGGCTGTTCCGCATCCCAAAGGCTGTTCTGAATAATCTCAGGAGAACAGCTTTGATATCCATGATTGCAGATGCTTCTCCCGACAACCCGGTGGATGCGACGTGGCTCATCACTAATCCCTCCTTTGAAACTGGAGATGAGACTGGATGGACATTGATAGGTAAGGACCCTAATGGAAATGATGAGTTTAAGGCCCGTGACTATGGAATGTCGAACAAGGATGGTGGCTACGTGCTGAACGCATACCAGTGGTGGGCTACTAACCTCGGCGTCACACAAACCGTGACTAACATCCCTAGTGGCGAGTACAAACTATCAGGCGTGGTAGCTACGTGGGAGAACCGTACTGTTTATTTTACAGGTAATGCTTCGTCGGTTAACCAAGCCGGTTCAGGTGATGCCACAGGCATTCCCGTTTCACTCGATGTTAACATTGGCTTAGATAGTAAGCTCACTATCAGCGCAGGCAGTACAGGTCAATGGTGGGTAGAAAACCATGAAAGTGAAACGCAGACCTTTTTCAAGCTGGACAATGTTCAGCTCATCTGTAAGGGGCTGTACCTCAATGGAGCAGCTAAGCCTTTACCTAATGACGCTACGACAATGCTCGATGCTGGTCAATGGTATTTCTATGATCTGAACTATACTACTGACTATTGGCTGATTGGCAACCTCACCGATATGGTCTATAGCACCGATGGAGACAAACAACTGTCCAACGTCACTACCGCCGTTGCTGACCGCGAGATGACGCTTAGCAAGGGGCGCATCTATTTCAAAACAACGCGCAATGATGCCACACTCAAGGTCGTAGCCAAGCGGGAAGTCATAGAGAGCACGAACTCGTTTACGGCTTGCGCACTCAATGTGGATGGACTGCCTGATAAGATTCTTTTCGTGGAACTGAATCCTGAGGGTCCTCAAAGCGACGGCACCAAGAAAATAAGTACCTATTTAAACAACAAAGGATACGACATTATAGGTTTCAGCGAAGATTTTAATTTCGATACAGAATTAAAATCCAACATCTCTGGCTACACATGGGGTAAATTCAGAGGGAAGATAACGGGATTAACAAATTCCACAGACGGTTTGGAGTTTGCTTGTAAGAATAGCAGCTTATCTTTTGCCAATGAGACTTACGTTAAATACGACTCAAAGTCCAGCACCGATGGCAACCAATACATAAACAAAGGTTATCGCCACTACGATGTCACATTTGAAGGTCAGCTTATTGACGTATATATCACCCACATGGATGCCGGTGATAATGATGATGCCAAGACTTCCCGAAACAAACAATGGAAACAGCTGACTGAGGCCATCAACACAGTAGATAATGGGCGAGAGATGCCACGTCCGAAAATAGTCCTTGGCGATACGAATTGTCGCTGGACACGTGACGGCTTGAAGGCTAACTTCCTTGATATTCTCAGCACGGACTTCACAGCTTCCGACGTATGGGTGGAGTTTCATCGAAACGGCATCTATCCCACGATGGATATGGCTGATCTGACGGATGTATCCGATCCCGCTAATTATGGCAACTACGAGATTGTGGATAAGATTATCTACATCAATCCAAAGGCTGCCAACACGCTGCAATTGGTTCCGCAGAGTTTCCGTATAGAACAGGACTACACCTACGAGGACGGTACAACTCCCCTGGGCGACCATAAGCCCGTTGTCGTGGAGTTTAAATATATCCGCTCAGGCAATGAACTCCCATTGACTATCGATTTGGATAACAACGCCACGGACAACACCATCGCCATCGCCAATGCCAACGGTGCCACAGCCGACGTCACTCTCACAGGTCGCACTCTCTTCAAGGACAACTCCTGGAACACTATCTGCCTGCCTTTCAACCTCACGCTCGAAGGCAGCCCGTTGGCTGGTGCTACGGCAAAGGCGCTCACGTCAGCGACGATGACCGGCTCGCACATTGATCTCACCTTCGGTGATGATGTCACAGAGCTGGTAGCAGGTAAACCTTATATTATTAAATGGACGAATGATGAGGATATACACGAACCCGTTTTCCATGGTGTCGGCATTACTGCTCCTATGCCAGAGACCGTGAGCTTTGCAGATAATCATGTCCAGTTCATTGGCTACTACGATGCCTTCAACATCACAGCTTCTGATGAGGATATCTACTATATGACGGCAGATAACGAACTGAAATCGACCGCTGTAGACCGCACACTCAAGTCTTGTCGTGCCTTTTTCCGCTTCACAACAGCAGATGGTCAAGTCAAGGCTCTGACCTTCAGCCTCAATTTTGGTGGGGACACCGATGGCATCGTTTCATTAGAAAAAGGACGATTGACCGCTGAGGATGAGAATGGCAAGTGGTATGACCTTGGAGGCAGGCAGTTTGAAAAGTTGCCGATTCAAAAAGGCTTCTATATAAAAGATGGTAAAAAAATAGTTGTCAAGTAAACCTATTCATCATAAATAGCATACGGTAATGAAAAAAATATATCATTTTCCTTGTCTTCAGTCTGTCGGCATCACCACTGAGCATTTGGTCTGTATAAGTGGCGGTGATTCGCAGAACAATGTCAATATATCTTCAAATCGTGACGACAGTAGCGATGACAATCGAGTAAAAAATGGCATATATAATGTCTGGGAGGACGACTGGAACAAGTGATATTAGATGATTCCACTAATATCTTTTGTTAATACGATAAAAGGCTTAAGTGTTTCTAACGAACATTTAAGCCTTTTTTTATTCAATCCTTGTCGACAACAAAGATTCCAACTGCAATCTTTGTAATCATGCTTAATATAGAAAAAAGTTATTTTATTTTCTTATTATTGAGAGATTCTGCTACCTTTGCTCCGGTTAATTAAAGGCTTTCTATTTTATTAGCTAACATTGTCGCTAACCTATAGTTGGTAAATATTATGCAAGAGAATGTGTCTGATGTGTGCGTTCATGAGCGCGAAGTATGGATAGACTGGTTGCGCGTGTCAGCCTGTCTGATGGTGTTTGTCGTGCACGCGACCGAGCCATACTATCTGGGTGGTGATGGCTCACAGATTCTTACACTGAGCGATGCCGTCTGGTCTTCGTTCTTCGATTCGTTTGTGCGCTCGTGCGTTCCTTTATTTGTCGTGGCTTCAAGCTACCTGTTGTTTCCGCTGCGTTATTCTACGGGTGAATTTGTGCGGCGCCGTGCTGCCCGTCTGTTGTCGCCTTTTGTTGTGTGGACGGTGTTTTATGCCATGGCTTGGGGCGATTCTGTGCAGAACTTCCACGACCTGCTGTTCAACTTCAACCATGCTGCCGGCCACCTGTGGTTTGTGTATATGCTCGTTGGAGTCTATGTTTTGATGCCTTTGCTCTCTCCTTGGGCCAAGCTTGTGGGGCGGCGCGAGCTGGAAGTTTACCTCATGCTTTGCCTGCTGACGACACTGTTTCCGTTGCTTCGCGACTGGCTGGCAGGAGGGGAGCTTTCAGTAATCTATGGTACATCTGGCCTGCCTCGTCAGGCTGTCTACCCGCTTTGGGGTGAATGTAGTTGGAATGCTTACGGAATGTTCTATTATCTCTGTGGTTTCATCGGCTATTTGCTCTTCGGCCTCTATGTGCGCCGGTTCTTGGCTGAATGGTCTTGGGGGCGGACGCTGGCCGTAGCTTTGCCCCTTTTTGTTTCAGGCTTTGCCGTTTGCTTCGTTGGCTTTTTGCGCCGTGTGCTGGAGACAGCTGCAGGCGTATTCCCTGTAGGGGGATTGGTGGAAAAGGCTGTTTGGTGGGAGACGACTTGGTGCAATGACACCATCGGCGTGGCGTTGATGGCGGTGGCTTGGATCCTTTTGTTCCGTAAGATTAAGGCTTCGGGGACGTTCTATCGTCACGTTCTATTGCCCGTCTCGAAGGCGAGTTATGGGATGTACCTCTGTCATCTGTTTGTGCTGGTGCCCGTCAGTGCTGCTGTGCGTGAATGGTTGGGCACTGGTGACGCCGGTCGCCTTGGCCTGTGGACGACACCTGTAGAGATTCTGCTCGCGGCCTTCGTAGCTTTTGGCATAGTAGCGATTGTGTCCATCGTTCTTCAGCGCATTCCCAAAGTGGGGAAATTCGTGATGGGGTAGGGCATCTTACCTCTGTGTCAATGGTGTCGAAGTCAAACTCGGACTTCAGTATCAAGATATATTTATATTTATTGCTCCAAAGCTGGTGTTTTCATGAACCTATGTTCGTGAGCCAATCAACTAAGGTTCATAGCCTCGTGAACCTATGTGAAACGGCTCACGGACATAGGTTCATTTTTTTGTCAGAACTATGTGTTCAGACTTCATCTAACTCTTTTTTATATTAGCATGCAGCAGTCTCTAAATCTTACTTAGGCCATAGGCAAAAGGGGGGGGGCTAAATTTAATCCCTTAAACAGACAGGCGTTATCAAAATGTATCAGCGGTGGAACTAAGCTAAACACTGACAGGTGTTGCTTGGTTCCACCGCTGATGCTGTAATAGGATGCTGTGACCGTGGCCACGTGAAGCGTCAATACCAAACGTCTTTATTCAGCTACAATCTTGCAGATGTTAACTACGGTTTGCATGGCTTTCTGCATCGACTGGATAGGCACGAACTCATGACGGCCATGGAAATTGAGGCCGCCGGCAAAGATGTTGGGGCAGGGCAGGCCTTTGAAACTGAGCTGTGCGCCGTCGGTGCCGCCACGGATGGCCTTGACCTTGCATGCCATCCCAGCCTCCTCGATGGCACGTCGGGCAATGTCGATAATGTGTTCCTTGCCTTCGAGCTGCTGCTTCATGTTGTAGTACTGGTCGCGAATGTCGGCGGTGACGATGCCTTCGCCATAGCGTTCCTCAAACACGGCCACGAGCTCTTCTACGTGCGACTTGCGCTGCTCGAAGCGCTGGCGGTCGTGGTCGCGAATGATGTAGCTGAGCGTAGCCTCCTCTACGGTGGCTCGGATGCCGGTGAGGTGGTAGAAACCCTCGTAGCCCTCGGTGCGTTCGGGCACTTCATCCTTAGGCATGGCCTCGGCGAAGTCGGCTGCGATGAGGCAGGCATTGCGCATCTTGTCCTTGGCATAGCCTGGGTGCACGTTGAGGCCTTTGACGTGGATGGTGGCGCTGGCGGCATTGAAGTTTTCGTACTCCAGTTCGCCCACCTCGGAGCCATCCATGGTGTAAGCCCATTCGGCACCGAACTTCTCCACGTCGAAGAGATGTGCGCCTGCGCCTATCTCCTCGTCGGGATTGAAGGCTATGCGGATGCGCCCGTGGGAGATATCGGGATGCTCCATCAAGTATGCCATGGCTTCCACGATTTCTGCGATGCCAGCCTTGTCGTCGGCTCCCAGGAGCGTGTGTCCGTCGGTGACGATGAGGTCCTCGCCGATGTGGTCGAGCATCTCGGGGAACATCTTGGGCGAAGTGACGATGCCTTCTTCGGCATCGAGGACGATGTCGCCGCCATCATAGTGCTCTACGATGCGTGGGTGGATGTTGGCACCCGAACAATCGGGGCTGGTGTCGTAGTGCGCGATGAAACCTACCGTAGGCACATCGGCCGGTACGTTGGAGGGAAGCGTGGCATAGATGTAGCCCTGCTCGTCCATCTCCACGTCTTCCAGCCCCATTTCCTCGAGGGTGTCGGCCAGGTGACGTGCGAAGATCAGTTGTTTTGGTGTACTCGGGCAACCCTCAGCCTCTTCGGAGGATTGGGTATCATAAGAAATGTAGTCAAGAAATCTATTTATTAATCTTTCACTATCCATTTTTATATTTTTCATTTTTCATTCTCCGTTCTTCGTTCTATTTCACTTCCCAACCGAGAGCGCTGGCACCAAGCACGGCAGCTCCGGCACCATCCAACTCGCTGACAAGGAATTTGGCTTTGTCTTTGAATATTCTGAGCACGTGCTCATCGTAGGCCTTCTTGATAGGATTCATGATGAGATCTCCTGCCTTGGCCAATCCTCCGAAGAAAATATAGGCTTCGGGGCTTGAGAAAGCTGTAAAGTTGGCGCATGCTTCGCCGAGGATGCGGCCCGTTTCCTCAAATATCTGTTTAGCTACCTCGTCGCCTTTGCCGGCAGCAATGGCGACATCCTTGGATTCTATCTTGTCCAAGGGAATCTCTCTCAGGAGGGTGGGCTTGTCTGTTTTCTCAATAATCTCGCGTGCTGTTCGGGCTACACCTGTGGCCGAGCAATAAGTCTCAAGGCAACCTTTGCGGCCACAGCCGCATTGCCGTCCATCGCGCTCTACGATGACATGTCCCAGCTCACCGGCAAAACCGTCGCAGCCATAGACTAATTGTCCGTTGACGACGATGCCTGAGCCTACGCCTGTACCAAGGGTAATCATGATGAAGTTCTGCATACCCTTGGCTGCACCATATTGCATCTCACCTATAGCTGCAGCATTGGCGTCGTTGGTCAGGCGCACAGGAATCCCCAGGCGTTCATGGAACATCTGCGCCAATGGAATCTTGCCCTTCCAAGGCAGGTTCGGCGCAAATTCGATGCTGCCGCTATAGTAGTTGCCGTTGGGCGCTCCGATGCCCATGGCATGTATCTTTTCGATGCCGCCTACTTGTTCGATGATGGGGCGTAAGGCAGCCACGCAATCGTCGACATATTGGTTAATGTCGCCGTGGCCGGCGGTCTTGACTCGTGTGGAGGCAATGATGTTTGCATTCTTGTCTACTATTCCGAACTCGGAGTTGGTGCCGCCTAAATCAAGTCCGATAACATAAGGTTTCTGTTCCATAATAAAGTTAGTTTATTTTCAGCTTTGAGTTTTAAGTTAGTGTTGCAAATATTGGGTCAAAAATAAAGAAAGTTTGGCATTGAACGAAATATTATCTAAGAAATGTTCTTTTTTTGAGCAAAAGTCATTCTTTTCTTGGATGTTTTTTTCCTATCTCATGGAAAAAACCGACATTTGCACTCGCATTATGTGGTTTGAACATATAACACTCTTAGATTTAACCGTCAAGGGACTTATTGTGGGCATGGTTGCAAGTGCTCCTATGGGTCCTGTGGGTGTGTTGTGTATTCAACGGACGCTGAATAAAGGGCGATGGTTTGGTCTGGTCACAGGCTTAGGTGCAGCGCTTAGTGATATCATATATGCGGTCGTGACAGGTGTTGGCATGAGCCTCGTCATTGAGTTCATCGAAAACCCCCGGACGATGTATGTGCTCCAGCTCGTTGGCAGCTTCTTGCTGTTTCTCTTTGGTCTATACACCTATCGTACGAAACCACAGCTCAGACCTTCTTCGCGTAAGAAAGGCACCTTGGCCCACAATTGTCTTACGGGCTTCCTCGTCACCATAAGTAATCCACTCATTATATTCCTGTTCATAGCGTTGTTTGCCCGCTTCACGTTTGTCGTTCCCGATCATTTAGGGCAGCAAATCTTGGGCTATGTCTCGATATTCCTTGGTGCGATGTTGTGGTGGTATGGCCTGACGTATCTTGTTGACAAACTTCGCACAACCTTCGAGCTGGAGCGCATCGGTATGATCAATAAGGCGATAGGAATGGTTGTTATGGTAGTTTCACTCTTGGGCTTGTTCTCAACGCTCTTGGGGCTTACCTTATACTAAACGAACCAAACCGAAAAGTGAATTATGAAAATTGCCAGACAACTCAAGGATAACAATATTGCCGAGTATTTATTGTACATGTGGCAGCTCGAAGACACCTTGCGCGCCTATGGTTGCGATGCCGACCGTTTGCGCGACGAGTATGTCAGCCGCTTTGACATTCCAGACAGTGAACGCCAACAGGAAGCTCAGTGGCTGGCTGATCTCTGCACGATGATGGTCGAAGAGGGCGTCAAGGAAACTGGACATTTGCAGATGAATCGTGGCACGCTGTCGCTGCTCACAGACCTCCATCTCGAACTGCTCCAAAGCCCCAAACACCCTTTCTATAGCGCCGCTTACTACAAGGCCCTGCCCTATATCGTAGAGCTGAGAGCACGTTCCGGACACACCGACGCGCCTGAATTGGAGAACTGCTTTGAGGCACTCTATGGCCTTATGCTTCTCCGCCTTCAACACAAACCTGTCTCGAAAGAGACGCAGGAGGCAGTCAGCCACATCTCTCACCTGCTTGCCCTCCTGGCTGAAGCCTGGAAAAAAGAAAAGGCCGGCGAATTGGAAATCTGAGAAGTCGGAAATCCTTTACAGGGTGGCTCAACATTCGCATAAGTGATGCCCCTGAAGTTTTAAGAAGCGGAAACACTAACGGTGGAAGCTGAACGCATGGAACAGCTGGAGCAATCGAGCATGTTCGGATTGTCGGGCCGTGAAGTCGGTCAGCAAAGCTAAAGTTGAAAAATAAAATGAAAAATATATTAGTTACAGGTGCCTGCGGACAGTTAGGCAATGAAATGCAGTTGCAAGCAGTGCTGCATCCCGAATATCGTTGGTTCTTCACCGACGTTGTCGCAACCCCATCCTCTGGACTTGCCAACGGAGCTTTGCCTGGCTCTGAGGGAGCCGCCAGTTCACACGCCGTCACCGCCCTCGACATTACCGATCGCGCTGCCGTCGAAGCCTTTGTTCAGGAACAAGAAATTGACGTCATCGTCAACTGCGCAGCCTACACCGCCGTGGACCGTGCCGAGAGCGACGAAGCTAAAGCCCTGCTCCTCAACGCCACCGCTCCTGGCTATCTTGCCGCAGCCATCCAACGACTTGGCGGCCACCTCATACAAATCTCCACCGACTATGTCTTCGACGGTACAGCTCATACGCCTTACACCGAGGACGCTCCAACCTGTCCTGCCTCTGCCTACGGACGTACTAAGTTGGCTGGCGAACAAGCCGTACTTGCTGCCACACAGACAGGCGACGCATCCACAGCCATGATCATTCGCACAGCCTGGCTTTACAGCACCTTCGGCAACAACTTCGTCAAGACAATGTTGCGCCTCGGACGCGAGAAGAACGAGCTGGGCGTTATCTTCGACCAGATAGGAACACCGACCTATGCCCGCGACCTTGCCGTAGCCATCATGGCAGCCATCAACCACGGCATCGTCCCAGGCATCTATCATTTCACCAATGAAGGCGTAACATCGTGGTATGATTTTACGAAAGCCATCCACCGCATCGCAGACATCACCACCTGCCACGTACGCCCCCTTCACACATCAGAGTATCCTACGCCTGCTGCACGTCCGCATTTCAGCGTGCTGGACAAGACCAAGATCAAGCAGACCTACGGCATCGAGATTCACTACTGGGAGGATAGCCTACGTGAATGTATCAAAGGGCTGATGTAAATACAAAATACGACAGATAATAATCAGAGCACTCCGCCAATCATTAAATCGTAAATGATTGAATAAATTGTAAATCATTAATATAGTAAATATAACAAGGTGAATCCCGAAATAGAACGCAGGCGAACCTTCGCCATCATCTCGCACCCCGATGCCGGTAAGACCACACTGACTGAAAAGCTGCTGCTCTTTGGCGGACAGATTCAGGTGGCAGGTGCCGTCAAAAGTAATAAGATTAAGAAGACTGCCACCTCCGACTGGATGGAGATAGAGAAGCAGCGCGGTATCTCCGTGACGACCTCTGTCATGGAGTTCGACTACAATGATTACAAGGTCAACATCCTCGACACCCCTGGTCACCAGGACTTTGCCGAAGACACCTTCCGCACTCTTACCGCGGTCGACAGCGCCATCATCGTCGTGGACGGAGCCAAGGGCGTAGAGGCCCAGACACGCAAGCTGATGACCGTCTGCCGTATGCGCAAGACACCTGTCATCGTCTTCGTCAACAAAATGGACCGAGAGGGCAGAGACCCCTTCGACCTCCTCGACGAGCTCGAAGAGGAGCTGCAGATAAAGGTGCGCCCCCTTTCATGGCCTATCAACCAAGGTGCCCGCTTCAAAGGCGTTTATAACATCTACGAACAGAACCTCAACCTCTTCACCCCCGACAAGCAACGCGTAACCGAGAAGGTGAGCGTGCAGCTCGATTCCGTCGATCTGGACAACTATGTCGGCCAGGATGATGCAGCCAAGCTCCGTGACGACCTTGAGATTATCGAGGGCGTCTACCCAGAGTTCAACCGCCAGACCTATCTCGACGCCGAGGTGGCTCCCGTCTTCTTCGGTTCAGCCCTCAACAACTTCGGTGTCAAGGAGCTCCTCGACTGCTTTGTTGAGATAGCTCCCTCGCCCCGTCCCACGAAAGCCGAGGAGCGTGACGTACAGCCAGAGGAGCCTAAGTTCACAGGCTTCATCTTCAAGATAACCGCCAACATCGACCCCAACCACCGCTCCTGCATCGCCTTCTGCAAGGTCTGCTCGGGCAAGTTCGTCCGCAACGCCCCTTACTTGCACGTCCGTCAGGGAAAAACTGTCAGGTTCTCATCACCTACGCAGTTCATGGCACAGCGCAAGTCCACCATCGACGAGGCGTGGCCGGGCGACATCGTGGGTCTGCCCGACAACGGAATATTCAAGATCGGCGACACGCTCACCGAGGGCGAGCAGATTCATTTCCGTGGCCTGCCCTCCTTCTCTCCCGAGATGTTCAAGTACATTGAGAATGCCGACCCTATGAAGACCAAGCAGTTGGAGAAAGGTATCGCCCAACTCATGGACGAGGGCGTGGCACAGCTCTTCATCAACCAGTTTAATGGCCGCAAGCTCATCGGCACTGTCGGCCAGCTGCAGTTCGAGGTCATCCAATATCGCTTGGAGAACGAGTACGGTGCCAAGTGCCGTTGGGAACCGGCTTCGCTCTACAAAGCCTGTTGGGTGGAAAGCGATGACGAAGCCCAGTTGGAGGCTTTCAAGAAGCGCAAGTACCAGTATATGGCCCGTGACATCGAAGGTCGCGACGTATTCCTTGCCGACTCCGCCTATGTCCTACAGATGGCACAGCAGGACTTCGAACACATCAAGTTCCATTTCACGTCCGAATTCTGACTTAGTCAGACTCCGATACGTTAATCAATTAATTAGTTATCATCACTATAGCTACAGAAAGCGTGACAACATGTCACGCTTTTTTTGTATGTGTAATTAACGAATCATCCCATTAATGCTTATGAGATGACTCGGGGCATCCTGTTGTAGTTTTATTCAGGCTGCTGTTGGCAATGTCCACTACTTCGTCCGAAATAGCTGAATAAAAAAACTAATAATATAAAATGAACGAATTGTCTTATGTTTTTTTTCGTAACTTTGCGCCGCAATTCAAAAAGAAAAGAAGTATGACTGATGAGAAGATTAAACGTGAACGTCCTCGCGACGTAGATATCCGCGCTGCTATCGACGTGCTGAAGCAGGGCGGCACCATCCTTTATCCTACTGACACAATTTGGGGCATCGGCTGTGATGCCACTAACCCGGAGGCGGTGAAGAAGGTTTTTGAAATCAAAAGACGTGAGGACTCCAAGGCACTCATCTGCCTTGTAGACAGCCCGGGTCGCCTGCAACGTTATGTCCGCAACGTGCCCGATGTGGCATGGGACATCATAGATTTAGCCACCAAACCTACCACAGTTATCCTCAACGGAGTTACTGGTCTGGCGCCCAACCTCTTGGCTGAGGACGGCAGTGTAGGCTTGCGTGTTACTTCGGAGGTCTTCTCGCAACAACTCTGCTACCGTTTCCAGAAGGCTGTCGTTTCTACTTCTGCGAACATCAGCGGTGAGCCTTCGCCACAAACTTTTGCTGACATCTCCGACGAAATCAAGAACGCCGTCGACTATGTCTGTCTGTCTCGTCAGCGCGACACCTCGCGTCACGAGCCTTCTTCCATCATCAAGCTCAGCCCTTCTGGCGAGGTCACTATTATCCGCCGCTAATGTAAATTGCTTGTTCGCTCGCGAGCGAACAAGCTACTCGGCTGGTCGCTCGGCCTGAAAGATTAGGGCGTGTCGGTGTCAGCGGCAGGTCGTGTTGTCTGCATCCGTTTAGCGTGTTGCCTTCATTCGATGGCCGTGCTGTCTGCACCTGTAGGTTGTGTTAACGTTAGTATTCATTAGTCACTCTTTGTTCTTCATTTATTTCTTTCGATAGCACGGATTTAGTGAAGGATGAAGAGTGAAGAATGAGGAACAGTCTTTTAATTCGTTGTTGAAAAAGATGCTCGATAAGATTCGATTTACAATAGCAAACCACACGCAACCTTCGGGCGAGCAAGTGTTGGTGCCGCGCCTTAAAAGCGGTAACATAGAAGAATTCATAGAGAAGTACAACGCTGATCAAAAGCCTTTTTCACAAGGCTCGATGATTGGTGCGCTCTACACTATGCGCGATGAGCTGGTGGACATGATGAGCAATGGCTCAGCCATCCACTTGCCAGGACTTGGCACCTTCACGCTGACGCTCGGCGGTGGGGTAGAGGTGCAGGATGGCAAGTATGTGGGACGCGATGTTCATGTCGATGGCATCCGCTTCACGCCTGACGAGGAGCTATTGGCAGAACTGCGTCGCCTCAAGGTCGATCAGGAGCCGCTTCCCATGCGGCCCGTTGTCACACAAGAGCAGATAGACTCCGCCATGGCCGACCTCTTCGCCCGCAAGGATGTTATTACCCGTGCCGATCTCTATCGTGCCTTCGACGGCACTGTCTCCCGTCACCGCCTCTCCGACCTCCTCGCCCGCCTTGTTGACGAAGGACGACTCGTCAGGGAAGGCAGCGGCAGCCAGAGACGGTACCGGAAAGTATTCAGCTAAAGGGCTGTGTTTCCATCGGAATGGATTGGCGTATGCTTTGTGTGAGATGATTGAAGGGGAGAGAATCTCTTTATTGATAATCTGTTGATACTACAGCTTTTCCAGTCTGCTCAATCCTTTCCTCAATCCCTCTGTTCTGAATGGTATGCTCATCCCGCTTGTGAGGCTTTCTGTTTTTCGTACAAAGTTCAAGAGCAGTTGCCCAGCTGAAGATGCATTTCCAGATGACCGATAATTCGAAACCTTGCTCTTTCAACAAATTATCAGTCATTTTTTTTGTGGCGTAGTGGTAAAGTTGTACCTTTGCGGGCGTAAATGAATCAATACTGGAATCATATTCTTAATTGGCGCACGGCACATATCAAGGACAGGCATTTCATGCTCATTCTTGCTTTTGTCATCGGTGTGCTAACGGCTTTTGCCGGTTTGTTGTTGAAATGGATTATTGGTGAGATTGGTCACTTGCTCACCCATCAATTCTCTATCACTGGCGTCAACTGGCTTTACCTTGTGTGGCCTGTTGTCGGCATCCTGATTACGGGGCTGTTTGTTCGCTATGTCGTTCGCGACGACATCGGCCACGGCATCACTAAGATTCTTTATGCCATTGCCCGGAAGAAGAGTCATCTGAAGGCCCACAACACTTGGTCGTCGGTGCTCGCCTCCGGCATCACCATCGGTTTTGGCGGCAGTGTGGGTGCCGAGGCTCCTATCGTGCTGACGGGCTCTGCCATCGGTAGCAATCTCGGTCAGCTGTTCGGACTCGACTCCAAGCGTGTCATGTTGTTGGTGGGCTGCGGAGCGGCAGGTGCCATCTCTGGTATTTTCAAGGCGCCCGTTGCCGGGCTTGTGTTTACGCTTGAGGTGCTGATGTTGGACTTCACGCTTGGCAGTTTGCTCCCTCTGCTGGTAGCCTCTGTCACTGCTGCGGCCGTCACCTTCACCGTCTCTGGGCTGGGAAATTTGTTCGAGTTCCATCTCGTCAGCGGCTTTGCTGCCGAGCGTATTCCTGCTTATATCCTTTTGGGCATAGTCTGCGGACTGGTGTCGCTCTATTTCACACGAGTCATGAATTGGCTCGAAGACAGCTTCCGGCGCCTGGGCTCCCCTTGGAAACGTTTCCTCGTAGCAGCGCCGATGCTCAGCGTGCTCATCTTCCTCTTCCCATCGCTCTACGGTGAGGGCTACGAGATGATACGCGTGCTGCTGAACGGACGCGGCCCCGACGACTGGGTGCAGGTGATGGAGGGCTCTGCGTTCTATGCTTTTCCCCATCTCTTGTTAGTCTATCTGGCAGGCATCATCCTGTTTAAGGTCTTCGCCACCACAGCCACTAATAGTGGAGGTGGGTGCGGCGGTACCTTCGCTCCCAGTCTTTTCCTGGGATGTGTGGCGGGCTTCGTGTTTGCTTCACTTTGGAATATGGTGTTCGGGCCTGATGTCGTGCCGGCGGGTCCGGAAGGGCACTCGATGGTTCAAGACTCGGCGACGGGTCTTGGGCACTGGGCTATTTTCCAGACGGTGCCTGAAAGCAACTTCTCGCTCTTGGGGATGGCCGGCCTTATGAGCGGCGTCATGCATGCTCCCTTGACAGGCATCTTCCTCATTGCCGAGCTGACGGGAGGCTATGGCCTGCTGCTGCCTCTGATGATAGTGGCTACCGTGTCGTACCTGACGATTATCATCTTCGAGCCTCACAGCATCTATACGATGCGGCTGGCCCGTAAGGGAGAGCTGGTGACTCACAACAAGGACCATGCCATCCTCACGCTCATGTCGATGGACTCTGTTATCGAGCGCTACGAAGAACACCTGCACCCCAATGATGATCTGGGCGAGATTGTCAGGCATATATCCTCGTCCGAGCGGGATGTGTTCCCGGTGGTAGACGATGCGGGCAAGCTGCTGGCCGTGTTGATCCTCGACCGTGTGCGCCATGTCATGTTCCGAACCGAACTTTACCACCAGCTTCATGTGCGCGATTTGATGTCGCAATGTGCAGCACGTCTGACGACTAACGACCCCATGGAACTTGTCATGCAGACTTTCGACCGTACCAAAGCCTGGACGCTGCCCGTAGTCGATGCCGACGGTCTTTTCGTTGGTTTTATCCGAAGAAGCCATGTCACGGCACTTTATCGCACGATGCTTCACGACCTGAGTGAGGAATGATGGGGGGACTCTCCCCCCGCCCTCCCTGTTAGGGAGGGAGCGGTTACATTTCAAGAATTGATATTAATATATGGATTATAGGACAGCTTCACCCTATAGATATATGTTGCTGAAGGATTTTGCAAGAGAAAACCGGCGCAACATGACTCTTGCAGAATCTGTTCTTTGGCGAGCACTGCATGATTTGGATGTGGGAACGCGTTTCAACAGGCAACAAATTATAGGTGATTACATTGTTGATTTCGTATCACAACGCGAGGGCTTAATCATCGAGGTAGATGGAGGCTATCATGCTGAGCGGAAGCAACAAGAGGATGATGCAGTGCGCGAGCAAGATTTGGAGAATATGGGCTTTCACATCATGCGGTCCAGCAACGAAGAAGTTTTATATGATACTGATAATGTCTTATTACAAATAGAATCTTATTTCAAATAATCCTACAATATGATGAATACTGCCAGCCAAATACAAACCGCTCCCTCCCTAACAGGGAGGGCGGGGGGAGAGTCTTCCTCAATACGAATTGTCTTCATGGGCACGCCCGAGTTTGCTGTTGAGAGCTTGCGTGCGTTGGTAGAAAATAAATATAATGTCGTGGCAGTCGTTACTATGCCCGACAAACCTGTAGGGCGACATCACGACGTGCTCCAGGCTTCGCCCGTAAAACAATATGCTGTGGAGCACGGTATTCCTGTGCTGCAACCAGAGCGACTGAAGGATGAAACGTTCCTTGAACAATTGCGTAGCTATCAGGCCGACCTTCAGATTGTAGTGGCCTTCCGTATGCTGCCCGAAGTTGTGTGGGCCATGCCTCCCAAAGGCACCTTTAATCTCCATGCAGCATTATTGCCTCAATATAGGGGAGCGGCGCCCATCAACTGGGCTGTCATCAACGGTGAAACCGTGACGGGCGTAACCACTTTCTTCCTCGACCATGACATCGACACCGGCCGCATCATCCATCGTGTGCCAGCACCCATTGCTGACACCGACACCGTGGGCGACGTCTACGACCGTCTCATGGTGCTGGGTGCTGAGCTCGTACTGCGTACTGTCGACGATATCGCAGCCGGGAATGTACAGACTGTTGAGCAGTCGGAATTAATGACGAATGACGAGCAACGAATGGCGAATGACGAATCAAAGGATTCTTCAAGTTCGGAGTGCGATGTTCATTCGACATCCACCCATCGTCCTTCGTCGTCCTTGAACCCTGCGCCGAAACTCTTCAAGGAGAACACCGAGATACGTTGGCATGAGCATACGGTGAAGAGCGCCTACGACTTCATCCGCGGCCTTTCGCCCTATCCAGGTGCCTGGACAACATTGCGAACGGCTGACGGCAAAGAGACACAACTCAAAGTGTTCTTCGCGGAAAAGGACTTTGAGAATGGAAGCCAGACCCTTGGCCATGAACAATCGGTCGAAGGGGAACAGTCTGTCTTTCCATTGTCGGTTCTCCATTCTTCAATGGCTGTGCATCTCCGCGACGGCAACCTGTGCCTTACTGACATCCAGCTGGCTGGCAAACGCCGAATGTCTGCTTCAGATTTCCTTAGAGGGGCCCATTTAGAAGGAGCAATGCTCGTGGAAAAGTGAAAAAAACGGCAAAATGTTTGGTCAATTCAAGAAAATACCACATCTTTGCAACCAAAGCGGCCCAAATCGGACGTTTTAGCTCGTTTATCTGCCCTGATTTTTTTATTATTCAGTAATCATTAATCATTCAAAACGTTATTGCCTATCGAAAGATCATTACTCCTAAACACATTCATTAGATAGTAATGCAAAATCTCAGTAAAGAGACGGATGAGCGACTTATCCAGCTCTACGAAAATGGCAATGATGCGGCATTTGATATTCTGCTCGAGCGTCATCAGCATTCTTTGTTCTCCTATATCTTAGCCATTGTGCACGATGAAGAACAGGCGAATGATGTTTTCCAAGAGACCTTCTTTAAGGCCATAACCTACATCCGGTCCCACCGCTACACGGATAATGGTAAGTTCCAGGGATGGTTGATGCGAATTGCACGTAACCTTATCATTGACAACGCCCGTCACCAGCGTCCTCAAGTGGATGTCTCGGCGGACAAAGACTATGATGCGCTCCAGAATATGGTTTCTTTGTCGGTAGCTTCCATCGAGTCAGACATTCATAATGAGCAGACCGTTTCCGACCTTGCGGATATGATTGCACGTCTGCCTATGTCGCAGCGCGAGGTGGTGAAGATGCGTATCTACGAGGATTTGTCGTTCAAGGAGATAGCAACTCTTACAAACTGCAGCATCAACACGGCTCTTGGCCGAATGCGCTATGCTATCATCAATCTGCGGAAAATGGCGGTTGGCAAGGACCTTACGTTTATAGAAAAATAAGAGTCATATCAATCCTCCTGCTGTTAGGGCGTAGGAATAACAATCCCGCTGAAATTCAGAAAGAAAGAATTTCAGCGGGATTTCTTTGTCACGTTGGTATCTATTATGGCTTCAACGTACAATCTTGTAAGCTTTCTCGCCCTGCGTCACCACCAATATGCCACGGGCAGGGATGTCCCAGAGGTTGAAGCTGGACGTGGGGGCACTGTAGACCAACCGTCCGGAAGCATCATAAACGCGGGCGAGACTGTCGGCCGCTTTCGTTCGTTTATCTGCAATGATTCCATGAATTGCGTCAGCCGAATCCATTTTCACTGGCTCGGAAATCGAAGCCGTTCCGTCGCCATTAATCGTGACATCATATGCAATCTCACCACCTTGACAATAAAGCGAGCGCCATTGAGTGTCCTGGTCATCGTGCACGCCGAAGCTCATCCTGTATGTGTGGCCTGTTCTAAGATCCGCTACGTCGTAGTAGAACATCAATCCGTCGGCAAAGTAACCAGTGGCGCAGTAGATGGTATCTCTGTCTGGTTCTGCAACAATCCATTGCGAACCATCCGTAAGGTCGGTGGCAAAAAGCCCTATAGAACCGCACATGTCAGTTCCGTTCTCATTGAAGAAACCATTTGGAATGTTTACCTGAATGCATTGTTGAACGTCAATCCCATGAACTTCATCTACAAAAGGTTCGTACTTGAACGTATAAGGTTCCTTGCCACTCATTCTTATTCGCCCTTCGATGTGGTCGGAAGCTGATACAGTCGGGCGGATTCCATAGATGTATGCTTGTGAATCCTTGAAATAACCTTCGGGAGAATCCATGAGGTCAATGGCATAGAAGCCATTGTATTTGCCGTCCCATCCCCAGTTTACCCACACCAGTCCTTCGTCGTCTATACCACTGAGCACAAAGGCATGGCCGCCAAAGTTGGCGTCCGAGCCACCGAAGACGATAGGCATCTTGGCCATTAGTTCGTTGTAGATAGTCTGATAGAAACGTTCGTCACTGACGTAGCCGCGGGTCCATGTCTTTACGGAAGCTTTGGGGTAACCGAAATAATAGGTTAGGGCGCGAGCTGCCATGAAGGTGTATGTGCCGCTGCCACTATTGGCATATTGCATGCATGTAGCATAGCCACAGTCGGCTAAGAACTGAGCTACATCGTTTCCCTGTCGTGGACCAGAAGCTGAGTAATTGTCCTTGAAGTTCCAAGTATATGTGCTATTTACTTCCGCCGTGTAGCGTCGCATGGAATCTGTCATGACGTAGTAGTTCTCCTCAAACTGAGCTGAAGCCGGATATTTCCAATAGTTCATGGCTTGTGCCAAGGCTGTGGCTACACATCCGGAAGGCATTTGGTTGGGCGTCTTGCGGTTGAACGGCGCTCCTTGCCCCCAAAGTGTTGTGATGAAGTTGTCAACGGGCTTGAATGTAGCCATATGTTTCACACTTTTTCCTGATGCCATTAGCTTCTTGACAGAATGGAACCACCATTGCACGTCCGCAGGAATACTGTCGGCATTAAACTCTGCGTCGCTATATGCCAATACGGCTGGGTATTTAGTATTACGTGCAATAACGACGAAACCTTTGCCGTCTTGGGGACTGAATACAGTGTAAGTATCGTCAACCATTGGCGTATAGAGCAAGGACTGTATAGGTTTCCTCTGTTGATTAAAGGCCTGATTGCTACTTCTGAAATGAGAAGCTGCAATGGTTCGCATCTCCTGATCTGTTCTATTCTCTGCTATTGAGGCAATAGCAATAGTAAGGAAGATAAAAGTAAGCAGTTTCCTCATGCTGAAACTCATGGAAAAGTTAATGAAATAGCGTGGTGTCTGCTTGCGCAGGCACCACGCGTTGTTTGAATTAGAGATACTTCATTCGTTGCGATAGCTTATTCGCCAGGCACGAATTGATCGGTATCTGTGTTTGCAGCCCATCCTAAGCTACCAGCAGTTACGTGGAGCTGAAGATGGAGATAACCGTAATAGTCATTGTCCCAGACAGCAACGCCATAACCTAAGTCTTGGCAGTATGAATCGTCGTTTTGCCAATAGCCGAGGTCGCGTACATAGATGGTTCCGTATGTACCGTAAGCAAAAGCCGTAGGTTGTGCCGGTACACGATAGAACGTGTAAGGGCCATCTTCGTCCTCTCCTTTCCACTGTGTCTTGACGAGCTGTAGGTGTATGCCTGGGCCATAGAGGTCGCGGTAGCGGAAGAGGGTGGGATCGTCGCCACATTGTTGGAACTCTGTCTTTGCCGATTCCATTTCGAAATAAGCCTGCGGACGGGCGGCAAAGTAATAAGTTCCTTTGGCCAAGGTCGTCCAAGGTATGCCGCGGAAGTCGAAGGAGCGAGTCTGATGTTTGTTGCCGCCAACAGCTACGAAAGTGACAACATTGTCACCGCCTTTGCAATTCACGATAACTGTCGCATTTTTGCCATTGCCAGCTTCGTCTTTTACGAGTTCACTGACTTTGGTGCCGTTTTCAATGATGTACGAAGCATAAGCGTTCTCATCTAACCCACGCTCTTCTTTTGCTTGGGGCGACTCACAAAAATAGTAGACATCTGTGACCTTGTTGTTGGCTGCCACAAGAACCTGGACATCAAGGTCTGGGTCGTTGGGTGCTGAAGGGGTCGACTGGTAGAGCGCGATATTAGGCTCGCTGTCATGGCCGGGCTCTGTACCTTCGTCCTCGGTGCAAGAGGCGAAAGCGACCAGACCCATTGCCATCAGGAAAAATCTATAAATATACTTTTTCATTGCGTTAATACTTTATGTTTTTGTGCATAATTACCAAATGTGTTCAGGCGAGTCGCCTTCAGGACGTACTGGGTCCGGATTGTTGACAAGAGCCTTGTTGTTGTCGGCTTCAGTGCCTACGAAACACCAGTTCATCCAGCCTGGAATGCTTGTCGTATTGAAGCGGCATCCTTCAACATGGTTGGAGTTGGGGTACGAACGAATGATGCCTTTTCCCAGACGCTTGATGTCGAAGGTGGCGAAACCTTCGCCCCAGAGTTCAACACGACGTTGCCACCATACTTCGTTTTGGAAAGCGGGGGTCGTAGCATTGCCGTATGCTTCGTTGTGCTTTCCGTATTCGTAAGCTGCATCACGGGTCTTTGCAAATGCCGTCAACAACTGAATACCGCGGTTCTGGTCTTGCATGCCGGCAGCCTCGGCCTCGATGAGCTTCATCTCTTCTACGCGCATGAGAGGTACAGATACGACCCAAGCGGTGTACTTGACGTCATACTTGCCAGCCTGTGGGCGGAACTTGAGGTTGAAGCCGCCGGGACCATATTCAGCAGCGAGGGCAGAAGTCAGGAGCTGAGCTGGATGATCGGAATAAGCTGTCAGTGCCTGAGCAGCCTCTGCCGATGTCATGTCGTCGATGGCGAAGTCTACGAACAAGCCTTTACGGAAGTCCGTTGCAGGAATTGTCTCATAGAGGTGGCGGTCGATGACCATGGGATAGCCATAGAATGCGCCCATGCCACACTCGAATCCGTTCTCCATAATCATCATGCTACCCCAGCTTGAGTCGCCGTCGTTATCGAGAATGTTGGGATCAGTATCCTTATATTGGGTTGCGAACATCCAAGAGCTGGTAGGCGTGTTGAATCCATAGTCGCGGCTCATGTACTCTTCTTTGCTCATCATCGTGTAGCCTTCCTGAGCCTTCTTAGCATACAGCTCGGCATTAGCCCAGTCGCGCTTCTCAAGATAGGTACGTGCCTTCAGACCGTAGACGACCGAGAGGTCGGGCGTGTAGACGTCAGTACGTTCGTAGTTGGCGAGTAGCTTTTCAGCCTCGTCGAGGTCGCGAAGAATGAAATCAAAGGCTTGCTCCCAAGTCATACGAGGATTGTTGTAGCTCTCATCTATAGTCGTAGTTTCGGTAATCTTAACTGTGGTGGGAGCCTGAGGATTCTGATAGTAGGGCTCGTTGGCGAACATCCTGACAAGGTCGAGATAGTGCATGGCGCGCATGGCGTAGGCGATACCTGCACCTACTTCATGTCTTTCTTTGGGCTGTGCATAGCCTGTAGCTCCTGCCATGTTGATTGTCAGGTTGATGTCCTTAATCCATTTGTAATAGACCGTTATAGGCAACTGTGTTACAGCCCATCCGGGAGCTAAGTACGTGAAGTTCTGGTACCAACTGCTATAAGCTCCATAGTTGACGGGAATAATATCTTGTCCTTCAACATCACGGGTGATGAAGAAAGTGGGATAACCAAAGTCCCACATATTTCCGCTGTCGTTGTTATAGAGGAACTCGCCAACTAAACCGTCGGTGAGCGAAGCAACATAGTTGTCGAACACGCCAGGGGCATTAGCCATCTGTTCTTCGGTAACATAGCTGGTCTGAGGGTCGATTTCCTCGATACAGGAAGTGAGGAAGGGAACGCAGACGCTTGCCGTCAGTATTATTGAAAATATCTTTTTCATAATAGTATATGTGTTCTATGTTTTTGTTTAGAATGAAACTTGAATACCACCCATGATAGTGCGTAACGGGCTCATGACGGCTGCTCCTCCTGACGGAGTGTCTACGAAGTTGTATCGTGGGTCAAGACCCTTGCGTGCGCTCCAGAAGCAGAGGTTTTCGCCCTGTGCGTATACGCGGATCTTGTTGATCTGAGCCTTGCGTGTGATGCGTGCAGGGATGGTGTAGCCAACCATGAAGCTCTGGAAGTTGAGGTAACTGGCCTTTGTGAGGAAGCGTGTGCTACGTGTTCCACCAGCAACATAGAGGTCGTCGAGGTATTGGAAGCGGGGAATATCGCTCTCGGTGTTGTTCGGTGTCCAAGCTTTGAGGATATCCTTGTGATAGGTAGCACCTGTGGCATTAGCCGTGATGGGATTCATCAGCTGTGCATAACCGAAGTCGTAGATTTTGCCGCCGATCTGATAGTCGAAGGTTGCGCTAAGGTCGAAGTCCCACAGGCGAAGTGTTGTGGCAAAGCCGCCGAACACCTTCGGCAGTACGCTTCCTTGCTCATAATAGCTGGCCTTGTTGTAGTCTGTCGTGGTGAAATCGTGGTTCTTACCGGGAACGGCTGTCTTGGAGCTGGAGTTTTCGAGATTCTTGTCGACCCAATAGAGGGGTTGGCCATACTCGTTCACGCCTGCATACTCAGGAATCATGGCATTGTAGAGTGGCTTGCCTACCTCATACCAGTGGGTAAGCATGTTCTGACCGCCAAGGATTTGGTCGCCGGCAGCGAAGCCTCCGTTCATCTCCACCTTGCTTTCAACGAGCTTGAGGATGCGTGTGGTGTTGTGTGAGAGGTTGGCAGAAACGTTCCAAACGATATTCTTCTGGCGGATGATGTCGCCGGCAAGCGTGAGTTCCACACCGCGATTGCGGATATCACCTACATTAGAGTAGAGACCGCGGGCGCCAAAAGTCTCTGCAATGCTTACCCAGAAGAGCATGTCGTCTACGCGCTTATTGTAGAAGTCGATGCCGCCTGTAAGGCGTCCACGCCAGAAGCTCCATTCGATACCAAGGTTGTAGTTGGTTGTTGTTTCCCAGGTAATGTCAGGGTTGCCCAAGGACCAATAAGAGGGAATCATGGTGTTGTTGCCCTTGGAGAGGCTATAGAGGGTGGCATACCGCCAGTTACCGATGGCGTCGTTACCTTGCTGACCGATAGAGAATTTAAGTTTCAGCTGGTCTACCCAAGTGGCTCCTGTTTCCTTGAAGAAGTTTTCTTTGTTGATGAGCCAGCCGGCACCTGCGCTCCAGAAATTACCCCAGCGGTTATCCTTATAGAAGCGTGATGTGGCATCACGGCGGAAAGAGACGTTGGCAAAGTACTTCTCGTCGTAGTTGTAGAGCGCATTGGCAAAGTAACCTTCGACATTATAGGCGCTGGTTGAGGAGCCGGAATCATAGCGGTCGCTGAAAGCGTTGATTTCCTGAATCTCAGGTGAGAAACCGCCACGTGCAACTGCAGAGAGACTGCGGCTCTGTGTCTTGTACCATTCGTGGCCAACCATCACGTTGACATCATGCAGACCGAACTTCTTGAAGAAGGTAAGTGTCTGAATGTAGTTCTGACGGAAGCTCGTGCCTTGCCCTTTGACGATCTGACCGTTGTTCGCGGACTGTGCACCGTAGAATGGATTGGTGTAGTCGCTTGAGGAGGTCTGACCGAAATTCAGGTTGTTGGTGCTGTTGAAACGCAGCCAAGATGTGAGGTCTACGTCGAGGGTGAATGTTCCATTGAACTGGTGTCCCCAGCTATATACGTCGTCGTACATGTTCTGGCTGATAGGGTTGTAGGTATATCCGTAAGGACGTGTGCCGATACCTGGGAAGTTGCTGTTGGGCACACCGTAGTCGTAATGCTTGTGACCGAACTCGTCAGTGTTGATGACTGGCTTGCCGTTTGCATCGAGTACGCGTACGTACAGCGGGTAGATAGGAGCAATCTGTGTGGCCCATGCGCGCAGGTTCGAGAGGTTGGGGTTGGAAGTAGTCTTGCTGTGGACATAGCCTACATTGGCTCCGATCTTCAACCATTTACGGATGCGATAGTCGGTCTTCAATCGTGCTGTGATACGCTCGAAGTTGGCCTTGTCTACGATACCGTCCTCGTTGAGGTAGCCAAGGCTTGCATACCAGCCGCCTTGCTTGGAGCCGCCGCTGGCGTTGATATTGTATTCCTGACGGAAACCTGTCTTGAAGGCCTCGTCCTCAAACTTGTCGGGGATAATATAGTAATCGGTGCCCTCGTAGTTGTAAGTGTTTCCGAGCTTTGCGTTGGGGTTGAGCTTGCCGTTCATCCCGATGAGCATTTCTCCGTCGGGAACCTGGTAGGGGTTGTAGTGCAGACCTGTGGCACCGTTGATCATTGCATTGTTTGCATAAGCATTGGCGTCGGCTGCAGACATGCCCATCTTATAGAACCCGTGGTTGTAGAACTGGGAATAATAGGTTTCCATGAACTGGGCGGGGTCGTCAATGGTTTCATAGTCCTGCAGGGCACGGCTGTTGGCGCCCCATTTCATATCGATATTGATTTGGGGCTTTTCGGCATCACCCTTCTTCGTTGTTACGAGGATGACACCAGCAGCACCGCGTGCACCATACAAAGCGGCAGAAGCAGCATCCTTGAGTACGGTCACGCTCTCAATGTCTTCGGTGGGAATGTTGAGGAGGCTGGCAGGATAGGGCGAGCCGTCGACAATGACCAGCGGGCTGGAATTCGCATTGGTGTAGATGCCGGGCACGCCGCGAATGTTCATCTTGCCGGAATCGCTACCAGGGCTGCCGCTGGCACCGCGGATCTGAAGACCAGGAACGGCACCGACAAGTGCATCCTGGACATTAGATGTAATCTTTTTGCTCAGTTCGTCTGAGTTGACGACCACAGCCGAACCTGTGAATGAGCTCTTGGTTTGCTGACCGAACGCTACGACCATTACCTCGTCGAGAAGGCGGTTGTCAGTGTCAAGTGAGATGCGCATGCCGTTGCGAGCCTTCACTACGCGTTGGATCATTCCGATGTGACTGATCTCCAAGCGGGTGTCTGCGTCGGGAACAGAGATGGTGAATGCACCATCAATGTTTGTCACTGTGCCGGTTTTTGAGCCAAGAATCTTGACTGAAGCACCGGGGAGAGGCTGACCATCGTCGGCTGAGATGATGGTACCCTTTACTTGTACCTGAGCCAAAGCTGCACCTGCGCAAAGGAACAACGAGGCCAGAAACATAGAAAGTCTTTTTTCCATAAATACTCTCTTTAATTAAACATAATACTTGTTAGTAGAAATGTCTACAAAGACTTTCTTGGCTTTGTGCCTATTTCGTTACGCGCGCGTACATTAAAATATATAATATTGCAGGGCTCGAGATTAGTATATATTGTTTTATCCATATAGCCCCAAGGGCTCACAGTATAATAATGGCTTTATGAGAGCTGTGTTTCTGTTCACTGAGCAAAAGTGTCGTTTAATTTATACCTGCTGCTCAGTACTATCCAAGTAGGGTACTGCCGACGCATTGGCTTTTTGCGTTTCTCCAATGACATACGCTGTATTTCATTATAGTTGTTGGCTTTTGTAAGAATATGCAGGCTGCAGAAAAGCTACACGTAGGTGCATCACACAATTCTCTTAGGTGCATCACACAATTCTCTTAGGTGCATCACGCAATTCTCTTAGGTGCATCACACAATTCTCTTAGGTGCATCGTGCAATTCTCTTAGGTGCATCGTGCAATTCTCTTAGGTGCAACGGCTTTTGAGCCTTAATGAATAGTTTTGGCAGGATTCTTCTTTCATGGAGAAGGCAAGGCTATTACATGATTTCCTTTTGTCTTGGTTGTGGGCTAACGCCGTCGTTGACCATCCAGCAGTCGTACATTTTCACACTCAACAGCCATAAAAAATGTAATAATTCGTTATGCTTCTGCAAAAAAAAGTAAAAAGAGCGAGGCTTGCGAGCTACTGACAAGCGTAGATTTATTTAGCAAAAAGGCGTTTCTGGCGACGCTTTTTGTTCAAAACGCAAGAAAAAACATCATTTTTTTAAAAAATTTATTGTAGTTAGCATAATTTATATTAATTTTGCCCCGTTGTTTGTTTTAAGACTTTTAAAAGATTAGTCCGTATAAAAAGATTGCAAAGCAAAATTGATTTTTCTACTAACAAGTATTATGTTTAATTAAAGAGAGTATTTATGGAAAAAAGACTTTCTATGTTTCTGGCCTCGTTGTTCCTTTGCGTAGGTGCAGCTTTGGCTCAGGTACAAGTAAAGGGTACCATCATCTCAGCTGATGATGGCGAACCTCTGCCTGGCGCTTCAGTCAAGATCCTTGGCACAAAGTCCGGTACAGTTACGAACATGGATGGCGACTTCGTGATCACCGTTCCTAACCAAGAGTCTCGTTTGGAGCTGTCACACATCGGTATGGTGACCCGCATCGTCAAGGCCCGCAACGGTATGCGCATCGCTCTTGACAGCGACGATTTCGGTCTCGACGAAGTTATGGTAGTAGCTTATGGCACACAGAAGAAGTCGAGCTTTACCGGTGCTGCCTCCACAATCAAGGCCGACAAGATAGAGAAGCTGCAGGTGAGCGACATCTCAAAGGCCCTCGAAGGTCAGGTGGCCGGTGTGCAGACCACTTCGAGCAATGGTACTCCCGGTGCCAGCGCCAGCATCCGCGTGCGCGGTATCGGTTCTATCCACGCCGACCAGAGCCCTCTGATCGTGCTCGACGGTGTGCCCTACGAAGGTTCGCTCAACTCCATCGCATCGCAGGATATCGAAAGCCTGACAGTGCTGAAGGATGCAGCAGCCAACTCAATGTATGGTGCACGCGGTGCCAACGGCGTCATCCTGATCACCACGAAGAGCGGCAAGCGCGCCGATACGCGCGTGACGTTCGACGGCCGCTGGGGCTTCAACACCCGCGCCGTAGGCAACTATGATATCATCAAGGATCCCGGAGAGTACTACGAGATGATGTATGAGAGCTATCGCAACAGCCTCGTAGGCACACAGGGTTATGCCAACGCCTCGCAGATTGCTGCCAACACGCTCATCAGCGACGTGCTGCGCTACAACATCTTCAAGGGAGTGGCCGACAACAACATCATCGATCCCCTGACGGGCCACCTCACCGCAGCTGCTGCCAACGCACAGCGCAAGTGGAACGACGACTGGTCCGACGATCCATTCTCCAACGCTTTCCGTCAGGAATACAACGTCAGCGTAAGCGGCGGTAACGACAAGACCCAGGGCTACGCCTCAGCCAGCTACCTCGGCGACGAGGGCTACATGGTAGGTTCGGGCTTCAACCGCTTCTCGGGTCGCGTGAAGGTTGACCACAAGGTAGGCGATTACATCAAGCTGGGTGCCAACATCGGCTATGCCCGCACCGACTATAAGACCTTTGCCAGCAGCGTAGGCAACAACTATTCGAACATCTTCATGTTCGGACAGAACATCGGTCCGATCTTCCCTATCTACATGTATGACCAGAATGGCAACCCCATGTACGATGCCGATGGCAAGCGCCTCTACGACTGGGGTGATGAATATGGCCGTCCCTACGCCGCCAACTCAAACCCATACGCCGTAGCCAAGGAGAACATCAACCAGACGCTGCGCGACAACATCACCACTCGCGCTTACGTTGAGGTGAACTTCCTCAAGGACTTCAAGTTCACGGCCAACGTAGCCTATGACGCTTTCAACACCAACCAGACCAATTTCGCAACCCCCATCGGCGGCGATGCCAAGACCGTAGGCGGACGCGGCTACAAGTATGCCACACGCACCGGCACCCTCAACGTAAACCAAATCCTCGAGTGGAGCCACGAATTCGGCAACCACGGCTTACACCTCATGCTCGTTCACGAGAACAAGAAGGACAAAGACCACTACATGTATGGCCACATGACCAACTATGCAGACTGGTCGAACCCCGAGTTCGCTAACGCAGCCCTCTATCAAGACCTCACCTCCTACACCAGCGAATATGCCCTCGAAGGCTATCTGGCCAAGGCAGAGTACAACTACCTCGACCGCTACTACCTCACCGCCAGCATCCGTCGCGACGGCAGCTCACGCTTCCACAAGGACAACCGCTGGGGTACGTTCTGGGCTATCGGCGGCGCTTGGCGCGTCAACGAGGAGCCGTTCATGAAGGACGTGACGTGGGTCAACCAGCTGAAGCTGAAGGCCAGCTACGGTACACAGGGTAATGACAACATCGGTGTGCCCAAGGCCTACATCGACCTCTACGACGTAACACGCCTCGACGGCGGCGCCATGGCTTTCGCCAAGGCTTTCCGCGGCAACAAGGACCTCAAGTGGGAGCGTCAGAGCATGTTCAACGTAGGCTTCGAGACTGTGCTTCTGAACCGTCTGAACGTCAACTTCGACTTCTTCATCAAGAACAATAAGGACCTTCTGTTCCGCAGCCCGCTGCCCCCCTCAATGGGTGCTCCCTCATGGATCTACCAGAACGAGGTGGACATGAAGAACACCGGTATCGAGTTTGAGATCGGCTACGACATCATCAAGACAAAGGACATCCGCTGGAACATCGCACTCAACGGCACTCACTACAAGAACGAGCTCACTCGCCTGCCCGCATCCAAGCCCGAGAAGGACTATCCCGAAGGCTTCGCACGCAACTCCGACTACTGGTGGAAGAAGGGCGGCAGCATCTATGAGTGGCTAGGCTATGAGTACCTTGGCGTCGACGAGGCTACGGGTCGCCCCATGTACAACCACTACGACAACGTTCGCATCAACCAGGAATATGACGAAGACGGCAACGTAATCCCCGGCTCGGGCACACTGACCAACGTCATCGACAAGAGCAGCCGCAAGGTTGTCTATACCGACTCTGAGGCTACGTTGGTCGACCTGGGCAAGAGCGCTATCCCCGCTCTCGCCGGCGGTCTGAGCACCACGTTCGAGGGCTACGGCTTCGACCTCTCTATCCAGACATCCTACCAGATTGGCGGTTGGGTTCGCGACAGCTACTATGCAGCCCTGATGAACAGCGGCGGCGACGGCAACAACTTCCACCGCGACATGTTCAACCGTTGGACTCCCTCGCACACCAACACCGACATTCCTCGTCTAAACTACAAGAGCCAGAGCGCAGGCCTGAGCGGCTCGTCGAGCTACTTCATGACCAAGGCCAGCTTCTTCAACCTGCGTAACATCACCCTGGGCTACACACTGCCTTCGAAGCTCACACGCAAGGCTTACATCGAAAGCCTCCGCGTTTACCTCGCCGGCGACAACGTATGGCTCAAGAGCAAACGTAAGGGTCTGGATCCCCGTCAGAACTTCGACGGCAAGACAAGCTGGGTTTATCAGCCCCTCAGCACATACTCTATCGGTCTGAACCTCACGTTCTAATTTTGCAACAACGAAGTCTAATCTTAATTTTATACAAATATGAAAGTATTAAAATATATGGCCGCAGGTCTGTTGGCTCTTGGACTGAGTGCCTGCAACAGCGACTATCTGGACATTGAGGACCGCTCGTACCTTGATGCCGACGCTGCACGCGAAGCTGCCGGCCACAACCCCGACGCCTTCCTGAATGGCATGTGGGCACACCTCGTAGATATGTACAGCGATGCCCACGATTCGTTCAACTTCATGTCAGTGCTCCACGCTTGCGACTGGGCTGGCGAGGATATGGTATTCGCCAATCCCCAGACCAACTACTTCATCTGGGACTACCAGCTCGACGACCGCATGAACAACTACCGTCGCGTGTACGTCAACTGGAGCACCTTCTACACCGCCATATCTAAGGCCAACGAGGTCATCGGCCTCTATCCCGGTCTGGAAGCAGCAGACGCCAACGGTAAGGCACTGCTCGGCCAGGCTCTAGCCTACCGCGGTATGTCGTACGACTACCTGATTCAGCTCTTCCGCCCCTACATGGGCGCTGACGGCAACATCAAGTACGACAGCAAGGGTCTGCCCGTGTACCTCACAGAGGCCGACGGCTACAGCACCGACGAGCTGCTCGAGCTGCAGGGCGTCAACACCGTAAAGTTCGTGCTCGACCAAGCTCAGAGCGACCTCGAAAAGGCCGTCGAGCTCCTCGAGGCTGCCGACTACAAGCGCGCTAACAAGGACTATATCGACGCTAACGTGGCCAACGGCCTGCTGGCTCGCCACTACCTGCTCACTCAGCAGTGGGAAAAGGCTGCCCAGGCTGCCAACAAGGCTCGCCAGGGCTACAAGCCCATGAGCAAGGAGGATCTGCACGACGGAATGGTTTCGCTGACGAAGAACCCCGAATTCATGTGGGGCTTCATCCACAGCACCGAGACATCTACTGTCTATGCTTCGTTCTTCAGCCACATCTCGAACATCGCTCCCGGCTACAACGGTTTAGGCTATAAGACTGTCTGCATCGACGCACGCCTCTACAGCCAGATCCCCGACGACGACTACCGCAAGAGCCTCTTCAACGGTCCCGAAGGCGACAGCAGCCAGCCCACAGCCAGCGCACGCTATCCCTATGCCAACCTGAAGTTCGGCGACGATGGCAACTGGACAATGGACTACACCTACATGCGCGCAGCTGAGATGTACCTCATCGAGGCTGAAGCACTCGCACGCCAGGGCAAGGGCGGCGAAGCCGCTACCGTTCTGGGCGAACTCATGGCAGCCCGTCAGCCGAGCTGGAGCAAGACGAACGTCACCGTGGCTGACGTACTGCTGCAGCGCCGCATCGAGCTCTGGGGCGAAGGCTTCGTATTCTTCGACCTCAAGCGCAACAACAAGGGTATGGAACGCACCTATGCCGGCAGCAACCACCTGCAGACCGACCTCACATTCATCGACGTTCCCGCTCAGGATCCGCGCTGGACTTACCAGATCTCGCTGGCTGAGCTGCAGGAGAACAGCCGTCTGACAGAGGATGACCAGAATCCCTAATGTATAACGCTAAAGCAATAGAAAAAATGAATAAGTTTTTTAAATACATAATTCCGTGCATGTCCCTCGGTATGGTGCTCACCAGCTGCTATGACGAGGTCGACGACAAGAGCGTTATCGACAAGCAATACGAGAAGGCTACTGCAACGACCGTGACTCTCACCGCAGGCGAGGTCGTTGACTACCAGACACTCTCGCTCACAGCTGCTCTCTCCGACACGCTCGACATCATTGAACAGGGCTTCCAGGTGGGCACAAGCGAAGACTTCGCCGACGCCGCCTACCAGCCCGCAAACCGCGACAAACTGACTTTCGCTGCCAATCCCACCGGACTCGAAGGCCTCACCACGTACTACGCACGTGCCTATGCCTTCACCAACGCCGGACAGGTTATCTACAGCGAGAGCACCAAGCTCACCACTCCGCGCACGCCTATCTACGACATCAACACCACATTCCTCGTTCATGAATATGAATACGACGAAGATGCCGGTTGGCAGATTCAGGTCGGCGAGGACGGCTCTGACGCTGGCTACTACCTCATGAGCATTGAGTTCGCTGAAGGCAGCGAGACCGACGTTCTCATCCACGGCTTCCTGGGCTTTGACGCTACTATCGTCGGCGTTTGGGATCCCGAGACGAGCACGGTGACCATTCCCGGCTCACAAGTCGTTGGCGAGCATCCTACATACGGCCCGATGTTCCCCGTGGCATTCGACATGAGCACCGGTGACTATGCAGCTGACGACATCATCACGCTGCAGTTCAAGAGCCTCGGCGGCTCGCTCGTATCGACGCCCTACACGCTCAGCGTATCGGCCGGTTACTTCGGCATCTACACCTTCACAGCTATTCCTTACGAGGGCGAATAAGCCCTTGGCGGTTAGCCTATAACACCCTAAATCAGAACGGACTCGGAGCTCACAAGGCTGCGGGTCCGTTCTTCGGGTCTGAATGACATAACACCACCGATCTATGAAAATAAAGCTTTGCACACTACTATTCCTCACATGCACCATCAGCGCTTTTGCCGGCCTGAGGTCGAAAAGCGCGATGCGCCAGATTGCTTTTGAGCAGCTGTTACCAAAGACAAGGGCTGCTGCAGGTGCGCAGACTGACAACAAAACGCTGAAAGAGTTGTACGTCAGCTCCGAACTTAGCGTGTTCGGACTTGACAGGGCAGGCTTCGTTGTCGTCAGCGCCGACGACAACTGCCAGCCCGTGTTGGCCTACTCCAAGAGCACTGCCTTCAATCCAGGCAATATGCCTGAAGGCCTCCGATGGTGGCTGCAGGCTATGGAAGAGAGTCTTTCGGCACAGGCGAAGAAAGGCATCCGCCAGCAAGCGCCGACGCAGACCTTCACGCCCATAGACAACTTGCTCACGGCACAATGGGGCCAGGAGAAGCCCTACAACCTGCTGTGCCCGCAAGTTGAGGGCAAACAGCCGCCTTCGGGATGTGTAGCAACTGCCATGTCACAGATCATGTACTTCCACAAATATCCCGCACAAGGCAAAGGCTCTGGACGCTACTCTATAGGCACCTCGTCAAAGATGAGCGCCAAGATTGAAGGCATCTACGAGTGGAATCTTATGCGCGATGTTTACAAGAACGTCAAGACGTCAGATGAAGAGAAGAACGCCGTGGCCACGCTCATGCGCGACTGTGGCTATGGCTGCTATATGAACTATGCCTCTGGCGGCAGCGGTGCGTACGTCAGCGACTGCGCGCGCTCGCTGATTGATAACTTCAGCTACAATCCCGGTACACTACGCCTGCTCAGCCGCACATATTATGGCGCTGAGGAGTGGCTGCAACTGATGCACGATGAGCTCAGCCAAGGGCGACCGATCCTCTACAGCGGCGCCGACAAGGACCATGGCGGCCACGCCTTCATAGCCTGTGGCATGGACGAGAAAGGACTCCTCTACATCAACTGGGGATGGGACGGCTCGGCCGACGGCTTCTACGACGTACGCTCGCTGAATCCCACTGGCATCCTCGGCACCAGCTATCCCTATGCTTTCATCGTACACCAGGAAGCTCTGTTGGGTATTATGCCCCCAACCACAGAAGAGCCGGTTGAAGAAGCATTCTCCATCTCACTGAAGGATGTGTTCTCAGTGAAGAAGATCGGCAACAGCTACCTTCAACTGAGCTCCGCGACTTTCTACAACACTGGTTTCCGCAACTTCAAAGGTGATGTCGGGTTCTATTTCGTAAGTGCCGACGGCGACGCAAGCAAGAATATCTTTGTCTCGGCTTACAACAACGCCGAAGGCGATGCAATTGCCCCTGGCTACGGTGCAATGACTAAAAGCACATTACATTCTGTTTCGCAGCTCCCCGCAGGCGAATATGTTTTGTACATGGCAGCCAAGGTCGCAGGCTCTGAAAGGACTGAGCTCGTGCGTGCACCTGGCGGTCTGTATGCCATAAGTGTAGTGAAAACGGCAGAGGGACAGATGCAAGTGGGCGAAGGCTCATTGGTTGATGCCATAGACACCGTACGCCTTGACGACAAAGTTTCTTCAGCTGCCGCCACCACCCGCGTCTTCGACACCAACGGACGACTCATCTACTCCTGCCCCACCCCACAGTTCAACCTATGGGACATCCCTGCCCGTGGTGTATTGGTGGTGAAGCAGGGCAACCGTGTCCGCAAGGTGGTACGCTGATACATCAATACTGTTTGTTATTAAAGTTTCGCAAGTAGCCAATGCCCTGAAAGGGCAGTGATATGTCAGCCCAGGGCAGTGCCCTGGGCTGAATTCTCATTGCCCCTTCTTGATGTGTCCGCTCGAGCTCTGCTCGCTCATTCGAACGAGGTGAGTCTTGACAAGGGCACAGCACCATTTATGGTTAGATTGACGGATGATTGAGGGTCAAGAAAGGTAAGCGAGTACCCGCGAAGCTGCGCTTACTAATCATTTTTCCCGGATTTATCCTACACTCCTACACCTTTTGCACCTCATCACTTGATTATCTGCAATCTACGAGGTGTAGGATGGGTGTAGGATGGGTGTAGGAGGTGTAGGATAAAGGCCGATTTAACGGTTTTTCACAGAATAGCCCCCCTTTTTTGACCGTCTGCCTGATCGGTTTTCGATGCTGCGCAGGGCGTGCCGGAGCGTTAGGTCTTCAGCCTTTGTCACCTAAGACAATCAGTGAGTCCCACTAGTGGGACTCGAGATTCCCATTAGTGGGACTCGGACATATCGCCATGAATATCTACGGGAACACGCAGTACGATAACGTCAAGCACTCTGGCATACGAGAAAAATGGGGCGGGTCAATCTGTGTGAAAGGCCTGTTTTCGGCCTTCATCCTACACCCCTACTCCCATCCTACACCCCATCCAACACCCATTTATGCCGTTGGTATTCAGTCAATAAGGTGCAAAAGGTGTAGGAGTGTAGGATGTTTGATAAAAAAACGTATAGTATACGGTAAGGATCCATACGACCTACGATGGAGGCTTTGTCGATGCATCTCGCTGAATAACCTCCACAGAAGGGGCTTGGATACAGACGGACACCTTCGGCGTGCTCTCACTGAGCGTTTACCGGACACCTATAATTCTCTTAAGAGGGTTGTCATACCCTCTTATGAGAGTAGCCTCACCCTCTTAGGAGAGTAGCCTTACTCTCTTAGGAGGGTTGTTTTAGTCTCTTGCAGTTTAACGCTTAACGGATGTTAACAGTTGTTTCTGCCCCCTTTGCACAATAAACAGCCCTTTGTGTACGTTTATAAAACAAAAAGGTATAATTCTTTTAGTTTGCCTATGACAAAACCTTTACTCATTCCTGTGCAGCTGACAGGTGTTGTCACTGCCGAACAACTTACTGCTTCGCTCCTCGCCGCATCAGACAGCGGCTTGCGTGCAATGCCAAAGCTCTCAACTCTCAATCGTATCAAGGCCCGCGCCAGGGCTGTTCGTCCGCTATGATAGAATTACGAAATCAAGGTTCAGGGCAGCACACCCTGATTGCTCCAAGCTTGTTGGCTGCTAACTTTGCCAACTTGAGAGACGAGATGGAATGGTTCAACCAATCGGAGGCCGACTGGTTGCATCTGGACGTCATGGACGGCGTCTTCGTGCCTAACATCTCATTCGGTTTTCCCGTGCTTGAGCATGTGGCACGGCTTACGACGAAGCCTCTTGACGTGCACTTGATGATTGTGCAGCCCGACAAGTTCATCTCGCAGGTGCGGGACCTCGGTGCCGCTATCATGAATGTTCATCAGGAGGCGTGCGTGCATCTCCACCGCACTATCCAGCAGATTCATGAGGCTGGCATGCGTGCCGCCGTCACGCTGAACCCGTCGACTCCCGTTTCCACTTTGGAGGAGATCATCTGCGATGTGGATGTTGTCATGCTCATGACTGTAAATCCAGGTTTCGGAGCGCAGAAGTTTATCGAGCATAGCCTTGACAAGGTGAAGCGTTTGCGTGAGCTTATAGCCCGTTCGGGCTCGCATGCGCTCATCGAAGTCGATGGTGGTGTCAACCGTTCCACGGCTCCGCGTCTGGCGGCTGCCGGCGTCGACGTGTATGTTGCCGGCTCGGCACTCTATGGCAAGCCCGACCCTGTTAGCGAAGTGCATGAGCTCAAAGACATCATCAAGAAGGCTCTATGCTGACAGGCTGCATCGTGAAATAGCGGTTCAATCAGTTTGCATCGTATGTCACGGCCAGTCTTGTTAATGCTTTTGTCGCTTGTGGCCGGCATCGTTGTTGCCGACAATCTTTTTTACGACCGATATGTTGTACCCACGTGGCTCGATGTAGTCACGTGGTTTTTTTGTTTCGTGATAGCCGTAGCCGCCCTGTTGATCTGGCGCCACCGGCAGTCTGAGGCGCTGGGCCGATATGTTTTTCCTTTGTTTGTAGGCCTGTTTTTCTTCGCCGTAGGACTTCAGCGCTATGCGACGTATGCCAAGGATGTACATGCGGCTTGGCATCAGCTTCCTTATCCTCCGGTCAATCAAGGTAATCCAGACGAATTTGACTATGTGAGATGGCGCTGGATTCAGGGCGCACACGATAGCACTTCGAGCCTGGCGCTTCTTCGTAGTCGTGCTGACAAGCTGAGAGATAAGCTGGTGAGGCAGTATCATCAGACGGCTGTCGACGGGCAGACAGCCGGCATCATCATTGCTTCTACGCTGGGTGACCGTTCGCAGCTTCACTATGAGACTCGGGATCTCTACGCTGCGGCCGGTGCCAGTCATCTGCTTGCCCTTTCGGGGTTGCACCTGAGCATTATTGTGGGCTTCATGCTGACCCTCCTGCGTGCTCGTCTCTTGCTGTCGCGCTGGCGCTTTCTGATGGGCGCTGCCGTGGTAGTATTCATCTGGTTCTATGCTTTTCTGGCTGGCCTGCCAACGTCGCTGGTCAGGGCCGCAACCATGACAAGCCTCTTTGTGTTTGGTATGCTCTCGCGTCGATATAGCACACCCCTTCAGTGGCTCATCCTCACAGCGTTGCTCCTGTTGCTGGTGCGTCCTGTGTTTCTCTTCGATGTGGGAGCCCAACTTTCGTTTGCCGCCGTAGCCGGGATTCTTGTGATTCATCGGCGTATCGTGCTATGGGCTTTTGGCCATTGGCAAATTCAGCTTTTCAGGCTTCAGCGTCACCATCTCCTGTGGCCTCTGTCATTGCTGTCGGTATCGCTTGCGGCGCAGGCTTTCACGTTGCCGTTGGTTGCGTATTATTTCCATCGACTGCCGCTGTATGCGCCGCTGTTCAATATCGTGTTTATCCCTGTGACAACGGTCTTAATCTTGGGGGCCTTGGTGCTTTTGGCTGTTTCCTTTGTAGGAATGTTGGCTCCGCTGGCCCTGCTCCTGAGCCGTGCCTTGTCGTTTCTGGTGACTTTCCAGATGGGGGTGATGCAGTTCGAGGTGTCGTTGCCAGGAGCTGTCGTCCACGATTTCTGGAGTCGTAAGGCTCAGCCCCAGGTGGTCGTGTACAACAACCGCCGTTGTCCTGCCCTGCATGTGATAGCTGCTCCAGACAAGAGCTGGCTGCTTACGCCTCAGCCCGATTCTGTGTCCGTAGGCATGAGATATATAGCTTCCTCGTTTTGGGAAAAGCGTCTAACTGCAGCTCCTGTAGTCCTTGGCGGCCAGCATGTGATAGCCCTTGACAATGGTTTCAAGGCCGTAATGATAGATGGGGTAGTGGCGGAGACACAGGAAAAACATGCTCCTTCCGATGTGGACCTTCTCTGGCTCACCCATGGCTGTTCAGAAAACCGTGTCAGCGATTTCGTGAGCCTGTATAAGCCGCAATTGCTCGTCTTGGATGCCAGCCTCCCTCGCTGGAGACGTCGGCAGCTGAGGCGGCAAGCCGAAAGGGTAGGGGTGAGCGTCTATGATATAGCAGAGCGTGGAGCCCTCAAGGTCAAGCTCTAAAGTTGTTTGCGTGGGGACGAAAAAACAATGCGGCCAAGTAAAAAGCCCAACATTACTCTTCGTTTGAGCTTTTTACTTGGCCGCATTATTCAATACGCTTAGGCGCATCGTGCAATTCTCTTAGGTGCATTGACCAATTCTCTTAGGCGCATCGACCAATTCTCTTAGGTGAATATTTCTACGCTCTTTAGAGAAGCAGGATTCCAACCAAAGCACAAAAGAGAAGTGTGCGGATAGGATTGAGTTTGTAGACCTGACATCCAATCATCGTTCCCAAGAAGATGGCCACGCTAATATAGAAGTGCCAAGGGCTTTCGCCCGGGCTTGAGAAGTTCTCCCGCGTCATCAGGAGCAGGCTGGCGGCAGCCAACAGCCCTACCACAGCCGGGCGAAGTCCCATAAAGACATGCTCGACCACCGGATGGTGCTTGTACTGCATCAGGAACTTTGATATGACAATCATCAGGATGAACGAAGGCAACACAACCGCAAAGGTCGCCGTTACCGACCCGAGAATGCCCATCCAATGCTCGCCGCCGGCGTTGACCACGGACGTGTAGCCTACGTAAGTAGCCGAATTGATGCCGATAGGGCCGGGCGTCATCTGCGACACAGCCACGATGTCGGTGAACTCACCCATCGTCATCCAATGGTGGTTCGTCACGACTTCGCCCTGTATCATGGAAATCATGGCATAGCCTCCGCCGAAGCCAAAGAGGCCGATAAGAAAGAAGGTGTAGAAGAGTTGTAGGTAAATCATGGTCTATTTCACATTAACGAGCCTGCCATAGAGATAGCCACCGGTGCCGGCGGCTACGATAATCCAGATGGGCGAGACGCCGAACATCCAGATGAGGAAGGCGCCCAGCACGGGAATCCACACGTTTGTCCAACCTATTTTTGCCGTTTGAGCCATCTTGAATGTAGGGGCGGCAATGAGGGCTACGACGCACGGACGTATGCCTCGGAATGCACGTGCCACCCACTCATTGTCCTGAAACTGACGGAAGAAAAGGGCTATGGCTAAGATGATGAGGAAGGAAGGCATGATACATCCAAGCGTAGACATGAGCGCTCCCGTCATGCCTCGTAGCTTGTAACCGATGAAGATGGCGATATTCACTGCGAAGATGCCCGGGCACGACTGCGCTACGGCCATAAGGTCGAGCAAATCCTCGCGCGAAATCCATTGCTTCTCGTCGACCACCTTTGCCTCAATGAGCGGTATCATGGCATAACCGCCCCCGATGGTAAACAGGCCGATGTGGAAGAAAGTAGTGAATAAAGACCAGCTCCCATCCTCTCCCATCAGGGAAGAATGGGGCTGGTTTGATGTGTTTTCTTGTGGAATTATCGGTGTCATATCATGAATTTCAAAAAGGCTTTACATTGCAGACGCTTGCTCTTTATGAGCGCGACCGGGCGCTTTCACACCAAACCCTTGCATTCACGAATGCTTCTATCCAAGGTGTCACTTCGTCCTGGCGACGGGCTTCAGGGTAATAGGCACACTGCCAGGGGAAGATTGCACGTTCGAGGTGGGGCATCATGGCCAGATGACGACCATCGGCCGAGCAGAGACCGGCTACGCCATAGTCTGAGCCATTGGGGTTGGCCGGATAAGCGTCGTAGCTGTACTTGGCAACGACGTTGTAAGCCTTCTCAGGCTTGGGCAGGTGGAACTTGCCTTCGCCATGGGCTACCCAGATGCCGAGCTTGCTGCCGGCAAGCGAGCTGAAGAGGACGCTGTTGTTCTCGGGAATCGTCAGACCGAGGAAGGCCGATTCGAACTTGCGGCTGTCATTATGTAGCATCTTCTCCTCGTCGGAGCCAAGAAGGTTCAGCTCAACCATCAGCTGGCAACCATTGCAAATACCGAGAGAGAGTGTGTCCTTGCGGGCATAGAAGCGGTCGAGGGCTGCCTTGGCCTTGGGGTTGAAGAGGAACGCGCCTGCCCAGCCCTTAGCCGAGCCCAGGACATCGCTGTTGGAGAAGCCTCCGCAGAAGACAATCATCTGTAAGTCGTCGAGCGTCTCGCGGCCGGTGATGAGATCGGTCATCATGACGTCCTTCACATCGAAACCTGCAAGATAGAGGCAGTAGGCCATCTCGCGCTCGCCATTTGTTCCCTTCTCGCGGATGATGGCAGCCTTTGGCTTCGCGGCCGACGGTCCGGCTTCGTCCTTCCAACGGTCGGGATTGAGGCCATATTGTGCAAGCTTCCCGGTGAAAGATGGTCTGAACTTCCACTCCAGAGGCTGGTGCTTGTAGTTCTCTGCACGCTGGTCGGCACAGCCATTCATGCTCTGTTTGCCGTCGAGACGATGTGAAGGTGCGAACCAAACGTCGCGCAGGGCGTCGATATCGAGCGTCTCCTCGAAGTCGCCTTTACGGACTCTTATGCTGCGTTCACGCGCAGGCGTACCTATATATATATATCCTACACCTGCATCGTCCAACAACTCCTTGAACTCGGCTTCGTTCTTTGTGCTTACCTGCACGACGACGCCTGGGTTCTCGGCAAACAGAATCTTCACGATGTCGTCGGTCTCGAAGTTCACCAGGTTAATCTTCATGCCACCATGCGTATTGGCAAAACACATCTCAAGCAAGGTGGTGATGAGGCCTCCGGCCGAGATGTCGTGGCCTGCAAGCAGGAGGCCGCGCTTCACACATTCTTGCACAGCATTGAATGTATCGCGGAAATATTCCGGGTTCGTGCAAGTGGGCACATCGGAACCCACACGGCCGTGAGCTTGTGCATACGCGCTTCCGCCGAGGCGAAGCTCATCGAAAGAGAAGTCGATATGATAGAGAGCGCTCTTAGGTTCATCGGCCAGAACGGGGCTTACGACCTTGCGAATGTTGCTGACTTCACCGCCGGAAGTGACGATGACCGTACCCGGGGCAATCACTTTTGTTCCGTCAGGGTATTTCTGAGTCATGGAGAGACTGTCCTTTCCGGTCGGGACGTTAATCTCAAGGTCGCAGCAGAAATCAGACAATGCCTCTACGGCCTGATACAGACGGGCATCCTCGCCTTTCTGAGAACGGCAGGGCCACATCCAGTTTGCGCTTAGGCTCACACTGTCGAGCCCCTCGGTGAGTGGTGCCCAGACGATGTTAGTGAGGCTTTCTGCGACAGAAAGAACCGATCCGGCAGCAGGATTGGCCAAGCCTGCTTGCGGAGCATGACCAAGCGCTGTGGCTATGCCCGTGGTGCCACGATAGTCGAGGGCTACCACGCCACAGTCTGACAACGGCAACTGAATTTCTCCTTGACATTGTTGACGTGCTATCTTGCCCGTGACGGAGCGGTCTACCTTGTTGGTTAGCCAATCCTTGCAGGCTACGGCTTCGAGCGAGAGCACTTTCGAGAGAATGCTGTTGAGGCTTGACGTTTGTGGCTTGATGCTTTGCTCCGTTTGGCTGCCCTCAGCCTTTAATTCTATATGTTCAACAGGTGCGTAGCAGCGTTCCACGGTCTCGTCTACCATTATGGTTTTCGGTGAATGTCCGAACATCTGTGCCACGTCGAGGTCGAAGGGACGTACCCCGTCCGCCTGTTCGAAAGCGAAGTGAGCGTCGCCTGTTGTTTCGCCTACGACATAGAGCGGAGCCCGTTCACGCTCGGCTATTTGGCGTACGTGGTCGAGATGTTCCTCCTGAATCAGCAGGCCCATGCGTTCCTGACTCTCGTTAGCGATGATTTCTTTGGCAGAAAGGGTGGGGTCGCCGATAGGCAATTTCGACATATCTATCAGTCCGCCGCAGTCTTCAACGAGTTCGCTCAGGCAATTAACGTGGCCCGCAGAACCATGGTCGTGAATGCTGACGACAGGATTCACTTCTTCCTCGCACAACGAGCGCACAAGGTTGTATGCTCTTTTCTGCATCTCGGGATTGGCGCGCTGAACGGCGTTCAGTTCTATGCCACTGCTGTAGCGGCCGGTGTCGACAGAGCTCACGGAGCCTCCTCCGAGTCCGATGCGATAGTTGTCGCCACCTACGACAACGATTTTGTTGCCTTTCTCGGGGGTGCCTTTCAGGCAGTCGCGCTTGGTTCCATAGCCTACGCCTCCGGCAAGCATGATGACTTTGTCGTAACCATATTGCTCGCCATTCTCTTCATGCTCGAAGGTGAGCACCGATCCGGTAATGAGTGGCTGTCCGAATTTGTTGCCGAAGTCGCTGGCGCCGTTGCTCGCTTTGATAAGAATCTGCTCGGGTGTCTGGTAGAGCCATGGGCGTTGACTGCTCGGGTAGCTGGTCATGTAGACCGCCGTGCCTGCTATTGGCCACGAACCTGTACCGCCGCCCATGCGGTCGCGTATTTCGCCTCCGGTGCCTGTGCTTGCCCCGTTGAAGGGTTCCACCGTGGTGGGGAAGTTATGTGTCTCGGCTTTAATGCTGATCACGCTTTCGATAGGTTTTACGCGGAAGTAGTCGCTTGTAGCATGATCGGCAGGTGCAAACTGTTCTACGACAGGCCCCTCAGCAAAGGCCACATTGTCCTTGTATGCCGAGATGATCTTGTGAGGATTCTCTTGAGTCGTGCGCTTGATCATCTGGAAGAGGCTGTTAGGCATTTCTTTGCCGTCGATGACGAACGTGCCGCCAAAGATTTTGTGCCGGCAGTGTTCGCTGTTGATTTGTGCGAAGCCGAACACTTCGCTGTCTGTGAGCTGGCGGCCGAGCTGATGTTCTACGGTGTGTAGATATTCTATTTCCTCGGGTGAGAGCGCAAGCCCTTCCTGTTCGTTGTATGCTTCCAGGTCGGTTATCTGCTGGATAGGTGCAGGTTTGATGTCGACGGTGAAGATTTCTTGGTCAAGCCCTTGGTACATGCGTTGTAGCATAGGGTCGTGCTCGGCGTCTTCGCTGTCCACGGGGAAGAATTCTTCTATACGCAGAATGCCGCTGAGACCCATGTTTTGTGTGATCTCAACGGCATTTGTGCTCCAAGGAGTTATCATCTCGCGGCGAGGGCCTATGAAGAAGCCCGTGAGTTGTGCGGTGTCAATCGGTGATGCGTCACCGTAGAGCCATGCGAGTTTATTGGTCTCTTCCTGACTGAGCTTATGGTTGGCCTGTGTGGCGATGATGCTCTGAGTCGGAGTTCTGAAAAAGAAAATAGCCATAATGGTAAAGTGTAAGTGTTCTTTTATTTTGCGTGCAAAGATACAATATAAAGTTGATAAATAGCCACAAGAAACAAAAAATATTTTATGTCTGAGTACTTTGCACAAAAGAAAAATCCCGAGAGGCCAATGATGATGGTCTTCGGGAGTTATGGTCATTGCCTGCCAATGACAACCGCCTCCCTTGCTGAGAGACTTGCGTGGTTGCTTGGCACGGTAGCGTCAGGCGTCAGTAGCGCCGTAGCCGTATTGTATGTGATAGTGGTAAAAGCTGGTGGAAGCTGTTGCTTAGAACTCAATGTCTTCCAGCTCAATCTCGCTACGTGGTTCCTCTGGCCGTTGCTCTACGGGTCCTTGCTGTTCGTAGATGAAACGCATGGCGTCGGCCAACGCTCCTGTGAACTTCTCGAAATCCTCTGGGTAGACGAATAGTTTATGCTTCTCGAATGTCACTTGAGGCATTTCCATGTCGCCGCTCACGATTTTCTTGCTTTCGGTCAGCGATAAATACATGTCCCCTTTGCTGCTTTTCTTTACATCGATGTAGTAGAGGCGTTTTCCTGCCTTGATAGCTTTTGAGAACAAGATGTCGCGTTCCTTGCTGCTACCGTCCTTAAAATTGTCTTTCATTTGTTGTGTTTCAAAGTGTATTTTATCATTTTTGCGTGCCAAAAGTAGGCAATATTTGCCAAACAACCCAAATTTTTCTGAAAAACTTGAGGCTCTACTATTATTATTCGGCCAAAATGACTACTTTTGCGCTCGCAAATAGCATCATTCTTTACTTTTTTTATGATTAATAGAGAGCTTATCCGTCTGAAAGTTGTGCAGCAAGTTTATGTCTATTACATGAACTGCGACCGCAAACTTGATACAGCAGAAAACGACTTGTTCGTAAGTTTGTCCAAATCCTACGACCTTTATCTATATATGTTCGGGCTTATGCTTGAGCTGAATCGCATAGCCGAACGTACGTATTCCACCGATCTCAGTCGTTTCCAGCGCCTCCACGAAGGAGAAGCACCGAGCACACGCTTTATAGATAATAAGTTTATTGCCCAGCTCCAGGTGAATGAGCAGTTGCGCGACTTCATCGACAACCAGAAGAAAACATGGGTGAACGAGGAAGACTATGTGCGTCGTCTGTTCAAGCGCATCGCGCAATCCGACCTGTACAAAGAGTGGATGAGCGGAACAGCTCCCACCACCTACGAGGAGGATCGCAACCTTTGGCGGCAGATTTACCAGAAGATTATAGCCGAGGACGAAGAGCTCGACTCGGTGCTTGAAGAGCAGAGCCTCTATTGGAACGACGACCGTTTCATTGTTGACACCTTCGTGATAAAGACGATAAAGCGTTTCGATCAGTCTAAAGGTGCCCACCAACCCCTCTTGCCCGAGTACCGCGACGAAGAGGACCGTGAGTTCGCGCGTCGACTGCTTCGTGCCACGGTGCTTGGCTGCGACACCTATCGCTCGCTGATTCAGCAGTCGCTGCGCAACTGGGACATCGACCGTCTGGCCTTCATGGATTTGCTGATTATGCAGACGGCGATTGCCGAGGTCGTCACCTTCCCGCAGATACCTGTCAGCGTAACCATCAACGAATACGTAGAGATTGCGAAGGTATATTCTACGCCTAAGAGCTCTGCCTACGTGAATGGTATGCTGGATGCTATATGCCGTCGCCTCCATGATGAAGGCCGCATCCAAAAGGATGTCCCCTCCAAAGAGTCCGGCAACGAATAGAGATTATTCATTATATACATTAAATATTAATTATGGAACCTATTTTAGTTTTACTACAAGCTCAGGGCGATGGCGGTTTAGGCATGATTCTCATGCTCGTGGCTATGTTCGCAATCATGTATTTCTTTATGATTCGTCCGCAACAGAAGAAGCAAAAAGAGATACAGAACTTCCGCAACAGCATAGAGAAGGGTCAGGAAGTGATCACCGCAGGCGGCCTCTATGGCGTCGTTCGCGATATTGATGAAGTGAAGAACGTGCTCATCATCGAGGTCGCAAACGGTGTTCGCGTGCGTGTCGACCGCAACTCCGTGTTCGCTTCGGCATCAGCTTCGGAGAACTACGTGAAATAATTTTGCATGGACAGGCAGCGTATACAGCTTGCCTACGAAGGCACAAAGGCATTCCTGCTTAGCAAGCTCAGCAGGGAAGCCTTTGTGTTTCTTTTTTTTGTACTGGTTTCTGCGGGCTTTTGGCTCTTGCTCACGCTCAATGAGAGCTATGAGATGGATGTAGAGGTGCCGCTTCAGTTGACGAATGTGCCCAAGGAAGTGGTGCTGACCTCCGACTTGCCGTCGACATTGCAAGTGCGGGTCCGCGACAAGGGGAGCTCGCTGTTAGGCTATTACTATGGCGACAAGAAGCGCGTGCTGACCCTCGATTTCAGGGCTTATGACCATGGTGAATCCTATCACCGGTCGATTGTCACTCACAGCGATGTCCAGAAACGTCTGCAATCCATCTTCGATGCTTCGACGCATATTGTGAGCCTGCGTCCCGATACGCTCGAATTTTTCTACACGCGTGGTCACATGAAGCGTGTGCCGGTAGTATTCAGGGGCCATGTTCAGCCCGATGCCTTGTACTATCTGGCTTCGTTGCAATGTCGTCCGGACTCAGTCACGGTGTGGGCAGAGGATAGCTATCTCGATTCTTTGACCGTAGTCCCTACGGTGCTCACCAATATCACCGGCCTCACCGAGAGTATGTCGCGTACGGTGCCTTTGCCTACGATCAAGGGTGTTAAGTTTGAGCCTTCCGAGGTGCAGCTCACGGCCGAGATTGATGTCTTCACAGAGAAGACGGTGGAAGTGCCCATTCAGGCAACCAATTTCCCCGCCGGGCTGTCGCTGCGCACTTTCCCCGCATCGGCGTCTGTCACTTTTCGCGTAGGAGCCAAGGACTACAAGAAGATTACCAAGGAGCAGTTTGTCATCACCACGACGTATGAGGAACTGTTGTCTTTGCCCGACTCTATGTTGACGTTGCACCTGCGTTCCATTCCTGAAGGGGTCTCGCAAGCACGTATCCATCCCCAGCGTGTGCAATTCCTGATAGAGCAGACAGAGGAATGAAAATCGTAGGCATAACAGGCGGTATAGGCAGCGGCAAGTCGTATGTAGCCCGTTTGTTGGCTACGAACTATCGTGTGCCCGTGTACGATTGTGATAGCGAAGCACGCCGTCTCATGCTTGGTCCGGCCATTCGCGAGCAGTTGGTCTGTCTCATAGGCCCTGAGGCCTACACTGCCGACGGCCAGCTCAACAAACCCGTCGTAGCATCGTTTTTGTTCGCCAATGTCGAGCATGCGGCCGCAGTGAATGGTATTGTTCATCCCGTCGTCAAGGCAGATTTTGCGGCTTGGGCAACCCGACAAGGCACACCGGTCGTGCTCGTAGAGAGCGCTATCCTCATAGAAGCTGGCTTCCTCGATGTCGTCGACCATGTTGTCCTCGTGGATGCTCCTCTGGACCTCCGCATCAGCAGAGCCATGCAGCGCGACGGAGCTACGCGCGAACAAGTGGAAGCCCGTATCAGGCACCAGCTCCCTTCGACCGAACAAATGCCTTATGCCGACGTCGTGGTCTGCAACGACGGTAGACCCATTATGCCGCAATTAAGATTTTTTATGGCACAAATGTTTGCCTAATCAGTGTAGAAAGCTTATTTTTGCAGTCGCTTTTTGCAAAAATAGTAACTACAAACCTTAAAACATACAAAACAATGCTTGAAACTATCTTATCTATAGCCGGTAAGCCCGGTTTGTACAAACTCGTTTCCCGTGGCAACCGCAACCTCATCGTAGAGTCTATCGACGACAAGCATCAGCGTATGCCCGCTTTTGCTACCGACCGCGTCATCTCGCTGGCCGATATAGCCATGTACACCGACAGCGAGGAAGTGCCCTTGGCAGACGTGCTCACCAGCCTCAAGGCCAAGGAGAATGGTGCGCAGAGCTCGCTCGATTATAAGAAAGCATCCAAGGAACAGCTTTTCGACTATTTTGCCGAAGTGCTGCCCAATTTCGACCGCGATCGCGTGTTCCCCTCGGATGTCAAGAAACTTATCCAGTGGTACAACATCCTCATCGGTGCAGGTCTCGACGATTTCTCTAAGCTGCGTCCCACCGAGGGTGATAACATCGACGACCGCAAGGAAGAAGAATAAAGATTGTAGCTTCGTCTACATCCAACGGCGCCCCTTAGGCTTCTGACCAGAAACCTAAGGGGCGCTGTCGTATGGTATCAGGCACGTTTTCCGATGCACCTAAGAGAATAGCCCGATGCACCTAAGAGAATAGCCCGATGCACCTAAGAGAATTGGCCAACACGCCTAAGAGAATTGGCCGATGCGCCTAAGAGAATTTTCAGATGCACTTGAGAAGATGGTTGCAGACGGTCTATAGGCTGATTCGTACAGCTTGGGCTAAACCTATAGGCGGCTTTTACTTATATTTCCCGCAGGTTATTTCTTCGACCGTCAGCGGCACGTAAACCATCGAGTAGCCATTGTCCTTGCTGTCCTCTTCGTAGAAGAATGCGATGCGGCCGTCGCGCTGAACCGACATCGTGGAGTAGGCCGAGGTAGTGTGCGACACCTGAAGGCCGCGCGTCCAGTTGTGGGCAAAAGCTCGCGGACTGTAGATGCCGTTGGGCAGGATTTCCTTGAACCAGATGCCAACGTCGGTGCGTCCCTCGCCACACGGCAGGGATTGCAGCATCAGTTTGGCAGGCTTGCCCGTCTGCACCTCCGTGGCATCGATGAGCATGATTTCGCCGTTGCATGAGTTGGCGCCTACCTTGATGCCTCCAGGAACCTCGTGCGAGGCTACGCATTTGCCCCATTTGCCTTGCTCCTGGTTGGCTGCGATGTTGTCGAAATGATAGATGTTGAAGAAACGGCCGTACCATTTTCTTGACGAAAGCACGACGTCGCCATTGGGCAGCTCTTCGGCTTTCGGCTCATCGCCGTCGATGCACGGGCTGTCGTAGCCGTCGAGTGTGGTGCCTCCGAGTACGTTCCAGGTCTGTCCGAAGTCGTCGCTGTAGATGACATAGTTACAGGCAACATCCTTCTCGTCCATTTGCGTACGGGTGAGCACCGAGCAATACAATCTGAAGTATTTGTCCTTTTTCACTACGCGGCTTTGCATGATTCTGCCAGAGCCAATGAACATGGTGCGTGTATGAGGCAACATTTCGTAGAAAGCATCGGTCACATCTTCGGCTTTAGTCCATGAGCGGCCGCCGTCGGGGCTGTACCATCGTGCCACGCGGTTGGGGTTCGCGCGCGTACCATTAATATAAGGTGTACTTCCAGTGACGGACATACACAGGATGCGCTTGCTCGTGCGGTCGGCCACCAAAGCCGCATCGCCATAGCCGCAATCGTTGGCGCCCTTCACGCCCGTGCCGCGTTGGATGACGGTGTCGGCCGACCACGTGCGTCCATTATCCTTGCTCGTGCGGGCTACCAAGTCGATTTGTCCGAATCCGATGTCGAATCCGCAGTAACGGCGGTCGGCTACGGCTATGAGATGTCCCTTGCGGGTTGTGGTAATGGCAGGAATGCGGTAAGGAACGCCATACGAGTCGTAGGTCGTGAACAGGCGTTGTGGGCTTGCAGAATAGCTTCCTTGGGCCACGCTGTGAGAGGGAAACAGAAAAGATGCAGCCAAAAGGCAGCATAAAAGGTTGTAGGTGCGCATAGTATTGATGATGTTAGTTTCGATTTTCTTACAGCCACAAAGGTAACAATTATTTTATGATTCATTCCTCTGCCTTGAGATAAATTCAGAACAGGCCTTGTTTTTAACGTTTATGCGCCCTAAAAGAAAGTTTGTTTTGTGCAAATATGCACAAACACGAGTTTTTATAGGTTAATATTGTTAAATATCTGCTCGGCGGTAGCTTGCCGCCCTTGGCGGGCTGGCAATAGCGTATTATCTTTGCAGCAACGAAAAGAAAGCAATGAAACGCACGACAATCACCATCATAAGCCTCATCATAGGTATCTCGTTCTTCGGGCTTCTGTTCCTGCAAGGCCGTATCATTCGTGCCATGGTGAAAATGCGTAAGGAGCAGTTCGACGAGACAGTGTTCCGTGCACTCGACCAGACAAGTCGTGACATGGAACGCAACGAGACCTTCCGCTATCTCGAAGAAGTGGCCATGCGCTCTGGCTACGAAGCCGACAGCCTCCAGGACCGACTGGGCGACTACAAGCTCGACCAAGTTCTCGACCTTGGCGACAAAAACGCCATCAACGATCCGTTTAAGCTCGATCCCAAGACCACAAGCACCCAACAACTAAAGAAATCACTATCGCTCAGACCTACGGCATCGCTCGACCTGGCTAACCAACGCTTCCAGGATTTCGTGAAGAATGCCTATCTCTATCAGAAAGGTGTGCTCGACGAGGTTATCTACACCATCCTCTACAACGCTAGCGACAAGGATTTCAGCCAGCGTCTGGATTTCCGCCTGCTTGACCGAAACCTGCGCTCAGAACTTGAATCGGCCGGCATCAACCTGCCTTACCACTTCTCGGTCTACGATGTCGAAGGACGAGAAGTGTACCGATGCGAGGACTACTCTGACGAAGGTTCGGAATATTGCTATACGCAAACGCTCTTTCGCAACGACCCGTCGCAGAAAATGGGCATGCTCAAAGTGCATTTCCCGACTATGAACAGCCACATCCTGGGCGTAGCCAACAAGATGCTGCCCGTGTTGATGTTCACCATCATTCTCTTCCTCACCTTCTCGCTCACCGTGTGGCTCATCGTGCGCCAGAAACGGGAAACCGAAATGAAGAATGATTTCATCAACAATATGACCCATGAGTTCAAGACGCCCATCTCAAGCATCTCCCTCGCCGCACAGATGTTAGGCGACAAGAGCGTGCCTAAGAGCGAAGCCATGCTCGACAACCTCTCGTCCGTCATCGTAGGGGAAACACGCCGGCTACGCTATCAGGTGGAGAAGGTGCTGCAAATGTCGCTCTACGAAAGAGGCAACATCCGTTTCAACGAGAAAGAGATCGACGCCAACGTTGTCATAGACGATGTCGTGAAGACTTTCCAGCTGAAAGTGAAACAGAGTGGGGGCGCACTCACGGCAGCCCTCGATGCCGAGGATGGTGCCATCTATGTCGACGAGATGCATTTCACGAACGTCATCTTCAACCTCATGGACAATGCCGTCAAATACAGGAGGGACAATGTGCCGCTGGAGCTGAAAGTGTCCACCCGCAACCATGCCGATCGCCTGGTAATAGAAGTGCAGGACAACGGCATTGGCATACGCCATGAGGACCTCAAGCATGTCTTCGAACGTTTCTATCGCGTACATACAGGCAACAAACACGATGTTAAAGGATTCGGCCTCGGCCTGGCCTATGTCAAAAGCATCGTAGACCTCATGCACGGAACCATCAAGGTTGAGAGCGAACTCGGCAAGGGCACGCGATTCGTCATCACGTTGCCGCTCATCGACTGAGCAAGGCATAGTCCCTTCCACCTCGCTCCGCTACTAATAAAGAATGAATATTATTTTGTCAAATCATTTAATCGGAAAATCAAATCATGTCACAAGAAGAATCCAAACTCAAAATTTTATTGTGCGAGGACGACGAGAGCCTCGGCATGTTGCTGCGTGAATACCTGCAGGCTAAAGGCTACGAAGCAGACCTTTGCCCCGACGGTGAAGCGGGCTATAAGGCTTTCTTGAAAATGGAGTACGACATGTGCGTGCTCGATGTCATGATGCCGAAAATGGACGGTTTTGCCCTCGCTCAGGAGATAAGGCAAATCAATCAGGAGATTCCCATCATCTTCCTCACGGCCAAGAACCTGAAAGAAGACATCTTCGAAGGCTTCAAAATCGGTGCCGACGACTATATCACCAAGCCCTTCTCCATGGAGGAACTGGTCTATAGAATGGAGGCCATCCTGCGCCGTGTGCATGGCAAGCAACAGAAGAATGTAGCTGTCTATCACATCGGACGCTTCGTCTTCGACACCAAACGTCAGATACTTTCGATAGGGGACAAGCAGACCAAGCTCACAACGAAGGAAAGCGAACTCTTAATCCTCCTGTGTGCTCACGCCAACGACGTGCTTCAGCGTGAACTCGCCCTCAAGACAATATGGATCGACGACAACTACTTCAATGCCCGTTCCATGGACGTTTACATCACAAAGCTACGTAAACATCTCAAGGACGACCCGGAAATCGAAATCAACAATGTGCACGGAAAAGGCTACAGGCTTATCGCACACATGGAAGAAGAATAAAAAAAGAACGGGGGCCGCGCATCGCGCGGCCCCCGTTCTTGGGAATACTATTCGTAGTTTGGCTTCTTGTAATTCACATAAATATGAATGCAGATGCCGGCAATGATAAGAACAACGGCCAACAACTGCACCAGATTGTAGTCTACCCAGTCGAGGAAGTAGCTAAGAAGAAGAACCACAGCGCCTACGATAGCAGTGATAATACCAGAATAAAGTTTCATAGTGATAAGTATATTTATTGTTAAATTCTCTCTTGCGGGCGCATATTGCGCTTAGACAGCACAAAATAAGGCAAAAAAGCTGAAACCTCGAAATTTTATAGCAAAAAAGTTTATGCCGCCACTCATTTTTATCTATGGGCCTGTCTGCTAACAAAATATTTTTCAGAAAAATGGACTTAAACGCTTGTTATATTGAAAAAAAGCAGTACCTTTGCCGAGCATTTTTGCAAAAACAATCATTATTAACCCATTAACGTATTATGAATCAGTACGAAACCGTTTTCATCTTAACTCCCGTTTTGTCTGACGAGCAGACAAAGGAAGCGGTCGAAAAGTTCAAGACCATTCTCACCGAAGGAGGTGCAGAGCTCTTGAATGAAGAGTTGTGGGGGCTGAAGAAGCTCGCTTACCCCATTGAGAAAAAGTCTACAGGCTTCTACGTGATGATCGAGTTCAAGGCCGAGCCTACTCTCATCAGCAAGCTTGAAGTAAACTATCGTCGCGACGAGCGCGTGCTCCGCTATCTGACTGTCAAGAACGACAAGTTCGCAGCCGAATATGCCGAGAAGAGAAGAAACAAATTAGCTAAAAAGGAGGACTAAGCAATGGCACAGACAGAAATTCGTTATTTGACACCGCCCACAGTTGACGTCAAAAAGAAAAAGTATTGCCGTTTCAAGAAGCTCGGCATCAAGTATATCGACTACAAGGATCCTGAGTTCCTCAAGAAGTTCCTCAATGAGCAGGGTAAGATCCTTCCCCGCCGTATCACAGGTACATCACTCAAGTTCCAACGTCGCGTAGCTCAGGCTGTGAAGCGTGCACGCCATCTGGCATTGTTACCCTTCGTAACTGATATGATGAAATAATTAAAAAGAGGAATAAGCACTATGGAAATAATTCTGAAAGAAGATGTTATCGGCTTGGGTTACAAGCACGACATCGTAAATGTGAAGTCCGGCTATGGCCGCAACTATCTTATTCCCCAAGGCAAGGGCGTAATCGCTTCTGACAGCGCTAAGAAGATGCTGGCAGAAGAGCTCAAGCAGAAAGCTAAGAAGCTCGAGAAGATCAAGGCTGACGCCCAGGAGGCTGCTGCTAAGTTCGAGGGTGTTGCACTCACCATCGCAGCTAAGGTCAGCAACAATGGCACCATCTATGGTAGCGTAAACAGCCTCATGGTAGCTAATGAGCTCGCTAAGCTCGGCTTCGATGTCGATCGCAAGCTTATCACTATCAAGGATGTCAAGACCATCGGTGAGCACTCTGCTCTCATCCGTCTGCACAAGGAGGTTAGCGTAACTATCCCCGTAACCGTTGTTCCTGACGCTCCCATCGAGGAGGCTCCCAAGGCTGAGGAAGCTGCTGAAGAGCAGGCTCCCGTTGATGCTGAGGTCGCAGAGGAACTCGCTGACGAGCAGGAAGTACTCGAGTCTCTCGATGCTCCCGCTGAGGCTTAATCCGAATCCGGATAAATAGTCAGATACAAAAAAAGCTCAAGGCTGTGAGGCCTTGAGCTTTTTTGTTTTGTCTTTAGATATGTTTTATTGCTGTTTGAGTTTATCGGCGATTGAATCGCTCTGAGGTCGGGAGTGTTGGCCGGCCTGAAGGGTAAATCTGCCAAAAGAACTGAGCAACAAGAAGCGGGGGTAAGGTGTTTACTGCGTTTCGAATGCCTTCTGCGTCATTGTAGAAACGACGAATGTTTGCTTTGTGCAACGCAGGCACAAGGGACAAAAAAAGAGCCACACGATTTGTGTGGCTCAGTTTGTTTCCTGTTGATGTTCGCAGGAAGCATTAAGAGTACTGATTATTCAGCAACAACTTCAGCAGCTTCTTCAGCTACCTCTGTAGCAGCCTCTGCAGCCTCTGTAGCAACAGTGTCTACAACTGCAGCAGCGCTGTCGACAACCTCTTCAACAACTGCAACAACAGTGTCAGAGTCAACAGTCTCAACGTTAGCAGCAGTCTGACCGCCGCAAGAAGCGAAAGAGATAGCCATAGCAGCTACGAACATAAATGCAACCTTTTTCATTTTCTTTTTTGCTTTTTAAATTCTGTAAAACAATCTTGTGCTTATTAAAACGCCGCAAAGGTAAGTACTTTTTAGATACGTTGTACTTTTTTTATGAACTTTTTTTTAATTTTTTTCAATCTTTTTTCTTTTGATTTCTTTAATACTTTGTAAATCAATAAGATGACAAAATGTTAAATTTTAATACACTCTCGTCCTTATGGAGTAAAAATACTACCTTTGCAGCCACATATAGAAAATGCAATGAACGGAGATTTTTCGCTAAATGGCAAAAAAGCTGTATTCTTCACCCTGGGCTGCAAACTGAATTTTGCGGAGACTGCCACCATTGAGGCGCAGCTGTCAGCGGTTGGCATACGGCGGGCTACACCCGGTGAGGTGGCCGACGTGTGTGTCGTGAATACGTGCAGCGTTACAGAGGTCGCTGATCATAAATGCCGACAGGCAATACATAAACTGGTGCGCCAACATCCAGGCGCTATGGTGGTCGTGCTTGGTTGCTATGCTCAGCTGAAGCCTATAGAGGTAGCTTCTATTGAGGGCGTGGGCTTGGTGCTGGGGCAAGAAGAGAAAGGAAAGGTGGTTTCTCATATTGAGGACTATTTTTCCAGCTCTTCTCATAAAGCTTACACCGCTGAGAATACAGACGTCGTCGCAAAGCAAGCTCGGTCGGCAGAGAGTATGGATGCGGGTGAACCTGCCTCCACCCATTCACTGCCGTTTGTGCCTTCCTGTGCATGCGGCAACCGTACGCGGTACTTCTTGAAAGTACAGGATGGGTGTAATTATTTCTGTACGTATTGTACGATACCCTTTGCACGCGGTCGCAGTCGTAATGGCAGCATCGCATCACTCGTGGAGCAGGCAAACCAAGTAGCTAAATCGGGCGGGCGTGAGATAGTCATCACAGGCGTGAACATTGGTGATTTCGGCAGGACGACTGGCGAGTCGTTCATTGATCTGTTGCGGGCATTGGATAAGGTCGAGGGAATTGAGCGCTATCGAATTTCCAGCATCGAACCGAATCTTCTGACCGATGAAGTTCTTGAGTTCTGCGCACAGAGTCGTTCTTTCATGCCTCATTTTCATATTCCTTTGCAGTCGGGGTCCGACGAAGTGCTCCGCCTGATGCACCGGCGCTACGACACGCGGCTATTCTATAATAAAGTATCGCGCGTGCGCGAGCTGATGCCTGATGCGTTCATAGGTGTAGATGTCATAGTAGGTACACGTGGCGAAACAGCCGAATTGTTCGACGAGGCCGAGCATTTTATTGAAACTTTGCCCGTTTCGCAGTTGCATGTGTTCAGCTATAGTGAGCGTCCCGGTACGGCTGCTTTGCGCATTCCTCATACGGTTTCACCGCAAGAAAAGCATGAACGCAGTCAACGTTTGCTGGCGATAAGTCAGCGGAAGCTGACAGCTTTCTACGAGACGTATATTGGTTCAGTGCGTCCCGTACTGCTCGAACATGCACGTACGAAGGGACTCTATAATGGTTTTACAGACAATTATATTAAAGTGGAATACCGTGGGGACGGAAGCGATAATGCTATCCTTCCCTTGCATCTTAAAGGTTGGAATGCCGACCACACCTCACTCATAGCCGAATGAATATAGCTATCGTTATACTCAACTGGAACGGAGCTCAGATGCTCCGCCGTTTCCTCCCGTCGGTCCTCGCTGCAACGCCAAAGGAGTTGGCAAGCGTCATCGTGGCTGACAATGGTTCTACCGATGATTCACTGGCCGTTTTAGAATCTGAATTTCACGATGTGGAGATTATTCGTCTCGACCGCAACTATGGTTTTGCTGAAGGCTACAATCAAGCGCTCAGCCGTGTGGGATCAAGCTACGATTATTACTTGCTTCTGAACTCAGATGTCGAGACCCCGGAAGGCTGGTTGCAGCCATTGGCTGATTATATGGAAAACCACCCTGATACGGCTGCTTGTCAACCTAAGCTTCGAGCTGAACACACACGGTCTCATTTCGAATATGCCGGAGCTGCGGGTGGATACATTGATAGTCTGGGCTATCCGTTCTGTCGGGGGCGTCTCTTTGAGACCGTGGAAGAGGATGTCGGACAATACGACGACGTGGCAGATGTGTTCTGGGCTACAGGGGCGGCACTGATGATTCGGGCCGAAGTCTTTTGGCAGGTTGGTGGGCTGGACGGCCGTTTCTTTGCTCATCAGGAGGAAATCGATCTCTGTTGGCGCCTGAGAGCACGAGGCTTCAGGATTGTGTGCGTACCTCAGAGCGTGGTCTATCATGTCGGCGGAGGCACTTTGCCAAAGGAAAATCCACGAAAGACATTTCTTAACTTCCGCAACAACCTCCTTTTGCTTTACAAAAACCTTCCGGAACATCGTCTCCGTCGCGTTTTGTTCATTCGTTTCTTCCTTGATGCTCTTGCGTCTTTCGTTTTCCTGATGAAGGGTGAAGTACGCAGTTTCAAGGCCGTATGGCAGGGCCGCCGTGCTTTTCGGAGCATGAAAAACGGCTTCAAGCAGGATCGTATCAACAACCTGAGAGCGACAGTTTGTGAAAATATCCCCGAACAAATGGCCGAAAGTTTGCTGGTAGCGTATCATTTGAAGCGAAAAAAACGTTTCTGTCAACTTTCTTTCCAGTCATAAACTCCAGGCGGTGGTTGTATGGTTTGTCGGCCATATACGGATGAGGCTATTCTTTGCGTAAAGTCAGACTCTTAATGATAAGGCATTTCTTTTGAATGTATGTCTTGATAATTTCTATTTATTTGAGATTTATATCATGGCTTTTGTTTGAAAATGCTTATCTTTGCACCCGAATTTATTTAAATACACATTAATTATAATATATAGATGGCACAGAAACCAAGTATACCCAAAGGAACGCGCGACTTCGGCCCCTCAGAAATGGCACGACGCAATTATATCTTTGACACCATTCGTGGTGTTTATTCGCTCTACGGTTTCCGTCAGATTGAGACTCCTGCAATGGAAAATCTTTCTACGCTAATGGGCAAGTATGGCGAAGAAGGCGACAAATTGCTTTTTAAGATATTGAATTCAGGAGACTTCCTTCGCGGAATAGATGCCAGTGAATTGTCAGGCGAGGGATCGCCGAAATTGGCTGCTCAACTCTGTGAAAAAGGCTTGCGTTACGACCTCACCGTTCCCTTTGCCCGCTATGTTGTGCAGCATCGTGAAGAGCTTACGCTGCCTTTCCGCCGCTTCCAAATTCAACCTGTCTGGCGAGCAGACCGCCCACAGAAGGGACGCTATCGTGAGTTCTATCAGTGCGATGCCGATGTTGTCGGTTCAGATTCTCTGATGAACGAGGTCGAACTGATGCAGATTGTTGATGAGGTGTTCCACCGCTTCGGCATTCGAGTATGCATTAAGATAAACAATCGCAAGATTCTCTCAGGCATCGCAGAAATGATTGGCGAGGCGGACAAAATTGTTGATATTACCGTTGCAATAGATAAACTTGATAAGATAGGTCTTGATGCTGTAAATGCCGAGCTCGCAGAGGATGGAATCCCAGAGGAAGCTATTGAGAAGCTGCAACCGATTATCAAACTCAGCGGCACCAATGAGGAGAAAATTCAGACCATGCGCCAAGTGCTGAAAGATAGCGCAACGGGAATGAAAGGCATAGATGAAGTGGAATATGTGCTGAATACCCTGAAAACATGCGCCTTAACGAACGTCATAGAGCTTGATCTCACTTTGGCACGCGGACTCAACTACTATACAGGCTGTATCTTTGAGGTCAAGGCTTTGGATGTAGAGATTGGCAGCATCACTGGAGGAGGCCGCTATGATAACCTGACGGGTATATTCGGTATGCCTGGTCTTTCAGGAGTAGGTATATCATTCGGGGCAGACCGCATCTACGATGTACTCAATCAATTGGAGCTTTATCCTCAGGAGATTACTACGGCAACGCAACTCATGTTTGTCAACTTCGGAGAGGCTGAGGCTGCATACGCCTTGCCAACTCTCGCTGCGGCACGACGCGCAGGCATTAGAGCCGAAATATATCCAGACGCAGCTAAAATGAAGAAACAAATGCAATATGCTAACGCTCGGGCTATTCCTTTTGTGGCGCTCGCTGGAGAAACCGAGATGGCTGCTGGTGTTTTCACACTAAAGAATATGGTTTCAGGCGAACAAAAGACGGTAAAAGAGCATGAATTGATAGCTTCGATTCAATAAAAAAGTAGTATGAGACCGAACAAAAAGAACAAAAAAAGACTCTTTGTTCAATAAAAGAGCCTTTATGTTCAAACAAATTGTTCTATTTTCTGATGGTTTTTCAGATGTTTATTGCGACCTTTGCAGCCGGAAACAACTACGAACATTGCGTTTCGTATTTAAATCTTGAAGGTAGATGAATAAACGAATGTCAATAATCATGGCAGTGGCGCTTGCGGGTGTCACTGCTGTTTCGGGTCAGGAACTGACTCTGGATAGTTGTCGTGCCTTAGCCTTGCGTAATAACAAAGAGCTTAAGATGAGCGCTTTGAAACAAGATGCGGCCTATTGGCAGCATAAGAGTGTGAAGACAAACTATCTCCCCAAGATATCGGCTATAGGCACTTATCAACGGACGTCTAAAGAGCTGTCGCTGCTCAATAAAAGCCAAAAACAAGCCCTCTCAACGATGGGGTCGCGCCTGGGTGCTGCTATAGGCGAAGGTGTTCAGCAAGGTGCCGCATCATTTCAGCAGCAATTAGCCGGGCTGCCGAGTTCACCAGAGTTTCAGGCTCTGATGCAGAATCCTCAGGTTCAGGCGTTGTTGGCTCAGAATCCACAGCTTGCTGGGTTGCTGGCTAATCCTGCTGCTCTTCAGCAAATGGCTGCGCCATATATGCAGCAGGCTTCAACAGCCTTTAACAGTATGCTCAGCAGTATGGCCTCGATGGTCGATGGAGCAGGGCAGAGCATTGTTGATGCCTTTCGTACTGATACAAGGAATATGACTGGTGCAGCAGTGATGCTTACTCAACCGCTTTATATGGGTGGTAAAATCAGGGCATACGACCGAATAACTCGCTTGGCACAGGAAGCAGCAGGCGAGCAGCATACCATGGAGGAACAGGATTTGCTCGTGAGTGTTGATGAGGCTTATTGGAGAATTGTAGCACTTAAGAGTAAGAAAAATCTTGCAGAGAGTTTTCTGAAAACTGTCAAACAGTTGGATGCCGACGTTGATAAGCTGGTAAACGAAGGAATGGCAACTAAGGCTGATGGCCTTTCCGTGAAGGTGAAAGTGAATGAGGCTGAGGTTGCTATGATACAAGTAGACAATGGCTTGGCTCTATCCCGTATGGCACTTGCACAATTGTGTGGGCTGCCTATGACCGAGGACTTTACCTTAGAAGATGAAAATGACGGCATTTCGGCCGATGGCGCTTTACAGATGTCTCAGTCACTTGAACCTAATGCTGATTATGGTTTTGCCATTGAAACGGCATTGGCTCATCGTCATGAACTGAAAGCCCTTGATATCGCTGCCCAAGTTAAAAAAGAGGAGGTGAAAGTCGCCCGATCGGAATATATGCCCAACCTTGCTCTCACAGCAGGTTATCTGGTTTCAAACCCTAATGTGTTCAATGGCTTTGAAAAGAAATTCAATGGCATGTGGAGCGCAGGCCTTGTGCTTAAAGTGCCTATCGTAACGTGGGGCGATCGTATCTATAAAGTTCGTCAGGCTAAAGCAGAAGCGGCCATGGCTCAGACGCGGGTGGATGAAGTTCGTGAGAAGATAAGTCTTCAGGTCAGTCAGAGCCAGCAAAAGATGCAAGAAGCACAACGTCGTCTCTCTACAGCATTGCGTTCACAAGAACAAGCCGACGAGAATTTGCGTATGGCCCAGCTGGGATTACGTGAGGGCGTGATACCCGTAAGTAATGTTTTACAAGCCCAAACAGCATGGCTCGCAGCCCATTCTACACTTGTTGAGTCGGCTATTGATGTGAGGTTGGCTGACTTATACCTCATGCGCGCCTTAGGCACACTGAGCAGATAGTTCCCCTTATACTCAAAGAATGATAAGGGTTGTGGTGAGAATGTAAAACAAGAATTTGACAACATGTTTGTGAATAAAAATAAATATTATGGCTAAGAGAAGTAAATTGAATAATCTCCTTATAATAGCTATCGTGCTTGTAGGAGTGATGGCATTGGTAATTCTCGTTGGAATATTTCTGCCGAAGCCTAAAGAGGTCTTGCAGGGACAAGCCGAGACTTCAGACTATCGAGTGTCGAGCAAAGTGCCAAGTCGCGTGAAGGAATTGCGTGTGCATTCAGGTGATAAGGTAAAGGTTGGCGACACGCTCGTAATCATGGACTCTCCCGAAGTGGAAGCTAAAATGATGCAGGCTGAGGCTGCCGAGGCAGCGGCTAAGGCCATTGAACAAAAGGCTCAGAATGGTGCCCGCCGTCAGGAAATACAAGGAGCTTACGAACTTTGGCAAAAAGCAAAAGCTGGCTTGGATGTGGCTGAAAAGACGTTTACACGTGTCGCCCGCCTTTACGACGAAGGTGTCATACCAGCGCAAAAGCGTGATGAGGCTGAGGCTCAGTTGCGAGCTATGCAGGCTACGGAAAAAGCTGCAAAAAGCCAATACGAGATGGCTCGCGAAGGAGCTCGTAGAGAGGATAAGGCCGCTGCAGCAGCTCAAGTTGCACGGGCACAGGGCGCTGTCACAGAAGTCGAGGGTTATCGTCGCGAAACGGTTTTATTGGCTACGGCTGATGGAGTTGTCACAGAAATCTTTCCCGAAGTCGGTGAATTGGTTGGCCAAGGTGCACCCATAATGAATATCGCGAAGACTGATGATGTTCGTTTCGTATTCAATGTGCGCGAGGATTTCCTCCCTGAACTCAAAGTGGGTATAGAGAAAGAGGTTTATGTGCCGGCTTTAGACCGTCAATTAAAAGTGCGTATTACCAGCATGAATGTGATGGGTAGTTATGCCACATGGAAAGCTACGAAAGCCCTCGATAGCTATGATCTTAAGACTTTCGAGGTTACGGCTCGTCCTGTCAACCAAGCTGATGTCAAGGATGTTCTGGCTGGCATGACGGTCATTATAAAATAACCCTCGTTTCTTTAAGTGTGAAAGTATAGAGATGCTGGACACAATAACCAATATATGGCATATCTGCAGGCGTGAGTTAAGGATGTTTTCCCAACGGCCTATTTTCCTCGTCATCATGATTGTGGCTCCATTAGGCTTTCTATGGATGTTTACGAGCCTGATGCAGTCGGGGTTGCCAACTAAGCTACCTGCAGCTCTTGTCGACGAGGATAATACACATGTCACCCGTCAACTCACTCGTATTTTAGGCACAATGGAGGAAACTCACTTCGTGCTGGAAACTAACAGCTTCACCGAAGCGCGCAAAGCTATGCAACGAGGTGAGGTTTATGCTATCTTTCGCATTCCGAAGGGAACGACTGAAGCCGCATTGACGCAAAGACAACCTGTCATTTCGTTTTATACCAACGATTCCTATTACGTTGCGGCTTCACTCTTGATGAAAGACATGCGTAAGATGAGTGAGATGGCTGGATTGGCCATGACGCGTGAGACCATGAGGGCACGAGGGTTTAGAGACGACCAAATCATGGGAACCATTCAGCCTATTGTGGTAGAGAGTCATCCTTTGGGAAACCCTCATCTTAATTATTCTGTCGTACTCTCCAACCTTATAGTGCCAGGTCTCCTGATGCTTGTTATTATGCTGACAACGAGCTATGCTATAGGCATGGAATGGAAACGGGGAAGGCAGAAGAAATTGTATAATATGGCAGGAGGGAAAACATGGGTGGCCGTTGTCGGAAAGTTGCTTCCTCAGACCATGCTTTATACGCTTATTTTCTGGCTTATCGACTTGGTGTTTTATAGTTATCTGCAGTTCCCTTGTCAATGTGGAATTCCTCGAATGATGTTGTGGGGCCTGCTGGCTGTGTTGGCGTCTCAGGGCTTTGGCCTGCTTATGTTTGAGGCTTTCCCCGGTCAGATGCGTATGGCGATGTCTGCCTGCTCTTTGTTAGGAGTCATGCAATTCTCTCTTGCAGGCTTTTCCTTCCCGGTGTCGGCTATGGATAAGCCATTTCAATGGCTCAGTAATATCTTTCCCCTTCACCATTATTTCCTCATCTATGTCAATCAGGCACTGAATGGCTACGCCATAAGTTACGTATGGTCGAGTGTTGCTGCTTTGGTTTTGATATTCTTGTTGCCGCAGGTTTTCTTTTACAGACTTACAGATGCATTCCTTAATAAAGAGTATGAACCATGATCAGACCAAAGTTTCCTATACTGCATGTGTGGCTTGATGAGCTATCGGACATAGTTAAAGACGAGGGCATACTCATCTTTATCATTCTTTTGCCTTTAGCTTATCCCTTGCTATATGCAATGATATACAATACCGAGACACAGCGAGAGTTGCCAATCTGTGTAGTCGACGATAACATGAGTGCCCGCAGTCGGGACTTTATTCGTCGTGTAGATGCTACTCCGGAGGTAAAGGTTGCAGCTCATTGCGTTAGCATGGCAGACGCCCAAGAACTTATGCGTATGCGTAAGGTTTATGGCATCTTGCGCATTCCATCTGAGTTCGACACGGAGCTTTGGCGTGGTAATCAGACTGTGGTAGGCTTATACAGCGATTTAACATCAATGCTCTATTATAAGGTAGAGTATTTAGCAGTGATTAATGTGGCTCAAGAGTTGAACCGCAACATTAAGGTTCGTGAACACCAGAATACGACAACTTCTCGTGAGGAATCATTGGCTCGTTGGCCCATTCGTTTTGACGAGGTGAAGATGTATAATTCTGCAGGTGGTTTTGCAGCCTTTCTTATTCCTCCTGTTCTCATGCTTATTCTGCAACAAGCACTTTGCCTTGGTGTCGGAATGTCTATGGGACGCAGCCGTGAGCGCTTCCATGGTTTGGTCATTCCCCCTACGAAGCACTACAAGAATACCTTAGCCATTGTACTTGGTAAGGGCTTGGTCCATTTCCTTCTTTTCTTGTTGATGGCTTTTTATATGTCAACTTGTGTGACCCGTTGGTTTGGTCTTCCACAACTGGCTCACTTTGTAGATTTGCTCGGATTCTTTATCCCATATCTTCTGGCATGTACTTACATGGCCATTTTCTATTCCAGTTTTATTTATCGCCGCGAAGATTGTATATTGCTGTTTGTCTTTATGTCTATCCCGCTTCTTTTCTTGTCAGGCGTCAGTTGGCCGGGTGCATCCATACCTCCTTTGTGGAAGGTCGTCGGTAGTGTTTTCCCGTCCACTTGGGGCTTAAATGCTTATGTCCGTATCTCGGGCATGGGTGCCTCTTTAGGCGACTGTCGGGAAGAGATTATGGCACTATGGATTTTAGCTGCAATCTACTTTTTGCTTTCGTGTCTAATGTATATGTTTGAAATCCGCAAGGCTGTCGGCCGTTCACTTTTGAATTAGCGGATATGTTAAAAACCACAAAAAGAACCTTACGACAATGAAGATTCTGTTATTAGGAAGTGGCGGACGTGAGCACGCCCTGGCATGGAAAATCCTGCAATCCCCCAAAGTAGATAAATTGTTTGTAGCGCCAGGAAATGCCGGAACCGCAGTTGGCGGTTGCGTGAACGTGGCGTTGAAGGCAGATGATTTTGAAGGTATTAAACGTCTTGTCCTTGCCGAAGGCATAGATATGCTTGTCGTTGGCCCCGAGGATCCGTTGGTGAAAGGGATCTACGACTACTTCAGGGACGATACAGAGCTTTCCCATATCCCTGTAATAGGTCCCTCTCGTGCAGGTGCAGAGCTTGAGGGTTCCAAGGATTTTGCCAAGCGATTCATGCATCGTCATGGCATACCTACAGCTGCATATCGTACGTTTGACGGCACTCAACTGGACGAAGCCATGTCGTTCCTTGAGACACTTGCCCCTCCTTATGTGCTCAAAGCTGATGGCTTATGTGCTGGCAAGGGTGTGCTCATTGTGCCAACTTTAGAGGAGGCAAAGCAAGAATTGAGAGACATGCTCGGTGGCATGTTCGGTCAAGCTTCGGCGAGAGTTGTCGTAGAAGAGTTCCTTTCAGGTGTTGAGTGCTCTGTGTTTGTACTTACTGATGGCAAGGACTACAAGATTCTGCCAGAGGCCAAGGACTACAAACGTATCGGTGAGGGTGATACAGGCTTGAACACTGGTGGCATGGGTTCTGTTTCTCCTGTTCCTTTTGCTGATGAAGAATGGATGCGAAAGGTGGAAGAACGTATTATTCGCCCTACTGTTGAGGGCCTTGCTTCAGAGAATATTGACTATAAAGGTTTCATCTTTTTTGGTCTCATCAACTGTTCTGGCGAACCCAAGGTAATAGAATACAATTGCAGAATGGGCGATCCTGAGACAGAAACTGTGATGCTCCGTCTAAAAAGCGATATTGTAGATTTATTTGAAGGTGTTGCCGAGGGCAATCTTGGCCAGCGAAAGATACAGATAGACGAACGTCATGCCGTCTGTGTGATGTTGGTTAGTGGCGGTTATCCCGGAACTTATGCCAAGGGCCTGCCAATTGATATGTCGGGCGTTCAGGCCGGTGCTAACACCATAGTCTTCCATGCTGGTACGGCCTTCAATGCAGACGGCGTTGTCGTTACGGCTGGCGGACGTGTGATGGGCATATCTTCTTATGGTTCCACACAGAACGAAGCCATGAATCGCAGTTTCGCTGTTGCTGAACAGGTCGCTTTCGAAGGGAAATATTTTAGGCATGATATAGGTGCAGACTTGTGAAAACGTATTGGTATAATAACGTAGCTCGAAGCTCAGTGACACTCCTTGTGGCAGCTGTGCTTACCACTCTGCTATGGTGGCTGCCGCAAGGAGGCTATTCCATGCTTTACCTTGGTGGGTGGCTACTTTGTGCTTTGGGGATGTCGTTTATTGTTGAGATGTCTGCTCAGAACGCCTTCCTGCGCGTTCGTTCCCGCATGGTGTCGAGCCTTTTCTTGCTCATGATGGCCGGTTGTGGGTTTTTGCATGAGATGTATGCGGGTTCACTTTTGCAGTTGTCTCTTCTCTTTTCTTTCTTTGCCCTTCTTCGCACTTGCGAGAAAAGCAGGCCCGAACTCGATAGCTTCCATGCTTACCTGGTGCTCTCTCTTGGCAGTCTGGTATGGCCGCCCATGTTGTTGCTGGCCATACCTCAGCTGTTCAATCAAGCCGTCTTCCTCCGTTCTTTGACGTTGCGTAGCTTTGGCGCCTGCATTGTTGGCCTTCTGTCTCCTTATGTCTTTTGGAGTTCCGCGTCCTTCCTCATGGGAGACATCAGCATGTTTGTTGCCCATGTTCAAGAGACTGTGCTTCCAGTTCTTCAGCTTGTGGAGGAAGGTCGTCATCAGTTTTCACTTGCTTCCACATACGACTGGAATACTTGGAGCAACATCCAAGCCGGCAGTCTCACTTCATTCGCTTCACGGCTAATCTCATTTCATTGTGCTGAGCTTGCCGCCCTCATCTTAGTTCTGTTGATGGGGGCGACAGGCTCATTTTTTTATATCCATACCAGTTACGACGACAAGATTCGCGTTCGCATGTGTCATTACACTTTTATCCACATGCAGGCCTTCCTGTTCCTATGGCTGCTTGTCCAACCCTGGCTTTTCCCCTATCTCTTTCCCCTTTTGCTTTTCGCTGTAGTTCCATCATGTGCCTATTGGTTCACCTTTTCCCATTCGTGGTTTGCCCGTATGTGGGTGTGGGTGTTACTTCTGGGTTGGCTGTGTGTGGCAGTGCTGTCCTTGGTTCCTGGCGATTTGCTTTCAACCCTTACCGTTCGGATCTGACCACCACTTTACGTCCATTGTGGATGTATAAGCCATTAGCCTTCATCCGTTTTATTTGTTTGCCAGAGAGGTCGATTGTAGCGTTTCTCCCTTCGTTGCTTAGAGCTTGCTTTGATTCGGCATTATGCTCTTCGGTGAGAAGATTCTCTATGCCGTCTTGCTCCGCACGTTTCTGGTAAACTCGTACATAGTCGAAACGCGTCTCATAAGTATGTCCAGTGTCAGGCTTGCTTGCCCATGACCCATTACCTACGCTTTGATTCAAGATGAGATAGAAGGGGTGGTCAAACGGCCATTGACCTTGTGAGAGAGCATTGTCGTCTGTGCTGCGATTGTATACTGCGACGACCTTTCCATCTACGGAGAATAGCAGGCCGTCTTCGAGCCATTCGAGTCCGTAGATATGCCATTGGCTAACGTCTACCCACTCAGAGAAAGAGCTTTTTGGCTCGTTCTTATGGCCTAAGTCATAGGTCCAATGTGAGTGAATGGTGTGGTAAGCGGTCTGTTGTTTGTCAATGCTTTCAAAGATATCTATCTCGCCAGCATTAGGCCAAGTGGCACATGGCGGTTGAGGCATCATCCAAGCCGCAGGGAAGTTGCCCGTATGCGGATTAGTGCGCAGCCTTACTTCCACTTTTCCATAGGTGAAAGAGAAGAGTCCGCTCGTTTCCACGGCTCCAGTCAGCATGGGAACATTGTCCGTAGACGTATTGGAATTAGGTATGGCGCGGCAAACGAGAGCTCCATCCTGAATGTATGCCACCTCCGGAGATTTGCTTATCCACCTGTTCCAGGTCGCATTCCTCCGTGTGGATGCATGCCATTTTTTCGGGTCAGGAAGGCTGCCGTCAGGCTGGTCAAATTCATCCGAGAAGACCAACTCGTAGCCATCATCGGCAACGTCATCTGTCACTTTCAGCAAGACGTCAACTATCGCTCCTCCGTTTTTAATGATAGAGTTGGCTTCATCGACACGACCTCCCGGGTCGCAGCTGTTCCAATCAATCTTCCATCTCATCATATACACACCCGGTTCGAGGTCCTCGGGGATGGTGAATGCCGGAGGCTGCACGCCAGAGAGATTGTTAAGGTTTTGCCCTGCGCTGTTGAATAAACCATTGTCCAGTTCCATTCCGGAGAAGCAGACCAGTTCGTTTTCTGGTTCGAGCAATCCGCTTGGTCCCGGTTTCTGTACATCCATTTGTCCGTTTCCGTTGAGGTCTATGTAGATGTATGTCTGCATCCATTGGCCGGAAAACGCTACCGAAGGCTGTACTTTTGTTCCCGCTTTCACCGTGAACATTTTGTTTGTCATATCGTTGTACATCTTCGATGGGTCAGCGACGGCCATGGATGTGCCATCGAGAACGATGGCTGTCAGTGTGCGGTCGTTACGCGTTCGCGGTGTTGAGCGATCGAAGTTGACTGTATAGGACGCCGCTTGAGGCAGGTCTTGCGCATACGTTTCTGTGCATAGGCAGCACAGCGCGAACAAGAGTGATAGCATTTTCGGTTTCATAGGTTTGCTGTGTTAGGATAGTGGGTACAGTGCTTCTTAGAGTTCAGCGAAGAATTTGTAAAGAGGAGCTATCATAGATGCTTGCACGAAGTCGCCACGCAGCAGCATGGCCTTCACTTCGTCCTTGCTGAATGTGTATATTTCAATGTCCTCCGTGGCATCAAGATGTTGCTTGGACGTCTGCTCTACGCCAATAGCCAGATAGCTATGCGTGATGTTGTTCATGGCGCTGGCATTACATGAGAACTGCATCTGTTCGCTCCATTCGCCACCCGTGAAGCCCGTCTCTTCCTCCAGTTCTCGTTTGGCAGCGTCCATGGGGTCCTCGCCCTCTTCCACACATCCGGCCACAATCTCGAAGCAGGTGCGTCCGAGTCCATGGCGGTATTGTCGTATGATTACCATCTCTCCTGTCTTTGTGACGGCAATCACGTTGATCCATGTGGGGTACTCCAGCACGTAGTATTCCTCGTTGATGCGTCCGTCGGGCAACTGGCAAGTGTCGCGGCGTGCAGTGAGCCATGGGCGGCGGAAGAGGTATTCGCTCTTGAGCGTTTTCCAGTCGAGGTTCTTCATTGAGGCAAATATTCTTTAAGTTCCACGCTGTTTCTTACGATTTCCCGGAGCTCTTGCAGCGAGGCTACAGCTCCTTGTGCCCTGGCTTGCACGAGTGCGTTGCCCAGAGCCGTTCCCTCCTGTGGCCCGGCTATTACGGGCATCTGCAGAGCGTTGGCCGCGAATTGCATAAGATACTGGTTTCTGGATCCGCCCCCGATTACATTAAGCTGCCGTATGTCAGCGCCGGTGAGGCGTTTGAGAATGTCGATTATCTCGCGGTAGCGTGCTGCCAGCGAACGGAAGATAACCCTGACGTAGTCGGCCGGTGTGGCAGGCAGGGCTTGATGGGTTTCGGTAAGGTACTCGCTGATGGCGGCTGTCATCGAGGTTGGATGAGCGAAACGCGGGTCGTCGGGGTTGATAAGGCTCTGGCAAGAAGATGTCAGGCAGAGTGCATTCAATTCGTTGACGTCGCGTGGCACAAGGCCATCCACTGCATTCCATTCTTTTCGGCACTGCTCAAAAATCCACAACCCTGTGATGTTTTTCAGGAAACGTGTCGTGTGGTCGAGGCCTCCCTCGTTAGTGAAGTTCTCAGCCAGGCTGTCGTCAGAGATAATCGGTTTAGGACTTTCGATGCCAAGCAGGCTCCAAGTGCCACAGCTCAGATAGGCAAAATGTTCGTTCGAGGCTGGCACGGCAGCTACAGCTGAGGCTGTGTCGTGCGATGCCACGGCTACGACCGGCACCGCTCCCATGCCAGTGGCCTGCTGCACCTGAAGGCTTAATTTGCCGATAACTTCACCAGGTTGAACCATGCGTCCGAACTGTTGGCGTTGCAATCCCAGTGAGGCAAGCAATTTGTCGTCGAGTTCTCCGGTTGAGGGGTTAAGCAGCTGTGATGTAGAGGCTACGGTGTATTCGCACACAGCTTCGCCGGTGAGCATGTATATCAAGGCGTCGGGGATAAACAGGATTTTTGCGGCCTGACTCATGGCTGAGCATTGAGCCTTCTGCAGCGTGAACAGCTGGAAGATGGAGTTGAAGGGCATGAATTGTATGCCCGTGTGAGCGTACACCTCTTGTTTGGACAAGCATTTCTCAAAGTATTGCTCCATGGCTCCGTCCGTATGGTTGTCGCGGTAGCAATAGGGTTGCCCGAGCAGCTGGCCGTCAGCCCCGAAAAAGGCGAAGTCGCAGCCCCATGTGTCGATGCCAATGCTTTGCAGCTCAATGTGTTCGTCGTGTGCGAGCTTGAGCGCCTTGAGTATCTGGTCGTACAGGTAGACAATGTCCCAGAAAACATGGCCGAGGAGAGGCACTTGCGGGTTTTCGAATCGAGTGAACTCACGCATTCTGATCTGTTTCCCCTCAATGGCGGCGAGCACGGTGCGCCCGCTTGTGGCGCCGAGATCTACGGCAAGATAGTGTGTCATATAGTTGCTAAAGATTTATTCACGTGCCTTCTGTCGGCACGTTGGATTTAAGATTTCTGCCTGCAAATATACACAAATACCCCAATGTTTGTATTTCCATCTCGGTTTTTTATCGGGCTTTTGAATTTTTTCTTACCTTTGTCGCCAAAGGAACTCATTAATCTGTGCCTTCGTCCTCGGAGGCAAAAGCCAATACAGTGCACTATGGAAACAAAAAACAACGAAACGAAGGAGCCTCGGACTTATCGGTGCAACGACTGCGGTGGCGTAATCTATCGTCATGAAGTGTTTTGCTCGAAGTGTGGCAAGCTCCTCGATCATTTCGATTTCGACGACTGACGGCACCTTATGAAAGTAGTAATCTTGGACGGTTATCCCGTCGTGCAGGACGACCTCAGCTGGGCGCCGCTGAATGCTTTGGCTGGCATCGATGTTTGTGCGTATGAGCGCACGCTCCCCGGAGACGTGGTAGCGCGTTGCACAGGGGCAGAGGCTGTGCTCACTAACAAAGTGTCCATCACAGCCGATGTCATGGCGTCGTTGCCTAAGCTCCGATATATAGGCGTCCTTGCCACTGGCTACAATGTCGTCGACTGTGAAGAGTCCCGCCGCCGGGGCATAGTCGTGACGAATATACCGGCCTACAGCACAGCGTCGGTGGCACAGCTGGTGTTTGCTCATCTGTTGAACATCACCAATGCCGTTGCCCACTATGCCGAGGCCAACAGCCAGTTGGCGACTGGCGATGGACTTGGTCGCGCAGCTAAATTATCGAGGTGGGTAGAATCGAAGGATTTCACGTGGACCGACACTAAGCTTACCGAACTCGCCGGCAAGACTTTCTGCGTCTATGGTCTTGGCAACATCGGCTCGGCTGTGGCTCTAATAGCCGTAGCCTTCGGGATGAGGGTGTTGGCCGTAACTACTCGCGTACCCGAAGCCCTTCCGTCGGGCGTGGAGAAAGCTTCGTGGGAACAGGCGCTGGCCGAGGCCGACGTGCTCTCGCTTCATTGTCCGCTTACGCCCTCTACGTGCCACATGATTAATGCAGAAACGCTTGCCCGCATGAAGCCTACCGCCATTCTTATCAATACGGGACGTGGGCCGTTGGTCGACGAAACGGCTGTAGCCGATGCCCTCGGACGCAGGTGCCTCGGGGCCTATGCTGCCGATGTGCTTGCCACAGAACCTCCGTCGGCCAACAATCCTTTGCTGTCAGCTCCGCACTGCTACCTTACGCCCCACATAGGATGGGCTACGCGCGAGGCACGTGTCCGGCTTATAGAAACTGCCGTTCTTAACCTCCAGGCGTTCCTTCAGGGGAAGCCCTGCAACGTGGTCAGCTAAGGAGGGCAAAAAAAACACTTGGCCGCATCGGCTGATGCGGCCAAGAGAAATGGTCGATGCGCCTAACCGAATCAGGTCACACGGTTAGGCGCATTTTTTTATGCTCTTTAGTTGTCACCCCATTTGATGAGTGCTGTAACGATAGATTCGCCCTCAGGTTTATCCTCTCTGCCTACGTTCTTGCGAATCTCCAGCTGCGTGGCAGCAGGTGTGCCGTCGGGCAGGAGGTCGGCCATCGGCTCGCCAATGAAAGTCAGCGTATCGCCTTGATAGGCTTCTGCCTTGTAAGCTATCTCCAAGCGGTGTATGCTGTGCTGCTCGAATTGTTGGCGAGGGAAGAGGTCGAGAATGTGCTCAATATATTTTATTGAATTGATGTGGCCGTTGATGTCCACGTCGCTATAGTAGGTGTTGAGAGTCCGTATCGGTTCAGCAGCCTTCGACAGGCGAACGCGCCCGTGCTTGGCAATGGGACATGGCTTTTCCTCTTCCGTCAGCACGTAATGCAAGATGTCGCCGTTCTTCAGTGCAAGGAGGTCGGAGGGCTGGCGCGTCTCGGTGTCTATCATTGCCCAGATGGAACGTGCATAGCCATAGACGCGACCGTTCGAGGCATTGCGAATGAGAAAGTTACGCTCTGTAAACAGCTTCATGACGCTTTCGACCCAAGTCTCTATCTCTACGTCTTCGTATTGAGCCGGCATCTCGTCAAGCTCGATACACAAGCGCGAGAGCACCCATGTGTAGTGGCGTTCGTTCAGCTGGTCGATGCCCCATCCACGGTTGTGGGAATGGTGGCCGGCAGCATTGAGAAGGTGATTGCCCAGCACGCCCATAAACAAATGGCCCGTGAAGTCGACATGAAACGGCTCTACGGTAAAGCTATAAGTCTCAATCTTTTCCATGTGCTTTGGCCGGAAGCCTTACTTGAGCAGTGCTTCTATCTGTTTTTCAATGTCGGACATGTCGTGCGTAGGTTCGAAGCGGGCAACGACTTTACCTTCGCGGTCGATAAGGAATTTGGTGAAGTTCCATTTGATGTCGGCTTTCTTGGCAAAATCAGGATCGGCCTTGGCCAGCATGTCGTTCAACAGGGGCGTGAGCTGATGACCTTCGTCGAAGCCTTCGAATCCCTTTTGTTCCTTGAGCCAGGTGTAAAGCGGCATCTCGTTGGCGCCATTGACGTCGGCTTTGGTAAACTGGGGAAACTTGGTGCCATAGTTGAGCTGGCAGAACTGTGCAATCTCCTCGTCGCTTCCGGGAGCTTGCTGACCAAACTGGTTGCAGGGGAAGTCCAGGATTTCGAGCCCACGCTCATGAAGCCGTTCGTACATTGCTTCGAGGGCTTCGTACTGAGGTGTGAAGCCGCAACGGCTGGCCGTGTTGACTACAAGCAGCACTTGGCCGCGGAACTTGCTGAGGCTGACCTCTTGTTGGTGTTTGTCGCGCACATTGAAATCGTAGATTGTTTTCATCTTAGTAGTTTCTTTTGTTGGTGTTTTGTTGTCTGTGAATAGCTTCGTCGTGGCGCGGCTGCATGACATCAGTGCCATGCCAGCTACGACGAAAGCCATTGACGTTAGGATTCTTTTCATGTGTGTTTTTGTTTGCGTGTGTGCATATATCGCAGGAAACATATAGCCAAGGCAGTCGCTACAACGAGGCCTGTGACCACGGAGATGCCCTCGGGCAGACGGAAACCTTCAGGGGCGGCGAGGATATAGCTCGTTACGACTACGGTCATGAACACCGCAGGCAGGAAGGCAATCCATGCGTTGCGCCCTTTGCGCAGCAACCACACGGCTGCTGTCCACAAGAAGCATGTGGCCAACGTCTGGTTTGTCCAGGCAAAGTAGCGCCACAGCACGTCGAAGTCTACAAACACTAAGGCTGCTGATATGGCAAAGAGCGGCAGGGCCAGTACGAGACGATTGACAATCTTGTGCTGGTTCAGGTGTAAGAAGTCTGCAATGATGAGGCGCGCCGAGCGGTAGGCCGTGTCGCCGCTGGTGATGGGAGCGGCTACGACGCCTAAAACGGCCAGGATGGCACCGATGCGGCCCATCCATGTCTTGCAGATCATGTCTACGATGAGCGACGGATTGGTGCTGCCGCCAGAACTCATCAGTGCAGCCAGGCTGTCGTATGCCGTAGGGGAACCTGCAGTAGAGGCTTCGGAAAGAGGTGCTGCAGCCGTACTTGCGAACTTGATGGCGGCTGCAGCCCAGATAAGCGCTACAATACCCTCGGTGATCATGGCGCCATAGAACACAAAACGCCCCCTACGCTCGTTTTCAAGGCAACGAGCCATAAGAGGCGATTGCGTGGCATGGAAACCACTGATGGCACCACAAGCTATTGTGATGCAGAGGAAAGGGAAGATGGGCAAACCTTTAGGGTGATGGCTCACGAAGGGGGCATCGGTGAGTTCGGGTAGCCAGCCCTCACGCGTAAGAATACCATAGCCTACGCCGACTGCCATGATGAGAAGGGCAGCGCCGAAGACAGGGTAGAGCCGGCCGATGAGTGTGTCGATAGGCAACAAAGTGGCCAGGATGCAATATACGAAAACCATGCAAATCCATATCCACCGCCAAGCGGTGAGGTCGAAACCCATGGAACCGTTGGTCATCGTAGCAAGCAGGCCGGCGGCTGTAGTCACGAACACAGTACCTACGAGTACGAGCAGAAGCAGCGACAAGGCTCGCATTGCCTGGCGAGCTGTCTGTCCGAGTTCGTTGCCGACCATTTCCGGTAGCGACGCACCATCCTGACGGAGGGAAATCATGCCACAAAGATAATCGTGGACGGCACCCATGAAAATGCAGCCGAAAACTATCCAGATGTAAGCCGCAGGGCCGAAGAGAATGCCCATGATAGCACCGAAAATAGGACCTGTACCTGCAATATTCAGGAATTGTATCAGGTAAACACGCCATGTAGCCATGGGGATGTAGTCTACACCGTCGGACAAGCGGTAGGACGGGGTCGTGCGTTCAGGCTCAATGCCAAACACTTTTTCCACAAATACTCCATAAAGGAGGTAGCCAAGAATAAGAGCTACGAGGCAAGTGATGAATGTGATCATTGAATTTTTGTTATTGTTGTTTGCTGAAAGTCATGAAAACGGTCCCCGGCTGCGCGTGGCATGCTCCGACTTCGAGCGCTTGACACGAGCCCTATTGCTGCAACCTCACGGTCTGGTTCAAGAGATAAGCATCAAGAATCGTCATGGCCGCCATCGCTTCAACGATGGGAACGGCTCTCGGCAGTACGCATGGATCGTGGCGTCCTTTCGGGTTGACCGTCGTCGGTGTGCCATGAATGTCGACCGTAGGCTGGGACTGAAGCAGTGTGGCAACTGGCTTAAAGGCCACGCGGAACGTGATGGGCTGGCCGTTGCTGATGCCTCCTTGAATGCCTCCGGAATGGTTGGTGAGCGTGTGGATGCCGTCGCTGTCGTTTACGAAGATATCGTTTTGTTGGCTTCCGCGTTGAGCCACGCCGTCGAAGCCCTCGCCATATTCAAAGCCCTTGGCGGCATTGATGGATAACATGGCTGCGCCGAGCTGGGCATGGAGCTTGCCGAAGACGGGCTCGCCCAAGCCTACGGGACAGCCTGTGACCACGCAGGTCACAACTCCGCCTATGGTGTCGCCATCGCTCTTGACACGCAAGATGAGCTCTTCCATCTGCTTGGCCACCTGAAGGTCCGGGCAGCGCACGGCATTGCTCTCTGTCAGGTCCAAGTCGAGTTTAGTCCAATCACGCGAACATGCTATTTCGCCTACTTGAGCAGTCCAAGCTCTGACCTCGATGCCCACTTGGCGCAACGCTTGCTTGGCTATGGCACCTGCCACCACGCGAGCAATGGTTTCTCGGGCTGAGGAACGGCCGCCGCCACGATGATCTCGGATGCCATATTTCGTGAAGTAGGTGTAGTCGGCATGAGAGGGACGGAACACATCGCGGAGCGAATCGTAGTCTGAAGAATGATGGTCGGCATTCCGTACGATAAAACCTATGGGCGTGCCAGTCGTCACCTTTAGCTTGCCGCTCTCTGACTCGGGAATGGATGCTTCCGCATCAAGTATGCCCGACAAGAGTTCCACGCAGTCGCTCTCGTGGCGGGCGGTTGTTAGACGGCTTTGACCGGGCTTCCGTCGGTCGAGCTCCGCCTGGATAAGGTCTAAGTCAAGTGTGATGCCGGCCGGACAGCCGTCGATGACACCGCCTATGGCCGCACCATGGCTCTCGCCGAAGGAAGTGAGACGGAAAATGTTGCCAAATGAATTCATAATTTACAATTCATGATTCATAATTTACAATTTATCATCATGCGCAACCTCCGCAGCCTTCGCCGCTGCAACATCCGTCGTTGCAGTTGCCGCAACCGCCGCCGCAGCCACATTCTCCACTGAGAATCTTGGCCGTTTGCTCTATCTCTTGGAGCGTAGCCTCACGGTTCTCATGCAAGGTTCCGGTGAATTGCAACGCCTTGCCTGCAAGAGGGTTGTTAAGGTCTACCGTTACTTCTGTGTCTGTCACCTTCACGATAGTGCCATAGAAGTGGTTGCCTTCGCCATCCATGAGAGGCACTTCGGCGCCAGGGAAAATGTGTTCGTCGTCGAATTTGCCTTGAATCTCAAAAGCCTTACGTGGCACAGGGCGAATCAAGTCCTCGTCGCGCTCGCCGAAGGCTTCGGCTGCGGAAAGGGTGAAATCGAACTGTTCGCCGGGATTGAGCTCGCAAAGTTTCTGTTCGAAGGCGTCAATCATCAGCCCCATGTCTGTAACAAAAGACACGGGTTTCATGACTTCTGTCTCATACAGCAACTTGTGAGAGGCTGCGCTATTAGTGTACATTTTGTAGCTTACCTTAAGGAATCTTTGTGCCATGCTGTTTTCTTATATATAATTATATGTGTGATTTCGGCTACAAAAGTAACAATAAACCTTTAAAGATGCTTGCTCGTAAAGCGAGTTTTTTAACCTTTACAGCGTATTTCATTCGCTTTTCCGAGCGAAATGCACAAAAACTTGGCTCTAAATGTGAATTTACGAATTGTTGTGGCCGCAAGTGAAAAATATGTCTTACTTTTGTGAAATGCAAAACCAACCGCCTTTTCTGCACCCATTAGATACGCAAGGGACTGAATTGCCCACTGCGTTTACTTATCCTTTTCGCTATGCTCCTCATCCTTTATGCGAAGCTGCAGCTGCTATTGTCAAAGAGAAATTGAAGGAACTGCAGTGCAACGAGGCAAAAATGTTTGGAGTGCTTGTCGTTGAAGGAGGCTTTCTCGCTGCTTATTCAGGGCAGTTGGCTGGCTCGTATGCTCATCCTTGGTTCGTTCCGCCTATTGTGGATTATCTCAATCCGGAAAGTCATTTCCAAAAAGAGCAAGCCGAAATAGACAAACTGAACGGGCGCATAGCGCAACTTGAATGTCATCCTGAGCTGTCTATGCTGAGAACTCGGTTGAACGATCTTTCAGAACAGCGTGATGAGGCTGTTGAGAAAGCTAAAATACAATATGAGAGAGGGAAAAAAGTACGCGATGAACAACGTAGAAGGCTCGCAGGAAGTGAAGATGAAGCCTTGTTGGTGGAGGCTCGTTTGATAGCGGAGAGCCAACAGCAAAAGGCTGATGTCAAACGAGCAAGACAGCTGAACAACAAAGCAATAGAAGAAACGAAGGCGCTTATTGCCCTTCGGGAGAATAACATCGGCCAGCTGCGTCAGGAACGCAAGATAAGAAGCGAGGCATTGCAGGAATGGCTCTTCAACCAGTTCGTTTTTTTGAATGCCAAAGGAGAGCAGAGAAGTTTGGTCGACATCTTTGATGACTTTGCGGGTAGCTCTCATTCAATGATACCTTCTGGTGCAGGTGAATGTTGTGCCCCAAAGTTGCTGAACGCAGCTTATGCTCTTGGGCTGAAGCCCATTGCAATGGCCGAATTTTGGTGGGGGAGTAGCCCTCGCGGCTTGTTCCGAAGGCAAGGAGAATTCTACCCTGCATGTAATCGGAAATGCAGACCCATATTATCGTTCATGCTGCAAGGGCTTAACGTCGCTCCTGACCCTGCGCGTCATTACGAACAAATAGGCGCGGACGTGGAAGTGTTGTGGGAAGATGCCTGGATGGCTGTCATTGTTAAGCCTACAGGCTGGCTAAGTGTGCCAGGGAAAACGCTTCAACCTAATGTGAAGGAAGAGGCAATGCAACGCTGGCCCGATGCTTCGGGACCTATCATCTTGCATCGTTTGGATCAGGATACGTCGGGATTGATGATTTTGGCTAAAACACAGATGAGCTATAGCTGGCTGCAGAAAATGTTTGAAAAGAGGGAAATACGGAAACGCTATGTTGCATTGCTCGACGGTTCAAGTCAAAGCATAAAAAAAAGCGGGTTAATCCGCTTGCCTTTGTCGCCCGATTACGACGACTTGCCTCGTCAGAAGGTTGATTACGAACATGGGCTTGAGGCAGTCACGAAATATGAAGTAATCGAGGTTGGCCGGCACTTGGCGCCACGCAATAACCTGTCGCCTTCCGAAGGCCATGAGTACACGCGCATTTCGTTCTACCCCTTGACCGGACGTACGCATCAGCTACGGGTCCATGCCGCTTCCCCAGAAGGTCTCGACCTTCCTATCGTCGGTGATCGCCTATACGGAAATCTTGCCGACCGCCTTTATCTGCATGCTGAAGCACTCGATTTCATTCATCCTGCAACCGGCGAACAGTTACATTTTGAATCGGAGCCTCCTTTCTGACCGCTTAGTCTTTTTGTCGTAAATACTTGAGCCAGGCGTAGAAACCACGTTGTCGTAAATAGTTTTTATCCGACTGGTTGGCATACGCTTCCCGCTCAAACGAGATGTTGAAGTAGGCTTTTAGCGGTTTCCTGTACTGGATCATTCGCACAATCCATTCCATTCCATAGAAAATATAGAAGGGAATATAGAGCATTTCACGCATTTGCCGGGAATGAATTTGCTCGTGGCGCAAGTCGACATCCGTGAATCGATTTTCTTTTCGGACAAATATTAATCCGAAGAGATTCACGGCTGTGAAGGTGCTGAACGGTATGAAACGGTTGAATATCAACATGCGTTGACGCAAAACAGGTTAGCTTAATTCGAGCTTGAATGATTTTCCGAGACTGATAAGAGCCGGGTTTTGTTTACAGAAATACTTCAATTGTTCGCGCTTGTCGTAGACTCGTGTCGGCGTTTGGCTCATTTCAGTGACCGTGACCGATAGGGTGATGGCCGAGTTGTTTAAGCTCGTGTGAAGGAATTGCAGCAGCTGTGGCTGTATGCGTTGCAGCATGTTGGCAACCTCTTCATTATCAACACTCACAGATGCTTGCCAGTTTGTCGTATCTAATGCCGGAGACATGATGCGCATGTTCTGGGCAAGGGCGGTGTCTTCCTTTGGCAAAGTGTTGATGAAAGCTTGCCATTGAAGATGAAGATCGGTGAGGGTGAACGCCGAGTTGGTCTTTACTTCTTCGCTATTCTTTTGCTCTTTCACCTCTGGCGCTTCGGCTCTTGTGGCACTCTCGCTTTGGGACGGATGGATGCGTGGACCAATAGCCGTTCCCAAACCTGCAAGTTTCAGCGAGCGTTTTTTAGGGGTCGGTTGCGTCAGCGGCGCAGATGCCGGTGCTTGTGGCTTATATGTTTCAGCCTGGGCGGCCGAGCTTGTCTTGTTATCAGTCGTGGCAGTAGCCTCCTTGGACGCTACAGTCTGAGCCGCCTTGGCAGCTTCTGCCAGGCGACTGAATATTGGTTTTAAGATTCTATGTGCAGGGCGACGCCCCGCGGAAGGCTCGTCGTCGGCCTGAGCTACTTCTATCAGAGTGAGTTCTACCTGTAGCCGTTTGTTGCGGCTCGTGCGGTATGCTTGGTCGCAGTCGTTACAGAGACGTATTGCTCGGTATAGCCATTGCGGCTTGCATCGCTGAGCTTGTTCTGCATATCGTTGGCGTACGTCTTCACTTGCTTCCAGCAATTGTGTCGTCGATGCGTCGCGGCTGACGAGCAAATCCCTTAGGTGGCTGGCCAGTCCGCTAATGAATGGTCCTCCCTCGAATCCTTTGGCAAGCACCTCGTTGAAGAGTAAAAGGCTTTCGCTGATCTTTTTCTCAAGCAAAAGATCTACGAGGCGGAAGTAATAATCATAGTCGAGGACATTGAGATTCTCAATGACGCGCGCATAACTGATATTGCCTCCTGTGTAACTGACGACTTGGTCGAAGATGGAAAGGGCGTCGCGCATACCTCCGTCGGCCTTTTGTGCAATGACGTTCAAGGCGGCAGGTTCCACGTTGTAGCCTTCCTTCTGTGCCACATTCTGAAGGTGCTTGACGATATTTTCAACGCTCATGCGTTGGAAATCATAGATTTGGCAGCGCGAAAGTATTGTGGGTAGAATCTTGTGCTTCTCGGTGGTTGCTAAGATAAAGATAGCATGTGAGGGCGGTTCTTCAAGGGTTTTCAGAAAAGCATTGAAAGCCTGAGAGCTTAACATGTGGACCTCATCAATGATAAACACCTTGTATTTTCCTATTTGTGGCGGAATCCTTACCTGTTCTATAAGGTTGCGAATGTCGTCTACCGAGTTGTTTGAGGCGGCATCGAGCTCGTGGATGTTCATTGAACGTCCTTCGTTGAAAGCAAAGCACGATTCACATTCTCCGCAAGCTTCCCCGTCCTCTCGGGGAGTAAGGCAGTTGATGGTCTTGGCGAAGATGCGTGCACAGGTTGTCTTTCCTACGCCTCTGGGGCCGCAGAACAAGTAGGCATGAGCCAGCTTCTCTGCGCGGATGGCATTCTTGAGCGTGGTAGCAATCGACTCCTGCCCAACGACGGTGTCGAAGGTCATCGGCCGATATTTTCTCGCTGATACTATATATTCGCTCATTGTTTATTGTGAGTTATTGAAGTTTTTAGAGTCCTAAGAGCAAAAAGAGCGTAATGAAATCCTCTCTTTTGCGGGCAAAATTACATAAAAAGAATGAAAAAAACTGATTAAAGCAGAAAAAAGTATGAGTAATCCAATATAAAGTAGAAAGATATTTGTAACTTCGCCCCCAGAAAGAAAAGGAAATAAGGAAATAAGGAAAAGTATTATGGGACGACTATTGTCTTTTTGGAACCGTTATATAGTAAGGCATAAGTACATCGTAGCCTTCTTGGTTTTCATGTTTATCATAGGTGTGATCGACGAGAACAGCCTATGGGTGCGCTACAATCGGCGGGTAGAAATAGGAAATCTCAAGCGCGAGATAGATAAATACCAGCAACAGTACGACGACGAGTCAAAGAAGCTGCGCGCCTTGATGAACAATCCTTCAGCCGTAGAAAAGCTGGCTCGTGAGCAATATCTCATGAAGCGTGACAACGAAGATGTCTATGTAATAGCAGACTCTGCAATACACGATTAACTGTTGAGACAAAGATGAATGAACTGACACAACGACAACTTCTCCTTCAGCAACTTGCCGCATTGCTCATGTTGGCAGGGGCTGCTTTGTACATGTGGCAGCCTTTGTCGTCCACTATTATCTATTCGTTGGGGGCTTTAGTGTTTTGTCCTTTGCAGATGCTCCAACGTTATGAGGGCCGCAACTTTACCATTCGTCGTTTGCGTCGGCAACAGTTGTTGGGGCTGATAGCCTTTCTGTGTGCCGCAGGTGGCATGGTGATGCAAACGTTTCGGTTTGGCTTTGCCCGCCGCAACGAATGGGTCGTAGCCTTGGCCATCGGATGTGTGCTTGAATTATATACGGCATTTCGTATTCCCGCAGAATTAAAGAAGGAGGAGAAGTCCAAGTGAGAGCGCTTTATTGTCTTTATCAGTTGCTCATATCCCCTGTGTTGCTGCTGCTAACGCTGCTTGCGGCAGTGGCAACTATTGTGGGCTGTACGTTTTTCAATGCTTCGTGGTGGAGCTATTATCCAGGCCGTCTTTGGTCGCGGGCTTTCATCCGTCTTTTGTTGTTGCCTGTTAAGGTTGAAGGTCTTGCCCACATGGACAAGCAACAGAGCTATGTGATAGTGCCCAATCACCAGGGCGCATTTGACATTTTCCTTATATATGGTTTCCTGAATCGCCATTTTAAATGGATGATGAAGTCGGAGTTGCGAGCAGTTCCCCTTGTTGGAAAGGCCAGCGAGAGTGCCGGTTTCATCTTTGTTGACCAGAAGGGCGGTCCCCGTTCCATGCAAGCTACACACGATCAGGCCCGCGAAGTGCTGCGTGAGGGCGTGTCGTTGGTGGTTTTTGCCGAGGGCGCTCGCACCTGGGACGGACGTATGCGTGCCTTCAAGCGCGGCGCTTTCCAGCTGGCCGATGAGTTGCAGCTGCCCATCTTGCCTGTTACCATCAATGGTTCGTTTGAAGTGTTGCCCCGTTCTCGCGGTTTCAATTTTGTTTCATGGCATCCTCTTCGGCTCACTGTCCATGCGCCTGTGGCACCACATGGCAAGGGTGCTGAAAGCGAGCGCGAGGTCATGCGTGAAGTATATGATATTGTTGAATCAGCTCTTGATGAGCATTATAAGGTTAAGAATGATAAATCAGAAGTCAAAGATGTTTAGCTTTAATATCAATAGAATAAAAGTAGTTGCTCTATCGCTGATGGCCATGGCAGTCGCCTTGGTTGCATGCAAACGAACTGTCGTAGTTAAAGGTACGACGACTTTGTCGGAGCTTGAGGGTCGTATGCTCTCGTTGCGTGTCTACGACGACGGCGAACTGACGTCCATCGACTCGTCGCGCGTGGTACACGGTCAATTCCAGTTTACCGTTCCAGAAGACTCAGTTGTCATGGCCAGCCTGTTTATTGGTGACGAGAGCGTGATGCCGGTGGTGCTTGACGGCCAGCCTGTTGAAATCATTATCTCGGAAGCAGACCGTAAGGTCACGGGGTCGGCGTTGAACGATTCCTTGTATGCGTTCATCAAGGGCAAGCGTGCTATCGACGAGCAGTTGGCTGCTTTGCCTCATAAGGAGAGCCAGATGATTATGGACGGTATGGACCACGACGCCATCATCGCTCAGTTGAACAGTGAAGCAGCTGTGCTTGGCGCGCAGAACGACGCGCTGGTTACGGCATTTATCAAGCGTCACATGGATGATGTGCTTGGGCCGGGTGTATTCATGATTGCTACGAGTAGCTTCCCTTATCCTTACATGACACCACAGGTTGAGGAAATCATCACCTTCGCTTCCGAGTCCTTCAAGAGCAATGCTTATGTTCGCGACTTCGTGCGTATCGCTCGCGAGAATGAGGAAAAGATGCACGAATAACCCATTCCCGTCAAGTTTTTATTTTAAGTTTCCAAGCAAAAAGGGGCGTATCTCTTCGGAGGTGCGCCCTTTTCTTTTTGCGTAATCGGCAAGTTGGTCGTCGCCGATAGTGCCTACGGTAAAGTATCGTGCTTGTGGGTGTGCGAGCATGAGGCCGCTGACGCAGGCGTGTGGTCGCATGGCTCCGGTTTCGGTGAGCGTTACGCCAATGCGACTGAATCCGATGAGCCTGTCAAGATCGAAATTGAGGCTTTGATCGGGCAGGCAAGGGTAGCCTACAGCTGGCCTGATGCCCTGGAAACGTCCGGCAAGGAGGTCGGCCCGTGACAATTGTTCGTCTGCGGCGTAGCCCCAATAGCTCTTGCGTATGGCTTCGTGGGCCCGCTCAGTAGCCGCTTCTGCGAGGCGGTCGGCAAGCGTTTGGCAGAGAAGATGTCTGTAGTTGTCCTCGTGCTCAAACGAATGTTCGATGTCGGCATCTGCTGCAGCAACGAAGATGCCGATGCGATCGCGTATCCCTTCTGGATTGGTTGGCCGGATGAAGTCGGTCAGACACAGGAAGGGGGCAGTCTGTTGTCGCAGGAAGCTTAATCGGAACATTTGGCCGGCGGCTCCATTGTTCTCGGCTGTTGCAGTTGAAGGCTTGTAAATGATGATGTCGTCGTCCTGGGCATTACATTCAAACACCTGGAAGCACACGCGCACTTTGTACGACTTTGAAGCCAGAAAGGCCAGCATCTGCAGAGCTTCTTGGTGCAGTTGCATTGCTTCGGCGGCTTTTGTCCTTTCCGCTACGGGAAAGTCGGAGAGCCACACCGCACGGCAGCTCTCGCAACTGTGAATGTTTGCGATGGCTGCGAAGCGGGCCGGAAAGTTCCAAGCATGAAAGAAGTAAGTCCAGCTGATATATCCCGCAAGGTCGTTGATGCTGTAGGTTAGCGTTTGTGTCATAGACGGAAGCGTAGCGCTTGTGCGTGGCTGTTGCCCTGAGCGAAGGCGCCATTGTCGTAGATGACGTGGCCGTTGCATATCGTCTGAGCAACTTTCCAGTCGAATGTGCATCCTTCCAGGGGGCTCCATCCGCATTTGCTCACGACCTCATTCTTTGTCAATGTCCATTGCTCTCTCGTGAGTGTGACTAAGTCTGCCGCCATACCTTCGCGGACGTAGCCACGTCTGTTGATGGCGAAGATGTCGGCCGGACGGTGGCACATGAGTTCAACGAGACGTGTCACGGGAAGAACGTTCTCCTCCACGAGCTGCATCATCGCCGTGAGCGAGAACTGTACCATAGGCATGCCCGAAGCCGCCCGTGCGCATCCTCCTTCCTTGTCGCTCAAGAGATGTGGGGCGTGGTCGGTAGCTACTACGTCTATGCAGCCGTTGTTGAGTGCCGAGCGCAAGGCTTCGCGGTCGGCTCGCGTCTTCACGGCAGGGTTGCATTTGATGCGTGTGCCCAGACGTTTGTAGTCCTCTTCGCAGAAGAGCAGATGCGGCAGGCAAGCCTCCAGCGTCAATTTTGCTGTTGCCGAAGTGTTTTCGTTCTCGAACATTTGTTTCAGCGCCAATTCCTCCGCTGTTGTTATGTGGGCCAGATGGAGGTGGCTGCCATAGGTCATGGCCAGCTTTACGGCGGCTGTCGATGAGGCTATACAAGCCTCGCGACTACGGATATACGGGTGTTGCGCCACGTCGGGGTCGTCGCCATAGCGTTCCTTTGCCGTCTTCATGTTGCGTGCAATGATGGCAGAGTCTTCGCAATGGGCCATGATAGGGAGCGGCGACAACTCGAAAACGGCTTCGAGCGCAAGGCCATGGTCCACCAACATGCCGCCCGTGGAGCTGCCCATGAACAGCTTCACAGCCGGAACGCGTGTGGGGTCTAACAGACGCAGAAGGTTGGCATTGGTGTTTGTGGCGCCGAAATAGAAAGCGTAATTGACGAAGGCATGGTCGGCGCCCAAGGCCATGCGTTGGTTCCAAGTGTCGATGTTAGTCGTTTGCGGAACCACATTGGGCATATCCATTACGGAGGTTACACCTCCAGCCGCGGCTGCATGGGTCTCGCTGCAGAGGTCCCCTTTGTGGGTGAGCCCGGGTTCTCGGCTATGAATATGGTCGTCGATGATGCCCGGCAGCAGCAAGCGGTTGATACCTTCCAGGTTGCCGACGCTTTCTTTGTCGGTGATTCTGGTGATGAGCCCGTCTTCACACACGATGTCGGCCCGCCTGATTTGGCCGTCGCTGACGTAGTGTATGTCGTTGAAGGTTATCTGAGGTGTCATGCGATAGTAGAGAGGTTGGTGGATATGGCTGATGTCGTGTGGCGTCGGTTCAGTCTACGGGCTTAGGGTAGTTCTTGAACCACCCGTCCCATCGCAGACGCATGACGCCGAAAGCCGCTTCCGAGAAGATGCCGCCGCTCATCTTGCTGGTGCCTAATTCGCGGTTGACGAAGATGACGGGCACTTCCTTGATCTTGAAGCCGCACTTGTAGGCGGTGAACTTCATCTCGATCTGGAAGGCATATCCCTTGAAACGGATGTCGTCGAGGTCTATAGTCTCAAGCACGCGCCTACGGTAGCACACGAATCCGGCGGTAGTGTCGTGGATGTTGAGTCCCGTGACCATGCGCACATACTTAGAGGCAAAATAGCTCATGAGCACACGTCCCATGGGCCAGTTGACTACGTTGACACCAGTGATGTATCGCGAGCCGATGGACATGTCGTAGCCTTCGTCGCGGCATGCGGCCAATAGGCGAGGGAGGTCTGCGGGCGCGTGACTGAAGTCGGCATCCATTTCGAAAATGTACTCAAAGCCGTGTTCGAGCGCCCATTTGAAGCCGGCGATATAGGCTGTTCCCAAGCCTAATTTGCCCGACCGCTCTACGATGAAGAGCCTGTTCTTGAGCTCTCCAGCCATAAGGTTTTTCACGATTTGGGCTGTACCGTCGGGCGATCCGTCGTCGATGACGAGGATGTTGAATTGGTGCTCCTCTAAGCTGGTTACGGCGCGAATGATGTTTTCGATGTTCTCGCGCTCGTTGTAGGTGGGTATGATAACGATGCTATCAGCTTGCATGGTAGATTTTGTCAAATTTTTTATTGTGCTGCAAAGTTACGACGTTTAACGAAAAGAGAAAAGCGAAAAAGGGAAAAATGTAAGGGAAAACAATAAAAAAATCAGACGTGGCAATGAGGCTTGAAAAATTCTCTTAGGCGCATCGTCCAATTCTCTTAGGTGTGTTGCCCAATTCTCTTAGGCGCATCGTACAAATCTCTTAGGTGCATAAAAAGATTCACGTAGGCGATGTAGTATGATACGCCTACGTGAATTGTCCGTTTGCTTAAATAAGTCTGGCGTTCCGTGTCAGATGACAACTGCAGTTCCGCTGGTCGACACCATGAGCATCGAGCCCGACTGACCTACCGTCTCGTAGTCGATGTCGATGCCAATGATGGCGTTGGCTCCCATTTGTTCTGCTCGCTGCATCATCTCTTTCAAGGCTGTGTCCTTAGCCTGAATAAGCACTTTTTCGTAGGAACTGCTGCGGCCGCCGAAGAAGTCGGTGAGGCTGGCCATGAAATCCTTGATGGCGTTGGCTCCGATAATCGTTTCTCCTGTGACTACACCTTTGTATTCTCTGACAGGATGGCCTTCGATTGTAGGCGTTGTTGAAAGTAGCATGTCAATTGATGTTTAGTGTTAAACGTAGGGTTCTTTGTGTCTCTTGATGTCGACAACAATGAGTTGTGACCCTGCGAATGTATTAATTTTTATTGTAACGCCAACAAAAAGATGCAGAAATCTCCAATTTTTAGTGTTTTTCGTTCTATCTTTGCAGCGAAAAATAAAAAGCCAATGGATATTCAACAATTGTTGGCGCAGTACGCACGCAACCGCAACGTGCGTGCTTTGTCGCGTGCTATAGAGAACGAACGCCTGCGGCGTGTGCGCGTTTCGGGTTTGATGGGGAGTGCTGCACCTATGGCTTTTGCCGCTGTAGGCCGTGGCTTGATGTTCGTTGTGCTCGACGACCTTGAGGAGGCCGGCTATTTCTATCAGGACCTGTTGCAGCTTCTGGGCGAGCAACGCGTATTGTTCTTCCCCTCGTCGTTCAGGCGTGCCGTGAAGTTCGGTCAGCGCGATGCTGCCAGCGAGATACTGCGCACCGAGGTGCTTGGCCGGTTGACGTCGGGCCGTGACACCGACAACGAGCAGCCACTCTTCATTGTCACCTACCCTGAGGCTCTGGCCGAGAAGGTGGTTTCGAAGTCGCTGTTGCAGCAACGTACGTTGCAGATCAGCGTGGGCGAGCAGGTCGACATCGCTTTCGTGGCTCAGACCTTGTTGGACTTTGGCTTCCAGCGTACCGACTATGTCTACGAGCCGGGCCAGTTTGCGGTACGCGGTTCGCTGGTGGATGTCTTTTCCTACTCCAACGAGCTGCCTTATCGCGTCGACTTCTTCGGCGACGAAGTAGATTCAATCCGCTCGTTCGAGGTCGATAGCCAGCTGAGTCATTCCCGCCTCGAATCCATATCTCTTGTGCCACCCCTGGACAGTAACCAAGCCGACCGCATGCCTTTAGCGTCGCTCTTGCCTGCCGACACCATACTGGTTTGCAAGGACATGGCCTTCGTGACACAACGGGTGGGGCAAATCTGGGACGAGGGTTTTTCGCAACAAGCCACGTTAGAGAATGAGGTGCTGCTCGACAAAGAGCCGCTTCTGATTGACGGCCCCGCCTTCGAGCAAGGTTTTGCCGATTTCCGTCGCTTCGAGCTTTCGGCATCGGAGCAGGCCAAGGCACAGGCAACAGTTGCTTTCGACACGTCGGCACAGCCTTTGTTCCACAAGAATTTCGAGCTCGTGTCATCGTCGTTTGCCGACTATATCGCGCGCGGGTACATTATTTATATATTAGCCGACTCGGCAAAGCAGACCGATCGCCTGAAGGCAATCTTCGACGAGCAGGCTCCCGACGTCCGTTTCACCCCCGTGACGAAAACGTTGCATGCAGGCTTTGCTGACAATACGCAGCAGCTGTGTGTCTTCACCGACCATCAAATATTCGACCGTTTTCACAAGTACAACCTCCGTAGCGACCGTGCCCGTTCGGGAAAGGTGGCACTCTCGCTGAAGGAGTTGCGCGAGTTTGAGGTCGGCGACTACATCGTGCACGTAGACCATGGCATAGGGCGCTTCGGCGGTCTCGTGCGGGTGCCCCAGAACACAACCTCGGCCGATGGCAAGCAGGAGGTTGTGATGCAAGAGATGATAAAGCTGACCTACGATCACGATGACGTAGTTTACGTCTCGATTCATGCCTTGCACAAGGTGTCGAAATATAAGGGTAAGGAGGGCGAACCACCCCGCATCAGTCGCTTAGGAACCGGCGCCTGGGAGCGCATGAAGGAGCGTACGAAGTCGAAGATCAAGGACATCGCCCGCGACCTCATCAAGCTATACAGCCGGCGACGCGAGGAGAAAGGTTTCAAGTTCTCGCCCGACAGCTATCTCCAACACGAGCTGGAGGCCAGTTTCCTCTACGAGGACACCCCCGACCAGCTGAAAGCAACCAACGATGTAAAAGCCGATATGGAACGTGCCCGCCCGATGGATAGGCTCGTCTGCGGAGATGTGGGATTCGGCAAGACGGAGGTGGCCGTGCGTGCAGCCTTCAAAGCAGCCGTCGACGGCAAGCAGACTGCCGTCATGGTGCCTACTACGGTGCTCGCCTACCAGCACTATCATACCTTCTCTGACCGCCTGAAAGAATTGCCCGTGCGGGTGGATTACCTTACACGGGCAAGGACGGCTAAACAGACGAAAGAGCTGTTGGCCGACCTCGAAGCGGGCAAGATTGACATCCTTGTAGGTACCCATAAGCTCATTGGCAAGAATGTGAAATTCAAAGATCTGGGATTGTTGATCATCGACGAGGAACAAAAGTTCGGAGTGGCTACGAAGGAGAAACTGCGCCAGATGAAAGTGAACGTAGATACGCTGACCCTCACCGCTACACCGATCCCCCGCACGCTGCAGTTCTCCCTCATGGGCGCCCGCGACCTCAGTGTCATTCAGACGCCGCCGCCCAACCGTTATCCCATCCAGACCGAGGTGCACACCTTCTCGCCAGAGGTGATTGCCGAGGCTGTAGGTTTTGAAATGAGCCGAAACGGCCAGGTGTTCATCGTCAACAACCGAATAGCAGGACTGACCGAGCTTGAACAGATAGTGCACAAATACGTCCCCGACGCACGTGTTGCTATAGGGCACGGGCAAATGCACCCAGAGGATTTGGAAAAGGTGATGATGGATTTCGCCTCCTACGACTATGATGTTCTTATCTCCACGACCATCATCGAGAGCGGACTGGATATCCCAAATGCCAACACCATCATCATCTGCGGAGCTCATAACTTCGGACTTTCTGATCTTCACCAAATGCGCGGTAGGGTAGGGCGCAGCAACAAAAAGGCATTCTGCTATCTTCTGGCTCCGCCTTTGGCTGCTCTCCCGCAGGAATCCCGCAGGAGGTTGCAGGCGATAGAGAACTTCTCGGGCCTCGGCAGTGGCATACACATTGCCATGCAGGACCTTGACATTCGTGGCGCAGGCAATCTCTTGGGCGCTGAACAGAGCGGCTTCATCGCAGATTTAGGTTACGAAACCTACCAGAAAATCTTGTCGGAGGCTGTAAAGGAACTGAAGAACGACGAGTTCAAGGATTTGTATGCCGAGCAGATTGCTACGGGTGAACTCACCTCTGGCGATGCCTTTGTCGACGAATGTCAGCTTGAGAGCGACCTTCCGATGTCGTTTCCAGAGGCCTATGTGCCTGGCTCGGCTGAGCGAATGTTGCTCTATCGCGAGCTGGATGGTCTGGAGACAGATGAGGCTATCGAGGCTTTCCGCCGTCGACTTGTTGACCGTTTCGGCCCAATACCCGAGCTGGCTCAAGAGCTTATCCGAGTTGTGCGTCTACGACGCCTGGGCAAATACTTCGGTGCGGAACGCATCATGCTCAAGAACAGCCGCCTGCGCCTCTATTTCGTCAAAGACGATTCATCGCCGTTCTTCCAGTCGGAAGCCTTCGGCAAGTGTATTGCCTACTTCTCGCTGCATGCTGTCGACTGTCAGCTTGATGAGGTTAAAGGGCGTCGTTCCATGCTCATCCGTGGCGTCGAAAGCGTAAAGGCTGCTTGCCATGTGCTCGAAGAGATGCAGGCAACGAGCTCGAATCAGTAGGGACGGCTGGGCGTCTCGCGCTGATTGGTCTACTCTGTTTGATTGCACTGTTCTACGCTTGAATGAATATGCCTTTGTCGACGTGTAATGCACGTCTACAGTTATTGGCTTGTTTGTCTGTGTCAAAGTGATGCAAAACAGGTTTCGTTGATAAAATTTGCCTGTTAATAATTAAAATAGTTCGTCTTTTGCAAAGATTTTCTACATTTGCATCGCAATTCAAACGTATAATAACAACACAAACACAAGCATAATATGTTATTCTTTGCTAATTTTTGGTGGTGGCATTCCTCAAGATTCCAATAATCGTGAGTAGATAGCCTGTGCCATTCCTTAGCATACATTTCAAGAAAAGGCCTGTCGTTCTCACGGCAGGCCTTTTCTTATTCCATCTTTCACTTTCAAAATTTCATTTCCCAGGTTATGAGTTATTACGTCAACGATAAAGGCTTCTATGGAGAATTCGGTGGAGCATACGTCCCTGAAATACTTTATGCCACAGTGAAGAACCTGCAAGAGCAGTATCTTCCTATATTGGAAACAGATGAATTCAAGCGCGAGTACCATCAACTGCTCCGCGACTACGTCGGACGTCCTTCGCCGCTCTACTTTGCGCGGCGGATGAGCGAGCGCTATGGTTGCAAGCTCTATCTCAAACGCGAGGACCTGAACCACACCGGTGCACACAAGATAAACAACACAATAGGTCAGATCCTGCTCGCACGCAAGATGGGCAAGAAGCGCATCATAGCTGAGACAGGCGCCGGACAACATGGAGTGGCTACGGCCACGGCATGTGCGCTGATGGGGATGCCATGTGAGGTCTACATGGGTGCCACGGATGTAGAGCGTCAGCATACTAATGTTGAACGCATGAAGATGCTTGGCGCCCAGGTGCATCCCGTGCGCACAGGCAACATGACGCTCTCTGATGCGTGCTCGGCTGCAATCCGCGACTGGTGTTGTCACCCCTCTGACACCTTCTATATCGTAGGCAGCACCATGGGCCCACATCCTTATCCCGACTTGGTGGCGCGTATGCAAAGTGTCATCTCTGAGGAGATACGTTGGCAGCTGCAAGAGAAGGAAGGCCGCGACTATCCCGACTATCTCGTGGCTTGCATAGGCGGAGGTAGCAATGCAGCCGGTACAATCTACCACTATGTCGACGACGAGCGCGTCCGGATTGTGTTGGCCGAAGCCGGCGGACAAGGCTGGCAGACCAATCGTACGGCCGCAACGCTGCATCGGGGAAGCATAGGCATTCTTCATGGCGCCAAAATGCTTGTTATGCAAAACGACGACGGACAGATACAGGAAGCTTACTCTATCAGCGCCGGTTTAGACTATCCGGGTGTAGGCCCCATGCATTGCAATATGGCCCGACAAGGTCGCAGCCAGGTACTGAGCATCAATGATGATGAGGCATTAAAGGCAGGCTACGAACTTACACGTCTTGAGGGCATCATCCCAGCCATCGAGAGTGCTCATGCCGTGGCGGCTTTGTCAAAGCTTAGCTTTAAGGCCGACGACGTCGTCGTGCTTACCATCAGCGGCCGTGGCGACAAAGACATAGAGACTTATCTGGCAAATCCTCAGTGAATAATAAATTGGAAGGAAATGAATACTTCGACTAAAAACTTTGTCTACGAAACAGTCTGCCGCACGGTGCTTGCAGACCTCTACACGCCTGTTTCAGTATATATGCGCCTGCGCGACCTTTATCCGCAAAGCACCTTGATGGAGAGTTCCGACTATCACGAACAAAGCAACTCGCGATCGTTCATAGGCATTAATCCAATTGCCTCGGTGGCTGTGGGCCACGACAAAGCTTGCATCACACTGCCCGACGGAACGGTGGAAAGCTATGAGATGAGCAGGCAGTTCGGCATTGCCGACGCCATTCATGCGCTCATCGACCGCCTCAGCGTTGAGGGCGATAATGCCAATGTCTGTGGTCTCTTCGGCTATACGTCGTTCAATGCTGTACGCTATACTGAACAGATAGCCGTAAAGGACGAAACGCAGGAGAAAAACGATGCCCCGGACCTGCTGTACATCTTTTATAAAGAGGTCGTCGTGTTCGACCACCACAACAATCTGTTGACCATCGTCAGTCTTATGCCAAAGACTACCGGAGCCGCTGATGCAGAAGCTACAGCACAGGCCGAAGCCGCAATTGGCAACATCGTGAAGGCTATGAACCGCAACAACGTCCAGCCCTATAGCTTCCATGCCGTTGGCGAGGTTACGTCCACGCTCACCGATGAGGAGCATATGGCAAACATTCGGAAAGGTATACGCCACTGCTTGCGCGGTGATGTATTCCAGATAGTGCTCAGTCGACGGTTCATCCAGAGGTATGAGGGCGACGACTTCCGCCTCTACCGTGCCCTGCGCAGTATCAATCCATCGCCTTACCTCTTCTATTTCGATTTCGGAGGCTTCCGCATATTCGGCTCGTCGCCAGAGACACATTGCCGCATAGAAGGCCGCCGTGCCTATATCGACCCTATAGCCGGAACCACGAGACGTACGGGCAACGCTGAAGCCGACCGGAGAGGCGCTGAGTTCCTGAGGCAAGATCCGAAAGAGAATGCCGAGCATGTCATGCTCGTCGACCTGGCCCGCAACGACCTCTCGCGTAACTGTCGCAACGTCAAGGTCGATTACTACAAGGACATTCAATACTATTCTCACGTGATTCATCTCGTAAGCCGCGTCAGCGGAGAGCTGGACGAAGGCGCAGACCCCATACGTGCATTCATCGACACCTTCCCTGCAGGTACCCTTTCTGGCGCCCCCAAGGTACGGGCCATGCAACTCATCTCTGACTATGAGCCGCACAACCGCGGAGCCTACGGAGGATGCATCGGAATCATAGGCCTGGACGGCAGCCTGAATCAAGCCATCACCATACGCACCTTCGTAGCCCGAAACGGCGAACTCTGGTTCCAGGCTGGCGGCGGCATCGTAGCCAAGAGCAGCGAGGACTACGAGCTGCAGGAAGTGAACAACAAGCTCGGCGCCTTGCGCAAAGCAATCCTCATGGCCGAACAGCTATGACCTGCACTTCCCATTTCACAATATCCACCGCTCACTTTCTTCCCGATTATGAATATCGTTATCATCGACAACTACGACTCGTTCACCTATAACCTCTGCCATCTCGTTAAAGAACTGGGCGCAGAGGTCAGCGTTGTGCGCAATGATCAGTTCAGCCTCAGCGACCTTGAGGCTTTCGACAAAATTATCCTCAGCCCAGGGCCAGGCATTCCAAGCGAAGCAGGACTGTTGCTCGACGTTATCCGCACGTATGCCTCCCGAAAGCCCATCCTTGGTGTTTGCCTCGGGCATCAAGCCATAGGCGAGGCCTTTGGTGCACAACTTGAGAACCTTGGTCAAGTGTTTCACGGCGTGGCTACTCCATGCCAGCTTGTGGCTCAGGACCCCATCTTCAACGGTCTTGGCGAAACGTTCACGGTTGGCCGTTACCACTCGTGGGTAGTCTCGGCTGACAACCTCCCTTCAGAGCTTGAGGTTACGGCCGTCAGCCCCGAAGCACAAATCATGGCCCTGCGCCATCGTCAGCTGGAGGTTCATGGCATTCAGTTCCACCCCGAGAGCGTTCTTACCCCCGAAGGCAAGACCATCATTAAAAACTTCATGCAGATATGAAACAGATACTTACAAAACTTCTCAATCATGAGGAGCTCTCTCGCGAAGAGATGAAAAGAATACTCGTAGGCATCACCCAGAGCGAGTACCCGACAGAGCAGGTTACAGCGCTGCTCACTGCGCTGCAGATGCGAGGCGTCACCGTAGATGAGCTCCTGGGTTTCCGCGACGGCATCCTTGAGACCGGTGTTCCTGTACCTTTGAACTGCGAACGCTACATCGATGTCGTTGGCACAGGAGGCGACCGCAAGAACACCTTCAATATCTCCACCACCAGCTGCTTCGTCATTGCAGGGGCAGGGTACAAGGTGGCCAAGCACGGCAACTATGCCGCCACTTCCACATCCGGGGCCTCCAATGTTATTGCACAGCATGGCGTGCGTTTCACCGATGATATCGACCAACTCAACCGCTGTCTGGATGAGGCTGGCATTGTATATCTCCACGCTCAGCTCTTTGCGCGTGCAATGAAGTTCGTGGGACCCATACGCAAAGCACTTCAGTTTCCTACCATATTCAACCTCCTCGGACCACTTGTCAACCCAAGTCAGCCGCAGTGCCAGCTTCTCGGCGTTGCCAACCTCGACCAGATGCGCCTCTATCAGCAGGTATATCAGAAACTGGGAATCGACTACGGCATCGTGAACAGTATCGATGGCTACGACGAGATTTCTCTCACGGGCCAGTTTAAGGTCACGACAAACACCTATGAGCGTATCTTTGCACCCCAAGATCTTGGCTTCCAGCCGGCACGACCCGAGGAACTCGTAGCCGGAGCCACGGAGGTTGAGGCTAAGGAAATCTTTGATGCCGTGCTTGAGAACCGAGCCCTGCCGGCTCAGAAAAATATTGTCGTCACCAACGCTGCTTTCGGCATTCAAGTGCTCGAGAGAGGCCTCAAATCTATCGAAGAGTGTATGGCCATAGCACGTGAATCCATCGACAGCGGAGCCGCGTTGGCCACCTTCCGTAAATTCGTAGAACTGAACTCTTAGCAGCTATAACTCCTTTAAAAGCTTTGATATATGAAAGATGTGCTTCAAGAAATCGTAGCCAACAAACGCAGCGAGATGGAGTTGCTGAGAGGCCGTAAGCCATCGCTTCGTCAGGCGCTTCTCGACTCGCCTACGGGAATCATTGCCGAGTTTAAGCGACGCTCTCCCTCGCGCGGCTGGATAAAGGAAGAGGGCAGGGCAGAACTCATTCCGCTGAGCTACCAACAGGCTGGAGCCGCAGCTCTTAGTATCCTTGCAGACAACCGATTTTTCGGCGGCGCACCGCAATTCATCACTGCAGCCCGCAACTCTGGTGTCACCCTGCCCATATTGTACAAAGAGTTTGTCATCGACGAGCTCCAGATATATCAGGCTGCGCTTGCTGGAGCCTCTGCCGTGCTGCTTATAGCCGCTTGTCTGACAAAACAACAGGTTAGCTCGCTGATGACTGTGGCCCATGGACTTGGGCTCGAAGTATTGCTTGAGATTCATTCTGAGAGCGAGCTTGATTATGTCGACCTCCAGCCCGACCTCTGCGGCGTCAACAATCGTAATCTCGGTACCTTCGTCACGTCTGTCGACAACTCCTTTCGCCTGGCTGAGCGTTTGCCAGCCGACATCGTCAAAGTCAGTGAGAGTGGCATCAGTGACCCTCGCACCATCAGCCTCCTGCGGCAGGTTGGTTTCAAGGGCTTCCTCATAGGCGAAACCTTCATGCGAACAGCAGACCCGGGTGCTGCTCTCGCTGATTTTATCGCACAAATATAAACTATGAATTATGCATTATGAACTGATTAAGGTCTGTGGAATGCGTGATCCAGAGAACATCCGTGCTGTCGAGGCTTTGGGAGTCGACTGCATAGGTCTCATCTTCTGGCCTCGCTCACCGCGCTACGTGGCTACGCCGCCAGCCTATCTTCCTACGAAGACTCGCAGTGTTGGTGTCTTCGTAGATGCCGACTTCGATTTCATCCTGAACCACGTCAGCGACTACGGCCTCACAGCCATTCAACTCCACGGACATGAGTCACCCGCAGATGTCGCAGCTTTGAGGTCTGCACTCACGCTTCATTGTCGACAATCAGGTCTTCCTCAGTCTCGTATTATCAAGGCACTCTCTGTTGCCACAGCCTCCGACCTGCATGCTACCTCAGACTTCGTTCCGTTTGTCGACGCTTTTCTCTTCGACACACGCTCGCCACTGCCCGGCGGCAGCGGACAACAGTTCGATTGGAGCTTGCTCTGCGACTATAGCGGTTCACGCCCTTTCATTCTCAGCGGAGGCATCGATCCCTGCGACGTAGAGCGCTTAAGCACATTCAGTCACCCCCAACTCTTAGGCATCGATCTCAACTCCCGCTTCGAGACCGCCCCGGGCCTTAAAGATGTTGAAGCCCTCCACCGTTTCATTGCTCAACTTCGCCGCTAACATTCTTCTCCTTCCTTCTTTCCTCATTCTTCATCTCTCATTCCTCTATGAATCCTATCGACAACATTTTCTCAGAGAATACCAATCGCAAGCTCCTCAGCCTGTACTTCTGCGCCGGTGCACCCACCCTCGACTTCACAGCCGATGTCATCCTTACCCTCCAACGGCGAGGCATCGATTTCATTGAAGTCGGCATACCCTTCAGTGATCCTCTGGCCGACGGCCCTGTCATACAGGCCGCTGCCACTAAGGCTTTACGCAATGGCATGACGCTCAGCATCCTTTTCCGTCAGCTCGAAGCCATCAAAGCGTCGGTGCACATCCCCCTCATACTCATGGGCTACCTCAATCCCATCCTCCATTTCGGCATAGAGGCCTTCTGCCAAGCTTGCGTCCGTTCCGGCGTCAGCGGCATGATTATCCCCGATCTTCCTTTCGACGATTATCTCGCCGAGGTTAAGCCCGTTGCTGACCGCTACGACCTGCGCGTAATCATGCTCATTACCCCTGAAACCAGCGACCAGCGCATACGCCTTATCGATGTCAACACACAAGGCTTCATCTATATGGTCAGTTCAGCCGCCATCACTGGCGCCCAACGCTCGTTCGACCAGCAGAAGCAAGCTTACTTCCGCCGTATCGATGCCATGCACCTGCGCAATCCTCGTATGATAGGCTTTGGAATCAGCAATCGCCAGACGCTCGAAGCCGCACAAGCAGCAGCCCAAGGAGCCATTATCGGCTCACGCTTTGTGCAGTTGCTCGACCAAACAGGCAATGCCGACCAAGCCCTCGACCAACTCTTCGAAGCGCTCAAATCTTAGCAGCTTGCAAGAGAATCAAGTTCTGCTTTCACGAAAGTTGGAGCTTCCTATGAGGACGGCTTTTGAAGAACTGGCGGACAGAGGGTACTCCAGAAAAGGGTTAAAGTTTCAGCTCCCGCATTGGTAGACAACGGTCGGAGAAGATAGGACATTGAATAAATATATATAATAAAAAAAGCCACCATTGAGGTGGCTTTTTTAGTTTGATAAGACAGAAAAGTTGTAGTGTAATTATTGTTAAAAAGATCAGCCTGATTTGTGATTTCTCTGTTTTTAGTCTACTTTTGTGGCCATTTTAGAAAATCTTCAACAAATCATAGATGATGAAAAGGACTATATTGGGATTGCTTATCCTCGTTGTAGCTGTAGCTAATTCTCGCGCCCAACGAGTAACGGTGAGCGGTTACGTTGCCGACTCGCTGTCGCGCGAAACGCTCATTGGCGCAACCGTTCGCGTGGTCGGGAGCTCCGACGGCACAACATCCAACTCCTTTGGTTTCTACAGTCTGACTCTTCCTGCCGGTGAAGCCGTCCTGAGTTATTCCTATTCAGGCTATCAACCTGCAGAGCTACGGCTGAGCCTACAGCGCGACACGGTTATTAATGTCAGCCTGCGGGCAAAGGACCTGATGCGCGAAGTGGTCGTCGAGGCAGACCGCACGGACGCCGGTCTGTATGCCACCGGCATGGGCATCACCGACGTTTCCATAAGTCAGATTGAGCATACACCGGCGCTGCTTGGCGAGACTGACGTGATTCGGACGCTGCAGCTACTGCCCGGCGTGCAATCAGGCACCAACGGGATGGCTGGCCTTTACGTTCGTGGCGGAGCAGGTGACGAGAACCTCATCATGCTCGACGGCGTGCCTGTCTACAAGGTCGACCATCTGTTTGGCTTCTTCTCGGTGTTCACGCCCGAGGCTATGAAGAAGGTGACGTTCTACAAAAGCTCTTTCCCTGCGCGCTACAACGGCCGCCTCTCATCAATTGTCGACGTCCGTACACGCGACGGTGATATGCAGCACTACCATGGCACCGCCAGTATAGGTTTGCTAAGCAGCCGCCTGAATTTCGAAGGCCCGATCATCAAGGACCGCACCTCGTTCAGCCTCTCGGCACGCACCAGCTATTGGAGCTGGGTGGCACGCCCTTTCATGCCCGAGGACTCGAAGTTCGGCTATACGTTCTACGACCTTAACGCGAAGCTCAACCACCGCTTCTCCGACCGCGACCGCCTGTATCTTAGCTTCTATCAAGGACAGGACCGCCTCAAAAGCAACTTTGAAGACCAGTGGGGCGCACATGATGAATACACTGAACGCTATGGTGACAATATGCACTGGGGCAACACTTTGGCCTCACTTCGCTGGAACCACATCTTCACCGACCAGCTCTTTGCCAATGCAACGGTTTCGACAAACAATTACAGGATGATACTCAAGAGTTATGACAAGGAGATGGCCCCTGGCGGCGCTGTTGAGAAAGCTTCGTCGAACTTCCGATCAAGCATTCACGATATGACTGCTCAATTTGACTTTGACTACGACCCCCGTCCCCAGCATCGCATACAATTCGGTGCTGCCTACACACGGCATAGCTTCCGCCCGGAGAGTATGTCGAACGAAATCTTGGAGTCGGCTACGGGCAAGGTGCAACTTGACACGACTTACACACTGCCTGCTCATAGCATACCGGCCGATGAACTCATGTTTTATGCTGAGGACAACTGGCGCCTGACACCCACCCTGCAACTGACGCCCGGCCTGGCATATACACTCTTCCACGTCGACGGTACCACCTATAGCGCCCTGCAGCCTCGCTTGTCTCTGCGGTGGCAGGTGACACAGGATTGGACCGTCAAGGCCGCATACTCTGAGATGGCTCAGTACATCCACCTGCTTACATCCATGCCCATAGCCATGCCCACCGACCTGTGGGTGCCTATCACCCGGAATATCAAGCCGGAGCGGGCCAGCCAGTTCTCGCTGGGCGCCTATTTCACAGGACTTAAGGGATGGGAAGTGTCGGTCGAGGGTTATTACAAAGACCTCCGCAACGTGCTGGAATACCGTGACGGTATGAGCTTCTTCGGCTTCTCGGGTTCGTGGGAGAACCTTGTGGCCGTTGGAACAGGACGTGCGGCGGGGCTTGAGTTTCTGCTACGCAAGAACAGCGGCCGCACTACGGGTTGGCTGGCCTATACACTGGCCAAGAGTACGCGCAAGTTCAGCCGCAACAGCGGAGTGAATGACGGGCATCGCTTCCCCTTCACTTTCGATCGTCGACACACGATTAATCTTGTGGTCAATCATAAGTTTTCGAAACGCATCGACCTTGACGGCACCTGGATGTTCCATTCAGGCGAGGCGGCTACCGTGGCTACCCAAAAAGGCGTAGTAATGAACCCTGACAACGGCACGTTGAAAGAGGTTTACTATGTGCCTTCGCGCAACAACTACCGTCTGCCCTGCAGCCACACACTCTCACTCGGGCTAAACGTGCGTAAGCAACTCAAGTGCAAAGCCGAACGTATCTGGAACGTGAGCATCTACAATGCCTACAATGCCATGAATCCTACGCTCATCTATCGCAAAACCGACGATTGGGGCGGCTACAGCCACGACAAACTGACGAAGTTCACCCTGCTGCCCTGCATCCCATCGTTCACCCTAACTTATAAATGGTAAAGCCATGAAGAAAACGATCTTACTCCTATTGTCTGTGGCATTGACGACCACAGTGGCTTGTGAGCATGACATAGAAATCCGTACCAACGGCGAACAGCAGCAACTCAGCCTGCACGGCTACCTCTCGGCCGACTCGGCCGTCAATCGTCTCGCTGTTGTGATGACGGGCTTAAAGCAGGCCACGGACGTGCATCAGGCTCGTGTGGAAGTCTGCGTCAATGGAGAGTTCCGCGAGAAGTGCAAGGCTGAAGTCGGTGAGGAGGGTCGTCGCTACCTCATCACCACTCCTTTCCATCCTGGCGACCGTGTGCGCATAGACGTGACGACGACCGATGGTAAGCATCACGCTTACGTAGAGGAAACCGTTCCACAACCCATAAGGGCACTCAAAGATGTTACGGCGCAGCTGGTGCAGGAGCATAAGTTCCTGAGCGAATATGGCTACACCGACGAAACAGGTGATGCTTTTGAACTGAAACTGACGCTTGCCGACAACCTGGGCTCAAACGATTACTACCGCTTCGCCGCGCCGCTCGTAGAGTCCATGACCGTGCATAGATACTTCGATCCAGAGGAAGGCTACATCGAAGATGCCGAGAGTGTGGTGGTGCCGGCACGGTTTGACTGCACTCAGGATCCCATACTCATGGAGGGCAACACCATAAAGCCCAGCAGTGACCTCGATATGCCCACCATAGGTAATGTTATCAATCGCTACGGCGTGTTCACCGACAGGCTTTTCCGTGACAGCGAGGCTTCGCTCTGTGTTTATCTGCCATTGACTTTCAGCCTAAGTCATGCCGATATGAATTACGATTACGGAACCGTTGTCACGCTGCAATCGGGGGTAGCTAAAGTCACCGTTGAGAGTATCACGGAAAGCGAGTACTATTACCTAAAAGCGCTGAACACCAGCGAGTCGGAGACCTACGATGAGAATAGCGACTTGACAGGCCCTATACGCCTGCCGTCAAACGTACACGGTGGAACGGGCTACGTCGGTTTCAGGGCAACAAAGTCGATAGAGTGCATTTTGGCCAAATAGGTATTATATGGGGCTTTTGTTTATTCCTTAGCAGTTGCTTCGGAAATTGCTGGCGGATGCGACCTCTTGATGTAGGGCATCTATTCTTTGTTGGCGGATGCGGATGTCGGCTTCCATCTCGCGGATGATTTGCAGCCGTGTCTCGTTAAGCAAGCTGAAGGTTTCGACGTATTTCACCTTGTCGCTGTTCTCCAGTTGCACCTCGAAGTAGGGCAGGAGTGGGCCGTGATGGCGGCTTGAGATGGCCTTAAAGTCGTTGACGGCAGATTCCTATATCTTGTAGCCCGTCCGATAGGT
>OCVV012823610.1_pt1 | contig 118269 bp, 104 predicted proteins | sample 1539721 | NCBI WGS metagenome assembly OCVV01 (sample SAMN02144230, study PRJEB22623) | gut metagenome | biome: sheep rumen | host: Ovis aries | place: New Zealand
ATCATAAACTAACATAAAGCACTCTTTTTTAACGGAATATTCCACAAAACTCTACTCTTTTTGGCTCTGTCTTAGTTTATGACTGATTTTTCGCCTCTTTTTCTCAAAAAAAGTCGAAGACTTTCTCTGAAAAACTCTATCCTCTGTGGTTTTTGTTTTATATGTGCTCGCCTACGGCTCGCACGTGGGGAGAGGGTTAGGGCGTTCCGCCCTTAACAATCCTCGTAAAAATCAGCCATAAACTAGAACAGAGCCTTTAAATTTCAGCAACAAAGAAAGTTAGACATTACAACCTACTCGTCATAGTAGGTGTATGTTGTCATTTGAATGTTTATCGGATTTTTGTACACTTTAGTCGATTTTCCTGATCTTACAGTAGTTTCGATTCCATTTGATGTGCGTACTTCTTCGATCTCATTCCCCACCTTATCATATTTAGTCAACGTGTAATAACGATCACTTTCTACACATTTGGATTCTACCAAATGATTGTCGGCATCATAATGATTCGTTTTTTGATAAACCATTTTCTCTCCATACCAATGTGTTTCCGATACGAGATTATGATGCTCATTATATTGATAATCTATTCTTGTCGCCCATATATATCTGTCATTCCTGCGGGCTTTGTCATGTACGACAGAGAGCAATTGTCCTTGTTCATTGTAGGTGTAGCGTGTGCAAATCGGCTCCGTAGAATTGTAACATGAACATTTTGTCAAAATCTTGTCGTCCTTATCAAAAGTCGAGACCGATGTTATCGTATCGATATGAAGTTTACCTTTCAGAGTATCATCTTCTACCCCATTAATCTCTGTGCTAATCAATTTATTATCAACACGTTTTTCTTCGTAATGTGCAATGTATATAAGTGTATCATTTCTATACGTTTCCCTATTCAAAGGATCCTTCTTCCCATTTTTATATTTATCTATATAGGTGTAAGAGCCAGATGTACTTATGCTTTCAATCATTCTATTCTTCTCATCGTATTTGTCTTTACATTCACTAGAACGACTTCTGAAGTAGGTTTGGTTCCCATTTTTGTCGTAGCGTTTAACGTTGTCAAACTCTCCGTTTACAAATTCCTGCACTGTTTTTTCCCCATTTTTTCCATATTCATATTTCTCGAGGATTACTCTGGTGTTCTTTGAGGATGAGCAACGGTTGGTCCTCTGATGGTTTAATATATTCCCCTTTGAATCGTAGGTGTATGTGTGTTTACTACAATATGAGGAATCAGCCAACAACCTACCTTTCGAATCATATCTATGGTAAGACGTGAGTTTTCCATTTTCATATTCCTCCGTCAGTTTTCCACGTTTGTCGTAAACTTTCTTTTTATGGGATATGACATTGAAGTATCTGTCCATCGAAATGATGGCTGTATCTCTTCCTTTTTTGTCGTAATAGACATATTCGTAGCTTTTTATTTTCTTGGATTTTTCTGATTCATAGGTAATTGTTCTGTAATTTTTCCCTTTTGAATCGTATAAACCAATGCCCTTAGAACGGTGTTCTTCTAATATTTTGCCATCATTCGAATAGATTCTACGAAAATCACCTATAGGGAATCCGCCATGACCTTCAACCAATTCATATTTTCCATTGATTATTTCGTACCTCATGTATGCAGAATTACCCGATGAGCGGTTCTCGTAATCCATTAACAAACATCCGTGATTTTTATCAAAATGGTTAAATAAAATAGACAATGTATCTATATTCTCATTGCCGAGAGTGTCCAAATATTTGCGGATTTTTACCTCATATGCTGTTTTGACATTTCCTTTATAGTGGTATGTTCGAAAAGTTCCATTGGTCAACATACATGATTCACAGGCAAACACGTAGGACGTTCCAAACAAGATAAGTATAAGAATCAATAAAATGTTTTTCATAATAAAAAGATTGTCGTTTCACACTAATAAAATCCAAATATATTGCATTTTTCATTAGATATCAATAAAATCACGTAGAGACGTTGTGCACAACGTCTCCACAACAATTGTGCACAATCATAGAGACAGAGACGTTGTGCAATCAATCAATAGAGGCAGAGACGTTGTGCATTACCCTGATAGAGACAGAGACGTTGTGCACAACGTCTCTACAAAATTTTTTCAAAAAAAATCCATTTTTCTGTATCAATTTTAAATTTTTTTATATATTTGCAGTCGTGTAACAATTAAAACGAAACGCCTATAGATAGAACATATACTCTTAAATAAATATTGGTTTGCTGATAACATTATCGGCTTAAATATGGTAGTATATGATTCGAAATACCGAATTTTTAGCGAACAAAGAGTTGCAGTTAGCCCAGTGTAAAGCTGAGGTCTACGCATATATTATGCAACTTACCCACGATCGTGAACTTGCTGACGACATCTTTCAGGAAGTCTCTGTCCGTGTACTCTCTAAAATCCGCAAAGGTGAGTATCAGGACAACGGGAAATTCGCCGGATGGGTGAAGACTATCGCACACAACATGGTGATCGATTATATGCGTTCGGCAAAAAACAATTGCGTCTACTCGGACGACCTTATCAACGAGGACGCTGCTCTCGACGATAGCGAGGAGGATATGATTGTGAAAGAGCAGATTAATGAGACGTTGCACCGTCTGATCAACAAACTGCCAAAACCTCAGACTGAGATTATCAAGATGCACTATTTCGAGGATTTGAGTTTCAACGAGATCGCTGAAAAGAAGAATATCAGCATCAACACCGCTCTTGGTCGCGCCAGATACGCGTTGATCAACCTCCGTGAAATGATAAAGGAAAAAAATATCATTCTGTACGCATAATTTTAGGCTTTCATAACTTTATAGCGGCTCGTTCTTACGAACTCGCAGATGTGTGGTGGAGTTAGGACGTTCCGTCCTTAACAATCCTCAAAAACCTATAGCCAATTAAGGAGTATAGGTCGAATTATTTGATTTTTAAGTATAACAATTAAAACCCAATGCCTATTGAACAGAACATATACACTTAAATAAATTAACCTGCCGATAGCAATACCGGTGTAAAAATTAGTAGTATATGATTCGAAACAATTTTTCAGCAGACAAGGAGTTGCAGATTGCCCAGTGCAAAGCTGAAGTGTACGCTTACATTATGCAACTAACCCACGACCGTGACCTAACGGACGATATCTTCCAGGAAGTGTCAATCCGTGTGCTTACAAAAATCCGTAAAGGTGAATACCATGACTCCGGCAAATTTGTCGGATGGGTGAAGACTATCGCTCACAACATGGTGATCGACTACATGCGTTCGTCCAAAAACGACTGCGTCTACAACGACGACCTTATCAACGAGGACGCTGCACTCGACGACAATGAGGAGGATATGATTGTGAAAGAGCAGATTAATGAGACGTTGCACCGTCTGATCAACAATCTTCCAGAGCCTCAGACTGAGATCATCAGAATGCACTATTTCGAGGATTTGAGTTTCAACGAGATCGCTGAGAAAAAAAATATCAGCATCAACACCGCTCTTGGCCGTGCAAGATACGCGTTGATCAACCTCCGTGAGATGATTAAGGAAAAGAATATCATTCTCTACGCATAAACAGCGTTTTCCTTATCAACCAAAATCAACCTATATGTCTAACTATAAATTTGAATGCCTATGAGAGAACGTATACTCATATAAAAAATGTTATTGCAAGACTATTTCTTTATTTAAATACACATACAGACTCGCAATGAGTAACAGACAAGAGCATTCCGCCCTTCACAATCCTCATAGAAATATACAGTCACAAACTAAGACCTATCAATTCTTTTTTCTTCCTGCTTGGCTGCACCTAATTCTTAAATTTTAACTTTTAATTTTCAACTCTATATATAAATCGCTACCTTTGCATATTATTTTGAATTATTATGTCAAATTGTAGAGTAATATTAAAAAACGGAAAGGAAGAAGCTGTATTCAGATTCCATCCGTGGGTGTTTTCAGGCGCGATCGCTAAGATTGAAGGCAATCCTAAAGAGGGAGACGTGGTGAAGGTTTTCACTTCCAAAGGCGAATTTTGCGCGGTGGGACACTATCAAATCGGAAGCATAGCTGTAAGAATTTTCTCATTCAAGGATGAGGAGCCGACAGCCAAATTCTGGAACACTAAACTGAGCGAGGCTTACAAGATGCGTCGCGCTATCGGCATAGCAGGACGAGCTGACAACAACACCTATCGTCTTATCCATGGTGAAGGCGACGGAATTCCCGGATGCGTCATCGACATCTACGGCAAGACTGCAGTGATGCAGGCTCATTCAGTGGGCATCCACAATATCAAGGATTTGCTTGCCAAGGAGCTTATCAAGGTGATGGACGGCCAGATTGAGAATGTCTACTACAAATCAGAAACGACTTTGCCTTACAAGTCTGAAACAGACAAGGAAGACGGATATCTTATTGGAAGCGCCAACGAGGCTGATTTCATCGCCATCGAAAACGGTTTGAAATTCAAGGCTGACTGGATAAAGGGTCAGAAGACGGGATTCTTCGTCGACCAACGCGACAACCGCGCGCTTCTTGAGCACTACGCAAAAGACAAGGATGTGCTCAACATGTTCTGCTACACAGGCGGATTCTCATTCTACGCTATGCGAGGCGGAGCAAAGAGCGTCACTTCCGTCGACTCTTCCGCAAAAGCTATCGAGCTAACAAAAGAAAATGTGGAATTGAATTTCCCTGGCGACACACGTCACAAAGCGGAGGCCACAGACGCTTTCAAATTCCTTGATGATATGAAAGACGGTGAATACGACCTTATCATCCTTGATCCACCAGCTTTCGCAAAACACAGAGATGTGCTCAAACGTGCGTTGAATGGATATAAGAAGCTGAATGCCAAAGCTTTCGAGAAAATCAGAAAAGGTGGCATACTATTCACTTTCTCTTGTTCTCAGGCAGTGAGCAAAGAGCAATTCCGTCTTGCCGTATTCTCGGCAGCCGCAATGACAGGACGCAACGTGAGAATTCTTCACCAGCTTACTCAGCCATCAGACCATCCCGTCAACATTTACCATCCAGAGGGAGAGTATTTGAAGGGCTTGGTGCTATACGTAGAATAAAACAGACACAGCTTATATCATGACATACACAACTTTATTTTTCATAATCGTCGCATTCATCGTCGTGGAGACGGCATGGGAGAAATATCTCGACCATCGCAACAGAATCGCGTCAACACAGCCGCTACCCAAAGAGGTGGAAGGGCTTTACAGCGAAGAGGAATACCGCAAACAACAGGAGTATTTTGCGGCAAACAATAAGTTTGGCAATTTCACCGATATCGTGTCTCTTTCAGTGACCTTGATCCTGCTTTTCACATTCGCGTTCAAGTATATCGATGATTTTGCAAGAAGTTTCGGATTCTCCGAACCATGGACAGCCGCAATTTTCGTCGTCGCTACAAACTTGATTTCCGACGTCATCTCGATTCCGATGTCGGCATACAAGAATTTCGTGATTGAGGAGAAATTCGGATTCAACAAGATGACCGTCGGCACATTCATTGGCGACACAATCAAGAACATGCTTATTTCAATGGTTCTGATGACGGTGGTAGTGGCTGCTTTAGCGTATGTTTACCAATGGCTTGGCGTGAACTACTGGATTATCGGCTCTGTGATTTTAGCAGGAATCATGATATTCTTCATGACTTTCTACACGTCGGTAATTCTTCCGCTTTTCAATAAGATGACTCCGCTTGAGGATGGTTCCCTCCGCACAGCGATTGAAGAGTTTAGCAATAAGACGGGATTCAAAATTTCAGACATCTACATTATTGACGGCAGCAAGCGCAGCACCAAAGCCAACGCATTCTTCTCAGGTCTGGGCTCAAGAAAAAGAATATGTCTGTACGACACATTGAAAAATAAGATGACAGACGAAGAGATCGTAGCCGTATTGGCTCACGAAATCGGACATCAGAAATGCAAGCACACCACTAAACAGTTGGCATTGGGCATTTTGAATATGGTATTCATTCTGTTCCTGTCGTCATTATTTTTGGGAGATCCTGAGACTGGCAACGCGGACTTAGCAGCCGTGTTTGGCAGCGACAAACCGTCGTTCCACTTGAGTCTGTACGCATTCATGCTATTGATGTCGCCAATCTCAACCGTAGTTGGCTGGCTTGTGAACATTCTGACCCGCAAATACGAATATGAGGCAGACGCTTTCGCAAAGAAGCATGGCAAGGGAGACGAATTGGTAAGTGCATTGAAAAAGCTGTCAGCCGACTCACTTTCCAACCTGACTCCAGACTCGCTATTTGTGAGCTACCATTATTCACATCCGACATTGGTGCAGAGAATAAAAGCAATTCTTAACTCTTAATTTTTAATTAATTCAGAAGAGATGTCAGAGAACATTGACAATCTAATAGATAAATTTTACGCAGAAGTTGAAGAGTCTGTGGCAAATGCCAAAAACAGGCTCAACGAAGCTATAGAAAACAAAGAGACAAACATCGAGTTGCTTGACACGATCATGCAACCAATTGTGGACACACTCACATACGACGACATGGATAGTGAGGAAGTCTACAAGAAATACATTGACTATTTAGGCAGTTTTTCGTGGTCTGCAAAAAGAGCTGCACAGATTCAGTTGGAGACGATATGCGGATACAAGCACCACATCACAATAGCGGCATTGCTTGTGGCGGAAGATAAGTTTGGCAATAAAGTGCCAGGCGATTTCTTCCATTTTGCGAAGCAGAGCGACAATTGGATCAACAAATGCGCAGGAATCCTATCATGCGTTTCCCGCAACACGGAAAATCCAAACTATAAAGAAATAGTCAAAAAACTCGGTGAAAAGGTAGAATTGGTCAAGACTCTGGATGAAGACAGATTAGAAAGATTGTGTAAAATCACCGACGATTATCCCTCTGATGAGATGCACGAATTAAGTTCCGTGGATGCCAAAGACATAGAGGATGCTTTGGAAGTGTTGGACAAAGCGTTGGCTGAGACAGATCTGATGCAGCGCAAGAGAATCCTCAGCGACAGTGTCATCGCATTGAATATCAGGCTGTCGATGCTTGATTTTGAACGCACGTCGACGGTGCTTGACGGAGAAAACATAGAGTTTGAGATACTGTGTGACAATGCGTAATTCATAATGCGTAATTCGTAATTTGGAATATGTTCGCGTCTGAAATAAAAGAATACGAAGAGGCTCTTAAAGAGTATGATAAGACTATCGGCACGAAAGTGGCGATAGAAGATCTTCGTGTCAGACACGAAATACTTTTCTCCGCACACAGTTGCGCCATCGAGGGCAACAGTTTCACCGTTGGAGACACTCAGGAACTCAAAGAAAAAGGGTTAGGATTAATTCCACAAAACAAAACCCTGTTTGAAGCGTTTGAGATACTCGACCATTTCAAAGCATACGAATTCCTTTTAAGCGACACATCCCGTCCTCTTACGGAATCATTGCTAAAAGAGACTCACAAAATAATGATGAGCACTACTCTGCCCTACAAGGTGCCGGGTGCTGTGCCAGGAGAATATACAGACACAGATATGTGTGCTGGAGAGACCGTGTTTGGAGATCATGAGATTCTGATTTCACGTGTTCCCAAATTATTGGAATCGACCCAAAAAGCGATTGAAGAAAAATCGCAACATCCTATGGTGATTGCAGCCAGATTCCACGGCTTCTACGAATATCTGCATCCATTCCGCGATGGAAACGGAAGAATCGGCAGATTGTTCAGCAATTATATTCTTCAAAAGATGGGACAACCGATGATTGTGATTGATTCAAAAGACAAACCTGAATACCTTGATTGTCTGAATGCTATCAGAAAAGAAAACACCGATGAATACTTGATCAGATTTTTCTTTAAGACCGCGACTAACAAGATGTTGCAAGATGTGAAAGACCACAAATCAGCGTCTTTGAAACAGAAGTTTATGAATTTTGTATTCTAACCTGAATTCACATTTTTGACCATGGCGACTTGGAATAACACCGACATAATTGTCAACGGACAGACAGTGAAAGCCCAGGCACCAGTCATTGTGTCTGCCAGCAGGAGCACTGACATTCCTGCCTTCTATGCCGACTGGTTTTTCGACAGATTGGAGAAAGGCTATTCAGCATGGACAAACCCATTCAATGGAGTAAAGTCATACATTTCCTACGCCAACACACGCTTCATCGTGTTCTGGTCGAAGAATCCACGTCCGTTACTACCCTATCTGCATATTCTCAAAGAACGCGACATCAAATGCTATATCCAATATACGCTTAACGACTACGAACAGGAAAAACTGGAGAAAGTTCCGCCTCTAGAATACCGCATCGAGACATTCAAGCAGCTGGTAGAGCAACTTGGGAAAGGGGCTGTGGTGTGGAGATTCGACCCTATGATACTGACTGATGATATATCGGTAGATTCCCTTTTGCAGAAAGTTCAGAATATCGGCGACCAGCTGAAAGGCTACACAGAAAAATTGGTGTTCAGCTACGCGGACATAGCCATGTACAAAAAAGTGAAGCATAATCTCGACGTGAATGGCATCCATTATCACGAATGGGAGACAGAACAGATGGAAGAATTTGCGGAAAAACTTTCCGTCATGAACCAGGAACGTGGATGGCACTACCAGCTTGCCACATGCGGAGAGAAGATAGACATCAGCAAATACGGAATCCAGCATAACCGTTGCGTCGACGGAGATTTAATCACCCGACTTGCATGGAGCGACAATAAACTGATGGATTTCATGAAAGTGAGGATAGAGAAAGTACCGTCGCCAAATTTATTCGGAGACGCCCAACTGTCCGGCAATGCGATACTTCTGCCCGGCAACCATTATTTCATCAGCACCCACAAAAAAGATCCAGGACAACGGCAATTCTGCGAATGCATGGCATCAAAAGATATTGGCGAATACAACACCTGCCCGCATCTCTGCGAATACTGCTATGCCAACACAAGCAAAGAATCCGCCTTGCAAAACTGGAACAAACACAAAGAAAACCCTTTTGGAGAAACGATAACGGGGAAATGACTATGATAGAAGAAAAGACAACATACGCATACAAACTCAAATATCAAGAAGATCTGTCGTTCGACAAGATAATGAGTTTTACAAGAAATTTAATCAACGACCTGCCACAACAGCTCGTTGACGACATGTATGATATGCTTGACCGCGGTGTGGTGCAGATAGACACCGAGCCTCAGATGCTAGTGTATCTATATTCATTCGGCAAGATGCACAAGGCAAAGCTCGACTGTGCTTTCGCCCATTTACCCGAAGATTTCCTTCAACAGCCAGAAATAAATATCATCGATTATGGCTGCGGACAAGCTATTGGCACAATGTGTTACGTAGATTTTCTGAAGGAAGAAGGCATAATCCAAAACATCAAAAAAGTGACCCTGATAGAGCCATCCGAAACATGCCTGAAAAGAGCTGCGCTGCACACATCCGCTTTTTTGCCTGAAGCAGAAATCAACACAGTCAACAAAACCTTCGACGAGCTTCTAATGACCGATATTGAAACCGACGAAAACATTCCTACTCTGCATATATTATCGAATGTGTTGGATTTAAAATTTAATTTAGACCGATTTGCAGTAGTGATAAACGAACACATAAAAGGATACAATCAGTTTGTCTGCGTCGGACCATATTTCAACTATTCCAACAAAGATGAGCGAATAACAAAATTTTGCTCGATTATAAATGGCAAAGAAAACTTCAGCAAAGTTTACGACAAATATGAGCTCGATGCAGACAAACCTTGGACAGCCAATATCAAACTTTTTTCTATAGGGGAATTGGAAGAGAATCTATCAACTGAGGCGACAGAAGAGGATATAAAGAATGGAATTGAGGATGAATTTGGTGTGGTGTATAGCAAAGATGGAAAAAGATTATTGAAGTGTAAAGAGCAAAAATCAGGAACTTATGTCATTAAGAAAGGAACAAAAGTAATTTGCAATAATGCATTTGACTTTAGCAAAGATAAACATTGTAAAGAAATAGGATATGAAGATGGATATGACGCTAATACAAATGAATATTATAGCGTCGTGAGTTATGTCCATGAAATATTTAAAGATGGATTTGATTATATCATCATTCCTGATTCAGTTACAAGTATTGGCTATAAAGCTTTTTGGGATTGTATACATTTGAAGCAAATCAAAATCCCAGATTCAATCACCAATATTGGAGATTACGCTTTTTCTGGTTGTTCTTCTTTGAAGCAAATCAAAATTCCAGATTCCTTAACTAGTATTGAAGTAAGGACATTTGAATATTGTTCTTCTTTACTACAAATCTACATTCCTAATTCAATTACTTGTATTAAAGACCAGGCGTTTTATGATTGTTCTTCTTTGCAACTAATCATCATTCCAGATTCCGTTACTATTATTGGAGATTACGCTTTTTCTGGCTGCTCTTCTTTGAATCAGATCGACGTTCCAGATTCGGTAGCATGTATTGGAGATAGAGCATTTTCTGGTTGCTCGTCTTTGAAACAAATCAACATTCCGGATTCTGTTACTAGTATTGGAAATGAGGCGTTTTCTGATTGTCCTTCTTTGCGACAAATCAACATTCCAAATTCTGTAACCTGTATTGGAAATGGTGCGTTTTATGGTTGCTCTTCTTTGAAACAGATAAACATTCCAGATTCTGTCTCTTATATTGGAGAAGGGGCGTTTAGTGGCTGCTCTTCTTTGAAACAGATCTACATTCCAACAAACAGTATAACAATATTCAAAGAAATGTTGCCAGAGGAGTTGTGGGAAAAGTTAAAAAATGAGGGAGACTTGCCATTTTAATAGATTATGTAAATATCTACAGGCGGAAACTGATAGAATTGTGCAGTTTCCGCTTGCTCTATATGATAAATTTCAATATCGTTATTTTGTGTCTAACAGACTAAAAGAAAATGATAGCTTAAATATAATTCAATAAAGTAGTTTAAAAACAAACTAGAGCCAAGCTTTATTGTACTAATTTTGGCAAAAGTGAAGACCTACTTCTTACAGACCAGTCTCCCCAAGGCATCTTACGTTTTTTTGGATAACTAATATACAAATACCTTTGAGCTCTTGTTACAGCAACATAGAGATTGTTGCGTTCCTGTTGCATTTCTTTACTATTAACACCTAATTTAACAGCACGATAATCTGGGAATGTTCCTTCATCCATACCAACCAAAAATACGATAGTAGACTGTTGTCCTTTCATCGTGTGAACTGTTGCTAAAGATACACTATCTTCCTGTTTTATAGTAGTAGTTTGTCCAAGCGTCATAGCATTACGGAATGCGGCAAGGTTTGTAACGGCAACACTGCTTGCATATTTAGTCCAATGATTATTAATTTCATTAAAATCATCGTATGCAACAAGCCACTCTTGCGGATCTAATTGTGTATTTTTTGATTGTTCCTTGATATAAGAAGCTATTTTCTTTAAGGTCGAACGAAAATTAGAACCATCAGGATTCAATGCATTGACAGAATCTAAGATAAGTTTATAGAAATCCATATCCGTCGCTTTCATTAAATCTTTAATGCTATCAGCTTCCGTTATGTCCATTAGTTTCTTCAATTGACTAAAATGTAGATTATCCTTCTCGTTCAATCTTATCATCATCGCAAGATTGAAGATATTAGCGGAAGTCGATGTGAACATAGGGTTCCCGTTTGTATTTTTATAATGATATGGAATTCCGGCCTTTATCAATTCCTCCTCAATCTTTGACAAAACATACTTGTTACGTGCTAACACCGAAAAATCAGCGTAAGTTATATGACCTTCAACATCATTTATATGTTCGGCTTGCATCATTTTTTTTATAAATTTGACAACGCCTTGAGCCTCCATGCATGGTGTTTCATACGTTAATTCTTGACATACACCTTGCAGTTTAACATACTCTTCAATGGGAGCATCTTGTATAATCAAACCAGCATAGTTTAATATACTTTTCGCACTACGATAATTCTCTTGTAGATTCATTACTTTCACAGGGGCATAGTCTCTGACAAAGTCCTCTTGCATAAAGCGACTACTTGAACCATTAAAAGCATATATAGATTGTTTTGCATCTCCGACCATCATAATGTTTCGATGCTCATTTCCAGTTAGAATACGCAACAATTGATACTGGGCTTTGTTCATGTCTTGTGCTTCATCAACACATATATACTCGAATTCTCGCCTATATAGGGACGCTATCTTAGGATTGTATAGAAATAATTTATATGCATCAAGAAGCAAGTCGTCAAAGTCTATAGCATGTAATGAATCCATATAATCACAATAATGCCTATAGATTTCAATGTGATCACTATTTGCAACTCTTTCTTCCAGTTCATCTTCCAAAATCACTTCACGTTTGATTTGAGAGATAACTTCAATAGATGAAGATACCATCTGATTACGACCTTTATTATCCAACGAAAGATATTTCTCGCGAAGATTCAGTGAATCATATATAGCAGATGCTACGACCTGACGAATATCTTCGTCTCTGAATATCTGTGGCATAGTACGCCAGTTCATTGCTGAAACATGCGATTCCAAAACCTGTGTGCAAAATCCATGAAAAGTGGAAACAAGTACCTGCTCCAACATCTCATAATCCTTTTGTTGCAATCTGTTTTTAATTTCCTCACATGCTTTGTTTGTGAATGTGATAGCAAGAATACGTCGCCTTGTGTGTTTTGTGAGATTAGCAATTCGCTCTGTAAGCACACGTGTCTTTCCGCTACCTGCACTTGCTGTTACAAGGAGCGGACCATTGATATAGTTTGCAATTTCTTGTTGCTTGGGAGAAAGTACTATTTTACACATTTGTCAATTCCTCCTTAACTTTGTTTAACATTGCATCAACCAAAGGTGGTAATGGTTTAGTGGATTCAGTAATTGCTAAAGCCATTATACTTGCCCAAGTCGTTTTATTTTCTTCAGCTTTCTCCTTGTAATCAGCAGCCGTTAACCTGTCAACACCCTTTTGTTTGCCGGCTATGGCTCTATGGTCAGTTTCGGTATTTGCAATATGTTGTTTATGATAAGTCTTAAATTCATCCAAATAATCAAGACTTGTTATATACCCTTCATAAGCTTTTCCATCTGGAATAACAAAAATATTATCCATGTCTTCGATATTCAAAGAATCATCACAAAGTGCTTTCTTGACAGCACTAGATACTCCATTTATTGCATCTTGTTCTCCATCGGAAAAGATAAACCATGGAATGTTATACGCTTCTGCGAAACGTACAAATGGTGCATAGAAACCATATCCACCTACTCCTACAAAATTCACTCCACAATTAAAAGCTGGCATGTTAAATGCTTTCTCCGCAAATATAGGTAAGGCTTGAGCTTCTGTTTCTCCCTCAAAAAAAACAATGGCCTTACTAAACAACAATTCGCCATGTGATAGTACCACCTGTCTTTCTACATTTCGGATGTCATCCTTATGTAAACCCTCTGTATTAAATACACCAACAGAAGTATTAAAACCATCTTTGTGAAGGCATTTTATCTCGGAGAGTTTTGCACAAGCCGCAATGTAGGGTGAATGGGTGGAAATTACTTTCTGACCACTCATCTCAACAAGTTGAGAATATAACTGTCTTTGTGCATTTGGATGCAAATGCGATTCAGGCTCCTCAATTGCTATTATTGGGCAACACACTTTGCCTTCGTCCAAAGATTTAATCAAAAACTGAAGGAAAGCTTTAAAAGTAAGCAAAGATGACCAACTGCGTGTTCCCATACCATGATAATCCATCGTGAAAGAATCATTCTCTGTGCCATATTGTATGCTTAAACTTTTGTTCAAATCACGAAGTTTTTTGGCAAAAGGCAGTATGCTCACTTTGGAATCATGCTTGTCCATTGTTGAATCAAGCCCAGAAAGGGCGGTCTGAATGTTTGTTAAAATATCGCTACTATCTATAGCTTGCTGATTCAACGATGCTATCATTGTTTCTATTTGTTCAACTTGCTCTCTTGAATAGTGTTCAGCTACATTACCCAACATTCTGCCGAGGAATGAAGTTCTTTGCTTAACGTCATCAAGAATATCACGCTGAGTCTCGATGTAGAAGAACGGCAATTGCTCAGTCGGAATTTGAAATTTTGTAGTTGTTTGCAAATCCCGCCAATCAATGCCATCCTGTTCCCATGCTTCCAATTTCTTAATTTCTCTTGTAAAATTGTTTTGTGTGGCACTTGTAGTAAAAACAGATCTAAATGCAACATAAGCACGATCTTCAAGGTCATGCTCAATATTTGCGGCTTTGAGCACAATATCCCAGTCTTCACTGAAGTCTTCACTTCTTCCACCATCGTTATCAACTGGAACCAAACGAACATCAACAATGATTTTTTCTGAACGAACATTGTTTTCTATATGAAGATCCTCTGTAGACAAAAAGGAATAATTGCCAAATACAATCTGTAAAGCCTTTAACACAGACGTTTTACCAGCATTATTCATGCCAGTAAGCACAGATGTTTCGGTTAGAGACATTTCAAAGTTTTTTAGTCCTCTGAATCCATCAATTCTTATTTTGTCAATCAATATATTGCTCATAAACACAGTAATTATTTTTAGCCATGAATGCTATGTGGTGGTATACAAAACACCTAATTTAACTACAAATATAATAAAACATTCATATATTCGTGTGAAGCGAATCTTTAATTCATCCTTAATCTTTTGATTTAGAAGTTTTTGATGAATTTGGTACGTGCACGCGGAAATTGGCATATTCCGTGGTCAATGTATTATCAATAACTGCGACAACCTGTCACTGAATTGCATCATACTCAGAATTTTGAATTTTTATCGTCCAAAACCATCCTCACCCCTTTCTCAACCTCTCACACGCCTCTTTTGCTTCTTCAACTCCTTCTTTCGCAGCAAGTTCATACCAATGCAGAGCCTGATCCAGATCTTTATCAACACCTGTTCCATTTTCAAGACATCTGCCATATTGATATTTGGCCTCAGGTATATATTCATCGTTTAGCAATACTTCAAACATTGATGCGGCATATTCGTAATTCTGCTCATATCCATATCCGTTCAAGTAGAACAATGCCAAACGATAAAGAGCCTCATATTGCAAAGGAGATGTGAAAGCAGCCCTTTCATAATACTTAATTGCTTTCAAGTAGTCCTGCTCCACTCCGTCGCCAAATTCATAAATACGTCCCAGTTCTATATGAGCAAAATTTTCTCCACCCTCAGCAGATTTTTCATACCACTCGATAGCAGCTTCTATATTTTTCTCAATCAGTTTTCCTTCATGATAAGCTTCGGCCAATTCTAATTGTGCATAAGGATCGCCTTGCTCAGCCAATCTTCTACATTCTTCCAAATCAGAATAATACATTTCCATTATAATTAGGTTTTCCAATTTTCTATGTGATTGATTTATCACATAAAGCAAAAAAAATTATTTATTACTGCTCGTTCTAACGAACTCGCAGATGCGGAGGAGTTAGGGCGTTCCGCCCTTAACAATCCTCAATCCTCAATCCTCAATCATCAATCATCAATCATCAATCATCAATCATCAACCGTCAACCGTCAACCATCAACCGTCAACCATCAACCATCAACCGTCAACCATCAACCGTCAACCGTCAACCATCAACCATCAACCATCAACCGTCAACCGTCAATCATCAACCATCAACCATCAATCGTCAATCGTCAATCGTCAATCATCAATCATCAATCATCAATCATCAATCATCAATCATCAATCATCAACCATCAATCATCAATCATCAATCATCAATCATCAATCACTTCACCCAGCACTTGTCGATCTGGCAGATGTAAAGTTTATGATAATCGCCTCCCTTAAACCATTTCTCAACCATGCTTTTATCTATGAATGAAGCCTCATCCAATGTCTGGGCGTACATCTTCGTGCATTCCATCACCAATGAAGCCTCAGCGAACGTCATGTTGCCAGCCTCTGTAGAGATAGCTGTCAGTCCTGCCTCCTTCACCTTGTCGCAGTCACGTCCTGATTTTGAACCACATATCTGCAAAGCCTTGCGGTATTCCTCACCGAAGAACGAAAGTGTAAGAGTCGGATTCTTCTCCACAAACTCAAATGTGTAGCGTTGAGGACGGATCACCAAATATGCCACGTTCTTTCCGCAGAACACTCCCACTCCGCCCCAGCTGGCTGTCATTGTGTTGAATTTTGATTTGTCTCCGGCTGTGATAAGAAGCCACTCGTCTCCAATCTTCTTGATAAAATTGCCGCTTATCTCCTTAGCGTCTATCTCTTTGAAATTTTCCATAGTCTTAATTTTTAAGTCCAAATATACTCATATTTGGCTAAAAAACATCTATATTTGTAGAAAATTGCGTCAAAAAACATGGCTCACAGATACCTTGTCGGAGAAAACGTAAGACTGAGAAATGTGGAGGCTGCCGACGTTGATTTCCTTTGCGAAATCGAGAACGACAGCCAAAATTGGAATGTTTCCGACACATTGGCTCCTTATTCCAGAACGACGATGGAAGAATATATACAGAGCGAATCACTCGGTATCTGGGCAAATGGTCAGCAGCGTTTTATCATTGAGAATCAGGAGAAAAGCATCGTCGGAGCGATAGATCTGTATGATGTGGACATCTTCACGCACAAAGCGGCTGTCGGGATCATAATCAAAGATGATTGTCGACGGAATGGCTACGGACGCGAGGCATTGCGTCTACTTTGCGATTATTGCTTCTCTCATCTTGATTTCCAGATGCTTTATGCTTATGTGGAGACGGGAAACGAGCCTTCCATTTCGGTGATGAAATCGGCTGATTTTGAGATCACAGCCACATTGAGACGTTGGCGACGAATCGGCAGGGAATACAAAGACGTGTTCGTTGTGCAAAAATTAAGAATTAATAATTAAGGATTAAAAATTGAAGCAACAAGTTTTTGTGGTAGTCGACGGTGATTACCAACCAGATACAGCGGTGGAGATGGCAAAAAAATTGTCGGACACATACTCGAAAGAGATATGTCTGCTATCTATTGCCAACAACGAATCCGACGAAGAGAGATGCCAGGACTATCTGAATGCCTACAAGACGAAATTGGCAGAAAAATCAATTTTTGCCGACACCACCGTCGTCCCAAGCGCTGACGAATTCACATCCACGATTGAGGCAGCGGAAGCCTCGATGCTTGTGTTTGAAATCACTCCAGACTCAAGCATCCGTAAGATGCTGAAACTCTGCAGAGAACTCCGTACACCGTACTTTTTCTGCAAACCGGGCATGAAAATAGCATTCGACAAGATACTTGTGCCAATCAACTATCTGATAGAAGAGCGTGAAAAAGGACCGTTCTCTTCGAGTTTCGGACGCTTCTTCAAATCCAAAATCATGCTCATGACAGCCAAAGACTACGGTTCAAAAGCCAAGGAGACGACGGAAGCCATCGCTACCCTGCTCGACCACGCAGGAGTGGAACACACCCGCGTCGAAGCAAAGAAAGACAGCTTCAAGATTGAGTTTGAAGCGGTTGAGAAATCCGCTGAATTGGGAGCTGACCTGCTGATCTGCAGTGCTTCCCGCGATTACGGTTTGGATGATATCGTCTTCGGACCCAAAGAACAGAAAGTATTGAAAAAAAGCAATATACCAGTTATGTTAATCAATCCAAGAGGTGATCTATATTCACTTTGCGGATAAAAAGTACAAAAAATGAAAAGCGAGAATATCCTATTTCTTGATATTGAGACGGTGCCAATGGCATCCAAACTGGAAGAAGTTCCAGAGGATTTGCGTCATCTGTTCATCGACAAGGTGACCAAGGCGGAAGAAGATCTTACAGAAGAGGAGATCAACCAACGTGGAGGGCTCTACGCTGAATTCGGAAAGGTTGTGTGCATCTCCGTCGGCCTTCTCCACACGAAAGACGGACAGCGTCATCTCCGCATCAAATCGTTCTATTCCGACGATGAAAAGGAGCTTTTGACCGGATTTGCCGACATTGTCAACAAGATGTCGGCGACTGTGCACGGCGATTTGGCACTGTGCGGACACAACTCCAAATCTTTCGACCTGCCGTTTATCGCCAGACGAATGATAATCAACAACATCCCATTGCCTTACGAACTGCAGACAGCAGGCAAAAAGCCATGGGAGATGAAATGGATTGACACGATGGAATTGTGGAGATGCGGCGACACAAGACACTCAGCCACACTCAAACTGCTTTGCGCGGTGTTTGGAATCACAACACCAAAGGATGACATCGACGGCAGCCAAGTGTCCAACGTCTACTACAATGAGCATAATCTCGACAGAATCGCATTCTACTGCGAGAAGGATGTTCGTGCCACGACACAAGTGTATCTGAGAATCGTAGGAGAAGAGATTTTGCCCGATGAAAATGTGTATTCAACAACATTCAATCCAGACGGAAGTCGTATAGAAAATGAAAATAAATAAGACGAATGCGGCCCGTATACTCGACCGTAACAAGATCAAATATGAGCTCATCCCATACGAAGTGGATGAGAATGATTTGAGTGCACAGCATATTGTGGCTCAACTTGGTGAGGACATCAACTGCGTCTTCAAGACACTCGTGCTTAAAGGCGACAAGACAGGATTCTTCGTCTGCGTCATTCCCGGCGACAAGACCGTAGATCTGAAGAAAGCGGCAAAAGTGTCTGGCAATAAAAACTGCGACCTGATACCGATGAAAGATCTTCTTGCCACAACCGGATACATACGTGGAGGATGCAGTCCACTCGGAATGAAGAAACCATTCCCCACATTCTTCCACAGCACAGTGACAGAACATGAATACGTCTATGTGTCGGCAGGAGTACGTGGATTGCAGATCAAGTGTGCGCCAAATGATTTGGTATCGACGGTAGGAGCCAAAATTGAGGATTTGATAGCGGAATAAGACATAGATAAGTACGGACAACTTACTAATTTATCATCTACTGCATATTTTAAGATGGCAAAAAATAAAACAAAAAAGTACATAAAAATTGAAGAAGAAACTCCGTGTTTAGTGCAAGAGCCACAATACGAATTGTGGTTTAATAACGGTGAAAATGAACGAGTTGAAAACGACACCTTACGTGTTTTGTCCCTGTTCTCTGGTTGCGGAGGTATGGACTTAGGACTGGAAGGAGGTTTTATATGCCATCGTAAATCTGCCCCTATTACATCATGGATTAAAGAAAAGATAAATACAGACTGGGTACTTTTAAATAAAACTAAATTTCGCACTGTATTTGCTTGTGATATATTGGAAGAAGCACAAAAGACATGGACTCGCTACATGTCAAGATACCATATCAATCCTGATATTTATCATTTAACAAGCATTGTAGATTTAGTCAAAATGCATCAAGAATCTGGCAATATATTTCCTCAAAATATTGATGTTATAACAGGAGGTTTTCCATGTCAAGATTTCAGTGTTGCTGGTAAAAGAAAAGGGTTTGATTCTTCAGTTTCTCACGATGGGACAAAAAGAAATGACAACGCACCATCAGAAGAAACCAGAGGAAAGCTTTATATATGGATGAAACAAACAATTGATGTAGTCCAGCCAAAGGTTTTTATTGCCGAAAATGTTAAAGGACTCATTTCACTTGGAGAAGTAAAAAAAATAATACAAAAAGATTTTTCATCAGCCAATGGCAATGACTATATCGTTCTTGACCCACAAGTTCTTCATGCAGGCAACTACGGTGTTCCTGAGACGAGAGAACGTGTAATATTTATCGGAATCAAGCGTTCAGAACTAAAACCAGAAGCATTGTCTGCACTTGAACAAGAGGTAATACCTGATGAATATAATCCATATCCTCGTCCAACTCACAATTTCAATATAAACGATAGCAATTTGCCTAATGCCGTCACTTGTCGAGATGTATTAGGAAAGTTGCCAGAACCTGAGAATTCTACTGATTTAAGTCATCAGACATATTCTAAAGCGAAATATATGTCCCATGGGCAAGGACAAACCGAAATAAACATTGACGGACTTGGTCCGACAATACGTTCTGAACATCATGGCAATATAGAATTTCGCAGATTGTCTAAAGAACATGGAGGACGAAACGTAGAAGAATTAAACAAAGGATTAAAAGAAAGGCGATTGTCACCACGAGAATGTGCTTTAATTCAAACATTTCCACCAGATTATCCTTTTGTGTTTCATCAATACTGTTCGATGAAATATGCAGTTAGTCCATCTGGTGCATACAAGGTTATAGGAAATGCTGTACCTCCAATGCTAGCTTATAACATTGCTAAAAGACTAGAAGAAGTTTGGCCACTATATTTCAACATACAATAATTATGAATGCAGAATCTAATATTATTGCAATACGCAAAAAAGACATAGCCCTCGCACACGAGGCATTTGTGGAATTAATGAGTCGTACTGAAAAAATTCTCAATACGGAAGCTGCGTCAAATCCATCAGATTACAAAAAATTAACATCATCTACATTAGAAACATGTGCTGTAGAAAAAATAAAGCTTGCCTGTTCAAATTCGCCTTTTGATGAAAATGAAGTGAAACTTATATCTGGACAACGGTTTCCAGACATTATTGCAGATAAATATTATGGCATCGAAGTGAAATCTACAAAAGAGGATCATTGGAAATCAACAGGCAGCAGCATTGTTGAAACAACAAGAATGGAATATGTAGATGATATATTTATGTTATTTGGAAAGTTAGGTGGGAATATTCCAGAATTCAAATGCCGCCCTTATCAAGATGTTTTATATGACATTGCAGTAACGCACTCTCCTCGTTACCTAATCAACATGGAACTGAAAGAGAACGATACCATCTTTTCAAAAATGGGGATACCATATGATAAATTTAGACAATCAAACGATTCTATAGCTCAAGTACGAAAATATTATAGAGAAAAAGCAAAACAACAAAACCGCCAAGAAATGCCATGGTGGATTACATCTGATAATGTAGAGCAAGCACATTCTTTTAATATAAAGCTATGGAATTCTCTTGAAACTAGCGAAAAAAGAGATTTACAAGCCAAATGTATGATTCTCTTTCCTGAAGCTCTAAATCCTGCCAGAAGTATGACAAAATACAACAACACAACACTTTGGTTATGTTCGTACAATCAAGTTGTCAATCCTAATATCAGAGATTTATATTCAGCAGGAGGTAAAATAACCCATGTAAATGGAAATAGGCTAAAAATGCCTGCAGCCCAAGTTTTCAATCAAATTGTTGAATATTCAGATGAAATAAAAATAATTCTTCAAAATCCATCACCCGAAATGGTAATGATGATAAAAGATTTCAATCCTGAATTACTTAAATATAAAGACATGTATGAAGGATGGTTAAAAATGTGCATTAAATTCGCCCAAGAATATAATGTACCACTTTCTGAATGGATAGAACAAAAACCTACTTTCACATTTTCAAAATAACATTCGACTAACTTTTGAGTAAATTCCGTTGCACTTTTGAGTAAATTTCGCTTCACTTTTGAGTAAATTTCGCTTCACTTTTGAGTAAATTCCGTTGCACTTTTGAGTAAATTTCGTTCCACTTTTGAGTAAATTTCGTTCCACTTTTGAGTAAATTTCGCTTCACTTTTGAGTAAATTTCGCTCTACTTTTGAGTAAAATCCGTTGCACTTTTGAGTAAAATCCGTTGCACTTTTGAGTAAAATCCGTTGCACTTTTGAGTAAAATCCGCTCTACTTTGCAGAACTAATCAAAGGCTTGAGCCGTGCACGACGGTAAGTATGGCCCAGATGTCAAAACTCAGGCAAAGGATATAGAAAAGGCTCACTTCGCAGTGGGCCTTTCCTGTATATAATGTTTGAAAAAGAAGATTTTAGTCGTCTATTCTTATGAACTCGTCAAAATGTATGTGCGAGTGCGGGTTGGTTGACCACACGTCCTGCGTGATGCCGTCCACTCCCCATCTGAACCATAGGAACTTGTGCTTGTAGTGCTTGCTTATCACTTGTTTTATCGTGTCCCTTGTCGTGATCAGAGTCTCGTTGTTGCAGTGGACGTAAGTCACATAGTCGTCCATGAACCCCACGCATGTGTCGGTCTCGGTGACATAGAAAGTGTCTATCCTGGTGTTGTCGATGAGGAAGGTGTCAGTCTTAGCCAGACTGCTGTAGTATTCGATATCCTTCCTTCTCTTCTCCTGGATCTCCGATATCTGTCTGTCCTTCTCCTTCACCAGCTTGTCGAACTTCCTGTTGTCGAGCTCAAGGGCTTTGATCTCCGCCACGTTGATGGAGTCGCAGATCTTGTAGAGCCTTTCGTGGTCTCTGAGCACCTCCACGTTTCTCTCCTGTCGATCCACTTCGTCTGAAAGTCTTGATACTCTTCTCCCTTGAAAAATGGCCAAAATCACCAAAATAATGATGATTACGAGCTCTATTAGTGTTATTTTTTTCATGTTTTTTATTGAATATGTTTGAATTTGTTATACAAAGAATTATATTTGCATCGGATCCAGCCGTCGTTTTATCGGGGACTGGAACCTCCTACCCCATCGCCAATTATTGGAGATGGGTATTTTTATATATAAGAACCGCCTCTCCCTTAATGAAGATTATAGATTTTACATGAGCAGACCTCATAAAATAGCTGTTTGTCGCTCGATATATGGCTTGTGTCGTGATCCATTGCGGAATCTCAATGACTAAATTATCTGCTTGAGCTTTAGCCTTTTTTATACGGTTCTCCAATTTCCTTTTTTGTTCGTCTTCTACATTAGTAAAGTCTATATCAACCGCCTTTTTTGCCTCGTAAAAATCTCCTTTGATATAATAATCTGGAGATTTTCCGTTTTTCTGATATGGGTAGCCGACAGGCATAAGTTCTCTATATTTCCGTGTGGCGTCAGGGTCACACGGGTCAATTCTTGGCAGTAAGAATATATTTGTTCTCAGATGTTTTGCCAAAACGTGTGCCATTTCAATATTTCCTCCGGATTCAAGATCTCCGTGTTCGGGGCTCATGAAAACGCCATTCCCTCCTTCTGTATGCTCGATGTATGTGTCAAGTTTAGGAGGTGTCATAGGATGTCCTTCTTCTGCAATTCTTGCAAGACAATTATTTGCTATTCTACATTTGTCGCAATTTCCCTTTACTTTAATTGCGGCATCTTTTGCAGTCTTGTCTCCTTTCACACCATGCACCTTTCCATCCGTATTCAAATGGCAGTTCGCACACTTATCCGGAAAATGCGGATGATCCTGGGAGAATATCTCCTTCGTCTTTGCCGGGTTGCCTTTAAGTCCCGCCTTTGGCTCTGGCATATCTGAAGACGGCGGCATGTCCTCCTTTTTTGTGGCATCCTCGTCCGTCTGCTCAAGCCAGCATTTGCAGTTCCATTGGTCGCCGGGGCGGTGCTTGCTCCAGAACTTTTCTCTCCCATTTTTGTTACATTTCCCCCTCTATCCTATACTAATATCACTCTATCAATGTACACAAATTCATCGTGGTTTCGGGCAAAATAGCGAATTTTGCATTGTACGAAATCAAAACACATTATCAACTTTAACACACATTGATATGAAACTAAAAACTTTATTATTCACTGTTTTATTTTGGGTCTCGGCACTTGCCGCAAATGCCCAATTGTCTGAGTACGACGCCAATGCACCACTCGGGTTCGGAGCCAACACCACTGGTGGAGCTGGCGGCTCAAGCGTGACTGTGTCTACTTTGAGCGACCTTCAGTCTGCATTGAAATCAAGCGGCAAAAAAATAATATATATTAAAGGAGCAATCAAGTTCTCTTCGATGTTCACAGTCAGCAGCCAATCAGACAAAACTATCTTAGGATTGCCTGGCTCTTACCTCTACAGCGAGCAACGCACAACCGCAAGCTCAACAGGTATTCTTTATTTCAAAAACTGCTCCAATATCATCATGCGCAACGTCACTTTCAAAAGTGCCGGTGCCTACGACTGCGATGGAAACGACAACCTCTGTCTTGAAAACTGTAAGAATATGTGGGTCGACCATTGCGATTTCCAAGATGGAGTCGACGGTAATTTCGACTGCAAAAAACAATCCGACAACATCTGCGTCTCATGGTGCAAATTCCACTATTTGAAGTCTCCTATGTCTGGCGGTTCCGGCGGTTCGAACGATCACCGTTACACTAACCTTTGGGGATCAAGCGACACTTATACCAACGACCGTGGAAAACTCCGCACCACTTTTGTATGCTGCTGGTGGGGAGAAGGATGCCGCGAACGTATGCCTCGCGTGAGATTCGGACAAGTCCACCTTGTCAACTGCCTATGGAACAGCTCTGTAGCAAACTATTGTGTTGGCGCCGGACAGGAGGCTCAGTGCTATATTGAAAAGTGCGCGTTCATCAAAGTTAAAAATCCGATTGCCGACTACGACAAATCGAAAAATTCAGGAGCTGTGATGGTGGACTGCTACACTCAAAACATATCCGGCTCAACATCTTTGAGAAACTGTTCTTTCAACCCTTCAAACGCATACGCCAACAATTGGAAGAAAATCGCAGCCAATCAAGTGCAGACGGTGCTTACTGCTTGCAACGGCGCGGGTGCCACACTTAACGTTATGGAAGGCAAAGGTGTTGTAGGCAGCATCTGTGGAGGCTCACAAATCGATCCGGGTGACTCAAATCCTGTTGTAAACGATCCTGTGATTACCAAGACAGGTTCCGGATCTAGCAAGCAGACTATCGAATTAGGACAGTCTATCACCGACTTCGGCTACACTTGGACAGACGCTGACGACATAGAAGTGAATGGTTTGCCAAACGGAATCAACGTATACATCGACAAAAATTCAAAGAAGGTCAATATTAGCGGAACACCGTCAGAATTCGGAATTTTCAACTTTACTGTCACAACTGTAGGAGCTGAGAATAATGCACAAAAGAGCGGTTGCATCACTGTGACTAAGAATGGCTTCACAGGCGACGCGTCTTTGGCAATCAGCGATAGAAACGCATTGTTGCAGGACTCAATCATATTGGGCGACGCGATCACACCATTCTACATCGCTTTCAGCAACTGTCAAAATGTGGAGATTCAGGGATTGCCAAACGGAATTGAGACAAACATCAGCAACGACACCATGTTTGTTAGCGGAATCCCTACAGAACGTGGAGAATATTCATGGAGTGCAAAAACTATAGGTGGACTCTCAGAAGCTTCAATAAATGGCAAAATCATCGTCGTCAACGATCCTACTTCTGTTAAAGGCGTGACCAATAATGCTATAATGATGCAGACTATAGTCGACAACCAATTAAACATCTGGCTCGACAACGAATCCGCATCTAAGATTGAAATCATAACACTGACAGGACAGATCGAAAAAAGCTTTGAGCGTAAGTCAGGACACATCAGCGTCGACTGCTCAACACTTAATAAAGGCATTTACATTGTCAGAATCACGACATCCGACAATGTGATAGCAAAAAGGATGATTAAAAGATAAATTTGTAAAGGGCAAATAGAAACAGACTATTTGCCCGCTTTTTCTTTCAATTTGATTATTTTTGTGTCTGAATAACCAAAATAATTGAGCAAATGAAAAAGTTCAACATTCTTTTGATCGCCACTGTTCTGATCGCAGCCATCACATATCTGTTTGCATTGAGACGCTGCGCTCAAGAAGGAATTGAAATTGAAAGAAACGAGGAAATAAAATCCACGCCTAACATAGTCACAGAGGTGAAAAAAATAGGCAAATGGGAATTTCTTTCGATCAAGATAGAGGAATTAGTCGACACCACAAAAGGAGTTTTGTTCAAAGACAAATTGTCTGCGATCTACTACGGCACTCTGAGATACGGAATTGATTGCAGCAAAGCCGAAAGCGATTGGTTCACACAAAGCGGAGACACCGTGTATGCACGCCTTCCTGAAGTGTCACTGCTTGATGACTATTTCCTCGATGAAGCCGCCACCACAACCGTTTTTGCATCGGGTTCTTTCACATCCGACGACCGTCGAGACATGAGAGAGAGAGCCATAAAGCGGATGTTGGAAAAAAGTGAGAAGATGGGATATAAGGAGACTGCCCAAGAAAACGCAAAAGAGCAGATCACTATATTCCTGCAACAGTTAGGAATAAAAAATATTGTTTTTATGGACTGACATCAGGATTACGACCAACGCCCATCCTTATGTTCTGCCCTACATAAAAAGGATTTGCATCATGAAAGATTTCATCAAGATTCTGATCGTAGTGTTGCTTGCAGCGCTGGTTGTAAACAAGATTTGGGCTGGGCAGGTGCCTGTGCACGACCCTTCCATCGTCGTTGTCTATAAAGACGCACAAGGCAACAGCTACCCCGAGCAAAGCGAAAATAACGACCGCACAAAATACTACTACGTCATGGGGACGCAGCTTGGCGCGGCATATTCTAAAGATATGCTCGATTGGACTTCGTTCACTCCCTCTTTCGCCATAAACGGAAAAGCCACAACAGACCTCTGCTCAGTGTTTGGAGAAAATGCAGCATGGTCGGGCTGGAGCAACAACCAAGCCAAACTGAAAGAGAATCTTTGGGCTGCCGACATCATCTGGAACAAAGAGATGAAAAAATGGTGCATGTACTACTCCGTCAATGGCGACGACTGGATGAGCAGCATCTGTATGCTTGCCAGCGACAAAATTGAAGGTCCATACCAAAGAGTAGGCTCTGTTGTGTTCGGCGGAATGGACAGCAAGTCTAATGGAGCGGGAAACAATGATTTCAAAAAGGTGACAGGACAAAACTCAATTCCAAACAGATATTACACTGACGGAGGATGGGGAGGAATGTACGGATCAAGCTGCATCGACCCCAACGTAATCTACGATGAAAACGGACAATTATGGTTGATCTATGGATCATGGAGCGGCGGAATCTTCGTGATTAAACTTGACAATAAAACAGGTCTGCGCGACTACTCTTATAATTATGGATATAATCCCGTAGACGGTGCGGTGTGGGATGGCTCACGTCTCCGCTACGACGAATATATGGGTGTTCACATTGCCGGCGGATACTACGTCAGCGGAGAAGGACCATATATTGAATATATGAAGGATGGCGACGGTAATGGATTCTACTATCTCTTCATGTCATACGGGTTCTACTCCCCAGAAGGAGGTTACAACATGCGTCTGTTCAGAAGTGACAAAATCACAGGTCCATACAAGGATGTCACAGGCGACGACGCGGTGTTCCACAAAGCAATCTATCCCAATTATGGCAACGATGTATCTTGTGGAGTGTCGCTGATGCAAAACTACTCTTGGGGCTGGTGGACCAACGACAAAAACATCACAGACTACAATCAGGTGGGAGGCGGACAGACTGCCCAAGGCCACAATTCCGCACTGATGGATGAAGACGGGAAATGCTACATCATCTACCATGTGAAAGACAACACAGGCAACGGATATGGCTGGCACCACGTTGAAAGCCACCCGATGGTGTTCGCATCCGACGGCTGGCCACTCGTCGCTCCATTCGAGACTCGTCTTGGCGAATACACAAACAAAGACACTGTATATAGAGAGCAGGATATCATGGGTGAATACGCAGTGCTCACCCACTCCGCCGTCGACTATGCGAAACTTGCATGCAACAAACCAGGCACAATGCGTCTGAACGCCGACCACTCTATCTCTGCAGATTATTCCGGCACTTGGAACTACGACTACGCAAATGGGAAACAATTCATCACACTAAAAACTTCCGTCGGCACATTCAACGGCACTCTTATAGACCAAAGAATGGAGGATAACGGAAGAAAAACACTATGTCTGACTGCAATGAATCCAGCCAACGAACTATGCATCTGGGCATACCGTCTTCCACAATCAAAATATGGAACGGGAACCATTTTCAAGCCATTTTTCCGCGTAGGCGACAAAGATCAGACATTGGCATGGAACGAGACAAGCAAATTCTTGAAAGTGGACGCTCCGGCAGGCGATTTTGAGATCACATTCTCATTCCTCAACCATAACAAAGGAGCCAATAATTGGGACAACTGGGCTTTGAGATTTGAAGAAAGTTCTGATAATTTCTGGGCTTTGAGAGCCGACGGTTATAGCGTGGAGACTTTCACCGGCTCTACTGTGACATATTCGAACCCTAAGACTTGGAAAGAGTTTGATGATAAAGATGTCGACGTGAAGATTATCCGACAGGGAGCATCCATACACGTGTCTGCATCTGTGGATGGAAAAGATATTTACGGAGTGCTCTCGAAAAGTTCACCCAAGGGAGTACTGACCATCTATCTTGGTGGAGAGAGCACATATTTGGATGTGAAGAAGATGACAGTGGCAAGTCTGAAAGAGAGAGAAATCATCGGAAGCGTCACAAACTATGGAGCATATAAAGATGCGTTCAACACAAAAAGCGGAGCATCAAAAAGTTTTGACGGGGATTTCCACACTCGCTACTCATTCAACAATTTCCATTCGTCAAACGAGACAAAAAATTGGAACAACTTCATCATCAAAAACACGATCAATGGAAAGACTGGATTCATCCGTGCCGACGCATACCAGCTAGACAGCGAAGGCTCCTTCACATTCGACACTTCGTGGGGTGATGATTGGGATACATTCATAAAGATGCTCAAGCAAGCCAAAGTAGACATTGACATAGAACGTGTAGGTTCAACAATAACCTACACATGCGATATTCAATCATACGACGGACTTTCCGGCAAAATGGTTGTGACGCAAGATGGCATAACAGCACAAAGCATCCAACTTAGTTTGACAGAAGAAGCGTCGCAGATCGACCTGCTTGAAATTATGGATCTGAAGACGGTGGAGACAGGAATCATCGAGGATCCGACCTCGGTGGAAACCGTAAAAGACGAGAAAACTATTGTATACCCTACTATCACAAACAGCATTGTCAAAGTAGTGTTGAATAAAGAAGACGGAATTGCCACACTACACGCATCGGATGGAAAAACAATCGCCAAAAAGAAAGCAGTAAACGGAACTGTAGAATTTGACATGAGCAATCAGCCAAACGGAGTGTATGTCGTGGTGGCTGATGGGAAAGCGGAAAAAATCATAAGGAAATAATTTAACAATCCTCATTTTTTCTCCTCGTCGAATTGACATTATTTAATTAGTTTCAGGAAGGATAGTTTGTCCGTTGTGGCAAACTATCCATATTTTCTTAAATATCAGACATAATATGAAAATCTTTAGTTGCTTGAAAATATTATAGTATTTTTAAAAATAAGCTTAAACAGTTTTGTTATCTTTGTAAGGATTTTAATGATTAATGTAATGAAAAATGCAATTCTAAAAACTGTTTTCAGTTCACTCCTATTATTAGGAACATCATCAATTTGTCACGCCAAACCAGAGCATCGAATCTCAATTGGAGCTGGAGTTTTAAGCTATATATATATAAATGAAATATGTGATGAACACGCAGATGTAGAATTGGCGCCACCATATTTTGGAGGAAACAAAATCATAGAATATTCAACATACGAATATGCGTGGAGAGACCTACAGTCATTGCCCATCACAGCCAATCTTCACTATGAATGCACACTAGGCAAACATTTTGGCATTGGATTATGTGTCGGTTACGAGCATCAAAAGATGGATCTTGACATTAATGTATACACGTATACAGGAGAAAAAATAACCCCATATGGAATCTATGATAACTATGACATAACAAAAAAATCTGGGAAACTCGACAGACGATTTTTTTATGCCATGCCAGAGGCCACATTATATTATTTCAAGAAAGAGCATGTTTCGATGTATGGAAAGCTAGCAGCAGGTATAAGTTTTTCTAAAATAAAAAGAGAAAATGCCGACGAAGAAACAAGAGGAACCAGATTCAAGAACCAACATTTCAGTGGTCAAGTTTCACCTGTCTGTCTTGAGATCGGGAACAAAAATATATGTGGATTCATGGAATACGGATTCGGGCATCAAGGCATAGCTCAATTTGGTGTGAAGCATACATTCAAGAAAAAAAATGAATCCGCTAAATAATGAATAATTATAAATAAAAGCACATAGTATGGGCAGGCACAACACCTGCCCATACTCATAACAAAAAGTCTGTTGCAGACTATATATTCCACGAAAAGTACACAACAATTCCGTCGCACCCGAACAAACATAGATATTCAAAACAAATCATAACAAATCGAAAGAATATGCTAAACAACATTTACAGTCTGTTAAAAACGAGAAATATTTTCTAACAACCCGTTATTTTTATGGCAAAAAGTTTTTCAATCTAAAAAAATAAATATATTTGCATAAACAAAAGCGTGGGTAACTATGCTTTGAGAGATAGAATAAAGGAAAATTAAAAAAAATTAATACCACAATAAAAAAACACGCTATGTCTGAAATTTATGGTGAAATAATCCAGGTTATTGGACCGGTAGTCGATGTCAGTTTTGCTGAAGTGGATGCAACATTACCACAGATTCACGATGCCCTAGAGGTGGAACGTGAAGGACAATCTCCATTGATTATAGAGTGTCAGCAGCACATTGGTGAGCGTTCGATTCGTACAATCGCCATGGACTCAACTGATGGATTAAAAAGAGGATTAAAGGTAAAGGCATTGGGTTCTCCAATTTCTGTACCGATGGGTGAACAAGTAAAAGGACGTTTGTTGAATGTCGTAGGAGCTCCAGTTGATGGAATGAAGACATTTGAGAATGTACAGCGTTCACCAATTCATAGAGAGGCTCCAAAGTTTGACGAGCTAGCAACATCAAAGGAAATCCTATTTACAGGTATTAAGGTGATCGACCTTTTGGTTCCTTACCTAAAAGGAGGAAAGATCGGTTTGTTCGGTGGTGCCGGAGTAGGAAAGACAGTGCTTATCATGGAGCTTATCAACAACATCGCAAAGGGATACAACGGTTATTCAGTGTTTGCGGGAGTTGGAGAGCGTACTCGTGAGGGTAACGACTTGCTTCGAGAGATGATCGAGTCAAACATCATCCGTTACGGCGAAGAATTTAAGAAATCGATGGAAGAAGGAGATTGGGATCTTTCTAAGATCGACTACAACGAACTAGCGAAATCACAGGCAACATTGGTTTACGGACAGATGAATGAGCCACCAGGAGCACGTTCATCAGTTGCATTGTCTGGTTTGACAGTGGCTGAAACATTCCGTGATTCAGGTCAGGGTGGTAAGGATATCTTGTTCTTCGTGGACAATATCTTCCGTTTCACACAGGCAGGATCAGAGGTATCAGCGTTGCTAGGACGTATGCCATCAGCCGTAGGTTACCAGCCTACATTGGCATCCGAGATGGGACGTATGCAGGAGCGTATCACATCAACAAAGAACGGATCTATCACTGCCGTTGAGGCCGTTTATGTGCCAGCCGACGACTTGACTGACCCAGCTCCAGCAACAACATTCTCGCACTTGGACGCAACAACAGTGTTGAGCCGTAAGATCGCCGAGCTAGGTATCTATCCAGCTGTAGACCCACTAGATTCAACATCACGTATCTTGGATCCAAACGTAATCGGTAACGCTCACTACGAGTGTGCTCAGAACGTTAAGCAGATACTTCAGAAGTACAAGGAGTTGCAGGATATCATCGCAATCCTAGGTATGGAGGAGTTGTCTGAGCAGGACAAGTTGATCGTGGCTCGTGCTCGTAGAATCCAGAGATTCTTGTCTCAGCCATTCCACGTAGCGTCACAGTTTACTGGTCTTCCAGGTGTGATGGTTCCAATTGAGGAGACAATTAAAGGCTTTAATGCTATTATCAATGGTGAAGTTGATGATCTTCCAGAGCAGGCATTCTTGAATGTCGGAACAATCGACGACGCTAAGGAGAAGGCAAGAAAGTTGATGTCACAGGTTGTTAAATAAGAATCAGCATGAAATTAGATATCATTTCACCAGATAAACTGATTTTTTCAGGAGACGTGGAAAGTGTAAAACTTCCAGGTACAGGCGGAGGTTTTGAGGTTCTGCCACACCATGCAGCCATCATCTCGTCGCTAAAAGAGGGAGATATCGTCTATGTATCAAATGGCGAGTCGACAACTCTTCGTGTAGACGGTGGTTTTGCAGAGGTAAGAAACGACGAAATTTCAGTCTGTGTAGAAAAAGTATTGGGATAAGAGGTGATGAATAGAGAGAATTATAAGAAAAACATTGTCATTTCCAATTTGGCGTTGGCGGCACTGCTCTACTCTATCGGTAAATTAGTGTTCACAATCAAACCAGAGTTTGGATTCACCATGTTTCCTACAATTCCCGCATTCTTCTTCTTGTTGACATTACTAATTCTAATTTCAATCACAAAAGCGGCGATTGTAGACGCGAAGAAATTCCACATGAAGTATCTGATAACTCGCACCGTCAAACTCATATTATTAGTTGCGTTTTGCCTAGTGTATGTGATGTGCAACGGAGAGAACAACATCAGTTTCATATCTTCAGTCGTTGTCTGTTATTTATGCTACACTGTTTATGAAGCATTTATCTTGAAGAAATTCAACGATATGCTGTCTAAAGAGAATAGCGAAGTAGAATAATAAAAAAAGATTCGCATGAATTTGTTCAGTAAAATAATAACAATCCTGATGATTCTGTTTGCGCCACTTGTGGCACAGGCGAATGAGCATCAAGAGTCCGAAGGCGAAGGCAAAGTCGACGTCAAGGAATTGGTGTTCGGACATATCGGAGACTCATATTCATGGCATATAATCGGCGACATTGCCATTCCATTGCCATGTATAGTGTATGGTCAGAATGGCTTGGATGTGTTCATGTCGAGTAAACTAGGCCACGGAGGTCATTACACAGAGTACAACGGTTACACAATTGCAGCAGAGGGTCAGCCAAATGCAGGCAAGATCGTTGAGGTAAGCACAGGAGAGCGTCCATGGGACATCTCAATCACGAAAAATGTGCTGTTCCTTTTCATCAGTTCAGGTTTGATGCTATGGATTTTCTTGAGTATCTCTAAAAGATATAAAGAAGACTATTGGAGAAAGCCAGAAGGCAAGCAGGCATTTTTGGAGCCACTCATTGTAATGATTGAGAAAGATGTGATCGAGCCATGTGTTGGTAAGAACGTTGAGAAATTCAGTCCATTCTTGCTTACAGTGTTCTTCTTCATCATGATTAACAACTACTTAGGACTAATTCCTATTTTTGGATCAAACTTGACAGGAAACATTGCATGCACAATGGTATTGGCAGTTTTCACATTCTTGGTGACAAACTTCAAAGGAGGCACAAAGCATTATTGGCTTGAGATGGTCAACCCAGAAGTTCCATTGTGGTTGAAGTTACCGATTCCATTGATGCCATTGATTGAGATCATCGGTATGTTCACAAAGCCAATCGCATTGTGTATTCGTCTCTTCGCCAACATGTTGGCAGGACACGTGATGCAGTTAGTGCTTATCGGATTGATTTTCATCTTCTCAATTAATGTGGGAATTGGAAGTGGAGCTTATGGAGTATCAATACTATCATGTGCATTGGTAATCTTCATGACATTGCTTGAGTGCTTGGTTTGCTTCATTCAGGCATACGTGTTCACTACCCTATCCGCATTGTTCATCGGTTTGGCACAAGTTGAGCCACACGAGGAGCACAAATAAACTGTAGAGACGCACGGTCGTGCGTCTAATACAAAAAAACAGACGCACGGTCGCGCGTCTAACAAAAACAAAAACACATTGTCGCTATAAAACAACGACATAACAAATAGAAATAAAAACAAAAAAAATTTAATACTATGTTATCATTAGCAATTTTGGCTCAAATTTCGGAGGTAGCCGCTCCAGCATTGTTAGCAAAAGCAGGTGCAACAATTGGTGCAGGTATCGCAGTTATCGGTGCAGGTCTTGGTATCGGTAAGATTGGTGGTTCAGCAATGGAAGCTATGGGACGTCAGCCAGAAGCTGCAGGCGAGATCCGTAACAACATGATCGTTGCTGCCGCTCTTGTGGAAGGTGTTGCATTCCTTGCCATCATCGTATGTATCTTGGCTCTATTCGTATAATAGAAATAAAAATTCATCTACATGGAACTATTGACCCCTGACTTCGGTTTGGTCTTCTGGATGGTGATATGCTTCACTGCCGTCTTATTCATCTTGGGTAAGTACGGTTGGCCAGTTATCGTCGGGATGATCAATAAGCGAAGTGACGAAATCGAAGAATCAATCTTGAAGGCTAACGAGGCAAACGCTCGTCTTGCGGGAACAAACGCAGAGACAGAGAGATTGCTTGCCGAGGCAAAGAACGAGAGATTGGAACTATTAAAAGAAGCTTCTAAGCAGAAAGATCAGATCATCGCCGACGCAAAGGCAGAAGCAGCTAAGAAGGCGCAGGATTTGCTTGATAAAGCTAAAGAAGACATCCAATTGGAGCGAGACAACGCAATCAAAGAGATTCGCACTCAGGTTGCAGAGTTGTCTGTAAGTATCGCTGAAAAGGTGGTACGTGAGAAGCTTACTGGCGACAAAGCCGGTCTTGATATGATCAACAAGCTTTTGGATGAAGTAAATATCGCTAAATCGTAAAACTGATGAACACTGGTAAAATTTCAGCAAGATACGCAAAAGCTCTATATGAGTTTGCCGCAGACGCAAATGTTGCCGACAAAGTATACGAGACAATGAAACTCGTATCCGCTGCTTTTGTCAATGTGGACGGGCTCAAAGATGCAATTGCTAACCCAACGATAAGCAAGGACAAGAAAAAAGAATTGCTTACTATAATGGCAGGCGACAGTGTATGTGCTGAATACACAAGGTTTGTCGATTTAGTAGTTGAAAATAAGAGAGAAGATTATTTTCAGAGTATAGCACTTGTATATCAGGATCTCTACCGTAAGAAGAAGAATCTGGTCAGAGCCACAATAGTGACAGCCTGCCCTATTTCCGACAATGAGGAAAAAAGATTCCGTCAGGTGTTGACAAACGTTACAGATGCGGAAATTGATTTCGACACAACAGTCGATCCATCACTAATAGGTGGATTCATTATGGAGGTCGAGACATATCAGCTTAACGCGAGTGTCAAGTCGCAACTCGACACTATCAGAGAAAAGTTGAGATATTCCAACTCTGCCAACGTACAGTGTTAATCTTCTCGTTATTAGCAATTAAAAAAGAATTTAAGTTATGTCTATAAAAGCAAGCGAAGTTTCTGACGTACTTAAGCAGCAGCTCCAGAACATCGATTCTCGAGTAAAATTCGAGGAAGTTGGTAAGGTGCTTCAGGTAAGCGACGGTGTTGTTCGTATCTACGGATTGCAGAACGCCGAGGCTGGAGAGTTGCTTGAGTTCGAAAACGGAATGAATGCAGTGGTCATGAACCTAGAGGAGGACAATGTAGGAGCCGTGTTGCTTGGACCTACAGACCAGGTTCGTGAGGGATTCACTGTAAAAAGAACAAAACGTATCGCTTCTATTCTCACTGGAGAAGGCATGGTTGGTCGTGTAGTCAACGCCATTGGTAACCCAATCGACGGACAAGGACCAATTAAGGGAGACTTGGTTGAGATGCCATTGGAGCGTAAGGCACCAGGTATCATCTACCGTCAGCCCGTAAAAGAGCCATTGCAGACAGGTATCAAGGCAATCGACGCCATGATTCCAATCGGTAGAGGCCAGCGTGAGTTGATTATCGGCGACCGTCAGACAGGTAAGACTGCCATCGCTATCGATACAATCATCAACCAGAAAGAGGCATTCAAAGCTGGAAAACCAGTATATTGTATCTACTGTGCAGTAGGTCAGAAAGGTAGTACAGTAGCCAACATCGTTAACACACTTAAGGAGAACGGTGCTATGGACTACACTATCATCGTATCTGCAACAGCTTCTGATCCAGCAGCCATGCAGTACTACGCTCCATTCGCAGCAGCAGCTATCGGAGAGTACTTCCGTGATAGAGGTATGCACGCATTGGTAGTATACGATGACTTGTCTAAGCAGGCCGTTGCATATCGTGAGGTATCCTTGATTTTGAAGCGTCCTTCAGGTCGTGAGGCATACCCAGGTGATGTGTTCTACTTGCACTCTCGTCTATTGGAGCGTGCAGCTAAGATCATCAACAACGATACAGTGGCAGCTCAGATGAACGACCTTCCAGAATCATTGAAGGGTAAGGTAAAAGGTGGAGGTTCACTTACTGCCCTACCAATCATCGAGACTCAGGCAGGTGACGTGTCGGCTTATATCCCAACAAACGTAATTTCCATCACTGACGGTCAGATCTTCTTGGAGACAAACATGTTCAACGCAGGTATCCGTCCAGCTATCAACGTAGGTATCTCGGTATCTCGTGTGGGTGGTTCTGCACAGGTGAAGGCTATGAAGGCAATCGCCGGAACACTTAAGACAGATCAGGCTCAGTACCGTGAGTTGGAGTCATTTACTAAGTTCGGTGGTGATATGGACCCTGTAACAAAGATGACTATCGACAAGGGAGTTCGTAACACTGAGCTTTTGAAGCAACCACAGTATACTCCATATCCAGTAGAGCATCAGATCGCTGTGATCTACTGCGGTACTCAGGGTATCTTGAACGCACTTGCAAAAGAGGACGTTCACGAATTTGAGAAAGTTTATATCGAGCGTCTTGAGCACCTACACAAGGCTGACGTTCTTGACCAGCTAAAGAAAGGTATCATCAACGACGATATCAAGGCTATTCTTAAGAGCGAGGCTGAGGTTGTGATCAGCAAGGTGAATTCAGGAAGAAGTGTAGCAACTGTTTAATTCTGTAAGAGATGGCATCATTAAAGGAAGTAAAAGCGAGAATTGGCTCAGTAAACTCAACATTGAAGATTACTGGAGCAATGAAGATGGTGTCTTCAGCGAAGCTAAAAAAAGCTCAATACGCTATTGAGTCTATCACTCCGTACCAGAGTCGCCTTAACAAGATATTAAGCAATTTCTTGGCGACGGAGACAGATTTCCAGTCGGCTTTTGCAGAGGTCAGACCAGTATCACGAGTGGCTGTTATAGCATTCTCTTCAAATTCAAGTCTTTGTGGCGCATACAATTCAAACGTTGCAAAACAGTTGAATGTTGTGGTCAAAGAGCAATTGAATAGTGGTGCTGAGGTTGTTGTCTACCCTATCGGAAAGAAGATCACAGAGCAGTCGGAGAAGCTTGGCGTGCCAGTTGTAAAATCCAACAACGACATGGCAGACCACCCGTCTTTCGATGCAATCAGCGAAGTCACAAATGAATTGATGAACAAGTTTTTGGCAAAGGAATTCGACAAAGTCATTGTCGTATACCACCACTTGAAGAACACTGCAGTGCAGAAACTTCAGACAGAGGTGTTCCTGCCAATCGCTCTTGACAAAAATTCAGGCGACGTCGACGAGTCTACTGCAGACTACATCGTTGAGCCAGGCAAAGCAGAGATCCTTGAGTCTCTATTGCCTAAGGCATTGCGAACAAAAATGTTCGCTTGCCTGCTCGACTCCAATGCTTCTGAACATGGAGCTCGCGTCGTAGCCATGCAGGTGGCAACTGATAATGCTAATGAACTTATCAACGAGCTTACGATTTTGTACAACAAAACTCGTCAGCAGGCAATCACAAACGAGTTGCTTGATATCGTTGGTGGAGCAGCGGCATTGGCTCAATAAAGAAGACTATTCTTTGAAATCAAGAGACTGTCTAATTAATTTAGACGGTCTCTTTTTTTGCGATTATTATGTGACCTTAACAATCCTCATTTTAGTTGCTGAATGAGTTCTATAGAAAAATATTAATTATAAAAGGTCTGTTTTTTGTCCAAACAATATGATTTTTCGTTGATTTCTCAACAAAATCCAATTTTACCTTTTTTTTCTTGATTCAGTTTTATACTTTTGTAATAAGTGATAAAAGTGATAGAAAATGGTAAAGCATATTGTATTATTCAAATTGAAGCCTTTCAACTCTGAATCTGAAAGACTTGCCGCATGTGAGAAAATTAAAAGTGAACTTTCAGCCCTTGTCGAGAAAGTCCCTACTCTTCTTACAGCTGAAGTTGGAATCAACTGTAATCCAAACGAACAGTTCGACATTGCCCTTACAACAACACACAACGATATGGAAGGTTTGAAAGAGTACGCTCAGCATCCATTGCATGTTGACGTCGCTAAAAACTTCATCCGACCAATTCTGGAAGCTCGCTCTTGCTGCGACTACCAATATTAAAACAACGCCTATGAGAAATAAAGCATTATACTTATTTTTCGCTTTATTTGTTTGCATTCCTTCGTTTGCACAAATCCTCGATCCTGTAAAATGGAAAGTGGAATTGTCTAAAATTTCAGCCGACGGGAAGGCTACAATCACATACGAAGCGACTATAGACAAAGACTGGCATATGTACAGCACCAAGGAAGTGACCGATGGTCCGGTGCCTACTTCATTTACATTGTCAGAGGTGGAAGGTGTCAAAATCACATCAGACATCAACCCTCGCAGCCGCGTCATCGAACAGTTTGAGCCAGCATTCGGAGTTACCGTAGGCTGGTATGAAGAAAAGGCGACATTCCAACAGCAAGTGAAGATCACTGACAAAGACAATTTCACGCTGAAAGGTTCTGTCAGATATATGACTTGCAACAACCAAAACTGTTTGCCTCCTACAACTTATGAATTCGACCTATCTCAACATAACGCTGTAGCAAAAAAAAAAAATAACTCATCAGTAGCTGAGGTCGAGGTAAAAGACAAGCCGCAAGAGGAGACAAACACTACTCCACTGATCGCAATCAAGGATCTGCCAATCAACAACGATACAGCCCAAACGATTGCGGTGAGTGCAGAAAACCATCAGGAGAGAATCGACACGTGGGCAAATGTCGTGGATGAAATGAAAGCCTTCGGTGAGGTGAAAACAGATGAAGGCAGAGATTCCCTATGGAAAACTTTCCTTACTTGTCTGCTTGGTGGACTTATCGCCGTCATCACACCATGTGTGTGGCCTATCATACCAATGACAGTAAGCTTCTTCCTGAAACGAGGCAAAGACCCTAAAAAAGGCAAAAGAGCTGCAATCACATACGGACTGTCAATTATAGCAATTTACGTTGGACTTGGTTTGATAATAACGGTACTCAGTGGAGCCGACGGATTGAATTCCCTCTCTACGAATGCCATCTTCAACATATTTTTATTTGCCCTTCTCGTGCTATTTTCCATATCCTTCTTCGGAGGTTTTGATTTAGCACTCCCATCCACTTGGAGCACAAAAATCGACCAACATGTCGACAAAACATCCGGTCTGTTATCAATACTTTTGATGGCATTCACACTTGTGATTGTATCATTCTCATGTACAGGACCAATTATCGGAACTTTGCTTGTGGACATCTCCGTCAACGGAAGTCTGCTCGCGCCTACTATCGGAATGCTAGGATTTGCCATCGCGCTTGCGATACCATTCACTCTATTTGCCTTTTTCCCAAGCTGGCTGAAAAATATGCCACGCTCAGGAGGATGGTTGAATTCGGTAAAAGTGTTGCTAGGATTCTTTGAATTGGCATTCTCATTGAAATTTCTATCCATGGCAGACCTTGCCTACGGATGGCATATCATGGACCGTGAAGTGTTCTTGGTCATCTGGATCGTAATCTTCATGCTTGCCGGCCTTTATCTTCTTGGCAAAATCAAATTTGCAGGCGACGACGATGTTGAGATAGTTTCAGTGCCACGCTTTTTTCTATCAACATTCTGCTTTAGCATGTGTATCTATATGCTTCCTGGATTGTGGGGAGCACCGTTAAAGGCGATCAGTGCATTCGTGCCGCCATTGAGCACACAGGACTTCAACCTATATAACGACAAAGTGTCTGCCACATTCAAAGATTATGACGACGCTTTGATGTACGCAGAATTGAAAAATAAGCCAGTCGTTGTAGACTTCACCGGCCACGCATGTGTAAATTGCCGAAAGATGGAATCATCCGTATGGTCCCAGCCTCTTGTAAAAAGTCTGCTTACAGATGATTACATACTAGTCTCTCTATACGTAGACGACAGGACTGAATTGCCAAAAGTTGAGAAAGTCATCGAAAACGGCAAAGAAATCAAGCTGACTACAGTGGGTGAAAAATGGAGCTATCTTCAAAGATCTAAGTTTGGAGCCAACGCACAGCCATATTACTGTCTGCTTGACCCGAACGGAATGCCAATCAATCATCCGATGGGATTCACTGAAAATTCAGGTGAATTCATCAATTTCTTGCGTACTGGCTTAAAGAATTTCAAGAAAATCATAAAAGAAAACGATAAATAATGGATTTGTTAGCATTTTTAGAAAGTCGCGCCACTGTAAGACAATACAGTGACAAAGAAGTGTCAAAGGAGTTGATCAACCGTCTTCTTGACGTCGCTGGGCATGCTTCCACCACTGGCAACATGCAGCTTTACAGTGTCGTTGTGACAAGAGATGCGGAAAAGAAAAAGGCTCTTGCTCCGACCCATTTCAACCAGCCGACTTTCACAAATGCTCCCGTCGCCATAACTTTTTGCGCCGACTTCAACAGATTCGTTAAATGGTGTGAGGAATCAGGAGCAGAGCCAGGCTACGACAATGAATTCAGTTTCTTCACAGCGGCTATCGACACTCTCCTACTCGCCCAGACATTTGCTATCGCAGCAGAAAGCGAAGGGTTGGGAATCTGCTACTTAGGCACTACAACGTATACAGCAGAAAGCATCTCAAAGATTCTAAACCTTCCCAAACGAGTGGTGCCAATCACAACCATCACCGTAGGATATCCAAAATCAGAACCAACAAAGACGGACAGAATCGCGTCGACAAGCTGGATACACGAAGAAGAATACAAAGATTATTCGGCGGAAGACATAAAAAAGATTTTTGGGTACAAAGACGAGATGGAAAGCAACAAGAAATTCATCGCCGAAAACAACAAAAAATCTTTGGCTCAGGTGTTTACTGACATCCGTTACACAAAGAAAGACAACGAAGCAATGTCGAAATCATTCTTCGATTTTGTGAGGAAACAGTTTTTTTGCGAATAATTCCTGAATTTTCCAAACGCAAACGATCTATATCGAAAATATCAAAGAGATGCGAAGATTATTTCGCGTCTCTTTTAGTTCTAAACCAACCTTATTTCTACAACTTTTATGAGCATGACAAAAAGAATATTATCCCTCATAAGTGGCTTGATTACAATTCTTGTTTTGTCTTCTTCATCAGACAAGACCCAAACAGTATGGGAAAAGGATGGGCTAAAAGGCAAAGTAAAAGAGGTACGGACTTATTCTGCCGATGAGAGTTCAGACAAAGACACAAAAGGTCGATTAAAAAAGATTACCAAGTACGATAGAAATGGAACCAGTGAAGAAACCTGCTATTACGATTCTATAGGGAACTTAGATTCCAAATGGATCTACAAGTACGATGAGAATGGAAATTGTATAGAGAATTATTCATACGAATACAAAAATCCATCAAAAAAAGATCAAAACGATTCTGATTTCACAAATATAGATGAAGAGGGCCGACATTATAAGGGAGGATTAGTAGAAAAAAGGACGCCAACGTATGACGCCAACGGAAGAATTGTCGAATGGACTATTTACGAATCACGACTAAAGAAAAAACATTTGACAAAAGAAACCATAAAATACGATAATCAAGGCAACGTAGTGGAACGCAAATCAAATGGAAAATTAGGCAACAGACACACCTTTAAGTACGATAATCATGGTAATATGATAGAAAAGAGTTTCGTGTCAGACGGAAAATTACGACGCCAATATATCTACAAGTTCGATAACAAAGGGAATTTGACTGTTGAAAAGGAATACATTTACTTTCAAAAAAATAAAGAAGAAAGCGAAAAGTTTTACAAATATGATAAGAAAGGAAATAAGATTCAATCTAAAAAATTCTTTTCATCTGGCGGGTATCCTTTAATAAAGACTTACAAGTATGATGAAAATAGCAATCTGATAGAAGCAGGTGTGGAGAGTCGTAACATAAACGTAAATTATAAAGAGAGTTACCAATACGGCGAAAAAGGCAACAAGACAGAATGTATTCAGACAGACGGTCGTAAAACGCCACTGGAAATAAGACGCTGGTTCAGAGAATCAGATCCGGACGGAGAATTCTGGGAATATGAATACTATGAGGAATAAACAGTCTGTTAGGACTCACTACATTCGACTTCTTTTTCCAGTAGACAAAACTTCCAGCTTTTTGAATTCTATTCGATGTGGCAATTCGGTTCTCGATAATTTTGTTTTTTATCATACCCCCTATAAATTTCTTTTAAGGGTTGTCTAGTCGACCTATATATTTCTTTTCAGCAAATCCATTTCAAGCTTTATTTAACAAAAAAAAGATAGACGTTGCGAACGGCGTCTATCTCTTTAAATCATATATCAACAGAGAAAACAATTAGTCTCTCTTAAAGATATCTCTTGTATAAACCTTGTCGATGACATCATCAAGACAAGAATCGTAACGATTGGCGATGATTGCCTGCGACTGCTTCTTAAACTCGTCAAGATTGTTCACAACCTTGCTTCCGAAGAATGTGCTACCGTCTTCAAGAGTTGGCTCATAAATGATCACCTGAGCACCCTTCGCCTTTATTCTCTTCATCACACCCTGGATTGAACTCTGACGGAAGTTATCCGAATTAGATTTCATAGTAAGACGGAATACACCCACAGTCACCTCATGCTCTTTGCTTGCATCATAACTGCCCTCAGCGTAACTATAGTAGCCAGCTTTCTGAAGCACACGGTCTGCGATGAAGTCCTTACGAGTACGGTTGCTCTCCACAATAGCCGTCATCATATTCTGTGGCACCTCATTGTAATTAGCCAAAAGCTGTTTTGTATCTTTTGGCAAACAATAACCACCGTAGCCAAATGATGGATTATTATAGTGATTGCCGATACGTGGATCAAGGCCGATACCCTGAATAATAGCCTGAGAATCAAGACCCTTCACCTCAGCGTATGTATCAAGTTCATTGAAGTAGCTAACACGAAGAGCAAGATAAGTATTGGCAAACAGTTTCACTGCCTCTGCCTCCTTCATTCCCATGAACAAAGTGTCAATATCCTGCTTCAACGCACCTTCCTGCAATAGTCTTGCAAAGATATGAGCAAAATTCTCCGAATCAGGATTAGCGATTGCCTTAATAGCTGCATTCTCCTCTGTGAAATTCTTCTCGTCGATATTGATAATCTTAGGAAAACCTACAATAATACGAGACGGATAAAGATTGTCATACAATGCCTTGCTCTCACGTAAGAACTCAGGAGAGAACAACAAATTAAACTTCTTATTCTTAAGCTCAGGTTTGTACAAGAATTGCAATGCATACTTCACATACAAAGAGCGAGTATATCCAACAGGAATAGTCGACTTGATGATCATCACAGCATCTGGATTAACCTCAAGCACAAGATCAATCACCTCCTCAACATGCGAAGTGTCGAAATAGTTTTTCTGAGGATCATAGTTTGTAGGAGCTGCAATAACGACAAAATCTGCATCTTTATAAGCAGCCTTTCCATCCAAAGTCGCAGTGAGATTCAAGTCTTTTTCCGCAAGATATTTTTCTATATATTCATCCTGAATTGGAGACTTCTTATTATTTATCATTTCGACCTTTTCAGGAATGACATCAACGGCAGTCACCTTGTGATGCTGAGCAAGCAACGTAGCGATAGAAAGTCCAACATAACCTGTTCCCGCAACAGCAATCTGTAAATCTTCAAATTTTCTCATTATTATTATGTATATCCGCATTATTAAGGCTTATATTGTAGGTTGACGGTGCTATTTCCATCATAATCCTTTTCATTTTAGCCCAATCGATGCGTTTGTCTAAACTTCAAATTTTATGCAAAAATATAAAAAATTGCAGTATTTCATCCAACAAACGCGTATAAAAATCACTTCCTATACATTTATCATGTTAAAAAATTCATGTCAAAAGATATAAACCATACATAAAATTTAATAAAAAAGCTAAAAAAGTGTCGTTTTTACATGTTATTTAGCAGAATTTCTATATATTTGCAAAACAGTTAAAGAAATTGACGACAATGGTTAAACGTATAGATGATAATCTAAAGAGCATTGAGGAAATATCTGAAATTTGGAAGATATTGACTCCAGAGCAACTTTTGTATCTAAAGCAAAACTATGGTGTGCTTAGATTCAAGAAGAACGAGATGGTTTATGCAGAAGGTGACGTACCTACGCACATGCTTTGTGTTGTCAAGGGTAAAGTCAAAATTTACAAGAGAGGTGTCGGAAACAGAAACCAGATCATGCGTATGGTCGGACCTAGTGAGACATTTGCATACCGTGCGATGTTTGCAGGGGAAAACTACGTGACTTGTGCGACTGCGTTTGAGCCAACAATTATCTATACAATTCCCAAAGAAGTAATCAGAAACCTTATATCACACAACGCTGAGCTTGCGTGGTATTTCATCCATACATTGTCTGTCGACTTGGGTATCGCTGACTCAAGAAGTGTAAGTTTGACACAGAAACATATACGTGGAAGATTGGCAGAGTCGCTACTTTTCTTGAAAGACAGCTATGGTTTGGAGGAGGATCAAGCGACAATCGGCATCTATTTGTCACGCGAGGATTTGGCAAGTTTGTCGAACATGACAACATCCAACGCCATCCGCACATTGTCGTCGTTCGTCCAGGAGAAAATCATCACTATGGACGGAAGAAAAATCAAAATCGTCGATATGGAACAGTTGAAGCGAATCAGCAAAATAGGCTAATTCTTTCATTCCAAAATATACAAATGCCGACAGAAATGTCGGCATTTGCTTTTTGATGTTCTTAACAACACTCAGATTTTATAGCACGAAAGGAATCATATATTTCTTCAATCAAATATGTTTTTCCAATCTGACGTGCCCCTTTAATCAAAAGACATTCCTTATCTTTCTTTTTTTTCCAATCCAAGACACTTTGATATAGCTTTCGTTTAAGCATACATAAACAATTAATTATCAAACACTAATATAAAAAATGCAGATTTTTAGGCACTTTTACAACACAAAAATGCAGATTTTTAGGCACTTTTACAACTTAGAATTGCAAGAATATCAAGTCAATCAGTCAAAAAAACAAAAAAGCATCGACTTTCGCCGATGCTTTTTTTATTATGTCAAAATCAGATTATCCCAAGAATGAGATCAAGATACCTGCCGCAACCGCAGAACCGATAACTCCTGATACGTTAGATGACATACAGTAGTTCAACACATGGTTTCTTGAATCATATTTCAATGCGATATCGTTTGCCACACGTGATGCCATTGGCACTGCCGACAATCCAGTTGCTCCGATAAGTGGATTGATTTTCTTCTTAAAGATCAAATTGTAAATCTTCACAAGACAAATACCTCCTGCGATAGAAAGACCAAATGCAAAGAATCCACCTATCACAATACCAATTGTCTGCAGATTAAGGAATGCCTCAACTGTCATTGTTGCTCCCACTGACAAACCTAAGAAGATAGTTGCCGCATTCATAATGCTGTTTGAAGCAGCGTCGAAGATTCGGCTTGTGTTCGCTCCAATCTCCTTGATCAAGTTACCAAACATCAGCATACCGACCAATGAAACTGCAGAAGGAACCAAAATTGCCACAATCACTGTAACTGCGATAGGGAACAAAATTTTAAGAGCTCGCATATTCTTGAACTCTGTACCTGAAGGATAAAGTTTATCCTGCTCCTTCATATTGATTTTCAACTCCTTCTCTGAGCAAAGCAACTTCACTACTAGAGGAATGATCACTGGCACAAGAGCCATGTATGAATACGCTGCAATGGCGATTGGTCCCAACATATGAGGAGCCAACTTGATTGTTGTAAAGATTGCAGTTGGACCGTCAGCACCACCAATGATTGAAAGTGACGCAGCCTCCTTCATTGTGAACTGACCAGAAGCGGCGGCAATCAAAAGTACCGCAAAGATACCAAACTGTGCTCCTGCACCGAAGATTGCAAGTTTCAAGTTACGCAACATCGGACCGAAGTCTGTCAATGCACCTACACCCATGAAGATGATAGGTGGAATGAAACCTGTCTTGATCAACATATAATAGATGAAGTTCATCAAGCCCAACTCGTGTGCGATTGCAGGAAGAGTCATATTCCAGATATCAAACTTGACCAAACCCTTCGCACCATCTGTTGCTGGCTGGATAATGTCAACTACACCACAGTGTCCGATTTCAAAATTCGCAAGATCTTTTGCTGCTACAGCAAGAGTCACAATTCCCTCACCGTCGACTGCATTCACACCCATACCTCCACCAGGGAAGTTTGCGATCAACACTCCGAATGCAATAGGAATAAGCAACAATGGCTCATACTCCTTCTTGATACCAAGATATAGTAGCACGAAGGCAAGCAAATACATTACGATAAAGCCAGGATTAGCAACGATGTCGCTGATGGCTGTCATACCGTAAATGTTCTCTAAAATACTATTCATCGTACTTATTATTTAATTTTCATTAGTACATCATCCTCAGAAACCGAAGATCCACTAGTTAGACAAATCTCAGTAACAACTCCATCCCACTCAGAAGCGATAGCGTTGAATGTCTTCATTGCCTCTACATAGCAAACTGTCTGACCCTTCTTAACTGTATCACCTACTTTCACTGGTGTGTCTCCTGCACCCTTAACCAAGTAGAATTTACCTTCTAGTGGAGAAGTCAACTCATTGCCTTCACCTGTGCCTGTAGTGGCAGCTGGAGCTGCAGAAGACGCTGCTGCAGGAACCGACTTGCCGTCGTTCGCACCGATTGTGACTGAGTATTTCTCACCCTTAACCTCAACTACAACTGTCTGAGGGAATGTCATTGATCCGCCACCTGCGTTCTGCTTCTTAGCCTTTCTTTCTGCCAAATCAGCCTCAAAATCAGCCTTAGCCTTACCGCTCTTCATCGCACGGTACTGCTGTGGATGCATTGCAAGCTCGAACAACTCCTCGTCGTCCTTTCCGAAATCCCAACCTTCTCTCTGCATCTCCTCACGGAATGTGTCGAGTGCATCTGGATAATTGCTCTGAGGATCCTCTGTATGGAACTCTCTACCCTGCTCTTTTGCCTTAGCTATAAGCTCTGGAGCCAAGTCGCCAGGCAACTTACCTGACTTACCAAGCATCATATCCCAAATATCGTCAGCGATCATAGACCATCTCTCCTTGCCCTTCTCCATCTGCATAACGTTCATCAACGCCATGTTCTTCACATACTGTGAGAATGGAGTAACTAGACATGGATAACCCATCATCGGCCATACATATTTAACCTCGTCGAACAACTTGATAAGAAGTTCGTCCTGAGTCATCTTTGGCTTACCGTTCTTCTCCTTCCACTTGTTGATGCTCTCTAGGTTTGTCTCAAGATCAGTCATCAAAGATCCCATCATACCGCCTGGTAGACCTGGACCGATAAGAAGTGAGTTCATCTGACGGTTACGTGCAGGAATGTAGTAGCCTAGGAAGTCGTCCATCATCTCCTGAATTAGAGTACGAACCTCCATGTATGCTGCCATGTTGATATCCTTAACCTTGAATCCTGCATCCTTCAACATCTCACGAACAGCAATTACGTCTGCGTGACCAGTACCCCAAGAAAGAGGCTCCATACCTACGTCGACATAATCACAACCTGCCTTACAAACTTCAAGGATTGAAGCCATGTTGAAACCAGGACCTGCGTGGCTGTGGTACTGGATAGTGATATCCTTAATCTCCTTGATTCTGCGAGTCAACTCACCTAGGAATACAGGACGACCGATACCAGCCATATCCTTCAAACAGATTTCATCACAACCTGCCTCAATAAACTTCTTAGCCAAATCCACGTAGTAGTCTACAGTGTGGATTGGAGAACTTGTGATACAAAGAGAAGCCTGAGCGATCATGCCAGCCTCTTTTGCATATTTGATAGAAGGAATTACGTTGCGTGCGTCGTTAAGTCCACAGAAGATACGAGTGATATCTGTTCCCTGTGCATGCTTAACCTTATAGAAAAGTTTACGTACGTCCGCTGGCACTGGACTCATTCTCAAACCGTTAAGTGCACGGTCAAGCATGTGTGTCTGGATTCCTGCCTCATGGAAAGGCTTTGTCCACTGACGTACTGCATTGTTTGGGTTCTCACCGAACAAAAGATTTACCTGCTCAAATCCACCACCGTTAGTCTCAACGCGGTCGAAACAACCCATCTTGATGATTGCTGGAGCAACTTTGACAAGCTGGTCTACTCTTGGCACATATTTGCCGGCAGCCTGCCACATATCTCTAAATACTAAACTAAATTTTACTTCTTTAGCCATGATTTATTCTTAAATTTTTTCTATTTTCTCGATTCTACCTTTATTACTTGTGATTTTAGCAACCGCCAACTCGATAGCCGACTTTACGTCTGGCGCAATAGCAGCAGATGCTGGAGCTGCCGCAGCCTTAGGAGCAGGAGCCTCTTCCTCCGGCACATACTTGTTCACGAAACGGATAAGTGCATTACCCATCGCAATGACAAGACCTAACACTGCAAAGACGGTAATCATACCGACAATCATAAGTGTAAAGGCCTGTTCTATTAAAGTTCCTTCCATTTTATAATTAGCTTAATAAAATATTTTCAATATCTGCAAAGATAATAAACATTATCTCCCTAACAACCAAAATGCTTTGCTTTTTTTACGATTTATTACAAAAACGACATGTTTGTAATTTAACAACACAAATAAGGCAAGTTTTACTTAATGATCATTCAAAAAACAGGTCTAAAAATTTCAATTTGTAATCTCTAAAATCATGTCTTTATGAATTACAATCACTGTGGCACATAACTCGTCACCACTCCACTCACGATGCCGATGACAGCAATCTCTATCAGCATGATATAGCATAATGTGTGGATATGGGATATTCTGAAATTCTCTTCACTTGTGTATTGCGGGAATTTTTTCTTGAGATATTCTACAATCTTGAAAGAGACCCAGCCTAAAAATAATCCGCACAATGTGCCAACTAGAATATCTCCTGGGAAATGGACGCCTAGATAAATACGTGAGTATGAGCATAGCAACGCCCAAAATGTAACCGTTATCGTAAGGAATCTATTGCGGAACAGCAATGAAAGGAACATAGCTATTGCAAATGAATTTCCAGCATGCGACGAAGGGAAACCATATCTGCCTCCCGTATAACCAAACGCATAAGAAAGATGATCCATGATGTTAGGATCGTGACTTGGACGCAGACGCTCAAAAAACGGCTTCATCAATCCTGACGTGATTCTGTCTGTCAGAAGGAAGACGAGAACTATGCCTATCAGAATCAGCCACCCCTCTTTTTTCTTTGTTCGGAAAATCACCCAAAGCATATATAGCACTGGTGGAAACCATATCCCTATCTTCGACACATTGAAAAAGAATGTATCCCAACTCAAATTATGATAAGCTGGTAAATTTAGTGTTTCCATCAGACTATAGTCTGCCTGCAATAATGTTTCAATCATAAATAGAAATTATAAATTATAAATGCGAAATTCTGCATTCAGCATTAATACTTGATGTCTTCCAAAAACAGACCGCAAGCTGGTGCCGACGTGGATGCCTTACACCTGTCTTTGCTCTCAATAATCTTTCGGAAATCAGCGACTGTGATTTTCTTCCTTCCGACATCAATCAATGTTCCGACAATCGCACGCACCATATTGCGTAGGAATCTGTTGGCTGAAATCGTGAAGACGAGGAGATTTCCCTCCTTTTTCCATTCTGCATGAGTGATCGTGCAGTTGTTGGTCTTGGTATCGGTGTTCACCTTGCTGAAACTTGTGAAATCCTCATATTCGAATAGTATCGACGCTGCTTTGTTCATCAGCTCAACATCCAAATCAAAGTTGATATAAGCCACAGTGTCGAGTGTAAAAGGATCTTTTTCTTTCGTGATGTAGTAGCGATAAGTCCTTTCTGTAGCAGAGAATCTGGCAGAAAAATCATCATCCACCTCCTTGATGCTGAAAACGGCAATGTCCTTAGGCAACAGTTTATTGATACGGTAGACAAACTGACCACCGTCGCCAATAGGCACATTCACATCAAAATGAGCCGTCATCATACGCGCATGCACGCCAGTGTCGGTGCGTCCGGCACCTGTGGTGGATATTTCCTCACGACATAATGTAGAGAGAGCTTTGTTGAGCTCCTCCTGCACTGTATTGCCATTCGGCTGAATCTGCCACCCATGATAATTAGTGCCAAGATATGAGAATGTAATCAAATAACGCATCACCTGAAACTTGAAACTTGAAACCTAGATATATCTCTTGGTCTCTACTCCATATAAGAATCCTTGAAACCAAGGAGATAAAGAAGGCCATCAAGTCCGAAATTAGAAAGCGACTGCTTGGCATTCTCCTTCACTTTTGGTTTTGCGTGGAATGCCACACCAAGTCCGGCCAAAGAAATCATAGGGAGGTCGTTTGCACCGTCGCCTACAGCAATAACCTGCTGTAAATCAAGACCCTCAACCTGTGCAATCAGACGCAACAAGTCGGCTTTTCTCTTTCCATCGACAATATCTCCAAGATGACGGCCAGTAAGTTTGCCATCCACAATCTCCAGTTCATTGGCATACACATAATCCAAATCAAACTGTTTCTTCAGATAGTTGCCGAAATAGGTGAATCCACCAGAAAGAATAGCGATTTTGAATCCGAATTTCTTCAGCATACGCAAAGCTCGTTCGGCTCCATCCATGATCGGAAGGCTTTCCGCAATATCAATCATCACACTCTCATCCAATCCCTTCAACAGACTCACACGGCGGCGGAAACTCTCACAGAAATCAATTTCTCCACGCATCGCGCTCTCTGTGATGGCTTTCACTTCGTCTCCTACACCTGCCCGCATGGCAAGTTCGTCAATAACCTCTGTCTTGATAAGAGTTGAATCCATATCAAAACAAACCAGACGACGGTTGCGACGGAACACATTGTCTTCCTGAAATGAAATGTCATAACCCAAATTGCTGGACATCTGAAGGAAAAGCGACTGAAGAGCCGCCTTATCTTTCGGAGTGCCACGCACAGACATCTCCACAGAAGCTTTCGCTGTGGAATTTTCCACCCCATCCAAAGGGATTCGTCCGGAAAGACGGGTGATGGAGTCGATGTTCAACCCCTGGTCGCTCAACGCACCAGAGACATTAGCAAGCAGGTCAGCCGAGATATCACGTCCAAGCATAGTGATAATATAACGGTTTTTACCCTGCATTCTCACCCAATCAGAATACTCCTTCTCGCTGATAGTGTCGAAACGAACATTTATTCCCAAAGAAGAGGCTGAAAACAACATCTCCTTCAATATGAATCCGGATACCTGCTGGTCGCTTGAAAACAATATTCCTAGCGACAAAGTGTTGTGGATATCAGCCTGACCAATATCTAGGATTGTGGCTCCATAGCGTGCCAATATACTCGTCATCTTAGATGTCAGACCCGGACGATCTGGGCCTGAAATGGATGCCAATATTATCTCTTTAGTTTCCAAAATATGCGCATTTATTTGTTTCCGTACAAAAGTAATGAAAAAAGGGGAATTTTGAAAGCAAAAGAGACGTCGCAAGCAACGTCTCTACATATATTTATTGAAATCAACATTATCCAATAAACAGCACATCTTCAAGACTTTCTCTTGATTCAAGAGCTTTCTTTACACAATCAACATTGGCACCGCCGAACACCTTTACCACTAAATTATGGATGCCTATTTCTGAAAGGATTCCCGTCGCTTCTCTAATCATAGACTCAACTGTCAGGTTCGGATTATTTGTTGGAACATAAAAAAGATAGCCCTTTCCACATTGTGCTCCACATGGTGTGTCAGTCTCTATCTTATCAAAAAGATCCTTGACATCCTTATATTTATCCGAAGCCAATCTCATTTCTTCAGCACAAGCTGAATCCTTCATCGTACCAATAATAAAAACCGCTCCATATTGCTCAAGATAGTCGAACGCAACTCCTTTTCCTTCTTTTAAATTCATATTAAAATCGTATTCTTTATTATAAGACGCTGCTAAAGACGTCTGTAGTGATTTTATTCTGCTGACTCTTCACTTTCCTCCGACGGATAAAAATCCTTACCATATCTGTCGAAAGTGAATGTTATTTTCACACCGAAATTCGTGTAACCCAAACTTTCTGCGATTCTTTGCTTTGTCGACATCTTCTGTCCGCTCAACACACTGGAATGTATCAAATAAGCAGGAAGTTCCGATTGGTCTTTTGGTTGCGACGTCTTCAAGAAATCATACACATCTTTATTCTTTGCATACTGGATATTATCCTCATCTGAATCCGCCTTAAACTTGCTTCTGTACAACGCTTTGTCGAAGAACACTCCAGCATTGATGCTAAACTTATCGTTTAGCTGGAAACGATAGCCTGCATCAAGAGTAAACATAATCATAATCGGTTTGCTTGAAAACTGACCTTCAAAACGACTTTCCTTATCATTCAAACCAAGAGCCAAGCCATGATTCATTACTGTATTATAAGCCGGCACCTCACAAGTGAAATCGCAATCCTTCAATGTCTGGTCGTATTTAAGTTTGATTGGCACACCAATCTTCAAACCTGCGTGACCAAACAGATTGCCTGTCGCGTACGACAATGTGACAGGAACATCAAGCAACACAAGTTTGTTTATCTCCTCAATCTCTCCTACTTTATACTTGAAATTCAACTTGTCACCCTCATAATCCACATAGCTGTACTCATCATAGTAATCATTTCCGATGAACGTTCCTGTAGTGAAAGAGAAATTGATACCGATCATGAATCCCCAATGATGGTTGAGATAGTAGTCGTACATCAGATGAACTCCTGGAGACATGGATACCTTACCCTCTCCCATTTCAGATTTATAGGTCATCCAAGTAGGTCCGAAAGTCATTCCTAAGCCTACATGGGAATGAGACTCATCTTTCACCTGTAACACCTCACGCTTTGTTGTATGAAGCTGGACTTTATAAGTGGAATCTACAAATATGGTTCGGTCAGTCGACAGTATCGGTGCATCTTCAAAGACACCGTAGTACGACAAGTCCTTCAGTGTAGACTGTTCGGTCTGGCCCAACGGTTCAAGAGGCACTGCAGGGTTCTTTCCCCAGATTGAATTCTCATAATTGAAAATCAAGCTGTCGACAAACGTTTTCTTTACGGCAGACTTTTCCGCTGCAACGGAAACAGTCGAACTATTCACCGCTGCAATCGCCAATGCCACAACGCATCTAAATCCTCTTATTATATCTTGTAGTCCCATAATATTTCTTTCACTATCATCTCACAATAAAACGTGCATCCAACATTCTATCATCAGCTTCGAAAATCAACACAAAATAATGTCCTTCTGGCAGAGTAGCGTCCAAATGAATAGGATAAGACGTAGGCACAAAGTCCTTTACCATAATTCCCATTGCATCGTAAACCTCCACTCTCAAATTTCTCTTCTCTGCATCCGTAAACGGATAATCAATTACAAGAACTCCATCTGGTGACACTGGATTTGGATATATCTTCAGTTCCCTATCCTTGTCGACACAATATGTCTCAGACACATATTCTCTTCCAGTCGTTGATGTGACTTCCACATAGTAACAACCATTAAGTTTCTCTCCTTTTTTTCCTTCGTAGTACTCTTTAGTAGCTCCAGGAAGAGCCACTCCGTCTTTATACCATTGGTATGTCGCGAATTTCACATTGCCGATATTGTTGTTGCAGAACAAAGTGTATCCGAACTTATCCACAATGACAGGATAGCCCAAATCTTTCTCAACAACTATCTTAATCTCAACAAACGAATCGCATCCTTCTGCATTTACCAAAGTATCTCTTATCACCTTGCTGCGACGGAATGTCTCGCCTCCATAGACAACCGAACTTTCTCCTGTGATAACCACAGAATTGTAAGTAGGTTTCTTCACATGGATCTTGTAATGCACAATACTGTCACAAAAATACTCATTTCCGTCAATAATATGCACTTTTTTATAAATACATTGATAATCATCCACGTCTTCTTTGAATACAACAACTCCATTGTCAGGGTCGTTGACAACCACACTGTCACAATCAGACAATTCTATAGTTGGCGACTCTATACGTGGCAACACTACAATATGAACATTTACTGTGCTGTCGCAATCACACAACGTACTCTTTAAATCAAGTTGTACGATAGTGTCATTGTAGTATATATCTCCATTTAATTCTACAAACTCACATCCCGAAATCACAGTATCTCGCTTTGTCGGATGTTTAATAACTATTTTCTGGACTTCTTTTATCGGACATCCATACTCTGTATAGCCAGCCTCATTAGTAACTATATGATCCTCATAATACATTCTGTCATTGTATAAAAGCGAATCACAGCCATATATTACCGGCATCACATTTTCTATTGTCTCGACAAATCTGAAATCAAAATAACGAATCAGACTATCACAACCAGCAACAGACTGATATATTACTGTATCTTTGTAATCTTCTGTATAGACTTTGCCATCATACATTATAGTATCTCCACATGTCTGACGGCTCACCGGGTCGTAAATCGGGTTGGCTACGGATATATGGATGTGGTTCACCAAACTATCACAATCAGGATCTGAAACATAATGGATCACTTCTAATGTATCGACACTCGAAGTAAATATAGTTGGCGTTTCATCTCCGTAAAAAGTATACGAAACACTTTCACATCCAGAAAGACCTATTTTATCATACGTTGTATTTCGGATTGTGTATCGACGTAATGTGATCGAGCTGTCACAATCACAGAATGAGTTGTTGTATTTCTTGTGGACAATATAATCCTGTGTCGACGTGAATGTGGTGTCGAGTGTCTCGTCGTAATAAGCCCCACAATTCACAATTTCAACCGTATCCTTGACTGCTTCCGGCAAAATATGTATTGTGCGAACCACCACGCTGTCACATTTCCTATCACGTGGAATATTCATATACACCACAGTATCCTTTGTGACGGTGCCCAACACGTGCTCCACGCCATCCACATTCTGCGTGAGCAAATATTTATGACAATAATACTCCTCTGGCATTCTTGTCGTATCAGCAGACGTATTATGGGAAATGTGAATATCACGCTTCTGCAAATAATATCCATCAACTGTGATTCCGTGCAAAGTCTCACTCAACTGCTCCACCAAAACTGTGTCACGAGTGATCTTCTGGAAATTCACATTGTCTAGATAGAAATCGCATGCATACAGAACAGTGTCCATCTTGTAGACGCGATTGTAAACATAGATATTCTTTTTAACGATACTGTCGCAGCCGTTTTTAGTAACCAAAGTATCAAATATAGTCAACGACTCCCCACCCTTCAACTTCTTGCCGTCAATCTCAAATGAGTCGAGATAAACCTCATCAAACTCATACGCGTCACTGTTTGTCACATTCAAATTCACTTTGATGATGACACTGTCGCAATCACATACAGAAGACTTGACTGTATCATAGAAGCTTACCGTCTCATGATAATATTTGCCGTCGACCTCACAGAATACAGAATCACATCCCGAATTATGGTAAACCGAATCGACGCGAGGAATAACAACTCTTAATTTTGCAGTGATAGCGGAATCACAACCTATGGTGTCTTTAAGCGTGATATAATCAGTATTAGTATAATTCTTTCCTCTATAAACGGCTCCTGACAAAATATTCTTTCCACAAAGTACTGTATCAATCAAATAATCAGTCAATTTATTGATTTTTACAATATACTTGATTGTGCTGTCACAAATAGAATTCTCTCTCGAGTAAACTTCTGTAAACACAGTGTCCTTAGTACAAACGATCTCCGAACCGTCACTCTTACGAACAGAAACAGTCTGGCATCCTGAAATCGTAGTATCAAGTCGGACCGGTATACAATAAATGTCAACAAACATCTGCTTTGTATACATTCCATAAGAAGCTGTCAAAGTATCAGTGCCGACGGCAACAGGTTTAACTATGAATCCATCCTCACTTCTGACAACTTCAACAACCCCATTCTTTCCTGTCCATTTGATATCGGGATTAGCAACATTCACGTCGCCATAGTTCATCATTTTTGTGACATCATCGAAAACTGTTTTGTCGTCACTTTCAAAGAGCATCAATGGAGAAGAAGCCAAAACCGCCAATTTGTCATCACACAACGTATTGTTCAACGTAGGATACATTCCTGCATTATTATTGAATCCTTCAATAGACAGTTTGGATATTTCTGTCGTCAACAATCCGGTGCCATTCATGCTTGGCAATACAGAAACCTGCTTGTCGTAGTAACAACTGTCAACTTTTCCAGTAACACTTCCAACAATCGCGTCTACATAAACTTCATTACGACATGACACATTGTTGAGATTCAAAGAAGTCTCAACATCAAAATTATCAGCAGACCCGACAATACCGCCAACGCAAGCGAAATCGGCAGATGGCGGACACTGAGATGATACCATACCATAATTGACACAATTTTTGATCAAGCCTTTGGAATCGTCATTCTTGGCTCCACCACAAATTCCTCCAATTCGTCGGTGTCCGTGTATCGTACCTAGGTTAATGCAACGAACAATATTGGAAGTGGTTGATCCGACAATTCCTCCAGTATAATATGGATTAGAATCAAGTGTGATTAAAATATTTCCAACATTTGCACAATCCTCAATTCTAGCATTTGATTTACCACAAATGCCACCAACACAATCGGACAATGAAGTGACATTTGCATTGTTTATCACATTGCGAATAACAGGTTCATTTCCATCTCTTTCGGCAGTCGCACTTGCGACGACACCTGAAACGTACATTTTTCCACTAACAACACCAGTCACTATCAAATTCTCAATAATAGCGCCCGACTCTATTTTTGCGAACAACGCCTGATAGTTGTTGTTCTGATTATTGATTGAAACCTTAATCGTATGGCAACCTCCATCGAAGACACCTTGGAATGGGTTTTCCTCACTAGCAATAGCTTTGGTGACTATTGTCAAAGCTGTACCATCACCCAAAATATCATTGTTCAATTTAAAATACTTATTGTACGACCAGTTGTTGGATTTTGCATTCACATAATATTTGTCTGTCACCTTGTTTGCCTCGATCATTTCAGCAAGTGACTTCAAATCATCCAGTCCATTGATCAAATAAGGATCTGCTTCCGAACCATCTCCAAAACTGAATGGGATAGCCGCTATTGTAATAAATGTTTCTCGCTCATCTCCAAATTCCGATTTTTGAGCTAAAATTGCAGGCACATCTGTAGACGATTTCAAATCCGACAATTTATGGTATTCTTCGGCAAGATCAATTCCCCTAAGGACCAGCTGACCAGCTGTAAGAAGAGAAGGTGATGTTTGAACGTATGCAGACAACTCCTCGTTCTCAAAAGTAGTCAATATACCAAGCAATTCAGAATTTCGCATTTTCTTGACAAATGACGGAACATAAACAGCGGAAGCATCTTCTGAAAACAGTTCATACTCCACATCCGTCGCTGTGGTTGGGATAATATCAACTCCAATTGCAGCTCCATTAAATCCGTCAGTCATACATTTGCCATTACGTGTTATCTGAATATCATAATGACAATCCATATAAGAAAAACCTGAGAAATTCGATGAAAATATATACGGATAAGCCTCATATGTGCCACAAACACTACCATAATTTATCAGTCTGTTGAAAGCATAACTTACTGATATTCTTTCTGCATCACCAATCAAGCCAGCCGAAGCATATCCCTTAACATATCCAGAATTCACCAAATCTGAAATACGAGTATCACTATTTATTTCCGTCGCTTTTCCTATCACTCCACCAGCAATAGTAGAAGCTGTAATCGTACCGGCGTTACACAATCCATACAATTTTCCACCATCTGAATATCCGATCAAACCTCCTGCTATGGAACCTGAAATTTTAGCGCTATTGAAACAATTGTATATTTCACAATTATATGCAACAGCACAAACGCCAGCCGCCAAATCGTTTCCTTCTACAAATCCAGATGTCTGCAAATCATGGATTGACGCATTTTCTGCAACAACAAATAATGCAGCGTCGGCATCGGCATTAACGATATCCATCTTGATCGTATGACCATCTCCATCAAAATGTCCCATAAACTGTGTTGATCTGGTAGGAGAAAGGGCGAAATCAAGGCCATTAATGTTAGCGGTAACTTTGAAATATTTATTTTTTGACCATTCTTCTGCCGTTGCAAGAGAGTCCCTCAATTCCTCTAAATGGGAAAGATTCGAAATCAGATACGGATTTTCTTCCGTTCCTGTTCCACCTCCAAACACATTCTTATATACTTTGATATGACGTGAAACAACAGCATCACCCAAATATCCATAAATAACATCTTCTCCTGCGTTTAGTATCGTAGCAATGCCTTCCTCAGAAACCTCAAATGTTCCATTTTTAGATGTCCAGACGACACCATCAATCATTCCACATGAAAATCCTGAAGCAATACTATCAAGACGTTCACCATCAGACACCATAATTGGAAGAGACGCCAGTTTTGCAATATCATCGTTTAGAGGAAGATAAGGATAAAATCCCGGTTTTTGCAAAAAAGCCGGTTCATAACCTTTTGACAAAGCTGATTCATTATCAAGCCAATAACCGGCATCCTTATAATAGTATAAAGGCAACTTACCAGATGTCAATACGCTATTAGGTAGACAATGAACAGAATCATTTGACACGAATTTTCCCAATGAAGCATCTGAATAAAGTCCACCTATACAATTATATCCTAACGTTGTATTAAATTCAAAACTCTTAACAATTCGATTAGAAACATCAGAAGATAATGACAAACAATTTTGGAACGGGAATATCATTGATGGAATATCATTGTATTCAGACACATTATAGCCTATCTCATCACTATAATAATAACCAACAATACCTGCCGAATTACCTTCTATTTCAGAAGATACATATCCCATATTAACACACGAACACAAAGTGTTGTTCATCACAGTGATTCGTTTAGCCTTATATGTTCCTACAATACCTCCGATTCCTCCAATTTCACCATCTTTTGCCAAAGATGCATTATTGCTAGATATGTCTCCTATATTAACACAATTTGAAATCTTCACAAATTCTGAAATACCAACAATACCTCCAACATTTCCATAATCAGAATAAATAGCACCTGCATTAGTACAGTTATATAGTTCATTTACAACATTTTTATCTGTTGGTTCCGAATAGTATCCTACAATTCCTCCTACCATAGGCGAACCAGACTCTATATTCATATAGTTGGAACAATCATTTACTTTGATTTTAGAAGAGGATTCTAAATAACCCAAAAGTCCACCTGTTCCATATCTTGACTCTTTTACATATAGTGTCTTCTTGGAACGATTTACCACATTCGACAAATTCAAGGATGTAGGACTATTTAAATAACCAACAACACCGCCTATTGATCTAACAGACGAAGGAATTACATACTCCAAATCAACTGTCATATCCTTAAGTACAAAATCAGCCTTATAATTAACAACACCCACTACACCTCCAATACATTCTGTATTTTCAGACATTGTATAAGACACCACTCCACTTATGTTACAATTAGATATCTCCACATTTCCATTGACTAATCCCGACAAAATACCACCATTCTTTGATGGCAATTTCGCATTTACATTTTTGAGATTAAGGTTTTTAATGACCGATCCATCACTCAAAATTGGAATCAATCCAGAATATTTAACTCCTTCATATCCAGTAAATGTCAAACCATCAATAGTATATCCATTTCCTTCTATTCTTACTGGCACCGAGTAATCTGTTTGAACAGACGTGAATTCAACTCCTGCCATATCAATATTTGAAGTCAACGTAATGCTAAATGTATCTCCTAATTCAGGACGAAAATCGTAAAAGTAATCATTAAACACTTCAAATGCGTCAACCAAATCTTTCGCTGATCCTATTTTATATGGATTTTGAGAATCCCACAGATCATATGGATCTATTTCTGCACGCACTTGATGCAATCCTAAATTCAACACCATTACGGCTAAAAATAGGAATCCCTTAATATATGATGATATATGATGAATTATCGTACACATACTATAAAAACAAGCCCTTTGCTATTTATGATTTACTAATTGTCCATTGCTATTTCGCACAACAGACAATACAAAAATAAATCAATCACTATTTTCAACAAAAACATACATAATAGTTTTATCAACAAACAGGCAAAAAATTGTTGATAAATGGTCAAAATTGTTGAAATCTATCAGATTTATCTGAATTTTTCTAAATTTTATAGTGATAATTCTAATACATACTTAATAATTGACCACTTTTTCAAAAAAAAGAGACGTGATTGCTCACGTCTCTTATATTTAAGCTATTGTTTAATAGCGTTTGATTACAACTTTGGTCCAGCAGCAACAAGAGCCTTACCAGCAGCGTTGCCTGTGTACTTCTCAAAGTTCTTGATGAAACGACCAGCCAAATCCTTTGCCTTAGTCTCCCACTCAGATGCGTTTGCGTAAGTGTCACGAGGGTCAAGGATAGCAGGGTTAACATTTGGAAGAGCTGTTGGAACCTCGAAGTCGAACATAGGGATCTTCTTAGTCTGAGCCTTCAAGATTGAACCATCAAGGATAGCGTCGATGATACCACGAGTATCAGGAATTGAGATACGCTTACCTGTTCCGTTCCATCCAGTGTTAACCAAATATGCCTTAGCACCAGACTTCTTCATCTTCTTAACTAGCTCCTCTGCATACTTAGTTGGGTGCAACTCAAGGAATGCCTGACCGAAACAAGCTGAGAATGTTGGAGTTGGCTCTGTGATACCACGCTCTGTACCAGCAAGCTTAGCTGTAAATCCTGATAGGAAGTAGTACTGAGTCTGCTCTGGAGTCAAGATTGATACTGGAGGCAATACTCCGAATGCATCAGCAGAAAGGAAGATAACGTTCTTTGCAGCTGGTGCAGATGAACCTGGCTGAATATTCTTGATGTGGTTGATTGGATAAGAAACACGAGTGTTCTCAGTCACGCTCTTATCGTTGAAGTCGATCTTACCATCCTTAGATACAGTTACGTTCTCAAGAAGTGCGTTGCGCTTGATAGCACCGTAGATATCTGGCTCATGCTCCTTTGAAAGACCGATAACCTTAGCGTAGCATCCACCCTCTAGGTTGAATACACCCTCGTCATCCCAACCGTGCTCGTCATCACCGATAAGCTTACGCTTTGGATCTGTAGAAAGTGTTGTCTTACCTGTACCAGAAAGACCGAAGAAGATAGCTGTGTTCTCACCATTCATATCACAGTTTGCTGAACAGTGCATTGAAGCGATACCCTGTAGAGGCAAGTAGTAGTTCTGCATTGAGAACATACCCTTCTTCATCTCACCACCATACCAAGTGTTGATGATAACCTGCTCACGTGATGTTGTGTTGAATGCGACACAAGTCTCTGAATTTAGACCTAGCTCCTTGTAGTTCTCTACCTTTGCCTTTGAAGCATTGTAAATTACGAAGTTTGGCTCAAAGTTCTCTAGCTCTTCCTTAGTTGGCTGGATGAACATGTTTGTTACAAAGTGAGCCTGCCATGCTACCTCAACGATGAAACGAACTGCTAGACGTGTAGCCTTGTTTGCACCACAGAATGCGTCTACAACGTAAAGATTCTTGTTTGAAAGCTCTTTCTTTGCGATATCCTTAACCTTTGCCCAAACCTCTTCTGACATTGGGTGGTTGTCATTCTTATATGCGTCTGATGTCCACCATACATTGTTGTGTGAGTTCTTGTCATCAACAATGTACTTGTCCTTAGGAGAACGACCAGTAAAGATACCTGTCATTACGTTTACTGCACCTAGCTCAGTAACCTGACCTACTTCATAACCCTGAAGACCAGCTTTTGTCTCCTCTGCGAACAATACCTCGTACGATGGATTGTGTGCAATCACTGTTGCACCTGTAATACCGTACTTTGACAAATCCAAATTAGCCATGTTTGATATTATTTAATAATTATTACTTCCTTTTATTCGTTGTTATACTAACAAAGACAAAAATAGAAAATTTTTTCATTTTATTACTATTTTCCTCTTTTTATTTTCAAAATTTCAGTCATTTTAATTTTCCCGCCCTACTCTCCTTCATGACATAGGAATGCAGCATCTGCACAACTATTCTTTTTTTTGTTGCGCGTCTCCACGGAAATCAGATGTAAATCTTCTGCTTTCTATATTTATCCTTCACATAATCGAAGAATTTGACTCCATTGGCATCAGCAATTTGCTTTCCTATTTTCAATGTGGCAGGCAGACATTTCACATCTGATGTCGACACCAAGCAATCGTAAGTCTGGTCGTCGTACACTTTGCGCAACTCATACACCGTCTCGTCTACCTTATTTTTGCTTATACCCATGAAATTGAAAGTCTGGCTCTGCTCGTAGGTCTGGAAGACGATGCGGCTAAACCCACCTTCCATTTTTTTCCATTCTCCTTTATCTTTTCCAAGGAACGTATAGCCGTCAAAATACCGGTTTCCCGAATTATCAAATATGAATGTGTCACGACTTGTGAGCAACATATAGGTACAGAATGCCAGTATGGCCGAGAAAATGAATGTCCCGGTCAAATAATAGCCAAAATTTTCTTTTGGAAGAATATCATCGCTTATTCCAAATGCTGTCTGCAATGCAAGCACCAGATAAAACATCACCATAGCGACATCCAACAATAGTGCAACGCCATAAACGGGCAACGGGAAATGGTATCTATAGTCTACTCTAGTCATAACAGAAACAAAAAAAGCCACCTTAATTAAGGTGGCTTTTATTAATTATCAATTAAATATTCAGGAATTCACAAACATCCGAATAAACGCTTTCGGCATTAAATCCGAATTTTTCGTCCAACACTTTGAATGGTGCCGAGTAACCGAAATGGTCAAGTCCGTGTACATAGCCGTCAACGCCGACCAGTCCTTGCATCGAGCAAGGTATTCCCGCTGTCAAAGCATATTTCTTTGCTGACGACGGTATCACTTCCTCCTGATACTCCTTACTCTGAGTTCTGAACAATCCCTCTGAGATCGCAGACACAATTTGGATTTTCAAGTTTTTGCGTTCCTCCAGCAGTTTCGCTCCATCAAACAACGTGCTTACCTCACTACCGTTTGCAACCATCACAATATCCGGAGTACCTTCGCAAGCCTTTACTATATAAGCTCCCTTGGCTGCTTTCTTCGACTCTGCCACTCTGTCTCCAGGAAGATCGTTGACATTCTGACGAGAAAGGATCAACGCTGTCGGAGTATCTGTGTTCTCCATCGCCATCTTCCAAGCCTCTGTTGTCTCATAAACGTCAGCAGGACGAAGCACAAGCATACTGTTCTTTCCAGCATGGTTTTTAATCTTCTCCAACAATCTCACCTGCATCTCCTGCTCGATTGGCTGGTGTGTTGGTCCATCCTCACCTACACGGAAAGCATCATGGCTCCATACATATTTTACAGGAAGACGCATAAGTGCCGCCATTCTGTAGGCTGGTTTCATATAATCAGAGAAGACGAAGAATGTTCCGCAAGCGGCATACATACCACCGTGAAGAACGATACCATTCATTATACAAGCCATTGTCAACTCTGAAACTCCTGCGTTCAAGAATCTGCCGCTGAAATCACCGTTTACAATAGGATGTGTCTTCTTCAAGAAACCATCTGTCTTATCTGAATTCGACAAGTCAGCGCTGCTGACAATCATATTCTCTACATTGTCTGCCAAGTATCCAAGCACTGCAGCCGAAGCGGCACGTGTAGGCTGATTTGGCTTCTGCTCAATCTTAGAGAAATCAAGATTAGGAAGTTTGCCACTGAAGAAAAGTTCCAGTTTGGCAGCCAACTCTGGGTTTTTCTTTGCCCACTCTGCCTGCTCTGCCTTACGCTTTCCTGCTTCAGCGATCAATTCCTCTCTACGAGCAGCATATAATTTCTTTGTTTCTTCAAAAATCTTGAAAGGATCGTTAGGATCACCGCCAAGGTTTTCAATTGTCTTAGCGACATCAACACCTGCGGCAGACAATGGCTGTCCGTGTGTCGAAACCTGACCTTCAAAATTAGAACCGTCAGACTTGACACAACCGCGTCCCATTGTAGTATTACCTATAATAAGTGTAGGACGTGATGTCTCAGCGTTTGCATTATCAAGTGCCTCTATAATCTGAGCGACGTCGTTTCCATTGATTGTGATAACGTTCCAATCCCAAGCCTTGTATTTCTGCTCGATATCCTCGTTCGACACCTCATCAACCTTTGTAGAAAGCTGAATATTGTTGGCATCGTAGAACATAATCAAGTTAGACAAACCTAGATTTCCGGCAATTCTTCCTGCTCCCTGTGAAATCTCCTCCTGGATACCACCGTCTGAAATGAATGTGTAGATCTTGTGGTCCATCCAGTTTCCAAACTTTTGAGTTAGGAATTTTCCTGCGATTGCCGCACCTACAGCCATAGTGTGTCCTTGTCCTAACGGACCAGATGTATTTTCAATACCTCTTTCAAAACAAACCTCTGGATGTCCTGGAGTGCAACTGCCCCACTGACGGAAATTCTGAATATCAGAAACCTCAAACTTACCAGACAACAACAATACAGAATATAGCATTGGAGACATATGACCCGGATCTAAGAAGAAACGGTCTCTGCAAACCCATAGAGGGTCGCTTGGATCATATCGTAAGTATTTAGAATAGAGCACATTGATGAAGTCAGCTCCACCCATTCCTCCTCCCGGATGTCCCGATTTAGCCTTTTCTACCATTGCAGCAGTCAAAATTCTGATATTGTCCGCAGCAATGCTTAGGTTCTTGATGTCTGTCATTTTATGTTGTATAATGTTGTTTTTTACTTAACGGGATGCAAAATTAGTAAAAAATTCGGCATCAACAAAATAAAGCTATTAAAATAAGGTGCAAAAATGCCATTACATTTTGCATGAAAATATTCGGTTCGTCCAATTCTCAACAGCAATAATTTCCATCAAAAAAAGCTATCGATTCTTCATAAACGGACCTATCGGATATAATTCAGAAGGTGAATCATCCGGTGAAAGCCAAAAATAAAGCGAATAATCACATTTTGATGCCTTAAGAAGAAACCTTTTTCCTCTTTCTGACATCTCTGCTCTGTTGCTTTCATATTGGTTACCATCCATACAACAGAAAGTAAGAAATTTATAGTATTTCAAAGGGAGTTCATCATCATCCACCATTAAATGAAGAATAATTGGCTTTGTAATATCTATACTGTCTTTTACTGGCTCATTCTTAAGATTTAAAGACAATAAATGTTTGACACCTTTTTTATCATAACACTCAATAACAGGATCTAAAAAAGACTCCTGATTTATCAGTTTTGCCATACATTCCACAGGCCATTCCTCACATTGTTGCTTAAAACCTACTTTTGATTTATCAAAATCATCCGTAAAATCAGAACATTCATAACCCTGTGCCTGAACGCCCAATGACAAAGTCATCACAAAACATGAAATCAAATATTTCAGCAGATTTTTGTTGAAATTCATAATTATAAGTTTTAATGATAAGCATCAGGCACCTAAGAGATACTGATGATTAAATATAAAGATTGAAAATATAGCTCTTATGCCTCTTATTTAGCAAACGGACCTATCGGATATAATTCAGAAGGTGAATCATCCGGTGAAAGCCAAAAATAAAACGAATCACATTTTGATGACCTTGATAAACTTCTAAGAAACCATTTTCCAGATTCAGCAAATTCTGCTTTATTACTTTCATATGTGGTATGATCCATCCAACAGAAAGTAAGAAATTTATAATATTTCAAAGGTATTTCATCATCATCCACCATTAAATGAAGAATTATCGGCTTTGTACTATCTATACTGTCTTTTACAGGCTCATTCTTTACTCGTAAAGACAACAAATGCTTGACATTTTTTTTATCATAACACTCAATAACCGGATCTATAAACGACTCTTTGTTTGCCAGTTTTGCAAGACATTCCGCAGGCCAATCTTCATATTGTTGCTTAAACCCGACTTTTGATTTATCAAAATCATCCGTAAAATCTTCATCACAACATGTAGTTGCCTGAACACCCGATGACAGTGTCAGCACAAAACATGAGATCAAAAACTTAAATAAACTCTTATTGTTATTCATAATTATAAGTTTTAATGATAGCATCAGACTGCATCGTCGATACATTCTTCAAAACAACAAATAATACAGTGTTTATGCAAATGTATGACCATCTTTTTTAGTGATGATATTACAAAAATGTGAAATTCGGAGAAAAAGGCATACAAAAACGAACAAATTCAACAATGCGTCACTTAAATTCATTACTTTTGTTCTAAAAGTATGATATATTCAAATGTGTTCGGACAAGATATCTAGAATAATAGGGATCTTAACAACTTATATTATTGCATGTTATAGAGAATTAAGAGATATGGCACACCACGTCTCTGCCTCGGTTTTGTCCAAAACGATTTGTGCCGCAATAGCTGGTGTTATGTCAGTCATGTCAATTTCCGCGACTGAGGAAAATGATTCCATCAAAATCACTTCCGTCGCCCCAAGTGACTCATTTCCAAACATAAACGATTCCATAATCAAACATCCTTATTCAAAAATGATTGAATGCACCCATATCGGTGTGCCATTCATAGTCGGTGGATTAATCGAAATGGAGCACAACAAAAAGTTCAGGGAGTTGCGTAACAGTTTCATGCCTAGATTTCACAGTGAAGTCGACAACTTCACCCAATACCTCCCAGCAGGTGTAATGCTTGGAATGAAGGCTTTGGGTGTGCCAAGCCGTAGCAGCTGGGGTGAGATGCTTACTGCCGACGCTTTTTCCGCAATAATAATGGCCGGACTTGTGAACAGCATCAAATACACTACCAAACTCCGTCGTCCAGACGGATCGTCCAACAACAGTTTCCCTTCAGGGCATACCGCCACCGCTTTCATGACAGCCACAATGCTCAATAAAGAATACGGTGATCTAAGTCCATGGATAGGAATGGGCGCATACGCCACAGCCACAGCCACCGGACTGATGCGTATGGCCAACAACCGTCATTGGATGAGCGACATCCTGGCCGGAGCAGGTATTGGAATCATGTCCACCGAATTCGCATATTGGTTGAGCGACATTATTTTCAAACGTAAAAAAGCAAGTTCGGAACTTATAGACCATTGGGTGGACTTTGAGCAATGGAACCCTTCATTTCTAGGCTTTTACGCTAATTTCCAGATTCCCCTAACAAAATACAAGCCTGCTTACGGAATGTCATTCAACACCTCGACAGGCACATCAGCAGGAATCGAAGGTGCGTGGTATTGGAATCATCATTTTGGAGTAGGTGGAAGATTAAGTGTGATGAATGTTCATTATTCGTACAATAGCATTAAAGAGATAATAGACACTCCAGAAGAATTAAATCAAGCCAATAATGGAGACTCTTTCGAAATGGCTGTGTTCCAAACTGGAATATACTCCTACATAAAGATATTCAGACACATGTATTTCAGTCCTAAAGCACTAATAGGGATTAACAGATACGACAAAACAGTAAATGTATTTTTCACATGCCCGTCAAACATTGGGGCTTGTTTCACAACCGGCGGCTCAATCGGAGCAATGGTGACCCAATATTTCGACATCAACTTCTTTGCAGACTGGAATGCTTTGTCTCCTCACAATGATGTACAAAACAAAGTGATTCAGACTATTGGTCTTGGTGCCAGATTTTCCTACAGATTCAAAGAAAAATAATCCTGATTAAGCCACATAAATCAATGGAAGAAATATCCGATTGTGTATTTCACACCCCATTTGCTTCCATTAAAATTGCCATAGCCTGGGGAATAACTCTGTTTTACATCAAAAGAAGATCCGTCAGGCATATCTACTGTCTTGACTTTTGCTCTTCCAAACTCTCGCAATTTTCCCTCAACTCCCATACAGAAAAACTTAGCGATCGGATATCTCAATCCGACTGAGAACTCCGCCCATCGGCAAAGACTTTTTCCTGAGACAGAATATGCCTTCTCTATATTCCAGAACTCATTGCTCAATCTTACATTCTCAATATCAAAGTGAGACGGTGAGAAAGCGAATTTTGCTCCTATATACAACAATGGAATCACTTTATTTCCACGTCCGTCGTTCAAGAAATTGAAATTGGCTCCAATCTTATAATAAGAGCCGTTGCATGTGTAGGAATATCCAGGAATCTGAGGCAATCCATAATTATACGACTCAGTGGCGTCATACTTGGAATATCCAGCCTCAAAAGTAGGATAAATGGTATGGCAAATATCTGCGTCCACGCCAAAGCTAAAATCCGTTTTGCCATCCTTAAACATAGATGTTATTGGGCCAGCGATATCAGCATATACAGACACTCCATAAAAAGTTTTGGACGTAGTCAAATTCCATTCATCCTTAACCTCCTGCGCCTCTTTTTTTTGCGCAAAAACTGATGTGATGAAAAGACTACTCAAAACCAGCCAAAAAAATCTCAATATTCTCATTGTCGTAGTTTTCATCAACATCTTTAAATAATATTGCGACGGAATCACCTTCCGATGCGTTTTCAATCAAAACAGTATCTATCGTGCTCAACGTACGGACTCCACACTCTGCATTCACAAACTCGTTTCTATTGGTATGCACTATTGCAATCTTGCCAATTTCCACAGTATCCGCAGTCAAAATGTAGAATCGTGAGGTGTCGGATTCAGGATTCAATACAAAATTAGCATACGAGCCACTTGTATTACCAATATATTTTATTGTGTCGCCATTTGCATCCATAGTTGCCAAAAAGACATTGATAGGTGATTTCGACAATTTATGGAAAGTTCTCAATGTGCCGACCACATACATATTCTCATTGCAAAAATCCGTCTCACACATAGTAAGAGACAACAACAAAGCGATGGAAGCCAACACCCCCACCACTCGCTTGCTTACCATATTATACGTTTTGCGCATCATAGACTGTTTCTTCATTTATTAGATCTCAGAAACGATTTCTGACATATCCTTTCTTACCTTAGGTTTTGAGAAGACGGAATTGTCGGACGGATAACCTATCGGCACCAACGCAACCAGTTCCTTCTCCACCCCATCTATGCCAAGCACTTTGTTTGCCACCTCTGGATTGAAATTGCAAACCCAACATGTGCCCAAACCTTTCTCTGCAGCCGCCAAACATAAATGCTCCACAAAAATAGAAGCGTCTACATCAGCATGATCCTTGCCATCAGCTCTGTGCCACGACTCTGTATGGTCTACCACAACAGCCAAAACAACTGGAGCTGTCTTAAACCAATCTCTGTCGTAAGCGGCAGATAATTCCGTCAACTTTCCTTTGCTTTTCACAACGATCAATCGCCATGGCTGCTTATTGCAGGCTGACGGTGCCAGACGGGCCACCTCAATCACTTCGTCAAGCACATTTTTTTCCACCACATGGGCAGTGTCATAAGAGCGTACAGACACTCGTTTGCTCGCTAAATCCAGAATGCTCATCATGCCAAAGTTTTGATTTCGTTCTTCAATACCACCAATGCAATATCAATTGGCGGATTCTCTGTCTCGTTGTATTTCTCGATCAGAATCTTCGACAACTCAACGGCAGGCACATCTTTCGGAACCGACTCCGAACACGTATTGATAAATTGCAAAAGGCTCTCCTTCGCAGCTACGACAAAACGCCAAAGGTCTTCCGACACATAAATCTGCTGAGAGACATTATGTTCAAATTCCTCACGCACCTGCTGGATATACATAAGGTGAAGATCGCCAGCTTTCATAGTAGGATACTGGATTCTCACCACCATGCTTTCCGGCTTGATTCGTTCCAAGAACAACACCAAACGCTCGTAAGCCGTCAGTTTGATTGGAGTAAGAATTTTACCTGTCTCAATTCTCATCTGATGTCTTCTCTCCTTCTCTCTGTTGTCGAGCAAATTCTTCAATACAAAGAAAGTGGCAAGGAAAACCAAAATTCCACTTACCGAAAATTTCAATATGTCAAGAATGATATCCATATCCTTTTTTATATTACTTTTTCAATCTTATAGTTGTTTCTTTCGCTTGAGTTACGTGAAATCAACTCTCCCAAGAATCCCGTCATAAACAATTGTGTGCCAAGGATCATCATCGTCAACGCGATGTAGAAATAAGGGCTGCTGGTCACTAGCGGATCCAACTGTCCGTTAGCCATATGCACAAGTTTAGAGATTCCGACATAAGCTGCGGAAATAAATCCTAGCAAAAACAAGATGCTTCCGACAAAGCCGAAGAAATGCATAGGTTTGCCTCCAAATGTGGAGATGAACCACAAGGAAAGCAAATCTAGATATCCGTTGAAGAAACGGTTTAATCCGAATTTTGTCTCACCATACTTTCTCGCCTGATGCTGGACTACTTTCTCCCCTATCTTCTTGAAACCTGCGTTTTTAGCCAAATATGGAATATAACGGTGCATCTCTCCATACACCTCGATGCTCTTTACAACATGACAATTGTATGCCTTCAATCCACAATTGAAATCATGCAGTTTGATTCCAGAGATCATTCGTGTCGTGGCATTAAACAGCTTCGACGGAAGGTTTTTTGCCAATTTTGAATCATAACGTTTCTTCTTCCAGCCAGAGACGAGATCATAACCGTCTTCCTTGATCATCTTATACAACTCAGGAATCTCATCAGGTGAGTCCTGCAAATCAGCATCCATAGTAATCACAACGTCGCCCTGAGCCTTCTCAAAACCGCAATAAAGGGCGGCGCTCTTGCCATGGTTGCGACGGAATTTTATTCCATGCACATTGCTGTCGGAAGCAGCCAATTCCTCAATGATCTGCCACGACTTGTCTGTGCTTCCGTCGTTGCAGAAAATCACCTCGTAACTATAATTATGCTCTGTCATTACGCGCTTAATCCATGCGTACAACTCGCCAAGCGACTCCTCTTCATTGTACAATGGTACGACTACAGATATATCCATTATCTTATTGTTTATTAATTATCTTTATTATTTGATTCACTTTTGTCATACAGAGAATCTCCGCCAATAGATGAACTTGTGTTATCATCACCCGGTTTTTCCATCTTCGCAAACCGTGCCGCTCCGACAGAAATCAGACTGACGACAAGTCCAGTCAACAAGAAACCCATATAAATAGATGGGATCAACGATTTCGGAGTAGTGGAACCAGCCATATCCTTCCATTGCGAAATCACATCATCATATCCCTGCCCTTCCAAAACTTTTTCGTATGAATTCACCATATCACTCATTAGATTAGGTGCAAAGTTTTGCACATACAAATAGAAGAAGAGCGAATAGATTATGCCAGCAAAGGCAAATCCTTTGATTGCTATTGAAAACGGAGTGGAGAACTGATATTTGCAGTCGTTATACCGACAACAATAATTCACAGTCATGCGGAACAGGAAGACAAATGGGAAAATCAAGAAAAAGATGGATATGAACAAACAGACGATGGAAAAAATTCCGTCGCCAGCATTAAAAGACATCAAATCTCGCATCACGTAAGAGAATGCCAAAATCAAGCCTAAACGCATTGCAAGCACCGTCTTATTTATATTCACTTCCTGCATAATGTCACAAAATTACATTTTTATTTCAATTACTCTTCGTTTTCAAAGTAAATCTTGTAATAATGCATTCGTTTTTCTTTGTCGAAAGAACGCTCTATCATATCTCTGTTTCCATGTATGTAGACGTGGAAGTTCTTATCCAATTTAAGTACACTCTTGAACTTCGGTGCACCCTTCTTCACCACCTCCTTGCTGATGGCAAATGTTTTTGGCAACTCCAAATCGTTAGCCTCCTCAAAATGCGCAAGATGCTCATCAAACACGTCGCAGATAGACTCATTGTTTCCAAGCACCTGCTCCTTAAACCTGTCAATATCAAAAATATCCGTTCCCTTAAAGAAATCCACCTGACGGTTGAGCATATCAATCTGGTCGGCGCGTTCAATTCCATTCTCTGGCTCTTCCTCGCGAGAAGGACGGAAAATGTCAGTCACGAACGACTTGCACAAATCCATATACTCCTTTGTCTGGAAATTATTGTCCATGCGGGTCACAAGTCCAAGGAAATCATTTTTCCAAAATGTAGCCTCACTCTTTCCTGCGGCCTTGTCGAGCAATGCGACAACAAACCCCTTCTCTCTCTCAATATCAAAAATCAGGCAGCCCTTATCCAACTTCTTCAAATCCAACCCTTCATCATAACCAAGCGCTAAACCATCTTCTTGATTATAAACCTTCAGGAATGTATCCTTGTGTTCACTCTTGAATAAGCCCAAGCATCTTACGTCCTGATCAAAAATGCGTACATCACGGAACATTGCGACGTACAACTCTCCACTTTTGATATTAGGATGGTTGCTATTCTCGTACAACGACGCCGCAAAAAGGCGTGAGTTTTCATAAAACGAGGATGGGTTATCAAACACAGAAGCGACCATCTTGGCAACACTGTCTTCCATATCCTCAAAACAATAAAGACTCGGCTCACGGAATGAGTCGAAGAAAAACTGCTTCAAAAGGTGCGGCAATTCACTGTCGTCCTCGGAAAACGACATCGGACGCTGCGAATAAACATTTTCAGAATTATCAGAGTGAGATCCAATGTGGTGAATCACCATGTCTGAAATACTTGAGTTGATAACGTCAAAAAGCATACCTATTTCTATTTACAAACCAATGTGCCTACATTGCCGATTCAAAGCAAAAATTAGTACATTAACTGCAAAATTAACAAAAAAACATGTCATAACTGACTTTTTGGGCACTTTCTGACCACAAAATAAAGATTTAATACTTTTTAACAAAAAGTTATACTCAAATTCAACTCAAAACCAATACTTTTGTTTTTTGTAAAATCTAAGCTATATATGAGAAGAATTATATACATATTGGCAAATGTAATACTCTCCGCAATAATATTCGCTTCTTGTAGTGGAGTTGACGAAGAGAATACCGTCAATGGTTTTGAATACGTAGACCTTGGTTTACCAAGCGGCACCAAATGGGCGACCTGTAATATTGGAGCAAAATCTCCAGAGTCGGCAGGATCATATTTTGCCTGGGGAGAAATATCAGAAAGCAATTATACGGAAGCCGAGTGTGAGACTTGCAATCTGTCTGTTGCTGATTTGACCAAACATGAAATCATCAAAAGCTTAAGACTTACGGCAGACTATGATGCCGCAACTTATAATATGGGTATAGGTTGGCAAACACCGACCAAACAACAATACGAAGAATTGAAGACCAATTGCACGTGGATATGGCAGGACAAGCCATCAGGATATAAGATTGTCGCTAAAAACGGCAAATCCATATTCCTTCCGACCACAGGATATATGTCAGACGGAAGAAATCTTAACTATGCTAACCAGGGATTCTACTGGACTTCCGAAGTTGAGTCTGGATCATCTAAAAATGCTATCGGACTTGGCTTTTCATCCAATGAGTATAATATAAAATCATACTATCGTGATGGTGGCAGATGCATTCGTGCCGTCACCTCAAAATAAATCCTTTTTTACTAAAAAACATATCTAAATCATAAAAACAACCTTAATTCTGCAACATGTATCTTTTCCATTTTTTAGAACAGGCTTGCAATAACAAAATAAACGAACATAAAGCAATCTTGTTCATCTTATAAATAAGCAAACCATACCTAGAAACAGCTTAGGGCAATCTGATTTTTCAGATCGGCCAAACTGAAATGGAAACATGACCAACCATATACGAAATGTCAAGTCCTAAAAATAATATCAATAAAAAAATTGAGTTTTTACAAACCTAATGTCATGCAAACCGAAGTTTACATGTGACAAAACATTTTATTTGATTTTAACAATTTATGAGAAACACAAATATTATGAAGGACAAACAAAAAAAATATCGTTTGGAATTAGGGGAAAGACCACCGTCAAACCCTATGTTAACTCAAAGATAAATTATTAAAATTCAGATAAATAACAGCGATTTAGACAGACTTAACATTTTACAAATCCGTAAAAAACATTATTTTTTACGAATATTCAAATTCATTTTACGGATTTATAAAATCAATTTGTTTCATACATTGATTCGAAATATTTTTGTAGAAGTAAAAGGAAACGACATCGTCCAGTCTTCATGTTAGCCCTTTTTCATACGGTGTCGTTTTCTTAAACTTTACAAATGAAAAAAAACAAACGCTAATAAATTATAGTTGTAGCAACAACTAAATTTTATGATTAGTGGGAAAAATAAAACAGGTATTCCTGCAGACAGAAATTACCTGTTGCACCTAAATAATCTGGTGCATTATAAGGCTGATGATTCGTCGTCATCGTAAGTCCTGACCAACGCCTTGGAACGAAATAATTAGCGAAATGTGATTGCGAAATGTGTGATGTGTAGACATGTATGCGAAAAGCAAACAAACACAATGCGCTAATGCGAAATAGACTTAAATATTTATTTCCTTTAATAACAGACAGCCTAGACTCGACATGCGTCTAGGCTGTCTGTTTTTTGAGACAGTTTGAATTAAAGCTCAAAAAAACTAATTTAGCTGAAAACAAAAAATGAAAGAAGATGGAATTGACAAACAATAATGAAACTCGTTCAAAAAACAAAGAGTTGTTTGAAGATATAATGTCAGGATTATCTGACAAACTCATCAATAATTTTGGATTGAAAGAAACGGGTTCTAAATATACTTTCAAAGGAAAAGGAGTTAGAAAAGAAGTTGTATTCAACCATCATACCGACAAATGGTCAGGAGGACTAATCATCTCCCCCGCGTATGACATTAAATACGATGTTTTAGAAAATTGGTTTAGCAAATTTAGTTTTAGGTCAAAATCAGATCAAAGAACAAGTTATAGCTTTGGTTTTGTAGGTGAAATGATAGGTTATAATATAAATTATTTTTTTAGGTTAGATGAAGATAACCAATCAGCAATCAACAAATTTCACGAAGAAGTATTAAGCTGTACCGAATATGTATTTACCAATTACGGTACCCTACCCTCGGCATACAAAAACAGGATAGAACCAATTCTAAATGAAGAATTGGAATTGCCAATTAATGGCTTCGACTGGGCAATGATTGATCTTACACTATGCAAAATAGTAAACCCTAGTAATTACAGCAGACTAAAAGAAATTATCCTTGATAGAATAAGTTTCTTAAATAAGAGAGAAGAACCCAATGTCGCATACTATTATGACAAAATAGATGATATTTTACGTTACTTAGAAAGTCTATCAACCACCGACTTAGAGAATCATAAAATAATAGATAGTATATATCCTTCATGGCAGGAATGGCAAATAAGCAAGCACAAGAAATAAGAGGCAGACAACAACTCCACGTGCTCTAGAATTAATCTTACAAGCCCAATGAGGGTTGTGAAGGTTTTTCCTTCCCCCTGCTAAAGACGAGCACACAGAATTTAAGAAAACCACTGAGGCTCAAAGTTTACAGAGAAAGCTACGTCTTTTTATGATAAAAAAAATAAAACCCAATTCACGTTAATTAGAATAGTTTTCAACGGATGTCAAAGGATTTAAATATAACAACGGTGCTACTTAATATATAGAATAATAAAAAAGACGTCGAATATATCACATACTCAACGCCTTGGAAAAAAATAATTAATGCGAAAAATTTATGTTTCTATTCCAAAATGTGAACGATTTAGTTGTCTAGATACTTAACAACGTATCTTACAGCTTTTTTCTCTTCATTCACATATATTCTATATTCTCCTCTATCGTATTGATAAAGTTTAATATTAGCTTTGTCAAAACTAGGTGTTGCACACTCAAAACTACAATACTTGAAATCCTTCTTTACAACCCAATGCTTAGGTTTTTCCATGATTTCATATGTTGCATCACCTACAATTACCACATTCTTTGTCATATTAATGACAATCGATGTGTTGTTTCCGATCCAAGGTCCCCATGCATACACATCAGAAACATTCTTAGCCCCTACTCCCGCAGAACTCTTATACGCTCTGAAATTAATCTCCTGTGCCACCATCTCCATCGAGAAAGTGAATAATGAGAATAATATTATAAGATACGTAAAAAATCTTTTCATCACAATTCCGTTCTGTAGTTTCGTTCTTTTTACAAAGATAATCATTTATTCACTAACTCAAAGCATTTGCTCAAAAAAATTCAATATTTTTTATCACTTTTTTTAAATCCCCTGTGGCAATATGCCATTCAGCATATTTTCAAGCATTCATCTTAGCATTTCCTACCTTTACTCCTCTCTTTTTATTTTCGGAATGGATATGCCATAACGCACTGCAAGTATTCTTGCTGCCACAACAAATCCAGCACATACTAAATCAGAGACCAAATGATTTGCCCCAAGTGCGTCACAAATAAAAAACATAATACCACCAAATATACAGGCTGTCGCATATATCTCTTTCTTAAAAATCAAAGGGACCTCCGCAAGAAGCACATCTCTGATTATACCACCAGCTGCTCCACCCAACGTTCCCATCGTAATAGGCACCCACCATGGAAAAGCATAATCCATTGCCAATGTTTTCTCTATTCCGACGACGGTATACAAAGCCAAACCGAATGTATCGAAAATGAACAAAGTCACATTCATGTGGATAAGTCGTTTGCGGAATACCACCACAAACAGCAACGCCATGATTGTCATCGTAACGTAAAGTGAATTCGTCATCCATACAGGAGTCACCCCCAACAACAAATCTCGGATTGTTCCTCCTCCAATTGCTGTGGCAAAACCAACGACAAATGCTCCAAACAGGTCAAAACCTTTATTAGCAGCCATGCGTATTCCACTGATAGCAAATGCAAAAACACCTATTGCATCTATAATATCTATCATATTAATGACGTCCATCATAGCCATATTTCGAAATCTTTTTACTGCATTCTCCGCAAATACCCTTTATCACATAACTTGTTTCTATCACTTGAAATCCCTCAGGAACCTCCACTTTTGGCACCAACAACGATTTACAACAATACGTGTGATGACATATATTGCATGTGATATGCACATGTTGCTCTTCCTCCGACATCGCAACACAATATTTTTGTGCCCCGCTGCCATCATCTATTGAATGAAGAAGATGATGTTCCTCAAAAACTACCAACGTCCGGAATATTGTCGAACGGTCGATATCAGGAATCAAATTTTCTATGTCCGTAAGAGAAAACGCAAACGGCACCTCATTGAGTTTTTCCCAAATCAACACCCTTGTCGACGTTGGTCGTATTCCTGATTCTTTTAGAAATTTTTCCGATGTATCCATGCCCTAACCATCATTTTAATAGCGAAATATATCACAAATAATGATACCGCCAAACCAATGTACGAATCTAAAACCTGACAATCGAATATTCCCATCAAAATCATCGACACAAAAACAACCAATGGAACAATTGTCTTTTTCAACACCATGTTACAGCAAAACCCATATATAAAACTCTTAATCGCAGAAACCATAGATGTGATTATCATTGTCCATACCAATGGTTCTGAAAAATAAACAGGAGAATGTAGTCTTATGAAAAATTCATTAATAACAATGGCAGAAAAGCCCATCGCCATAACAGAATCTACCACCAGCACTATCGCACGCCCGACCTTTGAAACTTTTGTGTCTGGGAAGATATTTTTCACGACTTCATTGCCTACAATGAATAGATTCACAAGATAATATCCGACACATGCAGTGAGAGACATCGAATATGTCACAAATCCAGCAAAGAGATTAATAGAGACCAACACAAACTGAATGAACAAGAATGTGAAAAATCGAAAAAAATTTTCATCCTTGTCATCTCCAACCAATATAGATTTTAGTATTGTCCTCATAATCCTAAATTTTATTCAGACCAACATTTTAGAATTACAATGCCACATAAGCATTTTCATCAATGTCACAAGTAAATCCTACCATACGAATTGCTGTCTGTGCACACTCAACACCCTTGTTTCCAAGAGCTCCGCCAGCACGATCGAGTGCCTGCTGCATATTATCTGTGGTAAGCAAACCAAAAATCACAGGTTTTACTCCCTCTGCATTCAAAGCCGCGATTCCGTTTGTAGTGCCTTGGCATACATAATCGAAATGAGGTGTGCCACCACGGACAACAGAACCCAATACGATGACCGCATCTACATCTTTACACTGGCAACTCTTCTTTGCCGCATACACAAGCTCAAAGCTTCCTGGAACATGGAAGACGCGGATGTCCTTGTCGAAGGCTCCATGTTTCTTTAATGTCTCAACAGCGCCGTCGCACAATGCGAATGTCACCTCTGAATTCCAGTCGGATACAATAATATCGAATTTCATTCCTCCTGCATGAGGAACTCTGTTTGCATCGTAAGCAGATAAATTAGTAGTAGACATATTCTATAAATTTAAAAGCCTCCTAATGTGAGACACAAAAGGAGGCGATTATCAATGAATTCAAAATTTATTTCTTCAAGCTCTGGAAATACTCAATGTATTTGTCAGCGTCACGTGCCTCATTACTCTGTGGATAATCGTCTTTCAACTTCTCCATCAACTCAGCGGCCTTTGCATTATCTCCATTATTGAAATAAAGCATAGCAAGACGATAAGTATATAAAGGTGCAATCATATTATTCTTCGAATCAATCGCCTTCTTATAATATGACTCTGCATCCTTAATACTGTTAGACTCAAAGTAACAATCTCCAATAGCACCGTAAATTGCAGGAGACACCAAATTGTCGTCAGCGGAGAATTTCTTCAAATACTTGATAGCGTCATCGTTCTTACCAAGATTCTTATAGCAGATACCTGCGTATGCGCATGCAAGATTTCCAGCAGGAGTGCTTGAATACTTGTCTGCAACCTCCTCAAATCCTATGAAATCGTCATTTCCACTCAATGCCAACTGGAATGAATCACGCTCAAACCATGACTGAGCCTTGTAAATCGCATCATTTGCCTCAGCCTTCTTTTCATTATGGCTCTTAAGGAACCAAATTAGGCCAAGCACAACAACTATAACAGCACCCAAAACGATCAGCAATGGTTTCTTGTTATTCTCTATGAAGGCTTCTGAACTTGTCAATACGTTTTCAACCTTCTCCATTGACTCACTGAACTCAGCAGCCTGCTGTTGCTCCTGCTGCTCTCTCTCTTTTGCCTCCAGAGCCTGAGCTCTTTCCAATTCTTTATCTGACATTTTCGTTTTTAATTACTTCAAAATTCAAAAATCTCTGCGAAAGTATAAAAAATAAGATACATTTCAAACTTATATCGGAAAAATAACCATAAAAATATGTTTTGACTCCTTTTATAGTGGATTAAAAGAAATTTATTTATAATTTTGTGCTAGTTTTTTGATAAAATGATAACATATTTAATATGAATATATCATACAATTGGCTCAAACGATACATTGATATCACTGAGTCGCCAGAAGAGATTGCTAAAATTCTTACATCTATCGGCCTTGAAGTCGGCACACTAGAGTCGGCATCACCTGAACTATCAGAAGGTCTAAAAATCGGTGAAGTTGTTGAATGTGTTGCTCACGAAAATTCAGACCACTTGCATGTGGCTAAGGTAAACGTTGGTGAGCCTGAGTTGCTGCAGATCGTTTGTGGAGCTCCTAACTGTCGTGCAGGATTAAAGACAATCGTCGCTACTATCGGCACTGTGCTGCCTGACGGTGACAAAACATTCACTATCAAGAAGGGCAAACTTCGTGGCGTAGAAAGCCAAGGTATGCTATGCGCTGAAGACGAGATTGGTATCGGAGGAAGCCACGACGGCATCATTGAACTTCCAGCAGATGCGAAAGTCGGTATGCTTGCCAAAGATTACTATGGTGGACAGAGCGACACAATCATCGAGGTCGATATAACACCAAACCGTTCGGATGCAATTTCTCATTATGGTGTGGCTCGCGACTTGGCTGCATATTTTGCTTTCCATGGTCCAGCTCACAAACTAACTAAACCATCCACTGCAAACTTCAAGATTGACAATCACGACCGTGAAGTGAAGGTGACAGTGGAAAATTCTACGGCTTGTCCTCGCTATGCGGGAATCACTATCAATAATGTAACAGTCAAGGAATCTCCTGACTGGTTGAAGGAGTCGTTGTCGGCAATCGGACTACACCCTATTAATAATGTAGTTGACGTTACTAATTTCATTCTACATGGGGTTGGCCAGCCACTTCACTGCTTCGACGCTGACAAAATCGCTGGTGGCGCACTTTCTGTCAAGACTTTGCCTGAGGGAACAAAATTCACTACCCTAGATGGAGTTGAGCGTTCACTTAACGCAAACGACTTGATGATCTGCGACGCTAACGGCGGTTCTTGTATAGCTGGTGTGTTCGGCGGTTTGAATTCAGGTGTGACAGAGTCAACAAAATGCGTATTCTTGGAATGCGCGTATTTCAACCCTGTATACGTCAGAAAGACAGCCCGTCGCCACGGATTGAACACAGACGCGTCTTTCCGCTATGAGAGAGGTTGCGACCCTGCTTGCAACATCGAGGTCGTCAAATATGCGGCAATGCTGATCAAAGAGGTAGCTGGCGGTGAAATCTCATCTGAAATCACAGATATCTATCCAAATGAGATCAAGCCATTCATCGTGAACATGCATTACTCAAGAATCAATTCATTGATTGGAAAGGAAATCGCAAAAGATGAAGTCCGCACTATCTTGGCTGGTCTTGAAATCTCAATATTAAATGAAAATGACGACGAGTTCACTGTATCAGTTCCAAATTACAGAGCTGACGTTCAGAGAGAGTGCGACGTGATTGAAGATATCCTACGTATTTATGGATACAACAACGTCACTCCAGACTTGTCTGTGAAATCTTCATTGTCATTCTCTCCTAAAGTAAACAGCTACAAGCTTCAAAACTTGATTTCTGAGCAGCTTACAGGAATGGGATTCAACGAGATTCTTAACAACTCGCTAACTAAGTCGGCCTACTACGACAACTGCGAGAAATTCAAGGGCGAAAACAGAATCATGCTGATGAACCCACTAAGCGCCGATTTGAACTGCATGCGTCAGACATTGCTATTCGGAGGTCTTGAGAACATCAGCTACAACATCAACCGTAAGAATCCTAACCTGGCATTCTACGAATTCGGTAACTGCTACTACTACAACGGCAAAGCCGAGCAAACAGCAGAAAACCCATTGAAGCCATATTCAGAAGATTACCATTTGGGTATGTGGTTGACAGGTATGAAGAGTGAGCAAAACTGGGCACAGGCACAGCAGAAAGCCTCATTCTACACACTTCGCGCATACGTCAACAATATCTTCAAACGACTTGGAATCAAGCAGGAGAAAACAAAAGTGGTTGAGTATTCAGACGATTTGTTGAGCTATGGTCTGCAAATCACCACGTCTAACGGAAAAGTTCTTGTGACACTTGGAATTGTGTCTAAAGATCTTTGCAAGAAGATGGATATCTCACAGGAGGTTGAGTATGCCGACGTCAACTGGACAGCATTGATGGGAGAGATGAAAAACCACAATGTGACTTACCACGATATTCCTAAATATCCAGAAGTAAAAAGAGACTTGGCTCTTCTAATCGACAAGAAGACAACATTCGCTGAAATCGAAAAGATTGCACGCGACACAGAGAAGAAGCTGCTTAAGGAAGTATACCTATTCGATGTGTACGAAGGCAAGACACTTGATTTCGGCAAGAAATCATACGCAGTGTCATTCATTCTTCAAGATGAAGAAAAGACATTGACAGATTCTCAGATCGACGGAATCATGAACAAGTTGATCAAGAATTTCGAGACAAAACTAGAAGCAAAAATTAGATAAATAGAAATAACAATATGGGAAGAGCGTTTGAGTACCGCAAAGCCACAAAGCTTAAAAGATGGGGCCACATGGCCAAGACTTTTACAAAGATTGGTAAGGAAATCACAATTGCTGTAAAAGCAGGAGGTCCAGACCCTGACGGAAATCCACGTCTACGTGCATTGATCCAGACTGCAAAGTCGGAGAACATGCCAAAAGACAACATCGAAAGAGCAATCAAGAGAGCTACAGACAAAGATACTGCTGATTACAAGGAGGTTATCTATGAAGGATACGGACCTGCTGGTATCGCAATCTTCGTCACAACAGCTACAGACAACACAACTCGTACAGTAGGTAACGTCCGCAACTACTTCAACCGTAACGGTGGACAGCTTGGCACACAGGGTAGCCTTTCATTCCTATTCGAGCACAAGTGTATGTTTACAGTTGCAGACAAGGAAGGTCTTGACATGGAGGAGTTCGAGCTTGAGTTGATCGACTACGACGTTGAGGAGGTTGAGCGTGACGAGGAAGACAAGACAATCTTCATCTCTGCCCCATTCGAGAGCAACAGCAAGATCCAGGCTTACCTTGAGGAGAATGGTTTTGAAATCAAATCAGTAGAGTTTGAATACCAGCCAAACGACTACAAGGAGGTAACTGCAGAGCAGCGTGAGGCAGTACAGAAGATCCTTGACAAGCTTGAGGAGGACGATGACGTTCAGGCTGTATTCCACAACATGAAAGAAGAGGAAGAATAAGAAATAAATAACATTTAAATAAGAAAAACAATGGCAAAAAGTGCATTGCAAATCGCAAGAGCTGCCTACCAGCCAAAGCTTCCAAAGGCTTTGAAGGGTAACGTAGCTATCAAGGAAGGAAAGGCTACTGAGTCTGTAGCAGATCAGGCTGAAATCAAGAAGCTATTCCCTAATACTTATGGTATGCCTGTAGTTACATTCGAGGCTTCTAACTCACCACTTACTTTGAAGGATATGAACGTAGGTGTTATCCTTTCTGGTGGTCAGGCTCCTGGAGGTCACAACGTAATCTCAGGTTTGTTCGACGGACTTAAGTCTATGAACAAGAACGCTAAGCTTTACGGTTTCTTGGGTGGTCCTTCAGGTCTTGTAGATCACAAGTACATCGAGCTAACAGCAGACATCATCGACGAGTACCGCAACACTGGTGGTTTCGACATCATCGGTTCTGGCCGTACAAAGCTTGAGGAGACAGAGCAGTTCGACAAGGGTATTGAGATTTGCAACAAGCTTGGCATCAAGGCTATCGTTATCATCGGTGGTGACGATTCTAACACTAACGCATGTGTACTTGCAGAGTACTACCTACAGAAGAATACAGGTATCCAGGTAATCGGTTGTCCTAAGACTATCGACGGTGACCTTAAGAACGATGAGATCGAGACTTCATTCGGTTTCGATACTGCATGTAAGGTTTACTCAGAGGTTATCGGTAACATCATGCGTGACGCTAACTCAGCAAAGAAGTACTGGCACTTCATCAAGTTGATGGGTCGTTCAGCATCTCATATCGCTCTTGAGTGTGGTCTTCAGACTCAGCCAAACATCTGTATCGTATCAGAGGAGGTAGAGGCTAAGAAGATGACTCTTGCTCAGATCGTCAACAATATCGCTGACACAGTGGCTGCACGTGCTGCTAAGGGTAACAACTTCGGTGTATGTTTGATCCCTGAAGGTCTTATCGAGTTCATCCCTGAGATGAAGGTTCTTATCAAGGAGTTGAACGACCTTCTAGCTGAGACTAACGGAGACGTTGCTGCTGCAGTTAAGAAGCTTTCTGCTAACTCAGCATCAGTATACGCATCTCTTCCAGACTTCGTACAGAAGCAGCTTACTCTAGAGCGTGACCCTCACGGAAACGTACAGGTATCTCTAATCGAGACAGAGAAGCTTCTTATCGAGATGGTTAAGACAGAGTTGGCTAAGAGAAAAGCAGCTGGCACTTACACAGGTAAGTTCTCTGGCCTAGGTCACTTCTTCGGATATGAGGGACGTTGCGCAGCTCCTTCTAACTTCGACGCTGACTACTGCTACTCACTTGGATTCAACGCAGCATGTTTGATGGCGGCTGGCAAGACTGGTTACATGTCTTTGATCAAGAACACAACAGCTCCTGCTGACCAGTGGATTGCTGGTGGTGTGCCTGTAACAAAGATGATGAACATGGAGAAGCGTCACGGTGCTATGAAGCCAGTTATCCGCAAGGCTTTGGTTGAGCTAGACGGTGCTCCATTCAAGAAGCTTGCTGAAAACCGCGCTACATGGGCAATCGAGACTGCATTCGTATACCCTGGCCCAATCCAGTACTGGGGACCATCAGAGGTTTGCGATCAGCCAACTAAGACTCTTGCTCTTGAGCAGGCTAAATAATGCATAATTCTTAATGCATAAATCATAATTGAGCACGGACCCAATAGTCCGTGCTTTTTTTGTGTTTTTACAAAATTTCAAGGCTGTATCCTAGTTTATAACTGATTTTCAGTCTCTTTTCCTCAAAAATATGAGGATTGTTAAGGGCGGAACGCCCTAACCCCTTTCCTTTGTGCGAGCCGAAGGCGAGCACACTGAATTTATAAAACCACAGAGACATAAAGTTCACAGAGAAAGACTACGCCTTTTTATGAGAAAAGAGGTAAGAATTCTAAAAAATGGATAATGTCTTTCTTTTATGAGCGCTCGTTTTTGCGAACATACATATCACAATTCATTGAACTCACGTTAAAATAAAAGAGTTGAAATATAAAGGACTAAAAAACGACCATTTCCATTTGTTCATACTTTACCAATATAACAAATCAATCCTATAAAAAAACAAAAAGCCCATGACTTTATGTCATAGGCGGATAGATCGAAGGTTTAGCTTTCAGAACGGAGGGCGACGGTAGGGTTAGTATTAGAACGGAGAATACAAATTCTCAACACACTATATTGTGTATAAAAATTTCTTTTTTCAAAAGGAATATAACTATCACGCCACTTTACGAAGATACATCACAATATAATGAAATCTCCTCTTAATGACTAAATAATATTCGTTGGAATTTATTAGAACCGTAGCAAAAGAAATCAAACCCTACAAATCTTGCCCCCCATTATACTTTTCTTGTCCTAATCGCCATAACGGCAATTCATAAAACGTATACATCCCTTTGTATGTTACAAAAATACCAATTCATCGGGAATATAAATACGTATTGTCCAATAAAATTATTAAAAAATGTTAAAATCAGGTTTAGACTATGCAACAATATGCAATTTTTATGAAATTGAAGGGATATAGACATAAAAAAACCGCAAAAAAATCCATTTTTTCCGCGGTTTATGACTCAAACACTCGTCGAATTTGTGACGAAACATCTCAATTTAACAAACTCGTTTTTCTCCTGTATGCACCCATAGTTTGCAGAATTCAAAATGACTCCATTTTATCATTCTTCATCATTCCTCTCTTCCTGCTGCTGTTGTTTACCTTTCGTCCATCCAAACAACAGATTCATACCTGTTGAAACATGAGTGCCCATAGTGTGGACTGGCAAACCTCCTTTCCACTTCAAAGGCACCTGATCGACGGCCACAAAAAGATTTATAGGGCCAAGATTGAAATTTGCTCCTATCGCTATATTATGGGCGGCTCCTGTCACAAAATCATATCCTACTGACAAATCAACAAATCGATGTGGACGGAAATTGCCATACAAAGAAAACTCTTCTCTAGTCCTATATCTGCCCATATACAATTTCGACAATAATCCTACACTGATCTTATCATCCAAAAATGAATATTCACCTCCGATAAATAGTTTTTTCGTCAAATTGGTACTGTATGAAATATTTTTTGACGTGTCAGCATAATAAAACTTGTTGAATTCCACTCTATTGAATTCGTCAAGCAAAAGATTTATCATATCAATCGGATCATCGTCTTCCTGCATATTCGCCGCTTCAAACTTAAATCCTGCATCGGCATCAAGCACAATCCTCTGTGCTGATTTCGACCAGTTGATAAATCCCCAGTCGAGCAAACTTGCCGATAGTGTCAGACGATTGTCGAAAAGCTTATACGTTGCTCCCAAATCTACCGCAAATCCATGTCCTTGGGGTTTGAAGAAATCTTTTGGATCTATATCATACTCATAATCAACCACTTCTCCCTTTTCATTCTTTATTTCTTTCTGCGTAATGTCAAAATAGAGCTGGCCATTATCCATATTCTCAATCTTTAGCACAGGCCACGACACATACATGTCTCCCCTTCCCTTCAAAATCCACTCATTATAATCCATCTGAACCTTCAAATTCGACAAATCCATGTGTGCGCTGACATGTCCCATAAGATATTTGAATTTTGCTCCGACGGTAAGTCTCTCATCCAATTTATCCGCAAATCCCAAAGCAAATTCCGAATAAAGATTGACATCCGTAGTGGTGCGGCTCAAATCAAAAGAGCCTGACAATTTTGTCAAATCCTCTGTATCAAACATGTATTTGATCCAAGGAGACGGTACTGAAGCCGAAATGTCTGTTTTCAACGACACTCCGAAATTGATGAAATGTATGTCTTTGATTGTGAATCCAAAATTCAAGATATTTAAAGAGGTGGACGCATTTGCCTTGACAGTGTTTCTTGCCTCTGAAAGCACACTGTTGATTTCTATGATAGGATCATTATCGAAGACGGAATAAATATCCCCATTCTTTATCTTACAGAAATCGCTGAGAACATAGGAATTGTTGCCCACATTCACATCAATATTTGATAATCCGGGCACCCCCACATACACCTTGTAGCCTTCTGGCATAAACGCAGGATTCAGATTATGACGAACTGGATTATGTTTGGCAAAATAAAGCACGGAAGCATCCTGAGCAAATGCAGCCAAAAGCGATGTCGCAAGAATTATTATAGAAAGTGAAAATCTTTTCATATCCTTTATTATGCTAAATACCCTAATACTCCACAAAAATAATCAAAATTGTGAAATAAGAGATGTGTCAGGACAAATGATTTTTCAGCAAAATTTGCAGAATAGAGCTAAACATTATGCATTTTTTTATATTTTTGATAACAAATCATTTACTGATATGAAGAAAATAATTCTTGCCATATTATCATTTTATTGTCTGCTCTCCACATCGATGGCAAACTCTGTCGTTCAGAATCTCGATTACACAGACGCCTTGGAAGAGATTGAAAATCCACACATTGGCTTTTATCGTCCCGTCGGCAAACATTTCACTCCTGAGGGCAACAAGCCTTCCAACACATGGGGTAACCTGACTCATCTGCGTATGGACATTTCTGAATTTTCCAGCAATGCCGTCATATCTATCGATAAGGAGACGGGAGACACCACATTCGGAGTGTCACAGCCTTTGACGCAGGATATGCTTGATGCTTTCGATTCTATGCTCGACGATGTGCGCAAAAGAGGCAAAAGTGCCATAGTACGTTTTGCATACGACCCGTGGTATAATGGTGCTAAGAATTGTGATCCGGACCAAAGCGTGATACTTACCCACCTGAAACAGTTGGCCGAGGTTTACTCCAGAAACACCGATGTAATCGTCTTTGTAGAGCTTGGAATGTACGGAAGTTGGGGAGAGATGCATTCAAGTGTGAACGCCACAAATGCCAATATTGCGGAAGCGTTGCAGACATTGCTCGTCGCAACCCCACCTGAAATAAAGATCGGTGTTCGTCGTCCCGATATTGTCGCTGAATGGCTTAAAGTGAATGATGGAAACAACTATTCCGGATTTGATATTGATTCAGAGAAGTTTAAAAAGGCATTGGCAGAGAAAGGCGACACGATCTATCGCGTCGGCATGTATAACGATGGATATTTGGGATCCGACAGTGATTTGGGAACCATCGGAATGGGAGCATCTGGCCATAAGATGACGCGTGAAATGATGGTGAAATGGCTGGAGACCTATTCGCAACCCACACCTTATGGAGGCGAACTTGTGGCAAACAACAATGGAGATAATCCGATCAATACGCCAGAATATCTTTCGGTGGAAGGATTCCGCACCCACACATCTTACCTCAACTACGAATGGCATCAGCCTACAATTTTAGGATGGAAAGATATGATTTTCAATGGCAACGACGCTGAATATTCAGGTTGTGACGGCTACACCTACGTTGCCAACCACCTGGGCTACAGGTTCATACTCCGCAAGTCTGTGCTTCCTGATACCGTCGCTCAAAATGAGAATTTACCTATCTCTTTGACAATAGAGAACGTTGGATTTGCGAATCTGACGAAGAAAAAGAGAGTATCTTTCATCCTGTCGGGAGAGACTCATAAATATGAGATTTTTTCAAACGACGAGATTGATCCATGCAATTGGTTATCACGCAAGTCAGACGAGATCTCCACATCAATAACTCTTCCAAACGACGTAGAAACCGGCAAATATCAATTGTATCTGCGTATTTCTGAACTTGGAGATTTCACCAAAGACAACAATCGCTACTGCATACAATTTGGCAACCCATCGTCGCAATACAACTCCCTATTCGGAGCCAATTTAATCGGAGAATTGGAAGTGACACAAAAATCTTCAGCAAAAAACATCTGCCATTCCACCGAACCTGTATGCTTTATCAATGGCGATGAACTGCATGCTCCAACTTGCGATGAATTGACAATCTATTCCGTCGACGGAAGAATTCTTTTTACCCAAAAAGCCTTGACTGGATCAGATAATATAATCGATTTAGGCGAATTATCCGAGAAAATCGTGATTATCAAGATAAAAAGAGATAACATTCATGAAAATTACAAGATAATAAAGATTTTATAAACGTCTCTTTCTATTTAATGCACACTCAACATACTCGCATGGATGAACAAAACAATCATCTTTTAGAGCCAAGACTAAACTTTATAACCATTTAATAAACAGGAAATATATGACAAAAATCAAAACAGAAACAGCATATAATGCTATAATAGAACGAATTAAGGAATTAAATTCTTTAGTAAATGACGACACTCCAATCACACACAAGAATGCCATTGAATTAGATCTTCTAATATCTCTGGTGATAGAATATGAGAAAGATCATTTCTCAACAAAACACCAACACGAAAAAAAGACAAAACAACCGACAAAAAAGGAAGAGATAATACATACTTATATGCAACTGGGAGAACTTTGTCATTTGTTTTCTGTCGAATTAGACAATGTTATAAGTACTCCTGACGAAATAGAGGTAGCACAAATGTTTAGCAGTAGATTTGAAAGTTTTAGCGATCAGATAAAAAAGACTCAAGAAATTGATACGGACAACATAAAATATATTCTTGATAGAATATCTTATACCTACGTCGAGATGTGGAAAGGTTATGATGTTCCATGCCATCCATTCTATTGTGGATTCCTAGAAATGTGTTGTGATGAAATATCTAAAGTTTCTAGCAAATTGAGAAAGCTGTTAGAAACTGCTTAAATTTTGGGGTAAAGTTTGAGGATTGTTAAGGGCGGAACGCCCTAACCCATTCTCTTCCGCGAGCCCAAAGGGCGAGCTGTAAAAAAAACGTCAATTCCCTTAACAATACGAAACTTCTATAATCAAATTTTGAATTAAATCTAAGCAGATTCTTATTATATTTAATTAATTTTGCGATAATGATTAAGCAAGTACTAAAAGCATCCTACTATGAGCAATAAAAATAATGTAACAGGAAATGAATCAATGATGGTAAAAGAACCACAATTCACCTATAACAATGTAGATACATCACCTGTATTTACAAAATATCAAATGCAGATATTAGAAAGTATCGCCAATGTGCAAGACGAAGAAGAAATGCAAGAAATTCGCAACCTGATTGCAGATTATTTTTCAAACAAAGCACTAGACGCAATGGATCGATTATGTAATGAAGGTACGCTATCTACACAGGATATTGAATCCTGGAATAAAGAACATTTGAGAACACCATACAAATATTGAGATGGAGAATGTCGTATTGGATACCAATTGTTTAGTATCATCATTAAAGAGATCTAGCATTTATTTCCCTATTTGGAGAGATTTTATATTAGGAAAATACTGTTTATGTTTCACTGATGACATATTGCATGAATATCAAGAAATTATCGAAAAACTTACAGGTTCGCCAATGATTGCTCGCAATGTCATTGCCGCCATACTAAACAGAAATAATATTCTTCATGTCGAAGTATTTTATCATTTCGAACTTATCACTGCAGATAAAGATGACAATAAATTTGTTGATTGTGCTATAAAAGCAGATGCAAAATTCATTGTATCAAACGACAAACATTTTGACGTACTCAAAACTATTCCTTTTCCTCGTGTCGAAGTCATTGATATAGATAAATTTCTTGAAGAATTAAAGAAATATTAGGAATAACATACATCGCTTATGGAATACATAATAATCTTAATAGTCGCCATTGTTATCTTTCTATTTATCAAAAATTTTACCAAACGTAAACTGGCATTTACAGTTTTGGCTATATCTTTTTTATTTTCAATTTTGCCATGTTCTATGGTAATTGATATTGGCGATGGTCCAGGTGATGGATTTATAATCATAGGTATATATTTTTATGTTATCATTCCTTGGCTAACAATGTTGATGATGCCAATCATAACGAATTCCCACACATTTTATGTATTAAGTATCGGGTTCTTCATCAACATGGTTATTGTGTTCGGCATTATTTGTTTAGAGACGAGATTAAAATCTCCAACCACCGCTCCACTCATATTTATAGCGAACACCGCATTTTTTATTCTCTGTGCATACATTATAGAGAAAGCCCAAACTACGCCAATGAAGATTACGGCAGTCGCTTTGACGCTGGCATCCTTTATTGTGCCATACGGTTTTATAGGGCTATATATTAAGTGTGTATAACAGACGTTGCTTATGGGTATAATATTCTTACTGATATTTATAGCTTTTTTAATTTCCGCAATTGTCACAAACCACAATTTCACAAAGCGGAAACTGGCATTTATCGGGTTGTCCACATCTTTCGCATTAACCATAATACCATGCATTGTCTCTGGAATTTCAGCGAAATATCCATCAGACGGAGATGCTTTAGGAGGTAGCTTTTTAATGCTCTTTGCACTTTATATGGTCATTTTGAGTCTATTTTCCTCTCAAAAGTCGTAGACTTTCTCTGGAAACTTCTCAAACAGAAAAACAGATTCAATTCAAAGATTCGTCATTAGTTATTAAAACTTCACGCGATTATGGAAATATTAACCTTCTCTGTATTTTTAGCAATTCTGATACTGATATTCATCATTATCTCTATAGGATATTTGATCTACGCTTTCGTCACGAATCCCAATTTCACAAAGCGTAAACTGGCATTCATAGCTCTGTCGCTATCATTTGTTTTGAACAGTCTTCCTTTTTTCTTTTTGGGGATTCCTGATGGTGTATTTTTCTTGATATTTTATTTATTTTTTATCTTCATAATTTGGGTGATATGGATACCCTTTGCATTTGATCTCCGCACATTTCACATCATCTGTGGCGGTTTTTATTTAATCACAGCAATCATTTTCACTATCATTTGTATCAAAGATGGGGGCCACACCAGACCTTTATTAGCGTTAATTGGCACTACAGCCTTTTACACTCTATGTGCATTCATTATAGAAAAAGCCAATTCTCCACTCACAAAGACATTAGCTGTCGTTTTAACTTTGGCTTCCTTTATAACATATTACACGATAGAATCGATAGGTTTGTGAAATAACTATCGAATTAATCAAGATATTAAGGTTGCTGGATGAACTCTATAGCCAAAAATTTATTAAATTTACAAATTCTGATTCTCAAACAGAAAAACAGATTCAATTCAAAGATTCGTCACTAGTCATTAAATTATGATATTCTTCTTAATCTTTATAATATTTATAATCTTCGCATTCGCCACAAATTCAAATTTCACAAAGCGTAAACTGGCATTTGCTGCGTTAGCCACAGCATTTTCACTTTCTGTCATACCTGGTTCTGTCATTGGGATAATAGCAAAATCTCCATCCGACGAACATGGACCCGGCGAAGGATTTATAATGCTGTTTGTGATGTTTTGGGCATTTATTGTCTGGACTGTATTGATTGCTCTAATCACAAATCTTCGTCCACTTAAAGCCTTATGTTACGGAATAACCATCGTCATGACAATATGTTTTGCATTAAATTGTCGATTTACTGGATTCAACATAATGATCCTTCTTTTGTTATTAGCAAACAGTGCTTATTTCATTCTCTGTGCTTTCTTGATTGAAAAAGCTAAATCCAAACCTATGAAAATCATAGCTATCACATTAACAGTTATCTCTTTTATTTTACCATTTTTTGTACTCAGAATTGATTAGATGCCATCTAATTTTAATATAACGTGATGTCGACGAAACCAACATGGCATCATAATATTATGTAAAATAGACGTTCCACAATAGTCAATCAATTGCATGATCGTAGGGGCGGGTTTCAAACCTGCCCGCAATAAGGATAATGATCAAACAGAATTTATTAATCACATTTTTACCGCTCGCCCTATGGGCTCGCGGATGAGAGTGAGTTAGGGCGTTCCGCCCTTAACAATCCTCAATTTTAGCTGCAGAATGACCTCGATAGTAAAATATATTAAACAAATTTGAACATATCTTGTCAACAAACAAAAAGGGCAGATTCCAACAATCTGCCCTTCTACTATTTCCTAAAAATCAAATCATTGCATTTTCTCTACCGAAACCCAGTCGTTTTTCTCATGTGCGAAATCTTCAAACGATGGTTTGATCTTAAAACTTTTATTTGATGCAAAACCGTTGATCGCCGCTATCAAAGCTTCTTTGTTCTTGCCATCATAATATTTCGCCAAATCGACGTCAAGTTTTGCTATCATCACGCTGTCAGAAACGGAAAGAATACTTAGTGGCTGGGAAATCTTCAACTGAGGAAACTCAAACTGAGCATCCACAGTCTTCAAACCTTCAAGTTTCAAGTTTGAAGCTATTTGTATTTCGCAACTAAGTTTCAAATCTCCATTCTGCAAACGATTGGTAATCATTGCACTCTGAGCATCAGTAAATGAGAACCTATCACTCTCGATGTTCATCAGACGGACATCACAGATGGAATTCAAATACCAGTTTCTCTCTTTAACCTCTTCTATCGGATCCTCCACGTTGTTTGAAAACAAGTCTCCTGCAAAAAAGATAGTTACCGCAAAAAATGCCAAAATAGATATGACAAAACTTACCTTTCTCATGATTAAACCTCCAATTGACCGATGATTTCGGTGATTGACTTGAAATTATGTCTGTCCAAATACTCGTTGATTCCGTCCACAACCTTGACTGTTGTCTCTGGATCAATGAAGTTTGCTGTTCCGATTTCAATAGCAGTGGCTCCTGCCAAGAAGAATTCGATAGCGTCAGTAGCGTTCATGATTCCTCCCAATCCGACAACAGGGATTTTCACTGCCTTTGCCACCTGCCATACGCAACGCAATGCCACAGGCTTGACACATGGGCCGCTCAATCCTCCCGTCACCATGCTTAGCAATGGTTTTCTTCGCTCCGCATCGATTGCCATTCCCATCAAAGTATTGATTAGGGAGACGGAATCCGCACCAGCTGCCTCAGCTGCCAAAGCCATATCTGTGATCGACGTCACGTTTGGTGAAAGCTTGACAATCAAAGTCTTATTATACGCCTTTCTTACCGCAGACACCACCTGCTCCACTCCCTGAGTAGTTGTACCGAAAGCCATACCACCCTGCTTTACATTAGGGCAAGAGATATTCAACTCGATTGCCTGCACCTTGTCCATTGTGCCGATGATCTCAGCAGCCTCAGCATAGTCTTCGACGGTGCTTCCTGAAAGGTTCACAATAAGGCAAGAGTCGATATCCTTGATATTCGGATAGATATGATCCTTCAAATAGTGGACACCTTTGTTCTGCAAACCTACACAGTTCAACATTCCTGAAGGAGTCTCAGCCATACGTGGATACGGATTACCCTCACGTGGATTCAACGTAGTGCCCTTTATAATGTAGCCGCCAAGACGCGACAAATCAATGAATTCTGAAAATTCAGTGCCGTATCCAAAAGTTCCCGACGCTGTCAGCACAGGATTTTTAAGCGTGAGACCACCTATTTTTGTTTCTAATTTTGCCATGGTAGTTCGTTGATATTAAACACTGGTCCTTCTGAACAAACACATCTGTTGTGTCCCTTATTATCCTCTGTAACACAACACAAGCAAGCCCCAAGTCCACATGCCATCTTATTTTCAAGTGAGACGTAGCACTCGATATTCTTAGCGTACGCATACTTCGCGACTGCCTTCATCATCGGAGTCGGACCACATACGAAGATCTCGTCAAACTGTTCCTTCTCTAGGATAGAATGGTTTGTGACAAATCCTTTCTCCCCCACACTACCGTCTTCCGTAGTGAGATAAAGAGAACCAAACTTTTTGAACTCGTCCTCCAGCATCACACCGCCAGCATTACGAGCACCTAAAAGGAACGACACCTGATGTCCGGCCGCTTTTAGTCTGTCACCAAGATACAGAAGCGGAGCTATTCCCACTCCTCCACCTACCAACAGACATTTAGCTCCCGCCTTTGTAGGCATTGGAAATCCATTTCCAAGTGGAAGCAACACACTCACCTCGTCGCCTACAGAAAGAGTTGCCATTTTGCGTGTACCGTCGCCAACAAGGGCAACAAGCAAATCCAGACGCTGCTTTGCATAATCCACGAAGTGAACCGAGATAGGACGACGCAAAAATACAGTCGGAGCATTGTCTACCTTCACTTCGACAAACTGCCCAGCCTTTATCTCCGGCATATCTCCATTGGGAGCAACCAAACTCAAAAGGATGTGCTGCTCAGTGATCTTCTTTAAATTCTCAACCTTGAGATTTAACTGCTTTTTCATTAGAATAGAAAAATTTTGGGCAAAAGTAACCAAAATTAGGGAGAAACACGATAGAAATAAAACAGAAAATGCATTCCATCTCTTCACAACATTACCTGGAACACTAAAATACGCCCACGTATATCTGCCAACTGCCATAAGCCAACTGCCAACAAAAAAAAGGAAGATACTCACGCATCCTCCTTCTCGAACACATAAATAATTTATTTATATACTCTAAACTCTTTCCTAATCTCAACGTCGCCATTTGAGTAGACGGTGCGAATGATATTCAATCCGTCGAATGGACGACTGCTTACGATACCGAGTGGCGAAACATACTCGACACTCGAAATGTCTCTATCTTTTACGATTTCCACGTTTCCCGTCGGATCTTTCGCGACAAGTTCAATCGACTTGATCTGCACTCCATCGCCGCCTCCGTATGTCCAGAAACCTGCGATGTAAATGTGTGAAGGATCAAGACTTTTGCCACTATCGCCCTTCATACACCTACTCAAATTGATCTCGGCAACTGTCGTATTGTTTTTGAAATCATATGCGTATGGAGTGGACCAATAGCTGCTTTCATCAAACAAGCGGAATGATGCTCCGTCGCTTGGTTTTGCCAAAGATACAATGATCTTCTCATATCCGCTCAAATCAATCGGCTGATCATACTGCCATCCTCCAAAACCATACTGACCTGTGACCAAAGTCTGAGTCTTATAGTTGTACGTGCCTGTCTCCCAAATACTAGGATTAAAGCATCCTCGCGTCAACGGGAAAAATCCCTGGCAATCGACCGGCTCCAACGCTTCTCCACAAAACTGCGGATAATTGACCTTGGAATACTCTCTATACCAATCCCAGCAGGCTTTTCCACATGCGTCCTCAGCTCCCTGTTTGCCATAGAAAGCATAACGGATCTCGCCTGTCTTCAAGTAATGCTCCATATCCACATAATCATCTGTGCCTGTCAGCGTGAGGGATAGATTATACTTGTCCATCACTGCCTTGAATCGCACGCCCCACTTGCTTGTGGATCCTGTAGCCCACGTGCCAAGATTCTCCGACTTCAATGATCCGTCGAAATTAGTGCCGACGACGTGTCCTGGACTCCAGTCGCACTCCGTCACCACAATAGGGTTAGTCTCCACAACAGGAACTTGTTTCTTAAACTGGTCTATGAACCCCTGCGTCGACCCATATTCATCGGCATTTCCATACCAACCAGTGTAGACGTGGCAAGCGTAGCCCAGATTTTTGAGCGGATCCACCAACGGATAATCCTTGTAGCCGCCATACTGCGACTGATAACCCGTACCTGCTCCCCACACGATACCCTTGAACCCATTCCTTCGGATGATATCAAGCACAGGCTGGAAGAAATCCCGTGGAGCCCACGGTGCCTGAGCCGTCTCCTTTCCATTTTTATCGTACAGTCGCACCGGCTCATTGGCAAGTTCGAGCGAGATGACACCCTCATATTTCTTTATTGAATCATTCGACGACACAATATCCCAGACTGTCTTCAGATACTCATTATAAGCGTCGCCCACCCTGATCTCCTGTGGGCATACACCAGGCGGACGCATGATCACATACATGCCATGCTTCACAGCCTCCTTAGCCAACGGAAAATAGAGATTTTCGAGGAAATATTTAAGACGTTCGGCAGAAAACTGGCTGATATTATGCTCACCGCCCTCGCCCACTCTTTCTTTGTTGGGATCATTGGTCCAGCAAGGATCCATATGAAGGCGGAAGACGTTGCAGTAGACACCCTTATCCTGAGATCCAAGCACAGTGAATATCTTCTTGAAATATTCTGTCACATTAGGTATGGCGGTAGGAGCATCATACCCCTTTCCCCAGTCGAAAGCCCAACGGCTGAAATTACCGTTGAAATATCCGTTTGGAGTGTCCATCACACCATGCAGCACAACCTGATTGCCACACTCATCCATAAGTTTATTCCCCTCCACATGAATAGGAGGAGTCTGTCCAAATCCTTCTGTGCGGCCATTCAGGCAAGTTGTCTGAGCAGAGGCGACGGCAAAAGAGCCGAGAGCAAATGCAGACAACAGATAATTCTTGAAATAGTTGTAAGTGTGTTTCATGATAATGAGCTTTTTGTCATCGGCACAAACATAAAAACAAATAAGAATAACAGCCTATCAAAACCAGACAAAAAATTAAAAAATTCCATTTATACCGCAAAAATGATACGTTTGGCACCTTCTTTATATTTAACGTGAATTCGATCGAAATCAAAAAATCAAAAGATAGTTGGAGTGTCATAAATGAGGATTCCAAAGGGCGGAACGCCATTACCCCCCTCCCAAAGTGCGAGCCATAGGCGAGCACACAGAATTTAATAAAACCACAGAGGCACAAAGTTTACAGAGAAAGGCTACGCCTTTTTTTATGAGAAAAAGAGAGGTGAGAATTCAATAAGAAAGTGGAAAATGATTCACAGATTACAATCCATCGAACTTACGTTAAAATTAGGAATTCGGAATGAAAAATGCGAAATTGGATTTTATTGAGGTAACTCACCCTTGGGGTTCGTGGAGGAGAATGGAGAACATAGAGCAATCTAATTTTGAGATATCATCAATTTTTGTAGAAAAATACTATCTTTGCTAGAAAATAAAAACAGTCAAAACAAGTACGTACAATAGAATAAGAAATTGCTTAAATTTATCAAATAAAATTGGCTATAGGTTTTGAGGATTGTTAAGGGCGGAACGCCCTAACCCATCCCCAGATGCGAGCCGTAGGCGAGCACATATATAAAAGAAAATCTAATAACAGTCATACTTTGGGGGAAAATGTTAAGCAAACATGGAATCTTAATAATCCTCATTTTTAGTTGCAGGATGAGTTTCTATAGCAAATATATTTCAAACAAGATTAAGCAGTTTCTAAACTACTAAAAGAAAATATCAGTATGGAAACAAGATTGAAGCCGACACACCACCAAATAGCAGAAATTCTTATCGACAAGAGAATTAGTGATATGACTCAATATCTGATTGAGGATTACGGCTACTCATTAGAAAAAGCTTTAGATCTTGTCTATACATCCAAAACTATTGAACTGCTTCAAATAGAAGATGCAGAGCTTTATGTTCAGAGTTCCGCCTACGTGTACGAAATGCTCATCAAAGAACTCGGCCTATATCCCGTCTTCGATAATGACAATCCAGCAATGTTCGCTGAAGATCCGTTTTCCTACTAATAACTCACTCCCCTTAAAATAAACTAAAGGGCAAGACGAAAACCGCAATCGTGGTCTCCATCATCCGGACAGTTCCAATAACGATGGGAAGAACGGCAGAACCACGGATCGTCACCACAGCCACCACCTCTCAACACACGGAAGCCGGCTAATGGCCCCTGTGGATCAACAGCTGGAGATTTCGCATAATAATCATCTCCATAGCAATCATTACACCATTCCCAAACATTTCCGCTCATATCATACAATCCAAGTTCGTTTGGCGATTTTTTAGCCACAGGATGTGTTTGGCTTCCTGAATTACCGTAATACCATGCGACAGAATCAATGTCATCGCTTCCTGAATATTGTGTATGAAGGCTTTTATTTCCTCCTCGTGCCGCATATTCCCATTCGGCTTCTGTAGGAAGACGGAATTGTTTTCCAGTAAGAGCATTCAATTTCTTTATAAACTCCTGACAATCATACCACGAGACACTGTCTACCGGATGTTTCTTTCCCATAATCTCATCCTTAAAATGAGAAGGATTATCTCTCATCACCGCTTGCCATAATTCTTGCGTCACTTGAGTTTTCCCCATATAATAGTCTTTGGATATGGTCACTTCATGAACTGGTTTTTCTTCATCATTAGGACAATCCATTTCTGGAGTCGCACCCATCATGAAAGTGCCATGCTCGATTCTGATCATCTTAAATGACACATTTCCAACAGTGAAAGACAAAGTTTCATCGCTTGTTTGTTTCTTTTTATGAGATTCCTCTACAATCATAAATAATCCTTTTACTTACTACAACAAAGATAAAATTTTTCTTGTATGGTCCAATCAAGCAATGTTATTTTTTGAAAAAAATGTATATTACAACATTCATATTGAACTATTTATAAAGTTGGCAGGTTTGAAACCTGCCCCTACGACCTATATACGTGTAAAGCTTAAATAAAAGCTCGCCTTCGGCTCGCACGTGGGGAGGAGTTAGGACGTTCCGTCCTTAACAATCCTCAAAAGCGGCATCCAAATTATTCAATAAATTCAAACAGTTTCTTATATTTCGATGTATTTTTATGGGTTAATCAAAGCGGGCAGGTTTGAAACCTGCCCCTACATCATAGTTTTATATGCTAACCTTCGACTCGTACTTGGAAAGTTTTAGTGGACTTCATTCTAACGTATGGTGTTGCGTCGAAGAAGAATAAGGTCCCTATACATAAGTCGAGTTTCTAATTCTCCATCTTTTTCGCTATTCCAATTACGGTATTTCATTTCTTGTTCTATTGTAGAAAAGAAAAGATTCAAGCCATTACGTTGGTAATAATCAATAAGTTTGGGTTCATTGTATGCGTCGACAATCAGATGTCTGCAACCTGATTTATTTCTGTTGTTTGTAAACCATTTTGTTACAAATTAAATGATTTGCTCTCCCAAATGATTTCCCTTGTATTTGTTGTCGACTCCAAGCTGAGCCAGTAGGATTGCAGGATAATTGATTAGTCCCTTTTGGTGATGGACTTCGTAACCTATCTTTTTTTGACGACTATTTCCCAAGTGTTTTGTAAAAATACTCGCATTAGCGACGGTGAACCCTGCTACCACATCAGTAGGATTGTCGGGGGGAACATAAAAGTATGTTTTACCGAATAATTCGTCTTGGTAGGCTTGTGCTTCATTACGGAAAAAATTGGTTACTGTTTCTCGGCCACAATCAAATGACTGTAAATCAAGAGGAGCCTGACCTACAGAAAGCATAAATAGAGAATCGAGTGTGATCATAAATTTTGTTCCAATTTCTTTAGATACTCTTCAACCCACGCTCTATTTTTCTCTTCCCAATCATTGAATTCGTCTTCTTTCTCTTGACTCCATTCTGACCCTGCGAGATGTTGTGAATTGTATTCGCACTGTTCTATGAACCGTTCTGCTACTTCTCCTGTTAAAACAGGTATGTTTGTTACTGGTATTGCCATAATATTTTTGACTGTTTTTATTTCTTGACAAAGATAACATTTTTCTGCAAAGCAACTGATTAATTTTAAAATTTTGATTGTAATATGATATCTTTATTCTCCACGAGACCCAAAGATGAGTGATCTCAATAAAATAACGTTCGACGAATTACAATCTGCAAATTCGAAATAACAATTTTCCTCTTTTTGATTGAATTCTCACCTTATTTTCTCATAAAAAGGCATAGTCTTTCTCTATGAACTTTGTGCCTCTGTGGTTTTATTAAATTCTATGTGCTCGCCTTCGGCTCGCACGTGGGAAGGAGTTAGGACGTTCCGTCCTTAACAATCCTCATGTTGTGCATTAGATTGCTCCATGTTCTCTTTTATTCTCCACGAGTCCAAAGGGCGAGTGATCTCCATAAAATTATAGGACTCTGAGAACTCTGTGCCTCTGTGGTGAAAATCCTCTATATGACGAGCAGGGTTGAAACGTACCAATACATTTTGCATTTATAATTTATCATTTTGCATTTTATATATCGTTCTATTTCTTCTTTTTTTGCTGATTCAATGTGTTTCGTTCCCAAAACACGCCATCATTATATCCTTGGATATTGGTGTCTGTTTCTGCTTTGCGTAGACGTTTGGCTGCCAACAATGCGTATTCTTCACTGATTTCCACTCCACAATAATGGCGACCCAGTTTTTTGGCGACGACGGATGTTGTGCCACTGCCTAAAAACGGATCAAACACAATTCCGTCGACAGGACATGATGCCAGAATCAGTTTGGCAATGAGTTTTTCCGGTTTTTGTGTGGGATGATCGGTGTTTTCGGGCATCGACCAATACGGGATGCTTATGTCATCCCAGAAATTGGACGGATATGTGAGACGGAATTTTCCTTCATCTGTCTCTTCCCAATCTTTGGGTTTTCCATCTTCTTTATATGGCGCCACGACTCTCCTTTTCTGCTTAACAGCCTCAACATCGAAATAGTAATCATTCTCATCAGCCACTCCAAACCATATATCCTCCATCGCATTTTTCCAGTTTGTCTTAGCACCTCTGCCCTTCTCCCTCTGCCATGTGATACGGTTGACCACCACAGCGCACTCGCTCAACACCTGATAGATGGCACTTGTGCATTTCCAATCACAACAGATGTAGACGCTGCCATTAGGTTTCAGCAGTTCCATCACCTTCGGCAGCCAGCTTCTGACGTATTCTATATATGCGACGTCATCGGTCTTTTTGAACTTATTTCCAGCGAAATTCTTGGAAAGATTGTAAGGAGGATCGATAATCAGCAAATCAACAAAATGCTTGGGTAGATATTCAAGGACTTCAAAAAGGTCCTGGTTGAATGTTTTGTCGACAGCACCGTCGACAGCAGATTTTTCCGAGAGAAAAGAAAGATCTTTCCTCAACTCCTCTTTTTCTGTGTCACTCAACGTCATCGTCCTATTTCTTCCTGCACGCTGTTTCTCCATAATTCTTTATTTATCGTCATCTTCTAACGGTTTCTATCGTCGATTCTCCACCCTAACCTCTGCTTTGTCGCCGTTCTCATCCACCACGGAAATCTTATGTTTTCCCTCTTCCATTTCAATCTGGAGCTTATGTTCCCCGACTGTGGAAGAGAGGTATCTGCCATCAATAAACCAGAACACTTCTGTCATAGGCCTTTTATGTGCCAGCTCAAAAAGCACTCCGTTTTCCTCATCCGCCGACTTTCCGACACACGACAGGACGGCTCCGTTCTGAGGATAGATAAATCCAAGATTGCTCTTGCTCTTTTCTCCGATGAAGACGTCGCTGTATGGTGGCAACGTGATATATTCCGGATGATTCTTCTTGTAGAAATACTCCATGTTGGCTGGCAATGTGAAATATGTGGCATTGACGCTTGCCTCATCCATGTTGGAGACGCGATATTTTCCATCCTCTGTCACCTTCACCACATGGTGATACTTGCATACTCCTGAATTGACACCGTTGAACGGCATCACCTGTGTGACTGGATTTGGACACTCCAAACTTGCCAGCATTCCAGACTCCCGACATACTTTCATCTCTGCACCGTCGCTCACCTTCAGATTTGTGAACCATTTCTTGCCATCTTTCTTACTGTATGTCAGATGGTTGAACACGTCAAACATCACTGGCGACGCTGTATGCACTCCCGTCAACTCAGCCACTCCCTGGCCTTCCGCGTTTCCTGCCCACACTCCCACCGCATAACGATGGTCAAAGCCGACAGACCACGCATCCCTGGCTCCGTAGCTGGTGCCTGTCTTCCACGCGATATCACGGTAACCGCTGATCTTATACATATCCATGTGATCCAAACGCTCCACTCGCTTCATCGCCTCAATTGTGTGGAATAAAGCAGCCTTATCGGTAAGTATGAATGATTTCTCAAAATTCTCCACATATCCTGGATTGTCATAATCATTATTCCTTGATGCGACGGAATACTCATAATTTCTTGCCATTTTTGCATAGGCTCGAGTTATGTCGAGCAGTGAAATCTCCGCTCCTCCAAGAATCAGCGACAGTCCATAGACATCCGCAGTACGGTTGATTGTGGACAATCCGCAACGTCTCAAAATTTCGATGAAATGGTCGATTCCATAATCTCTCAAAAGCAACACATTCGGCACATTAAGCGATTTGCTCAACGCCTCGGATGCCGGCACCGCTCCACAAAACTCTTTATTATAGTTGCTTGGACGGAATCCGTTGATATTGATTGGAATATCCGGGAGCAACGTATTCGGAAGGATATATCCGTCTTGCAAAGCGGCGCAATAAAGCAATGGTTTCAGCAAACTGCCCGAACTGCGTCGTGATCTTGCCACATCCACGCATACTCCTGCTCTTTTCACCGATGAATTGGCGTTTCCACAATAAGCGATCACCTCTCCGCTCTGCACATCAATCACAACAATCGCCAAATCATGTATGCCTCGTACCCGCAACTCATCATTGCGTCGCTTCGCAATCGCCTCCACATCTTTCTGAAGATTGAGGTCGACGGTGGTGCGCACATATTCTCCATTGTTTTTCTGGGCATACCACTCCACCAGATGTGGAGCCGCACTCGGAATCTTATTGGGGTTAGACGGCAACGGTTCCTCAACCGCAAGTTCATAATCACCTTTGGTGATGTCGCCGCTTTCGTAAAGCGATTTCAGCAAACGATTTCTTTTCTCCAACAGCAATGGGCGTTTCTTTGCAAGATTGATCATCGACGGTGAGTTTTGCAGCACCGCCATGACAGCTGCCTCACCCCACGACAGATTGCTTCCGTCGTGTCCAAGGTAACGCCAACATCCTGCAGGAAAGCCAACCACGTTTCCGCCATACGGAGCGTGGGCGGCATAAAGCTGGAGAATCTCATGTTTGGAATATTGAGCCTCAATACGAAAAGCCATAAAAGCCTCTATCACTTTCTGCATGAATGTACGCTCTTTTCTTCGGCTCATACGTGCCACCTGCATTGTGATTGTGCTGGCACCACTCTTTATCCTGCCAGCCTCCAGATTTTGTTTGATAGCTCGGGCAATTGCAGACGGACTCACACCCAAATGATGGTAGAACCCTTTGTCTTCAAACCTGACCAGACATTTTTCATATTTTTCAGGCAACGAATCCTGCAACGGGAATCGCCACTGCTGATCCTGCGATATTCGCGCTCCGATCAACTGTCCGTTTCTATCCTCCACCACCGTCGAATAGCTGACATCTGAAAACAACCGGCACGGCACTATCCACAACCACGTTATGAATATTGCCAATAAACCGACCAATGAATATTTTATTATTTTCTTACGATTCATCAAACGACATTAATGCCACCAATATTGAACGTCTACCAATATTAAACGTCTACGACGTATTTATGTAAACAAATTAAACGTCAAACCAATATTAAACGGCTACGACGTATTTATGTGAACAAATTTGATCGCCTACCAACACATTAAACGGCTACGACGTATTTATTGAACAAATTTAAACGTCAAAAAAGACGGAGTTTCCTCCGTCTTTTTTTATTTAATTAATCTCTAATTATTCTGAGATCTTGACCTTCGACGACGCTGTATGTGCATTTATCTCCGCATCATACATATCCTCGCAAACTGTTGATGGCACAATGAAGTCACCACAGTATGCGGCACGTAGCTTCATCTTGAATGTCTTCACACTTTTGCTTGACATTACAAAATGCCAGATCTTCTTGTCGTCTCGCTGGTCAACATAATCACAACCGTCACTATCAGAGGCAATGTCACTCCATGGCTCAAAACCTGAAGGCCATGCATACGACAATGCCAGCAGACGATAATCCTTTGCCAACGAACCATTCTTAACAACGATTCGTGCTGTAATCTCCGCTCCTTGCTTCAAATTTGCGATCGAACACTCTTTCTCAGACTCATCCTCATAGACGACGCTGATCTCCAAACCATTGTTTTTAGCTGGAACAATCTCTTGCGCTGTTGGTTTATGTGTCTTACATAGTGTAACATAAGAAGTAGACTGATTATTATTCTTGACTACACATTCTCCTGCAGACGGATCAAGATCAACAATCGACAATGTCTGGACTGTCTTTACTGTATTTCCTTTCTGGACAACAGATGTGTTCGCTGTTGAAGCTATAACACTGCTTAGTCTGTTCAACGCAAGCATTGTATACGCAGTCTCATACGTACAACAATTGTTCGCATTATACTTAGATGCGACATTCTGCGCTACCTCAAATGCCTTCTTTGAATCACCACTCAACGCCAACGACTCAAGCCACAAAGCACGGTCTCTCAACGATGAGCCGAATGTCCACTCTCTATCCCAATGGTATCTGTAGTAATCCAACGACTTATCTTCAAGTTTGCTTAGGATAGTGGTTGCAATATTCTTCTTTCCTGCTAATGAGTAGGCTGAAGCAAGGAGAATCCTAGCCGGAACATCCTGACTGGTTATTTTCTCTTTCATCTTGTTCATAGCTGCCTCATCTGCCTTTTTAGCTAAAGCCAAAGTATACAGACGATAAGCCTGTGTTGTGCTTGGTGTAGCCTCACGTGCTCTTGTCTTCTGGTAACTCAACCATCTGTCAATCACGTCGTCAGGCACAGTATAGCCCTTGCTTCTTGCCTCAAGCAACGCATGTCCTGCCATATTTGTGATCCACTCATTGATATGGCTGTCTCCTGGCCAATAGATGAATGCTCCGCTCGACATCTGACGACCATAAAGGACTGTCAAGAAATGGTTCACCTCGCCAGACAACGCTGATTTCATGTCTGGATTGACAAATTTCTCCGCGTTCAAGTAGAACAACAATCGGCTAGACACCTGTTCGCTACAACAATATGGATAGTGAATCATCTTCAAGAATGCAGCCTGGACGTCGATGTTTGGCATTGGGCTGATTGTCACACTTGCCTTATTTGTAGAGTTTTTCGCAAATGGTGTCCAAGAGAATGTTGTCTGAGAATCTACAACACGCGATTCGCTGTCAATAATAATAGGCTGTGGATTTCTCACCTCAATCGCTATCTCCTCACTTGCCTGCATTGCACCAGAGCCTTTAATCTTCACGTGAGCCACGCCCTCTTTTGTAGGATCACACTTCAAGTCAAAGTAGACCATCTTGTCTCCTGCGACTGTGAAATTGACACTCTTTGTATTTGAACCGACTATCGAAAGCGGTCCGTCTACAGTAACAGTTACAGTTGCATTCTGTCCCTGTTTAACAGAAGAGAACACATTGACTGGCAACTTAACCGTCTCTCCATTTGTAAGGATTCTAGGAAGTGAGCTCATCACCATCAACGGAGCCGACACTGTAGTCGTTTTCTCCGCACTACCGTATGACTTGTCTCCGTCGCATGCGACTACCATTGTGCGGACACTTCCGACATACATTGGCAACTGAAGTTCATGCTCCTTAGTCTCTCCAGCCTTCAATGTGAACGGTCCGATAAACTTCACAACTGGTTTGAATCTCTTCTCTTTCTGTGCCGATTTATTGATTGAGACGTCTCCACCGACACTCAATATATTCTTGAAATAATCAGTAGACGCACCTACCACATCAGCATACATATCATAAGTACGAACAGAAAGTGCCTCTTTTTCGTTCATGCTTGGCCAAGGATTAGGTGTCTTGAACGACGTGATGTCTAGCAAACCTTCGTCGACGATAGCCAATGTATAGCTCATTGCTCTGCCATTCTTCTCTCCCACCTTAACCTTGAACTTTGTCTGAGGACGCAACTCATCAGGCATGTTGATCGTAGGCACAAGATGTGATTTCGGATCCTCGACAGTCAACGACTTGACTCCATACTTACGAATTGGCTTTCCATCTGCCGAAACAGCATGCGGATTGATCAAACTTGCCGAAACATACACGTTAGGAGTCATCTCTTTTGTAATCTTGATAATGTACTTGCTCACCTGATCTGTAGCTGACACCCACTCTCTCGACATCACCTTGCTGCCACTCTCTATTGAGACAAGCACTCTCGCGCCCTTAGCCGCAGGTATGTATACGACCGCATCGTCACCCACATTATAGGTTTCCTTATCTGTTGAAAGCATCAACATTGTGGAAGCTGTAGCGTCTTCCTTATTGCTCATACCACGAGATGACGGCCAATCAATCAAAACTGTTCCTCCTGCCATGTGTCCGCCATCCACGTCAGAGACAACAATCAAATATCTACCCCACATCGGATAGTTGATTCTGAACGGAACGGAAGCGACTCCTGATGCAGCATCCAACGTTCCTTCCGCAACCGGACTGTTATGCTTGTTGTAAACAAAATCACGCAGATAGTTGCTGTTGTATTCATTCCACCAACGCCATTCCATCTTGAAAATGCGGTATTTTAGTTTCGCATTGGTCTTCTTTCCATCCTTATCAAGCACAACAACGTTGAATTTCAAATCCTTATCGGTCTCAAAATTTCTATCCTTCAAATCTATTCCGACATACTTTTTGAAAGGAGAGCATTTGAAATCCTTCGACACGATACTTGCGTCTCCTCCCTTCTCAAACACTCTTGCTGTCACTGTAGCATGTAGGAAAGACGGTGCGAACTCTGAATCTGAGAACAACGACTCAAATGTTTTTACTTCTTCTTCGTCATCACCACTGCCTCCAGACACATCATCACGTCCATTTGCATCCAAAACACCTTCTCCCATGCGAACCGATGTCCTGCTGAAATCAACGAATGGATTGATGAATGTATAGTTTTTATACGCTGAGAATGGGTTTCTGTCGACGGTGATATCCGCGTCTACCTTATAGCTCAAACCTGCAGCGGGCGTTCCTGTAAGCCATTTCGCATTGATTTGCAAATCCACTGATTTTCCGACAGTGATAATGTCGCTGTTGCTGTTGAGATCTATCTTTAATCTGTTTGGTTTGATTGTGGCGATTCTCACATACTCTGTGAATGAACGGCCTCCCACCTCAAACACAACTCGCCATACACCCGTCTGATCCTCATCTTTTGTAGGGATCGAGAATGCGTACAAGCCGTTTTCTCCGTTTCGTGTGACATGTTTTGAATAGAACTGACCCTGCGGATTATACATCTCTGCAGTCACAGGACAATTCTCTGGTAAGTTTTTATCTGTATCTTCCAGCATCAAAGACAAATGAAGTGTATCTCCTGGTCGCCATACGTTTCTCTCTCCGTAGATGAACCCTTTCAGACCACGTTCTTTATCCACTCCGGAAACGTCAAAACTACTGTATGAAAGTTCAGAACCGTTAGTAACCTTGACATAGCTCTTCAATCCACCTCTTTCAACCTCAACAAAATAAGGTAGATTCACACATTCCAAGTCACAGAATCCTTCTGAATCTGTCTTTCCCTGTGCGACAGGTTGCAATTGATAGTTGTATGCAGTCACGTTAGCTCCACCTACAGGAGTGGCGTTTACCAAATCAGCAACACTGACCCATATATTTTTGCCACCTGCTCGCTTAACTATGATACCAAGGTCACTCAGTCTGTACAAATTGCTCTTCACACATCTGTTCCAAGAATAATAGCTGTCGCTTGTAGGATCATCCGAACCCCAATAACTGAATCCCATTGCTGATTGAAGATCGAAATAACCATCATGGTCAAAAAGATCTTCCATTCTCTCACTGACACCCTCTTTTGTGTTAAGCTCTATCGCACGAGTGTTTCCTCCGGCATTACACATTGCATACTCTTTCTTGAAAGAAAGGTATACCTGATAGATTGCAGTAGGATCATCATCAAACAATCCACTCAAATCAACTGTGTAAAGCTGAGGTTCCTCTCCATTAAAATCTTCGGCATCATCAAGACGGACTGTCTTATGATAAATCATTCTTCCATAACGACGCATGGAAACATCAAAACCACTTCCTCCATAAGACTCTTCTTCATCATAATCATAATCGTAATAAGAATTGTCTGATGTCCCATCACGAAGATAAGACAATACGTTGTTGGAATATATCTTCAAGATATCCACGTCGACAGCAAAGATATTGGAAGCTTTGAATCTTACCTTCACATCGGCTGGATTCGCCAATATGCATCCATTGTCCAAAATAGACAGACTTGGAATACCTATTGAATATGATATTGGAAATTCATAAGGAGATGTAAGTTTTTTGCCATTATTACTCTTGACTCCAGGAAGGACAACAACCTTTCCTTTTGTGGTACGGACTTTTGAAGTGAAAATCAATTTTACATGATCCTCATATTTCTCAATCTTGACAGATTCCTTTGTCTCATTGGAATAAACCTCTATCAATCCATTCAAATTCTGCTTTGAATCCAATGGCTCTGAAAAATATACAGATACGGTTTTCTCTTTTCTTCCTGTACAAGAGACAGATATTGGCTGGAACAACGACTTGACAGGAAGATCAAACTCATCAAAAGGCTTGTTGTCCAATCGCAAATAAGAGCAATTAAACTCCAATTTACATTTCTTCGACTCGTCTCCTTTCTTCACATTGCGTACCTCAAAACGGAACATGTTTGGCGAAGACATCTGCTCAATCAAAACATCCTTCTGATCAGCTCCGTCAATGGAGAACATCTCAGGTCGGAGTATTTCTCTATCGACTTCCATAGTGAACGAAAGGACTCCACTGACTATCACCGCATCCGAATTGACCAAATCGACACGCACGGAGTTGATTTTCAATTTTGCCGACGGTGCTATCGTCTCCACATCAAACGAGAAGTCTGGCATCTTGTCGTTGTTGAACAACTTCTCCATCTTAATCGTACACTTGTAGGTCGATCCGAATTTGACACTGTTCAAATCAGGAACAAACGACAATGTGTAGTCGTCCTTCTTTACAAATGTTCCATCTAAAGAGGGAGAGAATTCGATGTACTGCGCCAAATCTTTTTCTTCTTTGTTTTTCAGCACATCATCATTGAACACAACCTGAATTGAAGACTTTTCACCTCCAAAATATTTGGAAGTAAATCCTGAGATGTAGTCCTTCACCTCATCTTCACTCATCTTGCTTCCACACGAAGAAAGCAAGATCATCGCCACCATATATAATAGGAGCGATACATTACGTCTTACCAAACTTATCATCTGTCAATCATTTTAATTATCACTTATCATTAAAAAAATCTCGCAAAAAGTATTCATTTCCACTTATCACTCACAAAATTAAATATTTTCCAAATAAAATCAATCTGAAATACTGTCTTTTTTTATATTCGACGGTGCGGCGACAATACTATCTTTTGCGACAATGTCACTTTTCTTTTGATTGTTGACAGAATCTGTAGTGGGTGACACAGGTTTCTGTGGTGCCGCACTCTTATATTTTTTATAAGCTGGAACGGTATCTCCCTCCCTAATCAACGCCTCTTTCCTGTATCTTACTGAGGCATTCCACAACAGCCACTCATCATAGCCTGCATCATAGATGGCATCAATCTGTGCTCGCACATCCGCCGCTGTATAAGGTCGTGCCCCAGCCACCCAAGGAGCGCTGAAATCCTGAAGCCATGCCCTCACATTCGGTTTGCGGTCGAGCGAATCCAACACTTTCTTCGACAATTTCATCGAACCTAAAATTGTCTGGTACGGAGCATTGTTGGGAATCGGAATGCCAAACACTTTTGGTCCGTAGTGAGAAGGGTATATCATCGGAGAAATAGTGGATACATACTTTCCCATATCAGCATAATTCTGTCCCACAAGACGTGTGTCCACATCGTTGTCGATGACTGTGCCGAACACATCCGCTGAAAATGCGATACCGCACTTGCCAAACTCTTCAGCCGAATATTTCACAAACTCCGTGATGACCTGCTGCTTCGACATCGTGTCTGAACCGTATCCATAATTGACTTCTGAATCCTTCACCTCTGTTGAGAAACGGATATAGTCGAACTGGATTTCGTCGAAACCATCGGCAGCGGCTCTTTTTCCTATCGACACGAGATATTTCCACACCTCACGGTTGTATGGATTCACCCACGCAAGCCCCGCACGGTCGTAATAGATCGAACCGTCTTTTCTATGCACACACCAATCAGGATTTTTCTTTGCCAACAACGGATCACGGAATGCCACTACTCGACCGATCACATAAATATTTTTGCTGTGCAGATTAGCCAAAAAAGATTGTATACCACGGATATAGCGAATGTTTGCCTTAAACTCATTCACCAGTTTATGCTCCATATTATATGTCACATTTCCGTTGTCGTTCTTCACGTCTATCACCATAGCGTTAAGCTCCGTCGTCTCCACCATCTCAAGCAGTTCCTTGAAACGGCTGTGTCCGGCGATCGGTCCGCTCACGTAGATTCCCTTCACAGGCGGATGGTTTTTCAATGTTTTGCGGACGATGAAAGTGTCGTCAAACTGCAACGTCTGCTCAATCAACTCTCTTGGGACAATTCTTGGAATCGGCAAAGTGTCTGCCATCACAACAGAATCCCTGCTTAAAGAATCTTTATTAATTGATATGCTGTCTGCAGACGGAATAGAATCCACCTGCGTCGCGACAGAATCGAGCGACATCCCGTCTACATTATCATTATTCTTATTCTCCACTTTGCCTTGGCACGATGCCAACACAAGAGCAATAATGCCATAAAATATTTTATGCGATTTCATTACAATCTTTTTATTTTCAAATTCTCCACAAATGTAATAAAATTATAATGCAAAATTCTTTGCCGATTAAAAATAAGCTGTCTAAGATTAATCTAAATTGCAAACAAATAGAAAATGGGAAACGCCTCTACAAATACAACATTGTTGTAGGTGCAGGAAAACATGTAATGAAAGACATAGAAAACAGATCGGGTTTCCGCTGTTTGGGTTTTCTCCGTTGGGGAGTTTTCCCACACAAACTGTTTGTGGGTTTTCCAAGTGTCAGATATTACTGACGCTGTTTTCTGTTTGATTATAATTTCTATTGCGGGCAGGTTTGAAACCTGTCCCTACAATCATGAAAATGATTGACTATTGGGAAAATGTCTATTATAATATAATAACACCACGTTTTTCAAAATTCATCAGACTCATATTAATTCCCAATAATTATGAATTATGAATTAAAAAGGTCCCTAAACTCACGCTCAGGAACCTTCAATAATACATCAATGAAATTATTTTCGTATAACAATTTTCCTATTTATAATGTAGACGGTGTTTACTCCCATATTTTCCGGAGACACACGTCTTCCATAAATGTCGTAAACTATTGTCCTTCCTGCGTTGTCCGACATAATGTCGTCGATTCCAGAAAGTCCTCCTGTCTTGTCTGATGTAGAAAGTGAGATTTTCAATTCCGTCTCATACTTTTCATTGCGAGCATGAACTTTTATCTCATAATTGCCACTCTCTTGCAGAGTTCCGTAAATTGAAATCTGATCTTCTTCTTCATCTATCGTGCTTTCAATTCCCTTTGGCAATCCTTCCACCCAAACAGAGTCTGAATTGTAGTATGATAGCTCTATTCCATTGATCATGTCGCCTACAGAAACGACCTGACCCAACGTGCTTTCATCCGCAACCTCTATGATAGGTCGAATCTCAGGCAATACCGCCACCTCTATGTTGTAGACAACAAATGAGAACTGAGTCTCATACGCGATGTCAAACTCATGCAAACCAAGCTCTGTAGGTGCTCCCTGAATCCATATATCATGCTTCGCAGAATCAACTACCATCTCCAAACCAGGAGTCAATGGCTCATTGGTAAGTTTTCCCGGAGCTTTCCATTCAAATCCAAACTTCTCAATTGAATCTCCAAGCTCCACCACCTGCTTTGTTCCTCCTGTTCCAATCTTCATCAACCCTCCTTCAAACACATTGATTTTGAATTCAATCGAATCACAATACAACTTTGGATGAAACTTCATCGTATCGATTGAACTCACTGGAGTGTCACAAACGATAATGGAATCTTTTGAGTAATACAATGAATCTGCGCCATACACCTTGAAACGATACTCTCCAGATGGCAATACTTCTGTGGAGACGATCTCACAATGGTCATCACTCTTCACTAGTTTCATACCGTAAGGAAGCTCTGAAGTCCAAACTGAGTATGTGAACTTTGTATAATCAATTTTGATAGGATCTAGGATAGTCTCGGTATCTATGTCAAAATTTGTTGTTTCTACCTCAAGATAAGGCCTCAACACTGTAAGTTTGCCGGGACGACTGATTCTCTCATTATTTAGAGTGTCGTTCGTCACCAAACCCCAAATTCTAATATCATAGGATCTTGTAGGACCACCAGCTATACCTGTAAGATAAATCTTACGATTTTTTTTGTCATGCTCCACTGTGAATATCGCGTCGGGCACCTGCACATGATCTATAAAAACACCTTCCTCATATTCATAATAAAACGGTTTTATTTTATCTCCTGACATCACCGTTTGAAATGCAGATCCATCTCCATGCTTTATGATAAAGTCATTGGGGTTCACACTAGCAGCCGAAACCGACACTTGTGCGAACAACGCAATCATTAGTAGCAATATGTTATAGAAATGTCTCATACCTTTTAAATTTATGTTGCAAAATTAAGGATAAAAACACAAAAATTATAGGATTTCTGTATCAAACACATAAGATTATCGTATCAAAATCTTATTTCCTGCATGAATATAAATATTTCCCGCTGTTGTGTGTGTCACTTTTCTCCCATAAATATCATAGTATGCAGAATCATCCATTTCATCGGAAACCTTCAGATCTATGGATGATGGGTCTCCTCCATTCTCCTTCTCACATCCACAATACTCACTGTCCAGCACAATAATGAAACACGCCTGCTTCACACTGAATGTGAACGTGAAATCCTTGCACACCGGCTCTGAAAACTCATACGTTATCTTCGCTGGCGACGACGCGTAATTGCTGGAATTTTTGTCAAAAGTCATGTAGACGGTGGAATCGCCGTTTATCTCAGTCAGGACAGACAACACTTCCGCATCATTTGTGTATCCAATAAATGTTATTTTCTTGGCAGCCACTCCGTCTGGCATTGTCAGTTTTGCCTGAGCGCCATTGGATCCTTTGAATGTTTTGTAGGATCTTCCTAGATACGTCACCTCATTGCCATAAAGGACTGGTTTGTCGTCACGAGAAATGATTTCCCATTTATATTCGTCAAAACCCTCGTCAGTACAGCTCCACACATTCTCTTTGTCTGTGCCGGCTCTCATCGACGTCTTGCCATTGTCGAAATGAAACACATGTTCATTTTCAGATGGTTCCAAGATTTCCGTAGTATCAGGTGGCACAATCTCTCCGCTCAAAGTCACACCATTGGAAGAAGCTCCCAGTCCTCCCATCGCATTTGCAGCTCGCACCGTGTAGACGGAATTGAGATTGCCTCCATTCACTGTATACGACGGCTGGGTTGTGTTTGCCACATATTTGCCGTCGCAGAAAATGAAATAGCACATTGCGTTTTCATCATCATTCCACGAAAGTTTGTTGCCATTGGCTGTAAGTTGACGTGCAGATATCAATTTTGCGGCGACATCTGGAGCCCATCCGTCAGAGCCGACCACATTTTGAATAGTATACTGCGACGCCTCCCACGAATTCAATACAGGATTGAAATTTGCTGTGGAGCCATCCTTGCTGCATGAGTAAGAAGAGCGACGCTGGCTCAAGTCGACTGAATTCCCCCACACATCCTTGCTATTATACTCTGCAAACAATGCAGGGCAAGTGTTCATCGGATTACCCCATCCTGCCGCCGACGGTTTCTTCTTCATCGTCGTGTTCAAATAGACTGCCCTAGGCTTCTGTTGCCAAGAGCGTCCCAGCGTGAAGCTTCCGTCAGAAACAGCACCGTCGATCGTGCAACTTTCAAAGACATATCCATATTTTTCACCATTTCCACCAGGAGCTGTGATCACATCGTTGGCACGGTTTTCACAATACAGCAGACAACGGTTGAAATAGACCTGTCCGCCACCACAGATGAAATCCACAGTCCCATGGATCTCGCATCCTTCAAGGTAGGTGCGGCGGGCAGCTTTGGTAGTGTAATATGTATCCTGACCAGAAAGCATCCTCACATTCTTGAAGATATTCTTATCACCTTCGTCTTGCAGACAAACCAGGCGATTGGCGGAAGCATTCGGATTCACATATCCATTGTTTTTCAAAGTGATATCCTGCATATATATGCCACCCTTCTTTAGATAAAGAGTAGCTGTTGTGCCGATGCCCTCAGCCGAAGGGGCGTTGTAACACACCACTCCGTCCATGCTCTGCCCGATCAACGACACGTTTGCTCCGGAAAAAGTAGTTTTCTGGTTGGAGTCTCCTGTCATGCGGCCGAAATCATACTGACCGTCGGGCAAGAATATATAGTAGCGAGCTTTTGTAGACGACTCTGCGGCAGCTTTGGCTTGAGCCCATGTACCGTCTACCCCGACCACGAAATCGAAGTTCTGCTTATTCACTCCAGCAATCACAGATGCTGAAAAAACGGTTGTTATTAGAGTAGTGACAAATCCTTTCATATCACAAAATCTTTTGTTTACGGCAAATGAATAATAAAAACTCCGTCACGACAACAAAATTTCCATTAAAATAGACACCATATATTTTTTGCACCTCTTTTTGTTACAACCATGCACCATAAAAAGAGAAAAGGCAGAAACATATTAAATATACATCTCCGCCTTTTCCGTGGAAAAACGATTTATTTAACTATTTTATACCATACTCCACACTGCTCAAGCATATAGACGCCATGTGTAGAACCGATGTTTTCAAGCTCTGTAAATGAGTCAATTTCTCCGATGAATTGGCCTTTTTCATTATAAACGCGAATGACACCGTCTACAGGCAACAACGCTGGAAGCGATTCGACGGACGACTGGTCTGTCACATGTACCTTATATATCAGCATTATCTGGGACTCACCGTATATCAACACCTGCCTGATAGTGCAAGTGTCACCCACCTTCGTATTGCCGGGATACTGGCCTATACGCATTCCGTTGCCATCCGGATCAATCTCAGCAAACACAGCCGCAGAAGTGGAATTTTCTGTCCACTGCTCCACATTTCCACTCAAATTATACCAGTAGCCTTTGTTGGCAGTGAATGATTTCTCCAAATTTCCGTTGCTGTCCACAGCATATAGCGACACATTTTTACCAATTTCCGACAACAAATCTGAAGCAGAAATTCCGAGCAAACCGGCTAAGTTTGCCATATTCACATCAACTATAGTGGCGTTGTAGCCATCATTCACGTCGACTTCCACATTAAATGAATACTCAGCGACTGTAACAATCTGCTTGATTTTCAGATAGAATTCCTTCTCGACCTTCGTGTTATTAGCATCTTTCATCACTATAGTCACATTTCCATCGAAACCTTCAGAAGGGACTCCAGACACAACACCGTCGCTACTCAAAGAAAGACCCGCAGGAAGACGGGATCCATTCTTCAAATAGAACAAATAATCCTGCTCACCACCCTCGCCTTCAATTTTTGCGGAATAAGCCACGCCAGCCTCTCCATCAGGAAGCGACTCTGTGAGAAAAGCGAGAGGAGTGCTCAACTCATTTCCACAGCGGAAAGTCATTGTAGAGCCGGGATCGGAAAACTCCCAAAGATAGATGCCACTGTTGTTGCCATCATACCATTTAGCACTCGGATTGCTATTGTCGTCGAACACTTTCGGGCCATTCTTAGAGTTCCACATGCAATTTTTGGAAGTAGCAGGACGGCCGTCAAGAAGTTCCGGTTTTCCAGCATGGTTATTATCGCCCTTAGTGTTCACATGCCAGATCATAACACCAGGATTTTTAGTGCCATAATAGTTTGCATAATGCTTGTCGCGCACCTCCATATAATAGCGTTCATTGGCATTTGCTCCAGTGCCATAGAAGACGGCAGCGTTTCCAACCTCCTGTTTTATAGTGATTTTACGACCATCTTTTATATTAGTGATATCCTGTTTGTTAGTCAGCCAACCCAGTTCATCCATAGAATATGGATTTAGCAATTCCGGATTTTTCTCGTCAGGAGTCCAGAAAGTGTTGGCGATATTGAAATCCTTGATATTATTGTCGTCATTTTCATCCTCATAAGAATAGAAATCAGGCAAACCAAGCACAAGATGTCCGTTTTCATGGACGAATGTACCCATAGTGAGTTCCTTATCAAGATTCGACATCTGATAAGCATGCCATTCTCTTGATGAAATATTGGAGTATTTGCTTTTCAGATTGAATGTGTATCCTCCCTGATGTGGCCACAGTCCAGTCGCCCATTTCGACGGAGACGCTCCAGCATAAAAAATATTGATAGCCATTATTTTCCTGCCGTTGAAAGAGATGTCATTAAGGTCGAACCCATCCCTCTCCTTCGAAATGGCAAGCAATGCATCAGTCACAACAGGGAAAAAGCGGTCAGTAGTATAGTCTGTAGCATCAGATGGTGAATAATATTCGAAATTATTCGGAGCATGATATATATCTTTTGGCAAATAGTTGATATATGTCAGTTTACCGCCAGACATCCAACGAAAATGTTCCTTGATCGAACGTGCGTTCCCGTAGACGGTGCGATCACTTGAATTTAGAAATGTCTCCACCTCTTCACGAGACACCGTAAATTTTCTGTCGGCGAAATCAATCATCAGACAGACACCGTAGACGGTATCAGGGAGCGACGTCGCTGCTCGCAATTGTGGAGCGGAGTCTTTATCCAATCCAAGCAAACTTTTATGGTCTTCTATGATTTCTGTTCTCCTTTCCGCATTCAGACGGATATGCGGCTTCACAATCATACTCACTTCAGAAGGAGCCGCCCCGCCGTTGTATCTTATTCCTGAAGAAGCATATTCCCTACCGTCGGCAGAAAGCATAGCATAACAGATGTAGCCGTCAACCTCATCACGAATAAGTGTATATCCATCTTCACTTTCCGCATCCATATAGAGATCCGTACCGAAAAGGCGAACCGACACAGTGTCGCCATCAGGTTGGACAAATTTATGTGGTGTAGCATGATACACTCGAGCGACTACCGGAGAAAATATCATTTCCACAAGAGTCAATACTATAGTAAATAATAAAGTGTGTTTCATAGTACATAAATTTCATTAATTAACTCCATAAAAGTACAAATGAAAATGTAAATGACAAATCAAACAGGAAAAAACAAACAAGTATGGTATTTTTGTCTATGTATATAGATAATACAAGTTTAGCTTAAATTTCTCAAAACAAGGATCTGAAATATCAATTATATTAACGTGAGTTCGACGAAATCAAAAAGATAGTTGGAAGTGTCATAACTGAGGATTGTTAAGGGCGGAACGCCCTAACCCCTTCCCACGTG
>OCVV012876941.1_pt1 | contig 117400 bp, 76 predicted proteins | sample 1539721 | NCBI WGS metagenome assembly OCVV01 (sample SAMN02144230, study PRJEB22623) | gut metagenome | biome: sheep rumen | host: Ovis aries | place: New Zealand
ATGACCGATCTCTTTCGGAGCATGATCTTGTCGTAAAGGTTCATGAGTGAGTTCTTCATGTTCCTCCTGATTTTGGTGACCAAGTGTATGCCATCTACGAAAAGCCCTTCGAAGAGATCCTGGCTGATGTATCCTCTGTCGGCAAAGAGTTTTCCGAAGAGTCGCTCCGTAAACTTCTTGTCTTTCAGTGGCTCGCGGTCATCGCAGTTCCCCGGTGTGAGCTGCCATTGGATGATTTCGCCCTTGTCGTTGATGACCAAGATAATTCGCACTCCTACAATTTTTCAAGCATATTTCTTATACCGAACTCACGTTAAGACAATAAAACGCCAGCGAGACAAACAAATAAAAAGTGTTTATCTCGCTGGCGTTAAATGGTTTAGGCTTAAATGTAAGCCTTAATACTCATCCTCGTTGAAAAGGAAGTCTTCCTTGGTAGGATAATCTGGCCAAACATCCTCGATGGTTTCGTAGATGTCACCTTCATCCTCGATTTCCTGCAAATTCTCGATGACTTCCATCGGCGCACCGCTGCGCACGGCATAGTCGATGAGTTCATCTTTGGTAGCAGGCCAGGGAGCGTCCTCGAGTTTCGATGCTAATTCAAGTGTCCAGTACATATTTTTAAGTTTTAAATTTAAATTATAAAATCTAAAGCTTAGAGGCCTACCCTGTGATAAGGTTTAACCTCATTACTTAAAATCGGGCGCGAAGATATAATTTTATTATGAATTAGCATGCCTTTCTCCTATTTTTTTTCGTTCGAGAAGCAAATAATACTCAACTTGGGCCGTTAGCCAAGATGTAGACAGCCCGCATGGCCTCTGCATCTAACACTTCCATGGCTCCGACGGTGATTTTGCCACCACGAGAACATTTGTCCACCATGAGAGCAATCTCTTCGGAAGTCAACCTGCGACCGAGCAATTCGGGTATCGAAGCGGGCATTCCTATCTTGTGATAGAAATCCTCCATAGCCAGAATGCCGCGCTCGGCAGTAGCTTCAGGATGGGCAAAATCATTGGTGACACCCATCACGTTGACGGCAAACTGAACGAAACGGCTCAAATGGCGTGGCATAACATAACGTGCCCACGAAGGCCACAGCGCTGCCAGACCTGCTCCATGAGTGACGCCAAAGAGTGCGCTTAGCTCGTGTTCCAGACGATGCGTTCCGAAGTCTTTTTCCGTTCCACACTCCGTGAGGTCGTTGTGCGCAAGCGATCCGGCCCACATAATCTGCGCCCGCAGACGATAGTCGTCGGGCGTTTCCATCACGGCGAGCGCGGCATCGCGTACAGTCCGCAGTAAAGCTTCGCTGATGGCATCGGTCAGCGTCATTTCCTCGTATTTCGAGAAATAGCGTTCCATCGTATGCATCATGATATCGGTGGCGCCTGCGGCAGTCTGATAGGGAGGCAGGGTGTAGGTACGCTCCGGGTTCATCACCGCGAAGCGGCACCTGCATAGGTCACTGTTGACCCCTCGTTTCAGCAGACCTTCGTCCTTAGTGATGACGCAACTCGATGACATCTCTGAGCCTGCGGCAGGTATCGTCAGTACTACGCCGATAGGCAGGCAGGCTTTGGGCACGGCACGTCCGTCCCAGAAATCCCAGACGTCGCCTTCGTAAGGCACGCCATAGCCAATAGCTTTAGCTGAGTCTATCACGCTACCGCCACCAACGGCCAGGATGAAATCCACGCTTTCAAGTCGGCATTGCTTTATACCTTCGCGCACTTTCGACAGCAAGGGGTTAGGTACAACGCCGCCAAGTTCGCAGAAGTTTACGCCCGCCGAGCGCAGTTCACCTCGCACGACGTCAAGCAGTCCTGAGCGCTCTGCCGACCCGCCTCCATAGTGCAACAATACCTTACGGGCACCAGCTTCGGCCACAAGACGTCCAATCTCTTTCTCGGACTCACGCCCGAAGACCACACGAGTGGGAGCAAAAAAATTAAAATCCTTAATCATATAAAGTTATTTGTTGGAAGAGTTTTGTAGATATTCACATCCCGGAAAGTCTTACGAGCGCGCTTTCCAAAAGTTTTCTTCGTGACCGGCACAATGGTTGATCTGCTTGGCAAGAGCGAAGAAATAGTCGCTCAGACGATTGATATAGCGAAGAAGCACCTCGTCGACTTCGGCTTGCTCTGCCAGACGATAGACGGCTCGTTCTGCCCTGCGGCAGACGGTGCGACAAACATGAGCCAACGAGGCCGCACGCGTTCCGCCGGGAAGGATGAAGCCGCGCCATCCGGGCAGACCAGTTTCTGCCTTGTCGATAGCATGTTCGAGCTGTGACACATCGGCATCCTCGACATAGCGGCCTGGACGCACTTCGCGCTCGCTGGTATCGGTGGCCAAGATGGAACCAATGGAAAAGAGAAGGCTCTGCACACCGGTAAGCAGCCCGGCAATCGTTGGCGAGCCGTCGGCATCAGTAGCCGGCAATGTGGCGACATCGGCAGGAAGGTCGGAAATAAGAAACCCGATGAACGAGTTGAGTTCGTCGATAGTACCGTAGGCTTCCAATCGCACATGTGTCTTAGGCACACGCTGTCCGCCTACAAGACTGGTCATTCCGCTATCCCCTGTTCGAGTGTATAAAGACATAAGATTATAGTTTAGGAAGTTAAAAATTGACAATATAATGTTGTTTCGTACGCGTATGGTCGAAGAACACAATACCATAGTCGTAGAGATCGAAGGTAATGCCTGAATGCTTATCCTCCTGAATGGCGCGCCACATACGTTTGGCAAGGCGGTCGCAATGGATGCCCTCCAGGACCATCGCTCCACCTGCCGCCATCTGCGATAGCATTTGTGCAGCTTCGGACAAACGACTGGCCTCAACGACAACCAAGTCGGCCACACCCTGCTCCACTTGGCATGCGGTAGGCACGGCTGCCTTAATGTAATCCCGCTCTATGGACATCGAACCAATAAGCCTAAAGGTAGAGGGATGAACATAGTTTGCCACCCTGAAGAGCATCCTGTAACATTGTAGAGGATATCCTCGAAACAACCTCACCGGCCACGAATGAAGGTGAGCCAGACGGGCAAAGGCATAATAGGGCCACCGCTCGTAAACCACATCACGTATGAAGCCGAAGGCAAATGGGGAATGAACGCCATAGCCTCTGCGATGTCTGAAACGGGCTACCCACACCCAAGGTCGACGAAGATGACGCATAAAGGAGCTTACTGAATTGATGTATATTTGTTAATCGTCCGCAAAAATAAGAAAATATTGAGATTCTTGTACAAATAATTCAGGAAAAAGACTACTTTTGCAGATAATAGTTATATTTCCTATACGTCGTATTTGATAATTAAAAACATTATGAGACCGTTAACACAGACAGAAATATCACGATTGGAAGACCAGGGCTGCACCGCTGAGGACTGGACACGCGTTATCATCAGCGACGAACAAAGCTTGAAATATATTCGTGGCGCACGCTTTTCGGGCGACATCAGCATAGGCTCGTTCCACAAGAGCTTTGAAATGCCGGGCGGCATACACAAGCATACAGGCATCTTCCATGCCACACTTCACAACGTCAACGTAGGCAACGACTGCTGCATAGAAAACATTAAAAACTATATTGCCAACTATGACATCAGCAACGATTGCTTCATCGAGAATGTAGATATCATTCTCTGCGACGGCCCGTCGAGCTTTGGCAATGGCATTGAAGTGGCTGTTCTCAACGAGACGGGTGGACGTGAGGTGACCATCCACGATGGCCTCACGGCTCACGAGGCCTACATCGAGGCATTCTACCGTCACCGCCCACGACTGATAACACGCCTGAAGGAGTTTGCGACGGAACGTGCCAACGAACGACGTAGCAGTCGCGGCACCATAGGCGAACATGTCACCATCGTAGATACGGGCTACATTAAGAATACTTTCGTAGGTCCTTACGCCAAAGTAGAAGGAGCCGGCAGACTCAAGAACGGCACCCTCAACAGCCGCAAGGAAGCGCCCATCCACGTGGGCTATGGCGTCATTGCCGACGACTTCATTATCCAAGACGGCAGCAATATAGAGGACTGCACTACCCTAACACGCGTCTATGTCGGACAGGCATGTTCGCTCGGGCATGGCTACTCAGCTTCCGACTCGCTCTTTTTCTGCAACTGTCAAGAAGAGAACGGCGAGGCCTGCGCTATCTTTGCCGGACCGTTCACCGTGACTCACCACAAATCTACACTACTCATCGCCGGCCTCTTCTCATTCATGAATGCCGGCTCAGGCTCTAACCAAAGTAACCACATGTACAAGCTCGGCCCCATCCATCAGGGTGCTATGGAGCGCGGTGCCAAGACCTCGTCGGACTCTTATATCCTATGGCCTGCCCGCATAGGTGCCTTCTCACTTGTCATGGGACGACATACCAGCCATGCCGACACTTCGGACATGCCTTTCTCCTATCTTATCGAGAAAAACGGCGAAACATATCTGGCCCCTGCCGTGAACCTACGTTCCGTAGGCACCATACGCGACGCACAGAAATGGCCAAAACGCGACCGCCGTCACGCTGAAGGACGATTAGACAAGATCAACTTCAACCTGCTCTCGCCCTATACTATCGACAAGATGGTACGCGGCCTCAACGTGCTCGAAGAGATGGAACGCCTCAGCGGACCTACATCGGATGTCTACGCCTACCAAAGTGCCAAGATAACAAACAGCTCGCTTCATCGCGGGCAACAGCTTTACCGCATCGCCATACAAAAGTTCCTCGGCAACTCGCTCATCTCGCATCTCGAACGCACCGACTGCTCGACGGCAGAGAGCGTAATCAGCCAACTAAAGCCTCGTCTCTCCGAGGGCCGTGGCACCTGGATTGACCTGGCTGGACTCATTGCCCCAAAGGAACTTATCAATCACCTGCTCGACGACGTGGAAGAAGGACGCATCAACAGCGCAGCAGCTTTCGATGAAGCGCTCAACAATCTACACATTAATTATTATAGATATGAATGGACCTGGGCCTACCAGACCATGCTCGAGTACTATCATCTCAATCCTGATGCCATCACCATAGCCGACCTCATACGCATCGTAAGGCAATGGAAGAAGAGCGTCGTGGACCTCGACGAAATGCTTTATGCCGACGCCCGCAAGGAATTCTCTCTCTCGGCACACACAGGCTTCGGTTTCGACGGCAGCAGCCAACACACCGTAGAGCGGGATTTCGAACAAGTAAGAGGCGACTTCGACACGAATCCCTTCGTGACAGCAACCCTCGAACACATAGAGCGCAAAAGTGCATTAGGAGATAGCATTATCTCTATGCTTGAAAAGCTTATTTAAGGGTGTTTTATACACTTGCTGGAAAGCAAAAACACCTGTATTAACATATTTTAACTGGCTCGTAGCGCTGTCTGCGAGCCTTTTTTTTATACATTCGTTTGCTTTTAAACAGCCGTCAGGCTTTCAAGAACAAAAAATAAGCAATACAATCATTAACTATTTTAAAGTTTAACGTATGAAGAAAATTTACCTTTTTCTCACATTTCTGTTCGGACTACTGGGCGCAACTTCTCTATCTGCCCAGTCGGACTTCCCAACAGATCGTTCCATTTCTATCGGAACGGCCGTAGGTAGTTTCGAACCTGAGACATGGTACTTCATGTTCCAAGGTCGTCAAAGCAATGGCACTACCGATACCTACGAACAATGTAACGAAGGCGACAATCCGACCGAAGGCGGCGGTGTACTTGCAGATTGCGGCATCGGAGCAGATATGCTTAAGAAAGCCATCACCGACCTTTACGAGGTAGAAGCTCCTGCCGCCAAGTATGCAGGCTATGTTTGCCGTTTCATCCCCGTTGACGGCAAAGACGGCTGCTTCATCATTCAGTTCGGCACTGGGAATTACATGACAGGTCCTGAAGCCAGTGGCGATAGCAAGAAATTCACCACAACCGCGAGCGTTTATGATGCAGGCGAGTTCAACATCTACAACATTGATGAGACTCAGCCCGGCCACTTTGGTTTCAACGTGTACAACATGGGGCAGCGTATCGACAACAACGGTACAGGCAACACCGTTGTAACGTGGAGTAGTGGCGAGCGTACTCAGATTGAGAAAGGCAACTCAATATGGAGTATTCACGAGGTCATCTACGGCGAGACAATTGATCCCCTTGAAATTGCTTTAGATGAGCTGATGCATACCTGCGACGAATATGAAGCTCTCCTTGGGAACATTGTAACCGGCACCGAACCTGGCCAATACTCTGAGCAGGCTTACAACGCTGTCAGGGCAGCTCTTGACAGTGGCTACGAAGCAGAGAATCATGACGAGTACACAGCCGACGACGTCAACGCCCTCAAGCAGGCCATTATTGATGCCTACAATGCATTATTGGAAACGAAGGTCGCTATTAATCTGAATGACGGCTACTACCGTATCCGTTCCGGTATGCTTTATACAAACAATGTCACCACAGGCGAAACAGATGATCAGGGCAACCCCGTCACAGAGCCTGTCGACATGTATAAATACCTCTACACCAATAATAATGCCGATGGCACCATCAATGCCCGTTGGAAGACGCTCGAGGATGCTGATACAGACGGCACCGTTCTTTGGAAGATTACGAATACGAGCGGCTATTACGATATCGTGAGCGCAGCAACCGACGCACGCTTCAACAATGTATCGCAAAGCACTAACGTAACCCTCTCCACCGAGAGCACCAATCTCATGGAACTCACTATTGTAGGAACCACCGAAGATGGCGAAAACTGCTACAACATTCGTGTCAAAGGCCAGACGGGTACTCATCAGTTGCTGCATCAGGGTGGTCACAGTAACGGTGCTGGCGTAAGTGGCAACGTAGTTGGCTGGGCAACAACCTACAGCGACGGCCCGAAAGCATCTGAATGGGTCCTCGAGCCCGTGTCTGATAGCGAAGCAGCAGCCATTCTTGCCGCCTATGACGTCGTCAAACAACAGGAAGCAGCACTCATCGAATACCGCAACCTCTACAACGAGGCAGCAGCAGCCATTGTTGCAGCAAAAGACGAACAGGAAATTAAGCTGATTACCGAGAACAGTCAGTTCAGCTCACCATGGACAGAAGCCTCTGAAGGCAGCCTCGACAATCTGCTGGATGGCAACAACCAAACCTTCTGGCATTCTGCTTGGAGCAATGGCCAGGTAGAAGCTCACTTACACTATCTGCAAGTTGCATTGCATGAGCCTGTCCATGAACTCATCAGCTATACATTCAGCCGCCGCAATGGTGCTTCTAACGACCACACAACCGCTTGGAGTATCTATGGCAGCAACGACCCTGAAGCCGCTGACGAATCATGGGAAGAGCTCATGACATGGAACACACCATATGGCAGTCAGGTAGAGAGCTTTACGTCTGAACCCTTCGACCCGAAAGGCTATCAGTACTTCCGCATCTTCGCTGATGCCACCACCAACAACCGCGGTTATTGGCACGTCAGCGAAGTGCAGTTCAGCTACAAGCAGGAGAATCCCAACTCACAGTACTCTGCTTTAGGTAGCGTTGCAGAAAACCTCGACAAGGTGCTTAAGGAACAGAAAGGCCTTACCGACGAACAGGTGACACCTGAAGTCATCAATGCCCTCAAGACAGCTTACGATGCCTTCAAGGCAGGATTCGTTGATCCTCAGGAACTGCGCGAAGCGCTGGCTCAGGTAGAGAACAAGCCCAACTCTGTCCTTGTAGGCAACAACCCCGGTTTCTGGTCCGACAGAAGCACGGCCGATGCCCTGCAAAAGGTAATCGACGAGGTTAAAGCATACGATGCTGCCGGCTCCTACACCGCAGCAAAGAGCAAAGAGTTCATCGACCAGTTGAACGCCAAGGCCGAAGCTATCGACCAGGCAGCAAACACCATTCAGGAAGGCAAGTGGTATCGCATTCGCTTTGGCACCGAAGAAGAGTATGACGAGTTTGGTTGGGACAAGGTAGCAGGTGAGGCTCTCGACGGTCAGGAACCCCTCTGGGGCAAGTATGTCACCGTAGCCACCACCGAAGGAACCGATGTGATAGCCGTTGAGGCCAATCAGGTAGCCCTTGGCGCTAACCTCCACACCGACGACATTACCGACGTCCCCGACGACCAACTCACACAATTCCGCTTCATCTTGGTAGGCGACACCGCATACGCCATCCAGAACCGCGCTACAGGCATGTTCCTGAAAGCGTCCGGCACCTCTGGCGACGTACGTCTGAACATTCATCCGTCGCTCTTCAAACCCCGTGCTATCGGTTATGGTCAGAATGCTATAGCTTCCGAGAGCCTCAAGGGTGCAGCTGAAAGCTACCTGCATGCAGCGCAGAACCTCAACAAGCTCGTGACATGGAACGTCGACTATCCTGGCAGCCGCAGCGGTCTCTACATCGAAGAAGTTGAAGCTGTAGACGGCAGCTACAATGGCACAGACTTCCGCATGAGTCTGCAGCCCGCCTCCATCACAGCTTTCTGTTTCCCCGTAGAAGTCAGTGCTGAAAGCGGTATGTACAGCGTAGCCCGCGTCGAGAACAATGACGTCGTGCTTGTACCTATCACCACGGCAGCTCCAGGCCGCCCGTTCATCTACATCAGTGCCGGCGAAACTTACGATCCCGAATCAGAGGGCGAGTTCTGCAACTTCACTCACGGCTATGAATTTGTCAGTGGCTTAGCCAAGGTCAATGGTTTGGTAGGTACCTACGAACAGAAGACCGTAGGCCCCGGTGTCATCGTTCCCGAGGAAGACAAGTTCATCGTTACCAAGCGCTCCAACACAGCCGTTGCTGCCAACCATGCTTGGATCCAAGGCGACACTGCTTACGACCTCGAAGCCACTATCACGTACACCATCTCCGATGAGGCAGACGGCATTGCCGCAGCACTCAACAAGGTTAGCCGCGAAGGCGACATCTACACAATTGATGGTCGTATCGTAGGCCACGGTAACCTCAACAGCATTCGTCAGAAAGGTGTTTACATCCTTAATGGCGCTAAAGTTGTTGTGAAATAATCGACAGACTCAGCTCTCACGCTGAATAATCAGCTAAGGCGCAAAGACGCTCTGAAGTACACTACTTCACGTCTTTGCGCCTTTTTTCGTATAACTTTGACACTTATTATAGTTAAAAAACATTAAAAGCAAGCTCTCTCAAAGCTTCTCGTTCATAGGGGAAAGCATAAATTTATAACTTCGCCATGCTTAGCGTAGAAAGAGCGCTTGCAAACAGGCACAAATAAGACACTTTTTTAGCAAAAAACAAACAAACAAACAATATTTATTAACCTAAACATTAAAACCGTTATGAAGAAAATCTACTTATTTCTTTTCGCGTTGTTCTCTGTTCTGGGAATAACAACGGCGCAGGCACAGGACGAGGAGTACGTTCTCGAAGTGAACGGCCACACCGGCGACTGGTCAAAGTCGAGCAGTCCTTCGTATGGAAGTGAATGGACGTGTAAGTTCACAGAACCTGAAACAAACATTGTGATCGGTGACGAAGGTGGTCGCAACAACATGAACTTGTATGACGAGACTAACATTCAGTTCTACAGTGCTGTAGGAGAGGTACAGTCCAGAAACTACAACATTACAATCTCCAACAAGAAATACTACATCGCAGCCATTACTTTCGACTTTACTCCGGGCAAGCATCCAAATTATGCCTTATGCCCTATCACAGTCACCATTGGCGATGTAGTGCAAACAGCTAATGCTGGCGAGGTCGTAAGTTTCGAGTATACCAACGACGATGAAACTCAAACAGCAGTGGTGATGACCATCAGTTCCGACGATGCCAGCCATCACGCTTTTGCTGCCACGACGAATTTCTACATCACGCTGAAAGCCCGTAATCCTATTGATGCAGCATGGGACGAACTCATGGAAGTTGCCAGCCAGTATAATCTCGATGAGGAAAACTTCCCCACCGACGGCACTCCTGGTTCATACGGCGCAACAGAGAAAGAGGCTTTCTTTAATGCCATAGCGGCAGCTCAGGCTCTGGAGTATGCTGGAGAAGAAGTTGAGATTACCGTTGAGTTGCTGAAACAGCATGAGCAGGCTATCCTCGACACCTACGAAGCCCTCATAGCTTCCAAGATCACGACCTACGATGTTGCCGACGGCTACTATCGCATCCGTCCGGGCATGACTTACAACACTGGTGAGAAGTACATGTATGCTTACGAGCAGGCTAATTCCAACGGTTCTGCCTACTATTATTGCATATGGGCATCCCCCGAAGATGACGATGCAACCGATGCTATCGCCATCCTCTGGAAGATTAGCAAGAAGGGTGCAGGCTACGATGTCGTACCCGCCATATATCCCACGATGCACTTCAACCCCGTCTCTGTGGCCAGCCTCAACAACAACGGCAGCATAATTCCCCGCATGACGGAGAACGGCACAGCAGAGATGGTCTTCAGCCCCCAAGCAACCATCGACGGCGTTACCTATTTCAACATATACGCTTCAGCTGATGATCCTGCCGGCCGCACCATCTTCCACCAAGGTGGTCACGCCAGCGGTGCAGGTAACAACGGCTTTGTCATCACCTGGTATCCCACATACTCTGGATCTACCGGCCCCGGTGCTTCGGAATGGTATCTCGAACCCGTCGACGATGCAGAGGCCGAAGCTATCATCGCTGCTTACGAGCCCATCCGCCAGCAGAAGGAACTCACGAAGGCTTACAACGAGCTCAAGACTACAGCTGCCAAGGAACTCGAGGATGCCAAGGAACTCGTGCTGACAGAGCTCATCACCGACGGCAGCCAGTTCAGCTCGCCTTACACTGAGACCCGCGAGGGCGTAGGCAAGACCGGTGACTGGAACCAGCTGCTCGATGGCGACAAGGGCACTTACTGGCATTCAGACTGGAGCAACGCCGTAGCACCCCACACCCACTATCTGCAGGTGGCTCTGCCCGAAGGCGGCTACAGCCTGCTGCGCATGAGCATCAGCCGTCGCCCCGTCAACAACGACCACATCACCAAGTGGGGCATCTTCGGAAGCAACGATCCTGAAGCTGCCGACGAGGATTGGGTAGAGGTTGCCACCGTTGAGACTCCTTACGGCAGCAACACCGAGACCAAGACTGCCGATTTCGACAGCAAGGGCTACCAGTACCTCCGCTTCTACATCGACGACACCACTACTAAGGGCTACACCATGGAAGACGGCACCGTCGTCAGTCGCGGCTACGGCCACGTAAGCGAATTCCAGCTCTACACCATGGAGCAGGCTCCCACCTCACAGTACGCCATCATCGGCCAGCCCGCCGAGAACCTCGACAAGGTGCTTGCTGAGCAGGCCGGTGTCAATGCCGACGAGGTAACACAGGAAGAGTTCGACGCCCTGAAGGCTGCCTACGATGCCTTCAAGGCCCAGTATGTCGATCCGACCGAGCTGCGCGAGCTCGTCGCCAAGGCTGAAGCCATTGCTGACGGCGTCGTCGTCGGCAACAACCCCGGCCAGTGGGCTAACGGCTCCGTTGCCGACCAACTGCAACAGACCATCACCGATGCCAAGGCTTACGACGAGGCTAAGATCTACAAGCAGGCTACCAGCCAAGACTTCATCACTAAGATCAAAGCCCTGCTCGATGGCATCGTGGAGGCTGCCAACCCCATCAAGACCGATACTTGGTACCGCTTCCGCTTCGGCTCAGAAGAGACCTTCACAGCTAATGGTTGGAGCACTGAGGCTGGCGCTGCCGTTGTCGGTGAGGACGAGAGCGTTCAGGACGAAGCTCTCTGGGATAAGTACATCACCGCAGCACGCGTCGAGACCAGCGATAACGTGCGCACAGTACTGCCCATCTATGTCGACGAAGCTCGCCTCGGACAAGGTCTCTATGTGGATGCTCTCGATGAGATTCAGGATGCCGACCTCGCTCAGTTCCGTTTCATTGCCGTAGGCGACACCGCTTACGTCATCCAGAACCGTGGTACGGGCCTCTTCGTGAAGGCTTCCGGCACCTCTGGCGGTGTCACCCTCGACCTTCACCCGACGCTCTTCAATGTCTCGCCCATGGGCTACGGCTTCAACCTCTTTGCCGCCAAGAATCTCGAAGGTGCAAAGCAGAACTACCTCCACGTAGCTCGCCAATATAACCAGCTCGTCACTTGGGACGCTCCAGAACTTGGCAGCCGCAGCAGCCTCCTCATCGAGGAAGTGGAGAGTGCAGCCGGCTACACCGAACCTGGATTCCAGATGGAGATTCAGCCCGGCGCTCTCTATGCTTTGTGCTTCCCCGTTGACCTGTCTATCGAAGAAGGCAATGGCCAGTTCTATAGTGTAAGCAAGGTTGAAGGCACACACGTCAGCTTCGCACCCATCAACAAGGTAGAAGCCGGCCATCCGTTCATCTATCTCAATGGCGATGTTAGCGAATGGGCTGCAGGAAGCGGAACAGAGCTTGTCAAGTGGCACCACGGCTACGACTTCGCTCCACAAGCTGTCAAAGGTAACAGCTTCGTTGGCACCTACAGCAAAGTGGAAACCGGTGCAGGCTACATCGTAACAGGTAAGTCGCTGATGGACTACAACGGTGTCTACGCTGGCGACCTCAAATGGAACCAATTCTACATGACCCGCGCATCCGTCACTAATGGTGTCAATGCTTACAGCGCATACATCATTCCTGAAGAAGGCGCAACAGGCGAGATTACCTTCGACTTCGAAGGCTCCGAGGATGGCATCGTCATCGCCACCGACAACGCTCGTCGCGACAGCAAGGTTTACAGCATCGACGGCCGCGTAATCGGCACTGCCGACAACCTCCGCGGCATAGCCAAGGGCCTCTACATCGTCAACGGAACAAAGGTTCTGGTGAAGTAAGACGCTATAAGCTAAACCATAGCCCCCAAGGGCAATAACGCAGACAGCTCAAGGTCACACGGCCTTGGGCTGTTTTTGTTTTCGAATATCTCAACCGCCTGTTCACAGATTCTACGGTCGTTTTGAATGATGAGAATAGGTGCATCGGACAATTCTCTTAGGCGTGTCAGGCAATTCTCTTAGGTGCGTCGGGCAATTCTCTTAGGTGCATCGGGCGATGCGGCCAAGTGTTTTTTTTGAGCCATAATATTTTTTTGCAAGCAAAAGCTTGTAGTCTCCGAAAAACCTTGTATCTTTGCCACGATGAAGCGAGATTATCTAACTAACTTCCCTATATAAACACAGACCAATAAACTAACAAACTATAAACCTACGCACATGAAACGTTTCTACCTCACACTTCTGTCATGCCTGCTCACTTTAGGCAGCCTTGTGGCTCAGAATATACCCACAGGCTTAGTCCGTATTGTGAACCGCCGCACGACAACTGCCTACCTCACCTCCAACGCCGCCGGCTCGGCCATCGCCACAAACAAGGTGAACACCTCCGGCAACCTCTCGCAAATCTGGATTATCGACGCCAAAGGGGATGGTTATATCTGCCGCAGTGCCAACACGGGCGAATACCTCAACGAGAACTGGGCAGCCCCCATCGCCGGCAGCACCGTGATATACATCCAGACCAGCCCTAACGCCACCGGCTTCTACAACATCTCGTCGAAGAGCGACTTCAGCGGACAGTCGTGCCTCAACAAGACCAACACGGGCACCGGCATCACCAAGTGGAGCTACGCTGGCGACGCGGGTAGCGACTGGAAGATTGAAGCCGCTACCGATGTCGACGAGGCTGCCGTGCTCGACAACATAGCCAAAAAGACAGGCTTCGTCAACGAGCTCAGCGAGGGCAAATACTACCGTTTCGTCTCATACTATGGCCTCGTCATGCACGACACCGACGACCTCGGCGGCGACATCAAGGCCGAGAAGCCCAACGAAAACGACATCTCGCAATATTGGACTCTGGAAAAGAGCGGCAACAAATGGAAGATCAAGAACCTGCTCACCGAGCGCTACCTCAACCAGCAGACACAAACCAGCGTGCCCTTCCACACCATCACCCAGGCCAACATTGAGCAGTTCAATCTCGACGTGGCCTTCAACATCGAGTCGCTCAACAGCAAATGGGAGTCCTTGTGGAAGATTTACTATCCCGGCGACAGCCGCGGCCTGCACGATGCCTCCACACAGAGCCACAACGTTGTACTCTGGAGCCACAGCGCCGCAGCCAGCGTTTGGTCGATTCAAGAGGCTGAGGTCTCGCAAGAGGCCATCGATGCCGCCCGCGAGCGCCTGGCCGACTACCAGGCCACGGTGGGTAAGTACAACGAACTCGTAGCCAAGAAGAGCGCCCTCCAGGCCGCCCTCAACAACCTCTTCGAGGACAAAGCCTGCACGACGCTTAAGGCCGACATTGCAGCCCTGAGCGACAGCGAGCTCGCAGCCAACGCCGACTTCGCCACCCTCACCGACGACATGAAAGCCATGGTGCTCAAGGTGAAGAACAACACCTGGCAGCAATACACCAACACCTCCACCGGCTACACCGCCGGCTACGAGAAGTTCTTCCGCGTGGCCGACTACCACGTCTACAGCCACGACGAGGAAATGGCCAACGCCAACAACTTCACCATGAGCAACGCCTTCGGCCGACTCTCAGGTCCCACCGGCGTAGTGGCCAACAAGGGCGACGTCATCTACGTCTACGTCAGTGCCAACCCCTCAAGCTATGCTGAACTCTACATCGAAGCCGTGAGCACCGACGGTGTGGCCGGCGCGCACCCCACAGGCTCGCTCACACAACTTAGGGCCGGCCTCAACCTGCTGCAGTTCGGTGAACAGAGAATGCTCTACGTGCTCTACCGTGTGAAAGCGGGCGCCTCAAGCTTATACCGCCGCCTGGCACGCCACGACGACATCACCGTGCACATCGAGGGCGGAGCGCTCAACGGCTACTGGGATGCCACACGCGGCATGACCAATGCCGACTGGAAGCTGCTGCAACAGCAACTGCTGAATGCCAGCCCCTACCTCAACCTCAAGACCGAGCGCCTCGTCTTCCAGATGGATGCCGACCTCGTCAAGGCTGCAGAGCCTAATAATATGGAAGGCCTGATGCACATCTGGAACACCATCTGCGCCAACGAGGACCGCTACATGGGCGTCGAGGACTTCGAAGGCCTGTACAACAACGTATGGAACTGTTTCAGCGGAGCAAGCTCATACATGCACTCCACCACGCGCGGCACATGGTACACCGAGAGCACCATCTCCTCAATCATGAACTACAACACCATGGCAAACGGAGGCGGCAACCTCTGGGGACCCAGCCATGAGATAGGCCACAACCACCAGGCAAGCATCAACGTCATTGGCACCACCGAAAGCTCCAACAACCTCTTCTCGAACATCAACACTTTCGAGAGCGGTATCCTCAACTCACGACGCTGGTATCCCCACCAGAACTTCGACTACATGGCATCTGAGACTCCATGGCTCGGACGCAATATCTGGATGACGACGGGCTTGTTCTATCAGCTCTACCTCTACTTCCATGCCGCACACAACGACGATGAGTTCCTGCCCAACCTCTTCCGACAGATGCGTAAGAAGCCCATCAACAAGTGGAGCGGTCCAGGCAACGGCGTCACCTCTTACGGTAAGGACGACTACCTGCACCTGGCCAAGATGATCTGTGATGTAGCCAAGGCCGACCTCTCGGAGTTCTTCGAGGCCTACGGTATGTTCATCCCTGTAGATAAATTCCACGTGGGCGACTACGCAGACTACTATGTCACTACGACACAGGCCCACATCGATGCCGCCAAGAAGTACATGCAGAAGTACGAGAAGAAGCTCGGCAACATCATGTTCATCGACGACCGCGTCATCAAGAAGCAAGCCGACCCGGAGAACATCTTCGGATGCGTAGCAGCCTCCGACGGTTGGAAGCGCCCCAACAGCGAGTACCCCTACCTCATGGCTACTTCTGCCTCGTCTTACGTGGGCGGCGACTATGAGGACTTCGCTCCAGGCGCCGAGCCCGTCACCGACGACTGGTACCGCCTCTCAGGCCGGACCATCACCTTCCAGGGCACTAAGAACTATGCCGGACACAAGTTCTACGACAAGGAAGGCAACTTCCTCTGGGCCACCAACAAGCGCTCAGTACAGCTGCCCGACGTCATCACAAAGCTCGGCATCGAAAACGTCGTCGTCATGACTGCCAACTACGACATGACCGACACCGTCTGCACCGACACCAAGCCCGTAGATGCCATCAACGACATCCAGGCCGGCGACAATGTCAAGGCAATGAACGTGTACGACATCTCCGGTCGCCGTGTTGATCAGGTAACGCGTGGCATGTACATCATTAATGGCAAGAAAGTCGTCGTCAAGTAAAAACGGATAACGGGCAACAACAGCTTCATCAGTTCCCCGTTTACCCGACCCACACGAAACACCCATAACAACAAAAAGGGGCTATGCCTGAATCAAACAGGCACAGCCCCTTTGCTTTTTTTCTCACTTTTTCTTGCCACATAGCGCAAGAAGTACTATTTTTGCAGTAGCTATTCCGTAACGACAATGAAAGCCTTATCAAACTCCCTTTCACTTAGCCGCCGCCACTTCTACCTCCTCTTCTTTGCCCTTGCTTTCTGGTGGGCTTTCTGGTGGATGGGCGACTTCTTTCGCATAGCCTACGAGCACTCGTTCCTGGCCCCGGACGCCACACTCATGCACTTCTTGTGGCAAAAGCCTTTCGGCTCGCTCTGGCTCATTGGCCGTGCCTTGCTGCTGCTCTACCGCTGGCCTTTAGCCGGCGGACTAATGATGGCCTTGCTGCTCACCGTCGGGTCCTGGCTGGTGGGCTACTGCCTACGCCTCAGCTCGCGATGGCGCTGGCTGCAGTGGCTGCCGGCATGTGGGTGGATGACTTGGGTGGCATGGCTTGGCCTGAACGTCTACTACTGTTTCGAACCAGGACGCGTCTTCGGAGCCCTGTTCCTCGGCGTGGCAGTATGCGCCATCGATGCTTTTATCATCTGGACCTTCAAGAGCCGCAAGCACCATACTGAAGAACAAAAAGCCTCGGCCGATGTCATCGGCAAGAGCACTTACAAGTCACTGATGCATGTAGCCTTGCTGCTCGTGGTATTCGCTGTTCCCATGCTGGTAACACACCTGCGTTACCCCTACGTGCGGCCTTTGGCCAGGATGCAAGTGCAGATGCTGCACGACGACTGGGACGGAATGAGCAAGACGGCACACGACAACGCCAGTCTGTCCTATCGCCCCTTAGCCGCCTACTATGCCATCGCGCTCGTACATAATGGCCATCTCGCCGACCAACTGTTCGACATTCGTTTGGACTACGACACCCTATACACGAAGAATCGTTCGGGCAAAGCCGACAACTCACCAGCCTACTATCTCATTGACTGCAACTATACAGCCGGGCTCTTCCGCACAGCCGAGCATATTGCAATGGAACAGATGACCATGGACGGCCCGGCACTCTATACGCTCAAGCACCTCTGCCGGCTTGCGCTTCTCGACCACAATTGGACGCTCGCCCGCAAATACCTGAGAATAATCGACAGAACTCCCTTCGAAAAGGATTTTGTGGAACGATATGGCTGCATGGTAGGAAGCACAGAACGTGTGGCTGCCGACCCCGAGTTTGCACTGCTCAGACAAACCGAACCCTATGCAGACAGCTTCGAAAGCTTCTACCAAGCCCCCACCTTCCTGGGCTACAACTCGCTGCTCATTGCCGGGCGAACAAAGACTGCGCTCCTACATAGCCTCATAACGAACCTCTATTCCAAGCGCATGCCCTTGTTCCTTGAACGATGCCAGCCCCTCATGGGCACGACACCTCCCAAGACGATTGCCGAAGGTATGGCTACTCAAGCCAGCAAGGTGCCTGCCATCCTTCAGGCATTTCCTCAGATCCGAATGGACGTACAAATGTTCGCCGGCTTCGTGACAAGTAATGCCGAAGCCTTGCGCGACAGACCAGGTCATGCCAGGGAGCTCTTCGACACCTACAAAGGATATTACCCCTACTACTATTTCTTTGGCAACCTCAAGGCAACACGCAAGAGCGACGACCAAGAACATGGCAACTCGAAAGCAGGAGTGAATTAGTGATTAGAGACAAACAAAAAATAGTTATGCACAAGGCTACGCTACAAATATTATTGATTGTTGCAGCAGCGACACTCGCCTGCTGCAACAGCAGACCCACGACAGTTCCTGCGGCCTTCTCCGAGGTGAGCGATTCAGCACATATATTCCCCGACTATGTCGGCGTAACAATCCCGCCTAACATCGCCCCGCTCAACTTTATGGTTGAGGACTCGCTGGCCTCAGAGTTCGTTGTAACTATTAACAACCTCGTATGCGGTGCTACGGCCGACGGCAAGATAGACATTGACAGCACAGCATGGCGCCAAATGCTATCCGATGCTAAAGGCCACGACCTCACCGTGGACATTTATGCCCATCGCCTGTCAGGATGGGTGCATTGCCGCCCGTTCAACATCACCGTGGCCCAAGAACCCATCGATTCGTTCCTCAGCTACCGTTTAATAGAGCCCGGCTACGAACTCTACAGGCAACTGGGACTCTACCAGCGCAACCTTACCAATTTCTCCGAAGCCGTAATCTACGAAAACAACCGAGCCTTCGAAGATGGTGAGAACCATTGTGTAAACTGCCACAACTACCAGAACTACGGCACCGACCGCATGCTGTTCCACGTGCGTGCAGCTCATGGCGGCACCGTCATCGTAGAGGGCACCGAGGCGCACAAAGTAGCCATCAAGCACGATAGCATCATCTCGGCCGGCGTCTATCCCTCGTGGCACCCCACCCTTCCGTTGGTGGCGTTCTCCACGAACAATACAGGACAGGTGTTCCACATGATGCACCGCGAGAAAATAGAAGTGCTCGATCTGGCCTCTGACCTTTTACTCTACGATGTGGAGCACAACAAAGTCTGTCATATCCTTCATACCAAGGACGCGCTGGAGACCTTCCCCTGTTGGGCTCCCGACGGGCGGCGCCTCTTCTATTGCTCAGCCCGACGCACCGAAGCAGCAACCGACAGCAGCCAACAGTTCGTGGCCACCTACGACAGCATACAGTATGACATCTACTCTATGAGCTTCGACCCGGCCACACGAACCTTCGGGGAACCGCAACTCGAGGTTGACGCCAGTGCGCAAGGACGCAGCGTCAGCGTCCCGCGCATCAGTCCCGATGGACGCTTTCTGCTGTACACCATGGGCGATTACGGTCAATTCCACATCTGGCACACGAGTGCAGATTTGTGGGTTAAGCGATTAGATGATGGAGACGCAAAAGCCGAAATGAAAGACAACCAAGCGCAACCAGCGCTCATCTCCAATAACTATCCCCTCACCGAAGCCAACAGCGCCGAGGCCGACAGCTACCATACGTGGTCGTCGAATGGCAGGTGGATTGTCTTTGCAAGCCGACGCACAGATGCAGCATATTCCAGAGCCTTTATCGCATATTTTGACAAGCAAGGGAAAGCACACAAAGCTTTCATGCTGCCGCAACGCGACCCTGAGCACAACATCATGTTGCTGAAGAGCTATAATGTACCCGAACTTACACGCAATGCCATACAAATAAGCACCGTGCAACTGAAACACATCGTTCTCGATACCGAAGCCGAAGTTGCACACTATGAATTGCAATAAGGGTCCAAAGCACATAAAGTAGTGAAAAAAGCTTGAAAGTTGAGGCGAAAGTCAATGATATTCAAAGATAATGTGTAACTTTGCGCCCGCAAAAAATATAACTATTCACGCTTAACATTCTTACAACTACAAAATAATGGCATTGAAAGCTGGTATCGTGGGACTGCCCAATGTGGGCAAATCCACTCTTTTTAATTGTTTGTCAAGCGCCAAAGCACAGGCCGCTAACTTCCCCTTCTGCACCATTGACGCTCAAATGGGCCAGATTACCGTTCCCGACGAGCGACTCAACAAGCTTGCCGAACTAGTGCATCCTGGTCGCATCGTTCCTGCCACATGTGAAATCGTAGATATCGCAGGACTCGTGAAAGGAGCTTCAAAGGGCGAAGGACTTGGCAACCAGTTCCTGGGAAACATACGCGAATGCGATGCCATCATCCACGTCCTGCGCTGCTTCGACGACCCTAATATCGTGCACGTCGATGGCAGCGTCAATCCCGTTCGCGACAAGGAAATCATTGATACCGAACTGCAGCTGAAAGACCTCGAAACGATAGAAGGCCGGATTCAGCGCGTAGAGAAACAAGCACGCGTAGGAGGCGACAAACAAGCTAAAGTGGAACTGGGCGTTCTCGAAGCTTACAAGGCAGCACTCATCGAAGGACGAAGCGCAAGAACTGTGACATTCGAGACCGAAGACGAACAAGCCGCAGCCAAGAACCTGTTCCTCCTGACAACGAAGCCCGTGCTCTACGTCTGCAATGTCGACGATGCGGCGGCAGCACAAGGAAATGCCTATGTCGATGCCGTACGCGAGGCTACAAAGGATGAACAAGCCGCCCTCCTCATCATCAGCGCACAGACAGAAGCCGACATCGCCGAGCTCGAGAGCTATGAGGAGAAGCAAATGTTCCTCGAAGACATGGGGCTCAGCGAAAGTGGATGCGACCGTCTCATCAAAGCCATTTATGCACTGCTCGGACTGCAGACATTCATCACTGCCGGAGAGATGGAAGTAAAGGCATGGACTTTCCGCCGTGGCTGGAAAGCACCTCAATGTGCTGGCGTCATCCACACCGACTTCGAGAAAGGCTTCATCAGAGCCGAGGTCATCAAGTACGACGACTACATAAAATACGGTTCAGAGGCAGCCGTTAGGGAAGCCGGAAAGATGGGCGTAGAAGGCAAGGACTACGTGGTGCAAGACGGCGACATCATGCACTTTAGATTCAATGTCTAAAGATGAATCTAATCAGCGATTGGACATTAGAGATTAGCGTTTGACAGCTTTCCCAATTTGACAATCTCAAGCATAGAGTATTCAATAGACTAAGCAACTACGACCTTCACCCAAGCCTCAATCACTAATCCTTAATCCCCAATAATCACCCAAGCCCTAATCCCAAACCCAAATAACAAATGGCACATTTATTATTTATCCACTGGAATCCCGACGTAATAGCCTTTGCAATAGGTTCCTATGGCATACGCTGGTACTCGCTTTGCTGGTGCATAGGCCTTTTGCTGACATACCTCTTGGAGGCCCGTCTCTTCAAGGAACAGAAAATACCTGATGAGAAGTTCGACCCACTCTTCCTTTACTCATTCTTGGGCATACTCATAGGCGCACGTCTCGGACACTGTATATTCTATGAGCCCGAGTATTTCCTCAGTTCGCCTACACACATGTTGGAGATGATTATCCCTGCACGCCAGATGGCCGATGGTTCTTGGCACTTTACGGGATATACGGGTCTGGCTTCGCACGGAGGCACACTCATGTTCATCGTGGCACTATGGCTCTATTCACGACGGACAAAAGTGCCTTTCCTCACAGCACTCGATAATATTGCCATCGTGACCCCTATCTGTGCTAGTGCAATAAGATTGGGAAACCTGATGAATTCAGAAATTATCGGGAAACCAACGGACCTGCCATGGGCTTTCATCTTCGAACAAGTAGACCTTCAGCCACGACATCCGGGACAGCTCTATGAAGCAATAGCCTACTTCCTTTTCTTCTTCGTAGGATGGTGGTTCTACAGGAAACATGCCGAGCGCGTAGGTACAGGCTTCTTCTTCGGGCTATGCATATTCCTCATCTTCACATTCCGATTCTTCATCGAATACACCAAAGAGGTACAAGTGGACTTTGAAAATGGCATGCTCTTCAATATGGGGCAGCTCCTTTCCGTACCCTTCATCATACTCGGGGCTTACTTCATTTGGAAAGGATGGAATAGTGTGATACCCTCATCACAGAAATAACACAATAAAGAGAGTCTATAAACAGCAAAAATGATCAGGCAATTGCGCTTTTTCAGCATATTCATCGCACTGACGATAGCTTTTCTTTCAGACATATCCGCACAGGTTCACCTGTCCACCAGCAATAAAGAAGAGAATCAGGAACCGGTACAAGTCAGCTTCGGCGGCTACACCATTGCAAGAGTCAATGGCACGACGAGTAACGATTCCAAAGCCAAGACCGACATGAGCCTGCGCTTGGTTCGTGTCTACGTCGACAGCAAGATCGGTGACTTCGCCATGAAGCTGCAAATGCAAGTGAATGGTAATACAAGCGGATTGAACGGACCTCGCATCGTTGATGCTTGGGCCGAATGGCAACGCTGGAAAGGATTCCGCATCAAAGCTGGTCAATTCAAGCGACCATTCACTTTCGAAAATCCCATGCACCCTTGGCTTATTGGCCGGGGCACCTACTCACAACTGGCGGAACGCCTTGCCGGATTCAGCGACCGTACTGGAGAACACGCATCGAATGGCCGCGATATAGGCATACAGATTCAAGGCGACCTCTTGAGTTCATCCTACGACAGACATGCGTGGTTCCACTATCAGGGCGGTGTGTTCACAGGACAAGGCATCAACTTCAGCGATAAGAATTCACGGAAAGACCTCATAGGAGGCGTGTGGATTTCACCAATAAAAGAACTCCAGATTGGTGCCTTTGGATGGACCGGCAACCATGTGCTTAACGATACAACGACTATAGAGCGTCGCAGATTCAGTGTCGGCGCAAAATATAGTGGGGATTGGACAGCGAGAGTCGAGTATGCCGTGGACAATGCTGCGGGCAAGGCTGACGCTGTATATGCCATCATCGGCACGCCATCATGGCGACGCACAAAGCTTTTCGCCCACTACGACCTCTACCGCGAAGGGAAAAACAGCGCGGGCTCACATGCTATTTATGGGCTGTCGCTTCAACACATGCCCCACCCTGACCTTATGGTGCAAGCCAACTATGGATATAATGTAGACAAGACCAAAGCCGACGAGCGCTACCATAACATGGACATTCAGCTTTATTGGCGATTCTAAACTGCTACCAAAGCTATAAAAAAGCGCCATACACTTAAAAAAACGCCCATTTCATCGTTTATAAGTTCAACTCCTATGCCAAACAAAAACATTCAAATAGGCGCCCAGATTCAGACGCAGACGCAGATGCTGTCGCCTCAGCAATTGCTTGTGAGGCAACTGACGGAGATGCCTTTAGAGGCACTTTACGAACGCGTAGACCAAGAGCTGAAAGAAAACATTGCCCTTGAACGCGAGAGCCAAGAGGCTGACGACGGCAGAAGCGAGGCGGGTAGCGATGATATCCTCACAGGAGGAGAAGAGGAAGCAACCGAGTATGACAGCAGTGCAGACTACAGCACTCCCGACGATGTTCCCGACAACATCGGTGAAAATAGTCAACGCAATAGCATGGAAGCCGTAGTGGGCGAGACTCAATCCTTCTACGACCAACTTGAAGAGCAAATAGGCTACCAGCATCTCAGCGGACACGAAGAGGAAGTGTTGCGCTATATCATAGGCTCACTCGACGACGATGGCCTGCTCAGAGTGCCGCTTCAGCAGATACAAGATGAGCTGGAAGTATATCATAATATTCCTACATCAAGGACAGAACTTGAACACTTGCTGTCGATACTTCAGAATTTCGACCCTGTAGGTGTCGGCGCACGTAACCTCCAAGAGTGCCTGCTGCTACAGGTGAGGCACTCGTATAATAGCAATTCGCCCATCAAGCACAAGCTCGAGCAAGTACTGTCGAAACAATTTGACAACCTGATGCTCAATCGATGGGATCGCATAGCAAAGAGTTTACGCTTGAACGACAACGACATTACAAGACTGCAGCATGAAGTACGGCGGCTCAATCCAAGGCCCGGCAGCTCTATGGGCGAAGCACTTGGCCGCAGTCTGCAACAGATAACGCCCGATTTCATCGTAGACAACGACCCTTACGGCAACCTGACGCTGAACATCAACAATGGACGCATTCCACGCTTACAAGTGAGCCAGGACGATCTCGACTTCCTGCACTCATATAACGGACGGGATGTCAAGGAACTTTCGCGAAACGAACGGGATGGGATCACCTACCTGCGCGAAAGAGTTGACAAAGCACAAGGATTCATCGATGCACTGAAACAACGCCAACAGACGCTCAGCTCTACAATGAATGCCATCATGCGCATACAAAAACCATTCTTTGAAAGCGGCGATGAGACGGCCTTACGCCCCATGACTCTCGAGGATGTTGCGACGAAAACAGGATTGCACCTGTCTACGGTTTCACGAGTGAGCAACTCAAAATGGGTACAGACACCGTACGGGATCTATCCCTTAAGATGGTTTTTCACTTCGGCAGCCAAGCTCGATGGCGACGAAGTGAGCATCCGAAGCATTAAGGCTGCGTTAAAGGAAATCATTGACGAGGAGGACAAGCAACAGCCCTTAACCGATGATACCCTTGCCGCCGCACTTCAGGAACGCGGATTTGATGTCGCACGACGCACGGTAGCAAAATATCGAGTCGCTTTGGGTATCCCTGTAGCACGTATGAGAAAGAACAAACGATAAGAGCATGAACATGTACTCAGAAATACCACATACAAACATAAAAATAGCAGACATAGGCAGCAAACGCTCCCGTGTCCGGTATATGCTCATAGGCGCACGAACCTTGTCAAGCGTGTTCCGCCCCGAGTTCTTTCCTCTGCTGGGATTTGTAGTGCTGTTCATGTTTACATACATGAGCCTGCTCCCTTGGAATCTGAAAGGCTTAATATTACTGGTGGTACTATTAGGCACCGTGTTGTTGCCAAGGCTGACCATCAGATATTGGCGACGCATGCGGGGATGGGAACGCCATCTGCTGCGCCTGCGACAGAATCGACTGATGCCATACATTATATATATATTATATTATGCATTCACCCTTCATCTGCTGCATCGCTTCCATCTCCCGCACTATATGTCAGGAATCTTGGTTGCATCGCTATTAATACAAGCCACCTGCACCCTGATAAACATGAAATGGAAGATTTCCATGCATGCCGCTGGAGCAGGGGGCGTCATCGGAGCCTTGTTGGCATATAGCTTCATATTCTTCTTTAATCCTATTGGATGGCTAACCCTCAGCATCATCATCTCCGGGCTGGTAGGCAGCAGCCGAATGCTACTCCGGCAGCACGACCTCTGGCAAGTGCTCGCAGGAACTCTGGTAGGCATCATCTGTACCTTTACGGCCCTCATATTATTCTAAAGAACATTAATTAAGTCATTATTAAAATCTATATTTAACAACTATGCCATATCTTTTCACCTCTGAATCCGTCTCTGAAGGACATCCCGATAAAGTCGCCGATCAGATTAGCGATGCTGTCCTCGACAACTTGCTGGCCTATGACCCACAATCTAAAGTCGCGTGTGAAACGCTTGTTACTACCGGCCAAGTAGTGCTTGCCGGAGAAGTCAAAAGCGAAGCCTATGTCGACCTCCCGGAAATAGCCCGAGCTACCATACGCCGTATTGGTTACAACAAAGGCGAATATATGTTCGAAGCTAACTCATGCGGCGTTTTCTCGGCCATACATGAGCAAAGTCCCGACATCAACCGAGGTGTGGAACGTGCCGACCCTATGAACCAGGGCGCTGGCGACCAGGGAATGATGTTTGGATATGCTACCAATGAAACCGAAAACTATATGCCTCTTGCGCTCGACCTCTCTCATCGCATCCTGGTGACATTGGCTGAAATCCGAAGAGAGGGAGTAGAAATGACCTACCTCCGACCTGACGCAAAGAGCCAAGTGACTATAGAATACAGTGACGATGGTCGCCCTCTACGCGTTGATACCATTGTCGTATCCACACAACACGACGAGTTTATTCAGCCCCTCGACGGCGACCAACAGAAGGCCGACCAGCAGATGCTGAACCAGATACGCCGCGACGTGAAAGAAATCCTCATGCCGCGTGTTATTGCAAGCATACACAACGAAGCTGTCAAAGCCCTCTTTGACGAGCATATCATATACCATGTTAATCCTACCGGCAAGTTTGTCATTGGCGGACCTCATGGCGACACAGGCCTCACAGGACGTAAAATCATCGTCGACACCTACGGAGGAAAGGGTGCCCATGGCGGAGGCGCATTCTCTGGAAAGGACCCGTCGAAGGTCGACCGCTCAGCGGCATACGCTGCACGCCATATTGCCAAGAACATGGTGGCAGCAGGCGTGGCCGACGAGATGCTCGTGCAACTGTCTTATGCCATAGGCGTGGCCGAACCCGTAAGCATCTTCGTCGATACCTATGGAAAGAGTCACGTACAACTCTCAGACGGCGAAATCGCCAAAAAGATTAAAGACATCTTTGATTTACGCCCCAAAGCTATCGAAAACAGATTGAAATTGAGAGCCCCAATCTACGAGGAAACCGCAGCCTACGGCCACATGGGACGCGAACCACGACGGGTAACGAAGACTTTCCACAGCCATTATGGCAAGAGTGTGACCGTCGATGTCGAACTCTTCACATGGGAAAAACTTGACTACGTAGAAAGGATACGTGAAGCTTTCGGAATCTAAGCATCAACAGAGTTCCTTCCCGAATCACAACATTTGTTTCAATGAACATCGCAGTATACTGTGCCTCAAGCACGAAGATTCACGAAGACTTTTTTCATGCAGCCCAGGCTATAGGTGAGGGCTTGGCACGTCGCGGCATAGGACTGGTCAACGGAGCCGGTAATATGGGCCTTATGGCAGCTTCCGCTGATGCCTGTCTTCAGCACGGCGGAGAAGTCACAGGCGTCATACCATCCTTCATGATAGAGCAGGACTGGCACCATAAAAAGCTCACGCACCTCATCGAGACCCGTGACATGCATGAACGCAAGCAGACCATGGCCCGCCTCTCCGACGGCTGCATAGCCTTGCCTGGCGGCTGTGGTACGCTGGAAGAGTTGATGGAAGTAATCACGTGGAAACAACTCGGGCTCTATCTGAAACCCATCGTCATCCTTAACACTCGCGACTACTACAGCCCCCTGCTCCAGCAGTTGCAACGTGGTATCGACGAACATTTCATGGGCCCACGCCACGCAGACATCTGGCGGGTGGCCCAGACACCTGAAGAAGCAATTGAACTGGTATTGTCCACACCCATGTGGGATGCCAGCGTACGCAAGTTTGCAGCCATATAAATAACACGGCATCCAAAAGCATTATCTACGCATGAGGCAAGATACGATAGTTGCAAGCCCGACACCGACGCTCACCGATACAGCAAGCGTGCCGTCAGTAACTGGCGACACACTTGTTGCTCGCACCCCTCGTAAAGTCATTGCACCTGTTGACAGCGTGCAAGAAGAACCAACCGAGACGAGCGATTCCATCGAACCGGATTCCACAAACGAGTTACCGCTATTGTACCTCCAAAATGCCCAACGCGATAGTTTATTAGCAAATGACAGCATCCTGTTCCACGACAAACAAGTCCAGAGTTCAGGCTTTGTCGGCATGAATGCCCAGCCCCTGCCGTCAGCCCTCTTTCGCAACGATGGTGTCAGCATGGCATTGATGAGTTGCGTCATCCTGACGCTGTTGTTCTTGGCCCAGAGCGGCAGTCAACTGAGCAAACGCATAAAAGCATTCTTCATGCCTCAGCAAATGGTCTCAGCCACCCACATTGGCGACACGGGCACCTACGAATGGGTCCATCTGCTCTTGGGGTGTCAACTGAGCATGATAGGATCCCTACTGTTCTATTCCTATGCCCAACAACATTTGTCTGTAGACATTATCAATCTCCCCCCCCTTGCCCTTGTCGGCATCTTCACGGGCATCATCATGCTGATGCTCATTGCCAAGCAACGCCTGTACCACTTTATTCACGCTATTTTCTTCACCAAAACAGCGCGCAAACGCTGGTACGAGGCGTTTTCTATCATTTTTATCTTCGAAAGTCTCATCCTTTTTCCCCTCGCTCTGCTCTCCGTATATTTCGATTTATCACCCGAAAAAGTATCTATCACGCTTGCCGTAGTGTTACTTTTTGTCAAAATCCTACTGCTTTTCAAGTGTTTTACTATCTTTTTTGTTAAAATTAAAGGCTGTTTGCATTTATTTATGTACTTTTGTGCGTTCGAAATATTGCCACTCTTACTTACGTGGGGTATTCTCGTTGAAATAACAAGATTGTTCATAACTATTTTCTGACATCCTCTGAGCATGTAGCTTCAGTCTGACATCACATACGCTCTGCCAGGATAAAAGCTTAAAGAAAGATGATAAAGAAGATATTGGTATCTCAACCCAAGCCCTCTTCCGAAAAGTCTCCTTACTACGACATCGCTGCTCGTCACAAAGTAGAGATCGTGTTCCACCCATTTATCAAGGTGGAGAGTTTATCAGCTAAGGAATTTCGCGAACAGCGTATCTCATTGAGCGAGTTCACAGCCGTAATATTTACGTCCCGTCATGCCATCGATCATTTCTTCTCGCTGGCCAAGGAATTGAGATTCGAAGTTCCCGAGACAATGAAATACTTCTGCATTACAGAACAGGTAGCTTTATACATTCAGAAGTATGTACAATACCGCAAACGTAAGGTCTTCTTCGGTGCTACAGGCAAGATAGCCGACCTCATGCCCACCATTATCAAGCACAAGAACGAGAAGTACTTCATTCCCCAGAGCGATGTGCACAACAACGAGTTGCATGATTTGCTCGAAGCAAAGAAGCTCAACCACAAAGAGGGCGTCATGTACCGTACTGTAGCCAATGACATAAAGACCGACGAGCCCTTCGACTACGATCTTTTAGTCTTCTTCAGCCCCAGCGGTGTCCAAAGCCTGTTGAAGAACTTCCCCGATTTCGAGCAGAACAATATAGCCATTGCTACGTTTGGTCCGGCTACCGCCAAGGCCGTGAAGGATGCTGGCTTGCGACTCGATCTCGAAGCCCCCACGCCTCAATACCCAAGTATCACTGCAGCTTTGAATGCCTATATTACAGAAGTCAACAAGAAAAAATAAGTTTCCAAAGAGTGAACGTCTATGCAGCCTCAAGGCCATAGAAACTCTCTTCGCGGGCGGAACAAAGTCGTTAACGGCTTTTCCGCTCCGTGTTGTCTTTAGGCATCTCGATTCGGCCACGCCATCCCCTGCCGCGTCAACAGACGCTTCATCAGCCACCAGCCAAGTGCTGATATCCGTCAGCAAGCGCCGCTTCAAGCACGCCGTTGACCGCAACCGAACCAAAAGGCAGATACGCGAGGCCTGGCGCCTTAATCGGGACATACTTTCAGACATGTCTACAAAGCATCTTGCCTTTATCTGGATTGCCGACGAGCTTCAGCCCTCGGCATTGATAAACCGGAAGATGAAGAACTTGCTTCATCGCATCAACGAACAAGCAGCTACCCAGACACCCTGACACCCCCGGTCATTGCCCGTACAAGCCCTAATCCGCCAAACTTTTCCCAACATGCTACGCCGTCTGCTCATATTGCCCATACGCTTCTACCAGCGGTTCATTTCACCGCTTACCCCGCCGGCATGCCGCTTCACCCCCACCTGCTCACAGTATGCCGTTGAAGCGATTGAGAAGCATGGCGCATTTAAAGGGCTCTATTTAGCCATACGCCGCATCCTACGCTGTCATCCATGGGGCGGACATGGCTACGACCCTGTGCCCGAGAAATTCCATTTCTGAGCCAATTATTCCCCCGTCCCACGTTGACCTATCTTAATATACATACACACAGCCAACCGCCCGAAGGCGAGCAAACCATAGCCTCCTTCGGTCTACACCCCTGGCATCTCAACGAGGAATGGCCAGACCAGCTAAAGGCCGTCGAAAAGCAGATAGACCAACACATCAAGAGCAGTAGCTTACCAACGGCAGCATTTTTTCCAGACCTGCAGGCTGCCGCCCCATCACAGCCCCTCCCCTTTTTCATCGGCGAATGTGGCCTTGACCGCCTCTGCCCTACTCCCTACGACATACAGCTCGATGCTTTCAAGGCACAGATCCGGCTCAGCGAACAGCTTAGCCGTCCGCTCATCCTGCATTGCGTAAAAGCCATCGACGATGTGCTACAACTGAAAAAAGGGACACGCCAGCCTTGGATATGGCATGGCTTCAGGGGGAAACCTCAACAACTCTTGCAGCTCCTGAACCACGGCTTTTATGTCAGCTTCGGCCTGCACTTCAACGAGGCGAGCATCAGCCAATGCCCGCTCGAACGTTTATTTCTTGAAACCGACGACGCGCCACAGTCAATCGTACCCTTGTACGAGGCTGTGGCGCGTCGTCGGTTTATTGCTATAACCACCTTGCAAACGCAAATGTGGCGCAACCTCAAAGCTGTTGCATGTCGTTGAGGTGCTTGTAGTAACCACCCTGCTGAATCAGTTGCTCATGAGTGCCGCGTTCCACGATGCGTCCTTCATGCAACACACAGATTTCATCGGCATTCTTGATGGTCGACAGCCGGTGAGCAATAGCTATTGTCGTACGCGACTTCATCAAGCGCTCCAGAGCTTCCTGAACCAGACGCTCGCTCTCAGTGTCGAGCGCACTTGTAGCTTCGTCGAGAATCAGGATAGGCGGATTCTTCAGGATGGCCCTGGCAATAGAAATACGCTGCCGCTGACCACCGCTGAGCCGGCAACCACGGTCGCCGACGTAGGTGTCGTAGCCCTGCTCGCTCTGCATGATGAACTCATGAGCATTGGCTATCTTCGCAGCTTCCACCACCTGCTCCATCGTCGCATTCTCCACGCCGAAGGCAATGTTATTGAAGAAAGTGTCGTTGAAAAGGATGGCTTCCTGATTCACGTTACCAATGAGCGATCGCAAGTCGTGGATACGGAACTCACGAATATCAATGCCATCAATAAGAATCTGGCCGTCTGTAACGTCGTGATAGCGCGGCAGCAAGTCCACGAGCGTAGATTTGCCCGACCCGCTTTGCCCCACAAGCGCTATCGTCTTTCCCTTGGGAACAGTGAGGTCCACACCGTGAATCACCTCCAACGAGTTATTGGAATAAGAGAAATGGACGTTGCGGAATACGATGCTCTCATTAGGCTGCGAGGGAGCCAGGGCGTGAGGCTTGAGCGGCTCTTTTATAGGGTTCTCCGTATTCAGTATCTTGTCTATTCGCTCCATCGAGGCCAAGCCCTTGGGTATTTGGTAGCTGGTCTTCGAGAGGTCCTTCAGAGGGTTGATCACGCTGTAGAGGATAACCATGTAGAAGATGAAAGTCGGAGCATCAATAGGAGCCTTGTTGCTGAAGATAAGCGTGCCACCAAACCAGAGCACAAGCACAATAATGCACGTACCCAGGAACTCACTCACGGGATGCGCCGAAGCCTGGCGTATGGCTACACGGTTCGAGGCATCGCGAAATTCGTTGTTCACTCGGCTGAAGCGGTCGAGCATCTTGTCCTCGGCAATGAAAGCCTTGATGATGCGCAAGCCTCCGAGCATCTCGTCGAGCTGCGACATCGTCTCGCTCCATTTGTTCTGAGCGTAAAGGCTCTTGGCTTTCAGCTTACGCCCGATGGCGCCCATCACCCAGATGAGCCCCGGCATGACCAGCACGGTAAACAAAGTCAGCTGCCACGACACAAAAACAAGGGTGAAGAAGTAGAAGATGATGAGGATAGGATCCTTGATGAGCATGTTCAGCGACGACGTGATACTCGTTTCCACCTCAGCCACATCGCCGCTCATGCGGGCGATAATGTCGCCTCTGCGCTCGTCGGTCACGAAAGCAAGCGGCAAATGCAGCACCTTGCTGTAAACCATGATGCGTATGTCGCGGACGACGCCCGTACGCAGGGGCACCATGACAGCCGACGAGAAGAAGTAGCTGGCGGTCTTGAGGAATGTCGTCAGGCAAAGGAAGATACCAATAATGAGCAATGTCGTCTGGTGCCCATAGCGACCTATGAGCACAGTCGTGTAGTAATAAAGATTGTTAATGGCAATGTCCTTGATACCATCCCACTGCCAAGGCTGAAACTCGTAGGCCGTCGTGTCCATGCCGAAGAGCATGTGCAACATAGGCAACACGCTCATGAACGAGAACACGTTGAGCACCGCCGAGAGCATATTGCCTATCACAGCGCCAATCATATAGCGCTTGTAAGGCATGGCAAACCTACGAAGAACCTTCAAAAAATCTTTCATCTATCTTTTATCTCTAATCCTTAATCCTTCCACTCATTTCCTTCCGAAGTCAGCAGGAACCTCGCCCCAGCGCTCTGTTTCCCATTTCACCAGCGGGAACGGCGTACCATTCTGCCTCAGCCATGCCTCAGCCCGAGCCACAAGCTGCAGCAGAGGCGCGTTCTCTGGCGTCGGTGGCAGCGTAGTCTTAGCCTTGCGCTTCGTCACCCAGATGATGGCCGTTCGCGAGTCGCTGTAGACGGGCATCGAGAGTCCTTTCTGCTTGAGCAGGGCCATAGCGTGAACGATGGCCAGGAACTCGCCGATATTATTCGTCCCATGAACCGGACCGTAGTGAAATATCTCCTGTCCAGTCTTCAGATAGATGCCGCGGTACTCCATCGGCCCCGGATTGCCGCTGCAGGCAGCATCCACGGCGATAGCCTCGGCCGGCACTTCCATCGGCAAAGGCAACACCGTATCGTGACGATAGTCGGGAGGATTGATTAATTTACTATTTGACAATCTACTACGATTTACTATTTAACAATTTACCATTTACCATCGGCTTTTATTGACTGGTCAATGGTCAACAATGGTCAATGGTCAATGGTCCTTACATGCGCTCCGGCACTTCAATACCCAGCAGGCCCATGCCCGTCTTGATGACTTTGGCCACAGCCTCGCAGAGGGCCAGGCGCACGGCACGCTTCTGCTCGTCCGGCTCCTTCAAGATCTGGAAGTCGTGATAGAAGCCATTGAACTCTTTGGCCAGGTCGTAGCAATAGTTGGCGATGACGCTCACGTTGTAGTCGGTGCCAGCCTGACGAACGGCAGTTCCGAAGGCGGCCAGCTGTTGGATGAGGGCAATCTCTTTCTCGCTTAACGCACATTTTCCACCGTCCATAGCCCATTGTCCATTTGCCTTACGCATTATGCTGCGGATACGGGCATAGGTGTACTGGATGAACGGACCTGTGTTACCGTTGAAGTCGATTGACTCCTCAGGATTGAAGAGCATATTCTTGCGGGCATCCACTTTGAGGATGAAGTATTTCAGCGCGCCCATGCCTACGATGCGGGCTATCTCCTGGGTCTCGGCCTCGCTGATGCCTTCGAGCTTATTCACTTTATCCTTGCTCATCTCGCGGGCATCGCTGATCATCTTGGCAATGAGGTCGTCGGCATCAACTACGGTGCCCTCGCGCGACTTCATCTTGCCATTGGGCAGCTCCACCATACCATAGGAGAAGTGTACGAGGTCCTTGCCCCACTTGAAGCCCAGCTTGTCCAGCAGGATAGAGAGCACTTGGAAATGATAGTTCTGCTCGTTGCCCACGACGTAGATCATCTTGTCGATGGGATAATCCTGGAAGCGCAATTTGGCCGTGCCGATGTCCTGCGTCATGTACACGCTGGTGCCGTCGGCGCGCAGGAGCAGCTTCTCGTCGAGGCCCTCCTTCGTCAGGTCGGCCCATACGCTGCCATCCTTGCGGCGATAGAAGAAACCTTTCTCCAGTCCCTCCATCACCTTCTCCTTACCTTCGAGATAAGTCTGGCTCTCATAGTATATCTTGTCGAAGCCTACGCCCAGTGCCTTATACGTCTCGTCGAAACCGGCATAAACCCAGTCGTTCATCCGTTTCCACAGGCCGCGCACCTCGGGGTCGTTCTGCTCCCATTTGACCAGCATCGCACGGGCTTCCTGCATCAGCGTGCTCTCCTTCTCGGCACGCTCCTTGGCGGCCTCCTCGTCCATGCCTTCGGCCACGAAGCGCTCGGTCAGTTCCTTCAGCTCGGCACGGTAGTGCTTGTCGAAGGCTACATAGTAGTCGCCGATGAGATGGTCGCCCTTCTTGCCCGTGCTTTCCGGCGTCTCGCCGTTGCCCCACTTCAGCCAAGCCAGCATCGACTTGCAGATGTGTATGCCACGGTCGTTGACGATATTGGTCTTCACGACGCGGTTGCCATTAGCCTGCATCACCTGCGCCAGCGACCAACCCAACAGGTTGTTACGCACATGTCCCAGATGCAACGGCTTATTGGTGTTGGGCGACGAATACTCTATCATCACCAGCGGCGACTCCTCCGTCACGGGCTTGATGCCCCACTGCGCATCCTCACGGATCTCTGCCAGCAGGCTCAGCCAGCAATCATCGGCAATCACCATGTTCAGGAACCCTTTGATGACATTGTAGCGAGCCACCACCTCGGGCACATTCGCCACGAGGTAGCTGCCTATCTCCTCGGCCGTAGCCTCAGGAGCCTTACGACTCATCTTCAGGAAGGGGAACACCACCAACGTAAGGTGCCCCTCAAACTCCTTCTTCGTAGCGCTGAGCTGCACCATCTTTTCGGGCACGTCCTGCCCATATAATGTCTTAATGGCGGCTATGATATTAGCCGTCAAGTTCTTTTCTATCTGCATACCTGAATAATAAAGATTTGATTTTTCGGCTGCAAAGGTACAAAGAAAAGAAGAATGAATAGCGATGAAATGGGAATAATTTAAATGAAAAGTAAAAAATGTAACGCTGAAGCCCTGCGGGCAATCCCGCAGGGCTTCATGCTATCAGTATAGTTTTCTGTAAACAGGGTCACATGTCGGTCAGAGCGAAAGGAAGCATCTGTTCTTCACTTTCCACTCTTCCCCGATTTTCTATTTCAACGCAGCTGATTAGTTGCTCCAGTCGTCGTTCCAGACGTTGAAGCTCTTTGACGATGAGCCCCAGACATTCTCGCCACGGTCGCCCTTAACGAGGACTTCTGCTTCGGGATCAGCTTCACCTTTTCCTTTTGATAAAGCTATCAGCCCTTCCACTTGAATGAGCTGCACATCGAGCTCTGGTGCGATATAAGTCTTCTTCATTGTTCAATTAATATTAATTTTACCACAGGGAGCACAGAGGAGACGGAGAACACGGAGATATTCTCCTTGGAAATCCTATTGCGGCCCTTAGAAGCAGCGGCTCTGTGTTCTATGCCTTCTCTGTGTGCTCTGTGAATATTACTTTTTTTATTTAACTACTACTTTCTTGCCATTGACAATATAAACATTGCCCTTCTGGAGCTTGTTCACCTTGCGACCACCGAGGTCGTAGGCATCACCATTGACAAGACCGTCGAATACACTCTTGATAGCATCAGCATCGCCACCGAGGTAGAAGGCCTTAATGCCAGCCTCAGCAGAAGCATCATTCAAATATGCACGATTAGCACCAACCTTTGGCTGTTTTCCTTCTGCTACCTCATAGAAGGCAACTGTATCATTCAACTTCTGAAGGACATATGAACCTACAGGAGCAGGAGTTTGAGCATAGACACCAGTCAGCAGACCTTCGGTGTAGCTGAGAGCTGTACCCTGAGCATCACCAGTCAGCGTTTCGTTCCATGCACCTTCGATGATGTAAGGCTTATTGGCTTCGAGGGCATTGACCTCTACGAGAGTAAGAGTCGCTCCAACAGTCTCATCGCAGGTGTAAACCTTCACGCCTTCAGGAATCTCAGCGACTGCAAACGGCAGGATTGTTGTACCCCAACCAGCAGCAGTAGTGTTGATGGTGATAGAGGGCTTGGTGGTCGGAACAATCAACAAGTTGTTATTACGAGCTGTACCATAGAGGCCTGCATCTTGAGCGCCCAAATTGATATTGGAAGCATTCGTGAAATTATACACACCTTCTGTTGCGGTAGCGGTGATGGTGTAAACTTCAGCTGAATTGACTTCTGTAGTTGTGCGAACCTGATTTGCATTGCCGCCATATACTACGCCAGTGCAGAGGTAACGTTGATTTCCATCGGCATCAATTTGGTATACCTTGTACTTATTCAAACCTTCAGCAGGAGTGAAATAGAATGCTTGTGCCAAATTTGTATTGGGCTCTTTGTCAAACTGAGATGTATATCCACCTCCATCGCTACGACCACCAGCATAATAAGTCACGGCCTTACCCTTTGTCGAAAGCATAGTGGCATTGTTGTTGTTCGTCCAAGTAAGTTCGCCCATTACGATATTAAATGCAGCATCACTTGCAGGAGCATTCAGAACTTGAAGTGCATTGTAAGCTGCCTCTACATCGGCCACTGTAGCTGTGCCCTGAACGAGTGCGTTTGCTGCTTCAATAGCATTCTGGCTATACTGGAAGGCACCAGTGCCAATGTTTGCGGTGGGAATAGCATCGAGAGCATACTGGACGTTACCTTCAGTAGCTTCATCAGTGATTTCTGCAAGTACGAACTCATCGAAGTTCGAAGATTCGTTCCAACCCATACGAACACCGACATAAGGAGTTTCTGCCGTAAAGACACATTCGGTCTTGGACCATTCAGAAGAAGTTTTACCAGCACCCTGCGGCCACACAAATTCCTTAATAGTACCTGTTTCAGTAGCGGCATCAGACATCTTGAAGAGTGCATTATACTTAAGGTTGTCCGAAGAAGGAGCCTTTCCACTTGTATAAACTGAGAAGTAGTACTTTTTACCTACCTCTACTTGTACGGACTTGCGTATAGTCTTTTCAGAACCTACACCTCCACCATTTGTCGTAATGAAAGCGCCATTATCAACAGCACCACCTTCGGCGGTTATTGTGAAATTGCTAACCACTGCATCAGTTGCATAACCAACAGTCTTCCACGTTGCGACTGCGTTGGGATAGCCAAATGTACCATTCTTAATCAGGTTCTCACCGAGTGTGTAAACCGTGCGAGAAGCACCATCATTCACGAAATAAGTCTCAGGCACCGTGGATTCGGGGAAGCTAACAGTAACTTCGCAAGAAGCCTTCACGTTCTCGTCAAGTGTGCTGGTAACAGTGATAGTAGCCGTACCAGGAGCAACAGCGGTTACAACGCCATCAGCCACAGTAGCCACATTCGCATCAGAGGTTGTCCACGTAACAGTATTTGTAGCATTCTCGGGTTCGAAGGTCGGAGTCAGCGTTACAGTAGGTTCAGCCACAGTAAGGGTAGCCTCGGTCTTGTCAAGAGTTACGCCCGTGGGAACAACAGCAGCCTCTTCAGGAGTCAGGTCACGAACCTTGGTGTACTTCACGTTCTTGAAGCTGAGCCAGCTGATATTGTTGTCAGCAGCGACGTTGAAGTTCAGAGTAAGCTTACCATCCTTTACAAGACCCTGAGCGGTGTAAGTAGCAATCTGGAATTGGCTGGTACCGATTTGCTCGCCTGCTGTAACATCCACAGCAGCGTAGTCACCTTCGCCACCACCATTGATGTCCATCGTGATGCCTGTAGCGTCAGCTGCAGCAACTTCGTTCTTAGCGCGAACACGTACCCACGCTGAAACAGAATAAAGACCATTTTCAACATCAAGTGTTCCGCTCCATTTGTTTTCTGCGAGAGCATTTGCGTCTGCTATCCAATATTCGTAGAAGGGAATCTTGAAATTAGAACCATCAGTAGCGCCTTCGTTAGACCAGGTATTGATATAAAGACTTGTTTCAAAGTCATTCAAACCAAAGCCATTTTCAAGGAAATTGGAAGCGGCAGTATTAGCGCCACCTTGCCAACCTGTGGCGACTGTGCCAAGGTTACCACCAGCATTGGCTTCATCGTTTGTCAGGGTACCGTCATCATATTTTGCCTGTACTGCTGCAATGGCCTCTGCAAAAGTTGTCGTGGCAGCGGCAGTTGCAAAGTTATGAGCGTCCTTCAATGCATTGGCATCAGCAAGAGCTTGAGCAGCTACTTCGTACGCAGCCTTAGAGGTTTCTGCGGCTGCTATAGCGGACTGAGCTGCATTGTAGTTAGCCACGGTCTTGTCGCTGTTGTAAGCATTGATAGCATTAGTCTGAGCGGTTGCTACGTCTGCATTCATCTTACCTGTTACAGCTGTCAATTCAGGAAGTGCGCCTACATAAGTCAGAGTGAAATCGTCAGCACAGAGCCAGCTATTATTAGCCTTTGTGCCCACACCCTCATATTTAATGGTAATGTCAGCATCGGCATCGCAAGCAAATTCTACGGTGTAACGAATTTGGTCATCGGATATCGTCATGGCCTTGCTTACGCCACCGGCAGAAAGTTCTGCGGAAGTCACACCGCGAGCCTTAATCGTAGCTGTAACCTTATACACACCTGCAGGCATACCTGAAAGGGTTTGGGCTATTGACTTAGTACCATCAGGAGTCCAGCATTCAGCATAGTAGGTGCCTACTTTTCCGAAAGAGGTATTGCCTTGAACACTCATTCCAGTATTTTCCCAACCCGTAAGATCACCTGTCTCGAAGCTGGGGTTAATGAGGAGCGCTGCAGTTAAATCTACATTCTCAAGATTGTTAGCCGTAATAGCTGTCTTCAGAGCTGTACGAACAGCTGCAATAGCCGCGTTCATTTCTTCAACCGTAGCAGCGGAGTTTGCTGAAGCATCAGCGCTTGTTACGTCAGTCGAATTGTAAGTATTCAAAACAGCAGCACGAACAACCTGATATTCTGCATATCCAGGCGCCAAAGCGTTCAGCTCACTTGTTGCGGTCTGAATGGCTGCAATAGCGGTGCTGTATTCCTTGGAACTATCCCACTCCTTATTATTAACATCCAAAACTTCTGTCTTCTTTGTGTTGTAAGTTTCAGAAGGAACCTTCCCTTCTAAAGCTTCAAAGGCGGCAACAGCTGCAGCAAGCTGAGTTTCATAAGCAGAAAGGTCAATGCCATAATAAGTGACTTTGAAGTTATCAGCTGCAATCCAGTTGGCTGTAGTGTTTTGTGTTTTCAAGCCAAAGATAACATCGCCTTCACCTGTGAACAAAAACTCTGTTGAGAAATGCTGTACAGCACTACCATTTGTTGAGAGAGAAGTCGTGAAATCAACTCCATCGGCATTGATATACAGAAGAGCGCCTGTCGTTGTAGCACTTGTATTACCCTGGTTGGTAGCAATAGCATCGCATTCGAGGACATACTTACCTTCAGGCATATTGGAAACAGTCTGGCGGAGATAGCCATCACCAATCTTAGCATTACCACTACGCCAAGCCTCGATGAATCTATTCACATAGCCATTAGCCGACTGATAAGTGTTATTATCCTGATAACCAATATTGTTAGCCTGCTGTCCTGAAACGTAGTTAGTTTCCCAACCCGTTATATTCCCCTGAGTGAAATCGGAATTGCTAAGCACAAATTCTGTGATATCACGAGGGTCGGAATCAGAAGCATTGTCTAAGTGAGCCTGAAGGCAGGCATTATTCAAATTCGTTACTGCAGCGGCCAGTTCCTCAGCAGTCGACGCACTGTTTTCATATACGGCAGATGCTGCATCCGTGTTTACCCCAGCTGCATAAGCTTTCATCAATGCACGATACAAACGAGCTTTTGCCACAACGTTTGCTGCTGATTTCTGTTCTTCTGTGAGGAACATCCAATCAATATCAGACGAACTGGAATTATAACCAAAATAAACCCTAGCTCCATTGAGGCTAGCGTTAGCACCTGCATACTGAGTTGATGCAGCGGGATAAGCGGGATCACCTGCTGCTGTCTGCAAGCGATATACGCCGTTTACCTTTGTGATAGTCCATACATAACCTTTATCCTGAGTACCTTTATCTGTATAGCCCCAACGCTGATCATCACGGAAGAGAAGTTTATTGGAGTTATTTGTGTTAAGGAGTTCCCAACCAGATAGAGACGCACCACCAACAGTAACATTTGAAACTGCTTGTGTCTTAATAAGTAGGCCGGTATCTGTACCTGTTGCACTCAATTGGGTTCCCCAATCATTTGCAGCTGTTACGAATTGACCGGCTCCTACATTTAGAATGTAGTATTGTCCGTCATTCACCGGGTCTGAGCCTGGTGACGTCCACGACTGAGCCTGAGCGCTCAGCCCGACCATAGCCGCCATGGCGGCCAAGAAGAGTTTTAGTTTCTTCATTTTGTTTTGTTGTTAAATTAGTTAGTTATTATTTTTTTGGATTTGTTTATCGTTGTGAATGATGTCATTCATTATCATTGATGGCCCTTGTTTCGATTGTTAAATCAAAATCAGTTAGTTATCAGCTATTGCATGTTGTTAAGTGTGCAAGATTAGAGAATAGGGCTCAATCGGGGCAAAATTAGTAATAATGTTTAAAACAGCAGTTTAACTTAGTTGTTAAACTTTGTTAATAGTGCAATTTATTGATTTATTTAAAGCATGGCGCTTCAGAATAAAGCGGTAAAAGCATGGGCGAAAGCGTTGAACTTTGGAATGCTTTTGCCCTCACAGGGCGCGTATTCCCTTGCCGATGCTAACCCAGGGCGATGCCCTGGGCTATTGGCTTGTTGCCCCGTCGGGGCGCTGCATTGCAGGCCGTCAACAGACTTCCGAAACATCAATTACAATGATATATAAGTCGCCAATAAACGTCAATCTAATCGTCAATCGACGACAATCTGCTTAGCAATCGCCGACAATCTGCTTAGCAATCGACAACATTCGAAACATCGCGCAGCGGTTTCGCCCGGCAATTCGTGAAATTCGATGAAAATTAAAGCAACCATGGGACACGAAAATTCGTCTAATTTGTCTAATTCATAGTTCCTATTATATCAACCTGTGTAACTTGATTTCTCGATTAATTCGTAGTTCGTGTGAAGATTTAACCGCAGTTTTTACGGGGTGTACGGCTCAGTCCCAGTGAAGCCTTACGCAACACGCTTAAGAGAATTGCCCAACACACCTAAGAGAATCGGTCGATGCACCTAAGAGAATTGGCCAACACGCCTAAGAGAATTGGCCGATGCGCCTAAGGAGTGTCTGCACGTTTAGTTTGTGCTTTTATGCCATGAAAAAAGCGATGCCACGGCAAAGGATGTTTGCCGCGGCATCGCTGCCTTTATACTGCGCCGCCAAGCGGACGCTAAGGGGTGTGCGTGGCATGTGAGCCACGCATGAACATTAGTCTTTGTCGCTACCTTCCCAGAAGTTCTCGCTGGAGCCCCAGATGTCTTCGGAGGCATTGCCTTTGATGAGGTACTCGCTGTCGTCGGCTTGGCCTTTCATGGAAAGGGCGATGATGATGGCGCTCTGGACACGGACGATGCTGAGCGTGGGAGATAAATATACTTTCTTATCCATTGTGGTAAATCTAAAATCGGGTTAGCTAACTGTTTACTTATCTCACTACTACTTTCTTGCTGCCTACGACGTAGACGCCGCCTTTGTGCATAGAGGCTACCTTGCGGCCTGAGAGATCGTAGACCTCGCCGGCGGCAATGCCGCTGAAGACGCTATGGATGGCATCCTCACCGCCCTCGCCGAAGAAGAAGGCCTTGATGCCTGAAGCGGACTCGGGAGCGTTGAGGTATGCACGGTTGGCTTTGAGCTTGCCTGTGCTGCCCTCGCCGACCTCGTAGAAGCCGATGCCGTTGGTGGCCTGGTTCTGGAGTACGTATTTACCTGCGGGCACTACTTGTTCGACATAGACACCTGTGAGCAAGCCTTCGGTGTAGGTCAGGGCGATACCCTGAGCGTCGCCGGTCAGGGTCTCGTTCCAAGCGCCTTCGATGATGTAAGGCTTGTTGGCTTCGAGCGTTGTAGCCTCAACGAGGGTCAGGCTGTTGCCGTTGGCCTCAGCGCAGGTGTAAGCCTTAACGCCGGTGGGCAGAGAAGCCACAGCGAAGGGAAGCATCACAGTGCCCCAACCAGCAGCGGTGGTGTTGACAGTGATAGAGGGCTTGAAGGTCTCGACGAGGGCGAAGTCGATGTGCGAGTTCACGGTGTAGACGCCAGCGTCCTGAGAACCGATGTAATTGTTGGCGGCTGTGTTGAAGAGGTTCCATTTGCCTTCGGTTGCAGTTGCGATAACAGTTACAACGAGGGCATCATCAGCATTCGTGGTTGTGCGAATCTGAGCGGTATTTCCACCATAAGGAACACCGGTAGTGATATAACGTACATTACCATCGGCATCAATCTGAGACATCTTGTACTTGTTGCCCTCGACCTTGGTGAAGGTGAAAGCCTGAGCCAGGTTCGTATTGGCAGCTTCCTTATACTGGATGTTGTAGTTACCTGCGTCTGTACGACCATTTGCGATGAAGGTCATAGCCTTTTGGTCGTAAGTCCAACCAGCAAAAGTCAGGACGACGTTGAAGAGTTGGCCGTCGGCGGGAGCGTTGAGCTCAAGAGCCTGGTAGTCAGCAATAGCAGCCTCAAGTGTAGCCTTGGCAGCTTCAAGAGAAGCAACTGTTGCATCGGTTGCATCACAAGCCTCCTGAGCAGCTGTCAGGGCCTGAGAATAAGTGGTCACGCCAGCGGTGGGCAACTGGAATGTTGCATCACCGACGTTGACAGTTGCAGCAACAGGAGCATTATCAATGGCGGCTTGCAATTCGGCCTTGTTGGCATCTACGGCAATTGGAGCATAGGTGTCGTCGTCGCAGAGGAGTACGGGAGCGTAGAAGCTCTGCCAGGTGTTGGCATTCAGTTGTCCGTTAATGGCAATGGTTACATCAACAGTTCCGTCAGTAGTGAAGGCGATATAGCGATATTGCCAACCGCGCCCTATATTACTGTTGCTGTAGGAGCCCTCTGTGCTGAAATTGGTGACGCCGTCGGTGTCAATACCCTTACCTGTGTCGCCATTCATCAAGAACGGAGTGCTGACAGCATCGGCCTCGCCAACCTTTACACTCAGACTCATCGTGGTCGTAGACACGCCGCGACCGGCAACCTTCACGACATACTTACCTGCGGGGAGGGTAACGGTAGCAGAAGAAGTCAGGTCTGTCGCAGAGCCATTCCATTTGTCGAAGTATGTCTCGCTTCCTGCATAGCCCTGACCAGAGGTGGTGTCGTAGCTACCCTTGTCCCAAGTGCCGAGCAGGGTGGTAACGTCGTTGGCATAGGCACCAGTGATCGTGGTGTACTCAAGAACCTTCAGGGCCTCTGTGGCTGTAACAACATTTGCAGCCGTTGACTCGTCATTCAGTGCAGCCTCAGCAGTCTCTGTGGCAACACCGATAGTCTTGGCGTATGCGATTTCAGCGACAAGAGCGTCGTAGGAAGGAACGGCAGCTACGAAAGCAGCTGTAGCTGCTTGAATAGCTGCAGTTGCAGTGTTATATCCGTCAACCGTTGTAGGCTCAGCCTTGGCCAGTTCTGCATTGAGAGCGGTTAGCTCTTCACCCGTGACGTTGGGGCTGTCAGTCTTTGCTTGCTCTGCAGCAGCGACAGCCTCGTCGTATTCTTCCTTGGCACCTGCGAGGAAGCTCTTGAATTCAATGGTAATATTGTCGAAGAAGACCTTAGCATTGCTGCCAGAGCCACCGCTGATGGCCTGGCCACCGACCTGAATGAAGCCCTCAGTGGCATCGTTGAGCGTGAAGGTCACCTGATCGGTCTCCCAAGTTGCATAGGCGAAGGCAGTCTTAGTGGAAAGGGTTGCAGAGCCTTCTGCGGGAACGAAGCCGAACAATGACTTGAACTGCGTAACACCCTCAAGAGCATTGTATGCATTCACCTTCAGGGTATAGACACCGGCAGGGAAGGTTGCACTTGCAGAGTTGTAAGTAACTGCGCCACTCCATCCCACGGAGACACCGAGCGTATAACCGCCGTTGCCAAGATTGTCTGTTGCGGGAGCGCTGACGCCGTTCACCTGTCCGGCGCCACCGTACTCAACGACTGCCGAGCTGCTCCATGCGGCACTCGAGACCTGTGTCCAGTCACCATCGATGGCACGAGGAGCAGCACTGCCACCAGCAGCGGCATTGTCAGTAGAAACCGTGCAACTCTCGAAGCCGAGGTTAGGAACGAGGAAAGTGGCATCGCCAGCAGCAGACATGGCCAGCTCTACGGCGGCATTCAGTGTAGCAGCCGCTGCGTTAACCTGCTCCTGAGTGGCATTAGCATTGTCATATACTGCCTGTGCCGTAGAAATGGCATCAGTCAATGTGCCTAATACTGCATTTGCTGTAGTAGCAGCCGCAAGAGCGTTTGACAGCACATCCTTTACCACAGCAGCAGTGTATTCAATCTTCACACAGTCGATGAAGATATGGGGATTTGCACCAGAGCCATTACCTGTAGATTGATAACCTACACGAATCTGGCCTGCGGTCTCAGCAGTTAGGGTGAACGTAACTGTCTGAGTGACCCATTGACCTACGGTGGGGTTTACTGCCACCGTGCGGTTTGTGCCACTCGTGGGGAAGAAACCCGTGTAAGTGGTATTGGCCTGTGTGCCGCTTTGGCTGTACATGGGAACGGTGATGGTGTACTTACCAGCAGGGAGAGTGACATCCTGATAGTAATAGCCACCGCAACCCCATACAGCGAAGAAGCCAAGGCAGTTGCCGGAAGCTTCGCCATTGGGATTCGTAGCAGGAGCCGCCTTATTGTTACCCTGAAGCTGCCAGCTAGAACCATAAGCAAATACAGCACCACCCATACCAGAGTTGGGGTAAGTGGCGTTGCTGTTATCACCAGCCGTTACCACCGACGTCCAACCATCTACGGATTGGAAGCCATAAGGAGTGCCATCCTTACCATAGCCCTTCAGATTAGAGCCGATAGGAGTACCTTGTGAGAAGTCGGCGTTCGTCAGGTACGTGCTGGTGACGTCCGTCTGTGCCGATGCGCCAGCGCTGACAGTGAGGAGCGCGGCGGCGAGAAGTTGTTTTAGTTTCATTTGTCTGTTATTTAAGAGTATTGATTTTATATTATATATGTGGTAGGAATGGCACATATTTATATGCCAACAGGATAACACATAAGTGCATAAAAGACACTATACGGGGCCAAAAGTACGAAGAAGTTTACGTATCTATTTGTTTTTCAATGTTAAAAAATCTAAAAGCCTGACCATGGGACAAAAAAAAAGGGATGTGTCGACTGACACATCCCTCAACTAAAAGATATTTATTGTTCTTATTCCCAGATGGCGCTACCGTAGAAGTTGCCCTTAGTATCTGCTTCTGGGGGAACTTCTCCTTCACCCTTACCGATACCTGAATCACCACCTACTTTAGTGATGCTGGCGGCAATCATCTGTTCTGCTTGTACACGCTGCACATCGAGCGCAGGAGTAATATATGTCTTTTTCATTGTTTGAAAATTGGATATTTAGAGTTTTTGAGAAAAAGGAAACAGGAAAGGGCTTCATCAGCGGGTGACTACCACCCTTCCTTATTTCCTACATTTCTTATTCTTTTATTTTACCAACACCTTCTTGCCGCCAACGATGTAGATGCCCTTCTGAGCATTGTTCACGCGCTGACCGGCGAGGTTGAAGATAGCGCCCTGCTCGGCAGCGTCGCCATTGATCTCGCTGATAGCGGTCTCGATGCCGCCGATGAAGAGCTTGACACCAGCAGAAGCATTCTTAGCGTCGATGTAAGCACGGGTGCCCTTAACGGTGGTAGCACCTTCGCTCTTGTAGAGTTTGTCGGCGCTGATGAAGTAGTTGCCCTCTGCAATCGTGGTCTTAGCAGCGTATGTGCCTACAAAGTCAACGTATGTACCAGCAAACTTAGCCTCGCCAGCAGCGACGGTACGACCCTCGAAGGTGTACTCCGTGCCAGCAGTAGAAGTCTTCAGCAGAACGGGTTTGTTGGGAGTGATAGCGGGAGTAGCCATAACGTTGAAGTTGACGGTAACAGCAGCTTCGCTTTCACCAGCATCGGAGAACTCAGCAATCTGGACATCGTCGCCAAAGGCAGCCTTCAGTTCGTCAGCATTGAGCTGGAAGGGCAGAACGATGGTATTCCAGACATTAGCCTTGATGGTGCGCTTCAGCTCAACAGTTGCAGCAGCGTTCTCAGCGACATAATCAGCATTCTCGTCGATGGTCACGACCTTGGCGGGAACCTTGTAGAGCTCGACATAGCCGATACCCATCCAGTTGTAGCTGTTGCCAGCGATGGTCTTCAGACCAATCTTCACTTCCTGCTCAGCAGTATTGACGAAGCTGATGCCAGCCTGAGTCAGGCGAGTGGTGGTGACGGCAGAACCCTGAGTGTCATTAGCATAGAAGTAGACACCTACGCTGTTCGTGCCAGCATACTGATCCTGAGCGAAAGCATAGCAGCTGATGTCGAATGTACCAGCAGGCAGAGTCACCTTCTGATAGAGGGCGAAAGCATCGTTGGCCTTGGCAGGATTGCTCCAGTACTCGAAGAAGTGAGTCTTGGTGCCGTCCTCAGAGGTAGCAGCGTCATTGGTCATGGTCTGGCTGTTGCCATCTTCCATGTCAGTGTACCAACCCGGAACATCAGCACGTGGTGTCCATGCGGGGAAACTGGATACATCGGGATTAGTGAGCAGGAAGGTGCAATCGAACTTAGCACCGTCGCCAACAGGATTAGCGGCAAAGACGTAAGTGGTCATTGCAGTCTTCAAAGAAGCGGCGGCAGCGTTGATAGCTTCTACTGTAGTAGCAGCTTCAGCATCCGTAGCAGCAGAAGAGATAGCTGCTACAAACACGCCATTGGCCTCTGAGTTGTCATTGGCAACAGCTGCGAGAGCCTCGGCAGCTGCCTTATCGAGTTTATAAGCAGCGTAGGTGCTCTCGGTGGTCTTGGCTGTTGTTGTTGCGCTCTCGATAGCTGCAATAGCTGCAAGGTAGTCAGCTTTCTTAGTGTATGTCTTATTGTTCTCGGTCACAACGCCATCAAGAGTTGTATAAACGGCAGCAGGCACGTTACCCTCGACGGCCTTGGCAGCAGCAACAGCAGCAGCCAGTTGCTCATCATATACAGTGTAGTCGGGAGCACCAAAGTACTTCAGTGTGAAGTTGCGGAAGATGGTCCACTTGTCGGTCTCTGTATCTTGGTTATCGATACCAATTTCAATATTGCCGGCTTCCTCAACAAGGAACTTCAAGGCAACCTTACCATTACCTCCGTCGAAGTAGGTCTTGGCTGCAGCCATGGTGTTGACGACATCACTTCCTACGCCAGGAATAAGAATCTTATCCTCGCCTGCATAGAAGTAGGTCGAATGGTTACCTGCACGGTGGAAACCAGTGACGCCGAACTCCCACGTACCAGGATTCAGAGCAAGCGTCTGGTAGAACTTGAAGTTCTGCTGATAGAATTCACACTCACCATAGTTGCATACAGCCCAGCTGTAGTTTGTATTGGGTGTACCCACAGCCGTCCAATAGTTGGTATTTTGGCTTACGGAAGCGTTGTCAACCATTACAGCGGTAACGTCAAGACCTGTTTCAGGAACAGTCACATTTGGCAATTCTGCAAGGAAGGCATCACGGAGAGTTACAACGGCTGCATCGATAGCCTCGTTAGTAGTAGCTGCTGCAACCTCAGCGTCAGCAGCAGTGACATCCAAGCTGGCAGCAATAGTCAGAGCTGCAGACTTGATATTCTGGTAACGAGTATAGTTTGAAGCGAGTGCATCAACGGTAGCGGTTGCAGCTTCAATATCAGCTACGCCATTTTGGCAAGCCTCAACAGTAGCATTGTTAGCCTCTGCAGCAGCAATTGCATTGTTGTAAGCGGTCAGGGCAGCAGCAGGAACAGACAAAGTAGCGGCATGAGCTTTTGCAGCAGCAACAGCATCAGCCAACTCATTCTGGAAGAGCACGAGAGGTTCAGTACCCAGATAGTTCAATGTGAAATTATCTAGAGCCAGCCAGCTGGCACCTGCTCCTGTTCCAACACCTTCGAAACCAATGGTAACATTGGCATTGTCTTCACAAGAGAAAGTAACGCTATATATATTCTCTACATCACCGATAGTGACAGCTGCCTCGGTTGTGCCGGCGTACACTTTAGCAGAGGTCACGCCACGAGCTTTAATTTTAACGGAAAGCGTATAATAGCCAGCGGGCAGAGACTGAAGTTCCTGTGAGAGACTTTTTGTTCCATTGGGCTGCCAAGACTCAGCATAGTATGAACCTGTCTTTCCAAAAGACGTATTGCCCTGAGCACCCATCCCACTGTTTGTCCAGCCATTCAGATTGCCTGTCTCAAAACTTGGGTTGGCAAGGAAGAACTCAGATACATCGAATGACTTTCCATCGTTAATCTTGACCGCTTTGATGAATGGCAAAACCAAAGCCTTGATAGCAGCAATGGCTCCATTAACTTCCTCTGCTGTGGTAGCTGCATCAACGACATCGTCCTGAGCATATACACCATTGACGAGTGTAGCCTTAGCATCGTTCTGATCGGTGTAGATGTCAGTGGCATTGGCATAGGCCAGTACCTTGGCACGAGTCTCGGCATAAGTAATTGTGGGGCCATAGGTCACCAAAGAACTGGTGGGAACGAATTCCCATTCGCAACCGTAGTCTGCGGGATTGACTTGTGCAAGCACACCGCCTTTGCTATCGGGGCCACCTACATAAAGACCTGTCACGCCATTCTGACGGATGTAATATGTACCATTTGCCTGCTTCTCGAAGAAGTAAGTGCCAGCATTTGCTCCATCAACGTGCATGGCTTCACCTGCAATTCCATTGCCAGAGGTGAACAGCTTGTTATTTCCGCCCTGGTTGCAAGCCAACGTATAACCGGCAGCATCACTACCTGTTACAGTCCACTCAAGGGCAGAATTGACATTTGCCAATACTGCAGAAGTTGCCCAGCTGAACCAAGCGGATCCGCCAGAGAGGTACTGACCTGCACCCACATTACGAATCTTGTAGACTCCGCCTGAGACGGGATCAGCAGCTGACGGGGCAGAAGGAGCCACCCAATCAGAACCAGCCTGAACACCCAGGCTGACCATAGCCGCACAAGCGGCCAAGAAGAGTTTAAATTTCTTCATTTTGTCTGTTAGTTAGAAAATATTAATTAATAAAATTTATTACCGAAGGAAGTTATAAAAGGTCTAAATACGTACACATATATATAATACGCGCGCGTGGACAAGACACTAAAACCGAGCAAAAGTATAAAGAAAACTGAGTTTCAGCACAATAAGGCACGTTAAAATTAGTTAACAACAAGGAAAAGTTGGTTCAACGGCTCAAAACAATTACTCGCAAGGGTAAAAGTACGTGAAATACACGCAGTTCAACACTTGTAAGCAAAAATTAAGGCGACGCAGAAAGGGCTGCGTCAAAACGCCAAACGCATCTTACCTCAACGGGTCAGACAATAACCTGAACACTTCGTTTCTTTCGTAGCTTTCGTTGAGGAATAAAAAAAAGAGACTGTGTCAAGGTTTTGACACAGTCTCTATATCACTACTCTGCCAGTACGGTGAACTCTGCGCCTGAAGCAAAGTCGAGGCCGTTCTGCGAAGAAAGGGCTGTGAAGCGGAGGTAACGAGCACGCTGGGGTTTGGCAAAGGTGATACGCTGAAGGTTGGCGTTCGCTTGGAACTCGCCTTCGGCAACAGCGTCGCCCCACGTCTTACCGTCCTGCGAAAGTTGTACCCGATAGCCTTTGACGTTGCCATTGTTGCCGCCGTCCTGACGAGGCAGATAGGTAAATCCTTTGATGGTCTTCACTTCTGAGCAATCGAAATCAATGGTGTGCGGATATTTAGTCACGGTGACACCGTAGGCGGTGTGCCAAATGCTCTCGGGTTTACCATCAACGAGGTTGGCAGCGTTCTCGCCTGGTTCTTCGGAACTGCAGGCAAGAACCGTTACGGGCACGTTCTCTACGCGGTCGAAGATACGGGTGATGCGGACATCGGGATTATCGGTGTGCCAGACGTTGATAATGCCGCCGTTGCGCATGTTGATGGGTTCGCCTCCGTAGACTTTTCCCTTGGCTAAGAGCTGCTTCAAGGCAACGGCTTTTGAACCGAGCGGGCGCACGTTGTAGCTGACGGATTCTCCGTTGAACTCGTTGTAGACGATGTTGACGTCGCCCTTGGCATCGCGTGTGATGGCGAGGGGTAGATCGCCGCCATGAATGACGGGGAAGTTCTTGGCTGAAATCCTACGCGTGTCGGCAGTGGCAGTCGGACGGATGAAGAAACCGAAGCAATGGGCATCGGCATATACGCGATCGGGCTCCAGCGGACCGCCTTGACCGCAGCTGCTACCTCCCAAACCGGTAACCTTGGTGTCGAGGTGGACATAGACGTGGTCGCTCTCGGGCAATGCGTCGGGATGGGGTGCATAGGTCAGTTGCAGGTCGCTCCAAGGCAGGACGCTGGTGGACATGCTCCCTGTGAGGGCTCCGAAGACAAGCCCGTTGCCGGTGTTGTCTGTCAGAGCAAGCCATTGTACACCCTCGCGGTTGCCCATATCCTGAGGCTTGGGGAAGGGTACAAACTGGTCGCGAACGGTGCTCTCATAAACGGCAAAGAACATGCCGCTCATGCGGTCGGCATAGTTGTTCTGGGGGCCGCAGCCGAAGTAGCTCATGCGTGAGCCGTCGGCCTCGAAGCGAGTTGGCAACTTAAAGAGGAAACCAAGACGCGGCAGGATGGCCTTCGGGTTGCTGCCCGTGATGGCACTCTGGTTCTCAATCGTGCCGTCGGGATAAACGGTCCAGACGATGTTGGAGGTGAAGAAGAAGTCGGAGAGCTGACCATTGTCCTTGATGGTGTAGCGCCCGCTACTGCCACCTAAAATCTGTCCCCTTGTACCACGACTCTCAACGGTGTAGTTGAGGACTACGGCACCGTCCTTACGGGTATAGATATTATGGCTGAGCACCTTGTGCTGCAAGCTGTGGAGACCATTCTGGTACCACGACTGATAGTACCAATTGTCGTTGTCGACGGGTGCACGGAGGGCATCGAGGACAGGACCACAGTCGTCCTCTATGACGGTCTTGCCATCCACTGCCCAGCTCTTGATGGTGCCCTTAACGTTGTCGAAGGTCACAGACCATTGGTCGGCGCTTAATGTGAGCGTACCGCTGCCTCCTACTTTCTGAATAGCAGGTTGATCTTTCTCTGCTACCCATATCGGCATGACATCACCCGCACCCCAAAGACACAGCTGTTCACTCATCTGCACATAGCCTTTCTTGGCCCATGGCATATCGCGACTCAACTGGAACTCTACCATAAGCTCATAGCAATGGCTATCGGGATTATGGTCGGCCTCGAGATTTATCGGCAAAACGAGCGGTACGGTCTGGCGTGGCCCAATAGGACGCATAGCCGAGGGACCGTTCTTAGCCACTGGAATCCGTCCCACTTCAAAGCCATCGCGAAGGACTACAGCGACGATGTCGACATAGTTGAGCGGCACGAAGTAGTTTTTGTTGGTAATGCTGAACTTAACCATCTGGCGGGTAAAATGTCCGTCGCCACCCATGACAGGCGTGCTGCCCCAAATGCTGTCGAGCCTTACGCCGACATTCTGGTAGACATGCTTGACGTCAAAGTATTCGGGCTTGGGCGATAAGTCGGGAAACATAACGCCGTTCATGCAGAACATACCGTCGTTGGGCAGGTCGCCAAAGTCGCCTCCGTAGAAGAAGGCTCCCCCTTTACCATCCTTCGGCTTCCATATCGCCTGATCTACCCAATCCCAGATAGCACCGCCACAAATATAGTTGCTGGTCTCTATAGCTTTCCAGAAGTCGATGAGGTTGCCGCCGGCATTACCCATGGAGTGGGCATATTCGCTGATGTGGAAAGGATACTTGGGACCTTTGCCTCCTCCGGCTGCAAATTGCACCCAACCAACCGAAGGATATTGGTTTGAACCCATATCCACGATGTCGTTGTTGCGCTCGTACTGAACGGGGCGCGAGGTGTCGAACTGCCTGATGGCCTCGTAGGCGGCCTTGAAGTTGTCGCCAGGTCCAGCCTCGTTGCCCAGACTCCAAATCACGATGGAAGGAGCATTTACGTGCGCGCGTACCATTTCTATATTACGCGCGATGTGTGCGGAGCGCCATTCTATAGGGTGAGAGAGCGAGGCGTCGCCATAGTAGTACTCATGGCTTTCGATGTTGGCCTCATCCTCAAGATAGACACCATACTTGTCGCAGAGATAATACCAAATGGGGTCGTTGGCATAATGGGAGTTGCGCACATGGTTGATGTTGCCCCGTTTCATCAGGAAGATTTCCTGCTCCATCTGCTCTTTTGTGATGGCATGGCCACGCCATGGATTGGTCTCATGGCGGTTGACGCCTTTCAACTTCACAGGCTTGTTGTTGACGTAGAAGTAGCGGCCGGCCTTGCCGAACTCATCCTGCTCGGCAGGTGTGTCGCGAATCTCAACGCTTCGGATGCCGAAATAAGTGCTACGGACATCAAGCACGCGTCCTTTCTTATCCTTCAACGTGGCCGTGAGGACGTAGCGGTAAGGGGTCTCGGCACTCCACGTCTGAGCGCCATGGTAGCTGAGCGTTGCCGAAGAATGGGAAACCACGCCTTCATCAACAGTCTGTACGGCCTGCGTTGCCTGAGCGGCAGGAGTACCCACGGCTGGTTCTGTGTCTAAGTTCAAGGCTGCAGGAGCCAAGTCGTCGGCATAGAGTTCCAATGGATAGGTCTTATACTCCACAGAGAGTCCCTTAGGAAGCGCTTTTGCTTTCTTGCTATGGCTACGGATTTCCGACTCCACACAAATGGCGGCATCCGTTTCTCCCATGTTGCAATCAACGCTTAGTTCTGTGGTGCGCACGATAAGGTCGCTGAGTTCCACTTCAGGAACAGACGTCAGATAGGTGCTTCGGAAGATGCCAGGCAGGCGGAACATATCTTGTGCTTCGAGGAAGCTTCCGTCTGAGTTGCGGTACACTTCTACGGCCACGACATTCTCACCCTTCTTGTTCAGGAAACGTGTAATGTCGAACGACGCCGTATTGCGTGAATTCTTGGAAAAACCGACATAATGCCCATTGATCCAGAGATAGAAGAACGAGTCCACGCCATCGAAATTGATATAAACGACGCGGCCGTCCCAAGCAGCCGGCACCGTGAAAGTGCGGCGATAGCTTCCCACCTCGTTGGGATACTCATTGACAGTCCATTGGGGATTGCGAGGCTTGCGCATGACCCCACCCTTCCAGTCGCCGACGGCCACTTGATGTTCAAAGATAACTTTCTGGTTGACGTAGATAGGCACACCGTATTTCAGCGACCCGTCTTTCTGGATGCCTTGCACGTTCCAGCAACCGGGCACTTCGATATTGTCCCATGCAGCGACGTCATACGCTGGGGCTTCAAAGCCCTTGGCCCGTTCGTCAGGTTGCTTGGCCCAATGGAACTTCCACGTTCCATCGAGGCTTTGCCAATATGCTCCGCGCTCGGGCAGCACACCGCGTGCAGCCTCCTCGGTGGAGAAATGGAAGCCCCAGGCACGCGGTTGCTCCTTATTGAGGGCTAAAGCCTGTGGTGATTCCCATTCATTACCTTGCGGCGCCGTCGGCTGCAGTTCATAGGCAAAGCCTTGGAGACCAGGGCGATTTATATTCTGAGTGTCAGCTAAAGCAGATGATGCCAAAGTAGCACATAATGAAAGCGCTAAAGCGAACTTTTTCATGCGAAAGATAGTTAGGTTAGTTATTAAAGGTTTTTTTGTTCATTGCCAGCTTTGGGTCACCCGTCTCACGACTTCTTATCGCCATAGCCATAGCCATAGCCGCCATAGCCATAGCCATATTGTTTCTTGTTGATATGGGCATCATTGAGGATGATGCAAAGGTGGTTGAATTTCTTATCCTTATACAGGCGCTCCAATTCTGGCAGGAATCGACGATCCACCTTACCTTCACGTACGACGTAGATGGTAGCTTCTGCTACACGGTTGACAATTCCGGCATCTGCTACGGCCTGTGCAGGCACACTGTCAATGACGATGTAGTCGTAACGTGTCTTCAGTTCGCTGATGAGCGTTTCCAAACGATCGCTCAACAGCAATTCAGAAGGATTGGGAGGCGTAGCGCCGGCGGGCAACAAGTCAACACGTTCGTGTATGGACTCCTTCACGATGAGTTGATCCAGGTCTGTTATGCCTCCACGCAGATACGACGTCAGGCCATGACTGTGCCGATTACCTAAAAGGCGCGACTGCGTGCGTTTACGAATATCAGCGTCTATCAACAGGACACGCTTGCCAGAGAGCGCCAGTGTAACCGCGAAATTGCGCGAAACAAACGTCTTACCCTCACCCGGCGACGTGGATGTGAACATAAGGATCTTCGCATCTTTGTTGATGAAGCCAAGGTTGAAACGAATGACACGGAAAGCCTCATTGACAGAGTCTGTCTTCTGTTCGCCCACGATAATCTCGGCGTCGTCTACACCCTCCTTTCGATGAGGCACCTCGCCGATGATGGGTATCGTGGTGAAGTCCTCAATATCACGACGGCCACGAACGGACATATTCAGGAGGTCGCGCACATAGAAGAAAGCGAATGGCAGCAGGAGGCCAACAAGAAATGCCACCAACATAATAATCTTCTTGCGAGGAGAGATTGGCGTATTACTACCGAAGGGAGTCTCAACAATGCGGATGTTAGCCTCGGTGATGGCCAACTGCAAAGCGGTTTCCTCGCGTTTGTTGAGCAGGTAGGTATAAAGCGTTTCCTTAATGTTCTGCTGACGAGAGATGTCGATAATCTCTTTCTCTTTCTGTGGTACGGCAGCGATATTCGAACTCAGGCCGGCCTCTTCTTGCTTGGCACGCCCCAGCTGAAGATTAAGGGAGCTAAGGTATGCGCCCGTAGAAGCAATGATGGCAGAGCGCATCTGCTGCAGTGCATCCTCCAACTGACGCACCTTGACGCTGGCCTCACCGGCACTCTCCACGAGGCGGTTGTGCTCAAGCATCGTGTCGTTGTACTTGGATATCTGAGACTGGATGCCGGCATCCGTCAAGCCTCCCAGCGAAGGAATCAGATGGAAGCCAGCGGAATTGTTGCGTAAATCTTCGAGCAGGAACTGCACCACGCCCACCTGCGACTCAAGCTGAATGCTTCGCTGACGAGCTGCGGCGCTCTGCTGCAAGTAGGCATTCGCATCCTCTTTCAGACCTACGAGGCGGTTGCTTTGCTTGAAGGCAGCCAGCTCACCTTCCACACGGCTAAGGTCCTTCGAAATAATCTGTATGCGCTCGTCAATAAATTCGGCAGTGCTCTTGGCTATAAGGTTCTTGTCGATAATGATGCTTCGCTTATATGCTTCGAGAACGGCATTGAGGATGTCGGTAGCACGAGCTATATTCTGGTCGGTATAAGTCAGCCCCACAAGAGTGCTCTCCTTATCAATCTCGGCAGCGGCAAGCGGAGCTCCAAAAGCCACGGCAGCTGCTTCAATGGTGCGACGCATAATACGAATCTCCTCTCCGTCGAACTGCTTGAGGTAACGCTCATCCGGAACGAAGGTGGCAACGCCAAAGGGAGTCTGCACCTTCTTGTCAAAAGGAATGAACTTATCGAACGCCACTTCGCCGTTCGTCGTCACTACGTCATAGACATGAACGTTGTTGCCGCTCACCATAGCCTTGAAGGTGAAAGGATGCTGCGTCTCGGCGCTATCAAACTGAACCGTAAAAGGCCGGACATCGTAGAGGGTGATGTCGCGGAGCCGCTTCTTGTAGGTATAGGTTACGTCGAGGTGCAATTGCCTTACCACTTCCTTCATGATCTGATGACTCTGAAGGATGTAGAGCTCATTTTTGACACTCGATCCCGACATTACGCCATTGAGCTGCATGAGAGCATCAGTGCCGCCTCGACTGGTGCGGCCTCCACCTGCACCGTCATCCTTGACGAGCATCACCGCCGAGCGCTTGTAAATACGAGGCTGCATAGCCAGATAGAGACGTCCGAGCGCCAAGCAGAGAATGATAGAAAGGATAAACCATTTCCAATGGGCGGTAAAGATGTCCAAAATATCGCGCAATGACAACATGTCATCCGCCTCACGAAGTTGCTCTGTTTGTTGTATGTCCATGAATGTAAACAATTTAAAAATTTGCGTGCAAAGTTACATATTTTCAGTTAAGGTAAAGCATAAAAACGAGAAAATTCTTGGCCATATTTGTTAAAATAACTACCTTGCGCCCCGAAACGCCCACAACTTGCCTATGAAACAGAAGACCTTAACAGCCATAGCTGCTATTTTTTTACTCGGAATCAACACGATTATCGCTCAACGTCTAGAGCCCCAACGCGGCAATGCTTCATACTATGCCGACTACTTCCACGGCCGCACGATGAGCAACGGCGAGCGTTATCATCGCGACAGCATGACCTGCGCCCATCTCCACTACCCTCTCGGAACCTGGTTGAAGGTGCGCAACATCACAAATGGAAAGGAGGTTGTAGTACGTGTGACGGACCGCGGCCCCTTCTCTCGCAAGTTTGTCATCGACCTCTCGCGTGCCGCAGCCCGCCAGTTAGATATTATTCACTACGGATGGCGTCCGGTGGAAATCACACCTTTCACGCCCGGACATATCCCTTATGCCTACACTCCTACCCGCGACAAGCCAGTGCTCAACCTCGGATTCTCGGACGACGAGGATGATTTAGCCCCTTATTGGCAGGAAGACAGCATCTATCTTTCGCGCCACAGGCTTTCCAGAACGCAGGTGGCAGTGCATATGGACACGCTGAAGAATACGCTGCACGCCGACACTACGCTTCGCGAGAAAGTACTTAAAAGCATCGACGCCAAGCAACAGCCCAAAAAGAAATAGGACTGTTGCTTGGCGTCGATGCTTTTTTATTTGCTAAAGACCTGCGGAAAATCGGGGCTATTTCTCCGATTTCATCAGTAGGCAACGGAACATTCAAAGCCGAGATTCCTCACACGCTCTGCTATAGCATCCAATTCATCAGGCCGTGCCTTTTGAATCGATGAAATGGGCGTTTTTCGGTCCACGGTGTAAATCATTACGCTTCCGGGCCGTATCCGTTTGAGTGCTTCAAGCCACGGCTCAACATAGCAGTCTGCCGTATTGCATACATCCACGCCCTCAGCATCGGTTCCACGCATAAACATCGTTTGCACGACGACATGACCATCGAATGCAGCCAAGCTGTCGATAATGGCCTCCAAGTCGTAGTGCCCCGTCGGGCGGTCTACCCTTTTAATGTAGTCGACATCCACCGTGTCCAGCTTCTGTATGTTGTTGTCGACACGCATAAGTGCCGCATGCACCTCAGGACGTGTCACCTGAGTGGCATTCGAGAGCACACTGATTCGCGCGTCAGGACAGAAGCGGTCGCGCAGCGAGATGGTATCATCGATAATCATGGGGAACGACGGATGAGTCGTAGGCTCGCCATTGCCGGCAAAAGTGAGCACATCGGGATGCACGCCATCTTCATGCATACGTCTGAGCTGAGCCTCAAGAGCAGCAGCCACGGCCTCCCTCGTTGGCAGTTTATGATGAGGGCGCCGCTCGGCATTCAAGCCACACTCACAATAAATGCAGTCGAAGGTGCAGAACTTGCCGTCGTCGGGCAGAAGGTTGATGCCCAGCGAAAGGCCCAGCCGGCGGCTATGCACTGGGCCGAAGATAGGAGAAGGGTAAATTATTGTTTCCATGACAGCTGCAAAGGTACAAAGAAAATGAAGAATGCCTGATAAAGAATGCAGAATTATTTGTTTTTTTTTCTGACCCTCCGCAAAAAACATTACCTTTGTCCGCTGAATATGTTAGACAAGATACAACAACCCATATCCGAAGAGCTGAAGAGTTACACCTCTTTGTTCCGTTCGGCTCTGCAGGCCGACAACCCCTTGCTGGCCGCAGCATTAGCACATCTGACGCGCCGTCTGGGCAAGATGATGCGCCCTACCCTTCTGCTGCTGTGTGCACGCGAGGGTGGTGCCGTCAGGCCTGAAGCGATGCATGCCGCTGCGGGCTTGGAGATGTTGCACACGGCCAGCCTCGTGCACGACGATGTCGTTGACGAGAGCGACATGCGGCGCGGCCAGCGCTCGGTGAATGCCTTGTTCGACAACAAGGCAGCCGTGCTCGTAGGCGACTTCATCACTTCGAAAGCGCTCACGGAGGTCTCGCTGACCCATTCGTTAGAGGCGGTGGAACGCATGGCTTGGCTCGGCCAGACGCTGGCCGACGGCGAGATGATGCAGCTGAGCAACACGCAAAGCACCGTGTTCAACGAGAAGGCCTACTACGAAGTCATCGCCAAAAAGACAGCCGCCCTCTTTTCCACATGTGCCTTCCTGGGTGCCCGTCTGGGCGGCTTAAGCCCGACAAAAGTGGAGCACCTCGAAAGGTTTGGACATCTCGTGGGCTTGTGTTTCCAGATTCGCGACGACATTTTCGACTTCGACGAGGATATCGATGCCGGCAAGCCCAAAGGCAACGACATGCACGAGGGCAAAATAACACTGCCGGTTATCCATGCCCTCAACACCACCATCAATGCCCGCTATCACCACTTGGCCTTGCGCGTAAGAGCGATGGAAGCATCAAAACTGGAAGTACAGGAGCTCGTCGACTTCACCGTAGCCAGCGGCGGACTCGAATATGCCGAGAGTGAAATGCAGCGACTGCATGACGAGGCACTGACGATGCTCGACGGTTTGGACAACGACGATATTGCGGCATCGCTGAAACTGTACCTCGACTATGCCGTAAGACGCAATGTGTGACGGTTCCATCGTATTAAGAACATAGACATTCCACCATAAAAAAATTCTTTCTCTCACGACACAACAACCTCTCAACCTATGAAAAAAATTCAGATCATCAATGGCCCGAACCTGAATATGCTTGGGCTGAGAGAGCCCGACGTATATGGCTCGCGTTCGTTCGACGACTACCTCACTGAGCTGCGCAAGCAGTACCCCGACGTAGAGATATCCTACTTTCAGAGCAATCACGAAGGCGACCTCATCGATTGCATCCAGACTGTAGGGATCTCGGCTGATGGCATAGTGCTCAACGCCGGTGCCTACACCCACACGAGCGTCGCGCTGCACGATGCCCTACGTTCGGTTCCTGCCCCTGCCGTGGAAGTGCATATCTCGAATGTCCACCAACGTGAGGAGTTCAGGCACCATAGTCTTATCAGCGCTGCCTGCAGAGGTGTGATCTGCGGGTTCGGCCTCGATTCCTATCGCTTGGCCATCGAAGCGCTCATCCATTGACAGGCCTATTTGTTAATCTGTTAATCCGTAGAATAATTGTCTCTCGACGACTACATACTGGCTCACATCGACCCTGAGCCCGATTACCTGCACCGTTTGTGGCGGGCCACCAACCTTCACCTCAATTATCCCCGCATGGCCAGTGGCCACCTGCAGGGACGTCTGCTGAAGATGCTCGTGCACATGATACGTCCGCGAATGGTATTGGAGCTGGGCACCTTTACGGGCTACAGCACGCTTTGCATGGCCAGCGCCTTGGAGGACGGGGCCGTGATTCACACCATAGAAATCAACGATGAGCAAGAAGACTTCACGCGCCCATGGTTCGAGCAATCACCTTGGGCCGACAAGATTACGCTCCACATCGGCGATGCCCTGTCGCTGCTGGCCCAATCCCCGGCCACAGGCGATGCTTCCGCCTTGCCACCGCTCTTCGACCTCGTATTCATCGATGCAGACAAGCGCCACTATGTCGACTACTACCACGCCGTGATGCCGCGTCTCCGACAGGGCGGTTTCATCGTGGCAGACAACACCTTATGGGACGGTCACGTGGTGGAAGGCGTTTCCATCGCAGCCGAACATGGCTGCACAGAAGCTACCCCGGGCGCCTCCTCCCATCAGACATACCGTCCGAGCCAAGGCACAGCGGCACGTGCCCACAACGGCAAAGATGCACAAACCCTCGGCATCATGGCGTTCAACGACCTCGTAGCATCCGACACGGCCGTGGAAAAAGTGATACTCCCCCTTCGCGACGGACTAAGCATCCTGCGCAAAAAATAACGTCTCACCGGCGAGACAAGTCTTTCAGGTTATCTGAAACGGCTTGCCTCGCCAGTGAGACTTTTTTTATTCGCCCAACCTTCAGAACGACACATCCCAGCTTATGAAACTATTTCTTCTCGACGCATACGCCCTCATCTACCGTGGCTACTATGGTTTCATCAAGAACCCCCTCATCAACAGCCGTGGCGAAAACGTTTCAGCCATCTTAGGTTTCCTCAACTCACTCGAGGAAGTGCTCACCAAGGAGCAGCCCACCCACATCGGGGTGGCCTTTGATCCGCAGGGTGGCACCTTCCGCCATCGGGCCTATCCGCCATATAAGGCACAGCGCGAGGAATCGCCCGAGGCTATCCGCTTCGGTGTCCCCGTCATCAAGGAAATACTGGCGGCCTACAACATCCCCGTGATTGAAGTAGCCGACTACGAGGCCGACGACGTCATAGGCACCTTGGCCCGACAAGCCGACGCCCAAAACATCAGCACGTTCATGATGACGCCCGACAAGGACTACGGCCAACTGGTGACGTCGAACGTCAGCATCTTCAAGCCCCGCAACTTCGGTTCGGGATTCGAAGTGCTCGGCCCGTCGGAGGTGTGCGCCAAGTGGGGCATCAACGAGCCGCTGCAGGTGATTGACATCCTTGGCCTTATGGGCGACGCTTCCGACAATATCCCCGGTTGCCCCAAGATCGGTGAGAAGACGGCCGCAGCCCTCATTCAGGAGTTCGGGTCTATAGAGCAGTTGCTGGCATCGACCGACCAGCTCAAAGGCAAGCTCCGCGAGCGTGTTGAGGAGAATGCCGAGCAGATACGCCTCTCACGCTGGCTGGCGACCATCGTCACCGATATTCCCATCACGTTGGACATTCCTTCGCTGGCCTACAGCGAGCCCGACCGCGAACGCCTGACCGAGCTGTTCACGCGCTATGAACTGCGAACGTTGCTCAACCGCAAGTTCGGTACTGCTCCCAAGGCCACGAGCCAGAAAGCAGCACCCTCGGAAAAGACGCAACCGAAGACCGATGCACAGCTCGATCTCTTCGGCGAACCTGCAGCACCGCAACAACCCGCATCGGCCGTGACGGCAGAGGAAACCGAAAGCAGCGAACTCACGGCCTATTCGCCCGAGACGGCCGCCTACCACCTCATAGATACGCCCGAGGCACAAGAGGCATTGGCCAGACAACTCGCGGAAGCACCGACTATAAGCATCGACACCGAGACAACATCGACCAACGCCATTGATGCGGAACTCGTTGGCCTGAGCTTCGCCGTGCACGAGGCTGAGGGCTACTACGTGCCTGTGCCGGCCGACCGTGCCGAGGCGCAGGCGGTAGTGGAACGCTTCCGCAGCGTCTACGCGAACGAGACGTCGCTGAAAGTGGGACAGAACCTGAAGTACGACATCAACGTGCTGGCCAACTATGGCATCGAGGTCAAGGGCAAGCTCTTCGACACCATGGTGGCACACTATGTCCTGCAACCCGAGATGCATCATGGCATGGACTACCTGGCCGAGGCTTACCTCCACTACCGCACCATCCACATCGAGGAACTCATAGGCGCCAAAGAGCGCGGCAAGCAGCAACGCTCGATGCGCGACGTGGAACCCGAACGCGTTTGTCCCTATGCCGCCGAGGATGCCGACATCACCCTGCGCCTCTACCATGTGTTCCAGCCCATGCTGAAGGACGAAGGGGCCTACGACCTTTTCACCGACATCGAGATGCCCTTGGTGGCGGTACTGGCCGACATGGAGCGCACCGGCGTACGCATTGACACTGAAGCCTTGCAGAACGTAGGCCAGGGCTTCGACGCACAGATGCACACGCTTGAGCAAGAGATATGGGAACTGGCAGGCGAGGAGTTCAACATACAATCGCCCCGGCAAGTGGGCAACATACTCTTCGAGCGTCTGCAGCTCGACCCGAAGGCCAAACGGACAAGCAAAGGACAATATGTCACCTCGGAGGAGGTGCTGGAGCGCATACGCCACAAAAGCCCCATCGTAGAGAAAATCCTCGAATACCGCCGTATGCGCAAACTCATGGGAACATACATCGAGGCACTGCCCAAACTGATAAACCCGCGCACTGGACACATACACACCTCGTTCAACCAAACCATAACAGCCACCGGACGCCTCTCCAGCTCCGATCCCAACCTACAAAACATCCCTATACGCACTGAAGCAGGGCGCGAGATACGTAAGGCCTTCCGCCCAGAAGAAGGGCAGATGTTCTTTTCGGCCGACTACTCGCAGGTGGAACTTCGCATCATGGCTCATCTGAGCCAAGACGAAAGCCTCATCGAAGACTTCCGTCTCGGGCATGATATCCATACGGCCACGGCTGCCAAGATTTTCCATAAGGCCCCCGAGGACGTCACACGCGACGAACGCAGCAAGGCAAAGACTGCCAACTTCGGAATCATCTACGGCATCACGGCCTTTGGCTTGACCGAACGGCTTGGCATCAGCCGCACCGAAGCCAAGCAGCTCATCGACACTTATTTTATTATGTACCCGCGCGTACACGCATACATGCAAGAGAGCATCGACCGCGCACGCCAGAAAGGCTACACCGAAACCATACTCGGACGACGCTGCTACCTGCGCGACATCAATTCGCACAACGCCACCGTGCGGGGCCTGGCCGAGCGCGTAGCCATAAATGCACCCATACAAGGCTCTGCGGCCGACATCATCAAGATAGCCATGGTGCGCATCTACAAACGGTTCAAAGAGGAAAACCTGCGCTCGAAGATGATTCTGCAGGTACACGACGAGTTGAACTTCACCGTAGTTCCCGACGAGCGCGAACGGGTAGAACATATCGTCATCACCGAGATGCAAGGTGCCTTGCAGATGCTCGTGCCCCTCATCGCCGACTCTGGTTGGGGCGACAACTGGCTCGAAGCCCACTGATTACGCTTACTTCATGCACCGCAAATGAAACAGAACTACGGGAAGGAGCAGCGGCCAAGCACTTCTTTTCTTGCGACAATCACAACCACCCTCCTATGCTCCGGAGGCCATTACCCATGGTAGGAGCACATGCCAACCAGCGAAAACGGACTTTTTTAATAAGAGCTAAAAAAATGCACTTAGGCGTGTGGGCCGATGCAGCCAGCCGCATCGACCATTTCTATTGGCCGCATCGGCCCACACGCCTAAGTGCATTTTTTTGCACGCATAATTGTACGGAGTGAAAGACATAATCAGAATTAATTATCAACGCAGTAATTAGTCTCGGGTATTTCGCCTGTATTGTGGGGATTTTCACAACTATTTTTTTTGTTTGTTTGGCCAGTTGGCGCCATTTGAGTAACTTTGCAGCCGAACTAGAGATACCAGAACATGGTTTTAACCCTTTAATTCACAAACACAATGAAGAAGATTCGTGCAGCCGTAGTAGGCTACGGCAACATCGGAAAGTATGCGTTGGAGGCTCTCATCGAGGCTCCTGATATGGAAGTGGCCGGCATTGTGCGCCGTCGTGGCGCCGAGGACCTGCCCAAGGAACTGGAAGGCTACAAGGTCGTGAAAGACATTCGTGAGCTGGAAGCCGTAGACGTTGCCATCCTGGCCACGCCTACCCGTAGCGTTGAGGCTTACGCCAAGGACATTTTGGCTCTGGGCATCAACACCGTAGACTCGTTCGATATCCACACTCAGATCGTAGGACTGCGCCGCTCACTCGACGCTGCAGCCAAGGCCGGCGGTGCCGTAAGCATCATCTCGGCTGGCTGGGACCCAGGATCGGACAGCGTAGTGCGCACCCTCATGGAGAGCTTAGCACCCAAAGGCATCACCTATACCAACTTCGGCCCCGGACGCTCGATGGGTCACTCGGTAGCTGTAAGAGCCATCGACGGCGTGCGCGACGCACTGAGCGTAACGATACCTTTAGGCACAGGCATACATCGCCGCATGGTCTACGTTGAGCTGGAGGACGGCGCCGACTTCGAGAAAGTGAAGGCAGCCATACTCGCAGACCCCTATTTCGTCAACGACGAGACACACGTCAACCAGGTGGCTTGCGTCAAGGACCTCAACGACGTAGGCCACGGAGTGAACCTCGTGCGCAAAGGCGTCAGCGGGCAGACCCACAACCAGCTCTTCGAGTTCAACATGAAGATCAACAACCCGGCACTGACGGCTCAGGTGCTGGTGAACGTGGCCCGTGCTTCGATGCGCCAGCAACCCGGCTGCTACACGATGATCGAGATTCCTGTCATCGACCTGCTTCCCGGCGATCGCGAAGAGATTGTCGGACACTTAGTATAAAGTCAACATGTTCAATTCATAATGCATCATTCATAAAGCATCAAAGGCTTCGTAAAGAACCGCATTGCAACCTTGAATCATGAATTATGAATGATGGATTATGAATTCAAAATCAGTCTGTTCCATAGGCTTCTTCGACGGCGTGCACCGCGGCCATCGCTTCCTCATCCAGCAGGTACTGGATGAAGCAGCGAAGCGCAGTGCACGCTCTCTTCTGATCACTTTCGACCGTCATCCCCGTTCGGTATTTGCCCCCGATAGCGCACCGGCACTGATCACTTCGGGCAGCGAGAAGATGGCATTGCTCAGGGCCACGGGTGTCGACGATGTCTTCGTCTTGCCCTTCGACCGCTCTATGGCTGCGCTGACGGCACGCGAATTCATGGACAAGGTGCTGAAACAACAGTTGGGGGTGACGACGCTCGTCATCGGCTACGACCATCACTTCGGACGGCCGCAGGGCGAAAGCTTCGACGACTATGTCTGCTTCGGACGCGAATTGGGCATCGAAGTAGTACGCGCCCAGGAACTTGAAGGGGAACATGTGAGCAGCTCTACCATACGCAAAGCTCTTTTGCAAGGCGACGTCGAGAGAGCCGCCCAACTGCTTGGACGCCAGTATGAATGGACGGGGCGCGTGGTGCACGGCCATGCCATAGGCCGCCAGCTTGGCTTTCCTACGGCAAACCTTGAGAGCGTAGAGCCCCAAAAGCTGTTGCCTGCACGCGGAGTATATGCCGTGAGGGTCAAGGACTGCGGCATAAATGCCATGCTCAACATCGGGCATCGCCCTACCCTCGACAATGGTAACGACGTGAGCATCGAAGCCCATCTGCTCGGCTTCGAAGGCAACCTCTACGACAAGGAACTGACCATCGCCTTTGCCGCTCGCCTGCGTCAAGAACAGAAGTTTGGCAGCGAGGATGCCCTCAAAGAGCAGCTCTGGCTGGACAAGGAGAGGGCTGAGGCGATACTGAAGGCGGAGGGCTGAAGCGCAAAAGATTAGCGAGAGGGGTTGCGACAGAGTCGCAACAGACAGGACAAAGCAACTGAATATTATCTTACAGAGCAACTGAGTAGTATGATGGACGGAAAACGCAAAAAATGGTGGGTGTATATCCTGCTGTTCTTCGTGAGCCAGCTGGCAGCCGTAGGCATGACAATGGTCTTGAAGACAACCAAAAGAACTCTAACAGAAGGCATGGAGTGGACTTTAGTGCCGGCCCTGTTTGCGGCCAACGCTTTAGCGATTGCCCTTTTCTTTGCCTACAGGCCTGAAAGCATCACGTGGAAAGGCACGGTTCAAGGTCTGTGTGGCCGCAAAGGCCGTCGCACATTACTCATGTTTCTTACGGCCTTGCCATTAATCGCACTTGTGAACATCATTCAGGAAGTTTTCTTCCCCGAGCTTCCCGACCTCGTAGGCGAGGAGAACTTCAAGGCAATCATGCACAACCCGCTCGGGCTGCTGACGGTGGCCATATTGGGACCTATCGCCGAGGAGCTGCTGTTCAGAGGCGGCGTACAGACCGACTTCAGCCGACACCACTCAGACCAAGGCTGGTTCGTGCCCATAGCCTTCAGCGCTTTGGTCTTCTCGCTCGTCCACATGAACCCGGCCCAGTTGCCCATAGCGTTCATCCTTGGATTGGTTCTCGGCTTCGCCTATTGGTGGACGGGCTCGCTCGCAGCACCCATCTGCATCCACGTCTTCAACAACTCGTTCGCCTGTCTTTTGTCCTACCTTTCGCCCGACGACGACAGCATCGTCAGCTTCTTGGGCGGCAGCACCGGAACAGGTGTCACGGCCATCATTTGCGTTTTTTGGCTATACCTTGCCCTACGACAAGTGCACAAAGAAGGCTTAGGCAGCCTTGAAAAGGGCTAAAAAATGTTTTTTTATAAATAATTAATGTGTACTTCTGTATTTTTTATGTAGTTTTGCCGCCAAATTTCGACAAAACACATAAACAATGCCAACGAATCTTGTTATCGTAGAGTCTCCGGCCAAGGCCAAAACTATTGAAAAGTTCCTTGGAAAAGACTACAAAGTGATGTCGTCCTACGGACACATCCGCGACTTGAAAAAGCATAGCTTCAGTATCGACACCGACACGTTCATGCCTCAATATGAGGTGCCGTCCGACAAGTCAAATATCGTTTCTCAACTAAAGACGAACGCCAAGAAAGCCGATGTAGTGTGGCTTGCATCCGATGAGGACCGCGAAGGAGAGGCTATAGCATGGCACTTGCAGGAAGTGCTCAAGCTAAACCCCGAGGACACGAAGCGCATCGTCTTCCACGAAATCACCAAACCCGCTATCCTTGCTGCCATAAAACAACCGCGCAAGATTGACCTCGGACTGGTGAACGCCCAGCAGGCAAGGCGCGTACTCGACCGCATCGTTGGCTTCAAGCTCTCACCCGTGCTCTGGCGCAAGGTAAAGCCCAATCTCAGTGCCGGACGTGTGCAAAGCGTAGCCGTACGCCTCATCGTAGAGCGGGAACGAGAAGTGCAGGCCTTCGAGCCTGAAGCATTCTACCGCATCACGGCTCAATTCACCCAAAACGGAGGAGCCACCTTTAGGGCAGAGCTGAACAAACGTTTCCAGACACAGGCAGAAGCACGGGCTTTCCTCGAAAGCATCAAAGGCGCTACATTCACCATCGAAGACATTCAGACGCGCCCCGTTCACCGTTCACCCGCACCGCCCTTCACTACGAGCACCCTGCAACAAGAGGCTGCACACAAATTAGGCCTGCCCGTGTCGCAGACGATGCTCATCGCACAGCACTTATACGAGAGCGGACTCATCACGTACATGCGTACTGATAGCCTCAACCTCTCAAAGCTCGCACTTGGAGCAAGCCGCACGGTCATCTCCGAGACAATGGGCGAAGAGTATGTCAAGATCCGCCAGTACCACACTTCGAGCAAGGGCGCACAAGAGGCGCACGAAGCCATACGCCCCACATACATGGATCGCTCGGAGCTCACAGGCAATCAGATTCAAGGAACATCGGCAGGCACTCGCGGGCAACAAGAACGCCGCCTCTACGAGCTCATCTGGAAACGCACCATCGCCAGCCAGATGGCCGACGCAGAACTGGAAAAGACAAATGTAACGATTGCCATCGACGGACACGAAGAAAAGTTCGTGGCTACGGGTGAAGTGATTAAATTCGACGGCTTCCTCAAGGTGTATCGCGACAACGAAAACAACGAGAATGCCGACAACACCGAAAACTCGGAAAGCACGGCCATCCTGCCGACTTTCACCCAAGGCGAGACCGTAAAGCGCATAGAGATTCAAGCCATCGAGCGCTTCACACAACGCCCACCACGCTACAACGAAGCAAGCCTCGTACGCAAACTTGAGGAACTGGGCATCGGTCGCCCTTCAACCTACGCACCTACCATCAGCACTATTCAACAGCGCGAGTATGTGGCCAAAAACGACAAAGGTGGCGAGGAACGCATCTACCATACGCTCACACTGACAGACAACAGCATAGAAACCGCAACCCACAACATCACCTTAGGCGCTGAACGCGGCCGACTCGTACCCACCGACACGGGTATCGTCGTCAATGACTTCCTCATGCAGTACTTCCCGTCGATCATGGATTACAACTTCACGGCGGATGTCGAGAAAGAATTTGATGCCATAGCCGACGGCAAGGAAGAGTGGCAAGGAATGATACGCAAATTCTACGACGAGCTGGAACCTCTCGTAGAATCGACAATGAATAGCAAAAATGAGCTGCGAGCCGGCGAACGACTGCTCGGCAACGACCCTAAAACCGGTCTTCCCGTAAGCGTCAAGATCGGCCGATTCGGCCCTGTAGCCCAGCTCGGCGTAGCAGGCGAGAAAGAGAAGCCGCGCTTTGCACAGCTTCGTAAAGGCCAAAGTATAGAAACCATCACACTCGAAGAGGTGCTCGAACTGTTCAGACTGCCCCGAACATTAGGACAGTTCGAGGGCGACGATGTCGTCGTAGGCATAGGACGCTATGGCTACTATGTCCTCAACCAGAAGAAATTCGTTTCCATACCCGACAACCTCGATCCTTTCAGCCTCTCACTCGAGCAGGCCATCCAGCTGATTGAGGCCAAGCGGCAAAACGAAACAGACCGCCACATCAAGAGCTTTGACGAAGAGCCCGAGCTGGAAATCATCAATGGCCGATTCGGACCATACATCGTCTACAAGGGCTCGAACTACTACCTCACCAAGCCCATGCAGAAACGGGCAGCCGAGCTCACGCTCGACGAATGCCGTGAAGTAATACGCGAACAAGACGAGAAGCCAAAGAGCGCTACTACAGGCCGGCGCCGATATAGCCGCCGCAAATAATCCACACTATGATCAGAATCATTCTCATAGGCTACATGGGAGCCGGCAAGACGACTGTAGGGAAGGCCTTGGCAGCAGAGTTAGGCGTAACCTTCTACGACCTGGACTGGTACATCACCATGCGCTACCGCAAAAGCGTTCCCGAAATATTCGCCGAACGCGGCGAGGAAGGCTTTCGCGACCTGGAACAACGGATGCTTCACGAGGTAGCTGAATTCGAAAATGTAGTTGTGAGTTGCGGAGGTGGCACACCGTGCTTCTTTGACAACATGGACTATATGAATTCACTGGCCGACACCATTTACCTCAAAGCCAAACCTGAAGTGCTGGCACAGCACCTGCGTATGGGCAAAGGCAAACGGCCGCTGCTCGAAGGCAAATCACCCGAAGAACTGGAAGACTATATCCGGGAGATGCTCGTCAGTCGGGAACCCTTCTACAATCAGGCAAAACATACCATAGATGTAAGCCTCCTTGATACTGAGAGCAAAATACGAGACAGCGTCACCCTCATACGCGAGATGCTGAAAATATAATCAAAAAAGGCACGGACTACCCAGCTTTCACAGCTCCTTTTTTCTGTGATTCGCCCGAAGAAGCCGTGCGATGTCTGTGAGAGGAAAACATTAAGCGTGTAATTCGAGACTAAAAAAGACAACAATAATGAAGAAATGGCGCATAGAAGACTCTGAAGAACTTTACAACATTAAAGGATGGGGAGTCAATTACTTCGGCATAAACGAGAAAGGTCACGTCTACGTCAGCCCCAAGAAGAACGGGGTGCAAGTGGACTTGAAGGAAGTGGTAGACGAACTGGCAACCCGCCACGTCACGGCTCCTATGCTACTACGTTTCCCCGATATCCTCGACAACCGTATCGAGAAGACCGACGAATGCTTCCGCAAGGCCGCAAAGGAGTACGACTATAAGGCCGAGCATTTCATCATCTTTCCCATCAAGGTCAACCAGATGCGCCCTGTCGTAGAAGAAATCATCAGCCACGGCAAGCGCTACAACCTTGGTCTGGAAGCAGGTTCTAAGCCTGAGCTTCATGCTGTGCTGGCCACGAATATGGATTCCGACAGCCTCATTATCTGCAATGGCCACAAGGACCAAAACTTCATCGAGCTTGCGCTGTTGGCACAGAAGATGGGCAAGCGCGTGTTCCTCGTGATAGAGAAATTGCCTGAGCTGCGAATCATCGCAGAAACGGCTCAGCGGCTGGGAGTGCGCCCCAACCTTGGCATACGCATCAAATTGGCCGCTAACGGCAGCGGAAAATGGAGTGAGAGCGGAGGCGACGCTTCAAAGTTCGGACTTAACTCTTCCGAGTTGCTCATGGCCCTGCAAATGCTTGATGAAATGGGGCTGCGCGACTGTCTGAGGCTACTCCACTTCCATATTGGCAGCCAAATTACGAAGATTCGACGGATCTCGACTGCCCTGCGCGAGGCTGCACAGTTCTATGTACAGCTCCATGCCATGGGCTTCGGCATCGAATTTATCGACTGTGGCGGCGGTCTGGGCGTCGACTACGACGGCACACGCTCAAGCAACAGCGAGTCGAGCGTCAACTACAGCATTCAGGAATATGTGAACGACTGCGTCTATACCCTTGTTGAAGCAGCCAACCAGAACGGCATACCACATCCGAACATCATCACCGAGGGCGGCCGCTCGCTGACCGCACATCACAGCGTACTTGTGGTAGACGTCATGGAGAGTGTAACGGCGCCTAAGATGCCCGAGGACTTCCAACCGGCCGAGAGCGACCACAAGCTGGTGCATGACCTGACAGAGATATGGGACAAGTTATCCTCTCGCTCTCTTCTCGAGGACTGGCATGACGCACAAGACATACGTGAGGAGGCCCTCGACCTCTTCCGCCACGGCATCATCGACCTGAAGACACGCGCCCAGATAGAGTCTCTTTACTGGGCTATAAGCCACGAAGTAGCTGAATTGGCCCATCATCAGAAGCATGTTCCCGATGAGTTGCGAGCCTTAGACAAACAGATGGCCGACAAATATTTCTGCAATTTCTCACTCTTTCAGTCGATGCCCGACTCCTGGGCGCTTGACCAGCTGTTCCCCATCATGCCCATCGATCGCCTCAATGAGCAACCTACGCGCAGCGCCACCCTCCAGGACATCACCTGCGACAGCGACGGAAAGATAACCACCTACGTCAACGGAGGCCATCAGACAAACTATATCCCGCTGCATCCCGTACGTGCAGAAGAACACTACTACATAGGCGTCTTCCTCGTAGGAGCCTATCAGGAGATTTTAGGCAACATGCACAATCTCTTTGGCGACACCAACGCCGTGCACATCACCGTAGGGCGCGATAGCTACGACATAGAGCAAGTCATCGACGGCGAAACAGTGGCCGACGTGCTTGAATACGTGCAGTACGACCCCAAGAAGCTGGTGCGACGCCTTGAGATATGGGTGAGCCGTGCGGTGCAGGATGGGAAAATCACCGAAGCCGAGGGCAAAGAGTTCATCAGCAACTACCGCGCAGGTCTTTACGGATATACCTATTTAGAGTAATTAAGAATAAAGAGATAGGATTAATGATTAATGTCATTAAAGTCGGAGGCGCCGTTGTCGAGGACCCGTCGTCGCTTGACATTCTTCTTGATGCCTTCGTCAAAGTGGAAGGCCCCAAGGCACTTGTCCACGGCGGAGGACGTTCTGCCACCAAGCTTGCCGAGCAGCTGGGCATTGAGAGCCGCATGGTAGGTGGCCGGCGCATCACCGATGCAGACACTTTGCGTATCGTCACAATGGTTTATGCCGGCCTTGTGAACAAGAACATCGTGGCTCAATTGCAATGCCTCGGCTGCAATGCCTTGGGCCTCACCGGGGCCGACCTGAACCTTATCCGTGCCCATCGCCGCCCGATCACTCCTGAAGGAATCGATTTTGGCTTTGTAGGCGATGTGGATGCGGCTGACGGCTCGCGCCTGCTCGACCTCATGTCGGCTGGCATCATTCCCGTGATTGCACCTCTTACGCACGACGGCGCAGGTTCTCTCCTCAACACTAATGCCGACACCATAGCCCAGACGGTTGCTTCTGCAATAGCCAACAGTGCGGTCAATACTCCGGTAACACTGACCTACTGTTTTGAGCTTCCGGGTGTCATGGGCGACCCCTCCGATGATTCCACGCTTATTCCACGGCTTAATGAGCCTATGTTCCGCAGGCTTGTCGCCGACGGCACCATAGCCGGCGGCATGATTCCCAAGCTCGAGAATGCGTTCAGGGCCTTGCGCTCGGGCATACAAAAAGTGAGAATAACCAATATTCGGAATCTCGAAGGAGGAACTGAAATTACAGAATGTTCCCTGGAATAATATCCAGCATCCCTAAATCCACGATTCTTTTGCATTACTAAGCCTTGGACTTCCGCAGCGACATTCTCTCACAACGCGATCGCCTCTACCGTCTGGCGCTTGGTATCACCATGCACACGGCCGAGGCAGAGGACGTCGTACAAGAGACGATGATACGCGCCTGGGAACGCCGTGCGGAATGGCCCATGATAAAGAATATCCCCGGATGGCTGGCCCTCATTTGCCGGAACCTGGCTCTCGACAGCCTGAAACGCCAAAAGCGCAGCACACTTCTGCAGACAGATGTGGCCTCAGAGAGCGGCCCAAACATCGAAGCGCGCGACACCATCGACTATATCATCCGGCTCACGGCAACGTTGCCACCGCCTCAAGACGAGATTTTTCGTCTTCGCGACATCGAAGGTCTCAGCTACCGCGACATCGCTCAGCAACTGGACATCAGCGAGGACCAAGTGAAAGTGTACCTCCACCGTGCCCGGGGACAGATACGCAAACAAATTGTGAATAAATCTTAAATAACGACGCCGGCTGTAACATTCAGCCGGCGTCAATCGTCATAACAACAGAAACAGATAAAACCATCGAATGGATTACAAGTACATCGAGCAACTAATCAATCGCTATTTCGAGGGCGAGACCACGCTTGCCGAAGAGCATATTCTCCGCGAGTTTTTTGCTCAAGGCGAAGTGCCCGCTCATCTGAGCCAGTGGCAGGGCCTCTTCCGCAGCGAAAGCGAGCTCGCATCAGCTCATCTGGATGAGCATTTCGACCATCGCTTGATGGAACTTGTGGGCGAGACGCATGTCGAAGCCCGCCGCATCACCTTCAGCAGGCGCCTGCGCCCGCTGTTCAAGGCAGCCGCATTCGTAGCTTTCGCCATCGTAATAGGTACGGCCGTAGAGCATGCCACTTCGCCGGGAACCTCGACTGAGCCTCCCGCACCGACGGTAGTGCAAGACGAGCTTGACCCCGATGAGACAACGCCGCTGGACATTCGCTCAGCCGAAGTGATTGAGAATGTCGACAGCATGAAAGCGCTCCACTAAACACGAATTCATTTTTGCTTTTTCTATATAAAACAGTTTGTGCTTAATCTTGATACATTTCCCTGCATCGAAGCTGTGAAGCTTCAACAACATTTATTTTCTCTCAAGAATAATAAGCATGTAACAATGGATAAGGGCGACCGTGAGGCCGCCCTTTTTCTTTATCCCCCTATCTCAACAGCCACCGCGCAAGCAACTGCAACTCGGTTCTCCAGGGCGATCTTATACGCAATGGCCCCGTAGAGATCTCGTTCCTGTCCCGATAATGAGTCACTGCGCACTTGCCCTGCAGCTGCCACCGCGTCGAGAGTTTCCATTTCAACGTTGCGGCTACGTGTTCGCCCTTACCGCTCATCTGAGCGATACCGAACGTCTGAAACAGGCTGGGTTCATAGGCGAACAGACGGCTGTCGTAGGCCGCCGAAGCGTAGCTGCTATGGGCACAGAGCCCCGTAGCAAAGACAGCGCATGCGAACGAACTACGCAAGCGGTCGCCGAAGGCTGCATAGTCGAAACGCGGCATCAAGGCAACTCCCACGGACTTCTGGTCCGGAGCCGCCACCGCCACGGCCGTTGCAAGGCCAGCCAATTGCACGCTGAGGGCCTTACTCACCTTGTGTGCGAGGTTGATGCGCAGACGGTTGGTGCGATAGCGGCGGTCGGAGCGTTCTTTGCTCTTGAGGCTATAACGCACAAGCAGCTTGGTGGCACGATTGAAAGGATAGGCGGCTTGAGCAAGCAGCTCAAAGCCTCTGCTGGCCCGAGTCATGGTGTAGCGGGGCCAGGGTGAATAGAAGACGTCGGCCATCGCATGAAGTACCAACGGACCTACCTTGTCGGCATCGAACAAGAGGGCCAGCCCGCTTTCGTTTTGGACACGTCCATTCTCGCCATAAGCCGAAGCCATGGCTGAATAGTAGCAACGCGAATAGTAGCGTCCCACAGCCGAAAGACAGGTATTTGGGTTGAAGCGCCAAGCTATCTTGTTCAAGCTGGCCCATCCGCTCCCAGCCCTGCCGGCTTCTCCGGTCTTGCCTTTGGCACCAAGAGGGAAACTGCGGGCGGTCTCACCGCTGACAAAAAAGTGGCCTATGCGTAGCTGATAATCTATTCCAGCCGCCCCGAAACGGTAGCCCTCCGGGTAGATCTGCCGATATAGCGCTGTGCCTTGCCTAAACTGATGGTCGAAGTGCTGCAACATTCCCGTTGCTCCGATACGTAGCTGGCGGCCGCTCCAGGCAGCATGCGCAGCCAGCGTATGGCAGGCGAGCGTATTGTGGCGCTCCATCTCCGAGGCTGTACGGTGTAATCCGCTTGTATTTATCGTGCGAACGGTATTGTCGTCCTGCACCGTAGCATCAAACTTCCGCCATGAATAAAGGGCTGTAACCGAAATGGGGGGGGTAATTTTTATAGTGGCGGCTAAGCCTCGCATATAATTTACCTCATCGGTAGAGCGATGAGGCCTTATCGCTGTAGGGCTACGCCAAAAGCTGGTGAGTTGTTTGCCGAGGGTGAAGTGGTTGTTCAAGATTAGGCCTTCGCCCATGGAAGCCTTGAAATCGCCCACAATCAGCTTCTCTACGGGGTCAAGGCTGGTGAGCATGAGGTGAGCTCCATAAGCGTCCCAAAGCGGGTTATGGCGGCTGAAAACGGGTTCTCCTTCGTCCTTGTCGGCCCAAAGGCCAAAGTCCCATCGGCCGGCCACACGGCCCGTGTAGCGCAACCTGTGGAATATGCCACGCGCACGAGACCAGCCATCGCGCTTGTACAGCGGGACGCCTATGCGAGTGAGCACTTCGTGTTCGGAAGTTTTATCCTGAAATTTTCGTGCAGACGGACTGTCGCCGTCTACCATCGTACAAAGCATCAGCCAACGCAGCTGCCGCTGACCTAATGCGGCTACCAGACGCAATTCGCCAGTAGAGCGGAAGGCTCCTAAGCGTTCACGGCAGTCGAGGATGGCCTTGGCCTGCGTTTCATCAATAAAAGGCAAGCGCAACATGTCGTCGAGGCTTGCGCTGTTGAGGTCCAGGGGGTGTTCGTGCAACTCTTCGAGCTCGTCCATCCGTGCCGTCAACGCCGACATGGCGTCGTCGTCAGTATCGGCTCCAAGAGCCTCGTCGGTCAGTTCCTGCATGAGCTGTTCCCATTCGTCGGTCTGGGCCCACAGGGCTGTACACAGCGAAGAACACCATATGAACACGAGGAAGCAGCACCAAGACTTCATTGCTTAGAAATGAATAAGGGGCGCAACAGCCGCTCGGCAATCCAAAGCATCAAAGGGGCGCTGAGCAGGCCGGCTATGGCATCAATCAGGTAGTGTGCACGGATATAGACGGTGGCACAACACAAAAGCGCCCACAAGGGCAGGAACAAGAAGAGAAGCGGCTTGCAGTGGCGCCTCGCCTGCAAAAGCAGGATTGTGGACACGCCTATATGGCTGCTGGGGAAGGCCGCCGTGGGCCGCTCGCCAGCCTGCTGAGCGGCATTAACGAGCTGATAGAAGAGGCCGTCGGCATAGCCTGGCGCCGTCATGATGTCGGTATGGGTGCGGAAGTGGTTGCCCATGTCGGGGAACACGCCACGGGCAATAGTGTCGATGCCCACGGCCTCGAAATAGAACTGAGGCCCTGCCACGGGCAAGAAGATGTAGATGACGTAGTAGAGGAAGAAGACAGCCAGAAGCGTAGCGGTGACCTTGTTGAAGGCAGATTGGCGGCTGGTGCAGGTGAAGAACTGGCCACTCCGGCTGTGGCGTTCCTGCCAGAAAAGCACGACTGCCAAGGTAGCAATCATAGGGAAGTAGCTCCAATATCCGAGGTTGAAAGCCTCGCTCCAGATGGCTTCTGGAAGGGCCCTGCTGAACTCCAATGCGGGCTGACAGCCGAAAAGCGACTGTTCGGCAGCAGCGAAGAGATGGTCGAGATTTGCGAAGGAGCGGTTGAACTCATACGTGTCGGAATACCATTTGGCCAACCAGCCCATCTGTGCCAACACACGCAGGAAGGCGAAACCGCGTTCCACGCGTGGGACCAGACGCTGAGCGCCTCCTCCTTGTAGCCCCAGCCCCCGACGTGAGAGCGCATGAAGCCCTATGAGAGCGCAGGTCATCGCCAGCCATTCGAGGCGCATGGCCAGCATGCCCTCGGCATCGACCAAGCGCGGTAGCAGCACGATCATGAGCACACAGGTGGCAGCGCAGTAGAGAGCAGCCACTTTCTCGATAGCCATGATGTGAAAGGTGCGCGTCAAGGCTTTCGGGCTTGTATGGGTAGTGTTCACAGCCATCCAGCCTCCTTGTACCATTTCACGCTCTCGCGAACGCCGTCCTCCAAACCCCATTGAGGCTCGTAGCCCAGCAAGCGGCGAGCTGGCTCTATATCGCAATTCCAGTTGCGCTGAGAGAGAATGTGGTATTTATCCATGTTCAACGTCGTGAGTTTGCCCATCCAGCGGCACACGGTGCCATTGACGGCACACACTAATCGCAGGAACCACAGGGGCGCCTTGATATGCAACACGTGGCGCACGCCCATCTCCTTCTGCAGGAGGTCGGAGAAGGCCCGGCTGTTGTAGCTGCGTCCGTCGGAGAGGAAGAAAGCTTTGTGGAGCACGTCTTGTTCGGGACGTTCACATGCCAAGAAAACGGCCTGCACGACATCAGCAACATACACGAACGTGATCTCCTGAGGGCGATAGCCGACGGCGAAGTCGATGTGTTGCTTTATGCTTTTTGCCATGAGGAAATAATCGCGTTCGCGGGGCCCATAGACACCGGTCGGGCGCAGCACCACCCATGGCCAGTCGGTCTGAGTGCGCAACCACTCTTCGGCAGCCAGCTTGCTCATGCCGTAGGCTGTGTTGGGCTGTGGCACATCATTCTCGGTGATGGCAGGGTAAGGTGGCTGGCCATGCTCCTTGATGGCTCCAAAGATGCTCAACGAGCTCACGAAGACAAAACGGCGCGGACGCATGCCCGATTGCTCAAGCATGGTAACGAGATTCTTGGTACCCTGCGTGTTGGTGCGGAAGAAGCCCTCACGTTGCAGGCTCTTAGTGGCGCCGGCAGCGTGGATGACATAGTCCCAGGATTCGCCTCCCATCTGCTTGCGCAGGTCTGCGAGCTGACTGGCTAAACGCTGGGCATTGCCCATGTCGAGCTCGGCAAAGCGTATGCGCTCGTCGGTGAGGTATTGGTGGCTGCTGGTGCCTCGTACACCAGCCCACACTTCATAGCCCCGTCGGAGTGCCTCGCTGACGATGAAGCTGCCGATGAAGCCCGAGGCTCCTGTAACTAGTATTCTCATAGCTTTTTGATTGTTTAGGGGTTGGTTGTTGGGGCGTTTGTATGTTGAGGTTGTTGGGGCGTTGGGGGATAGGGGATGATATTTGAGGGCAGGGTTGCGACAAAGTCGCAACAAACAGAACGGCGGAGCCGCTTCATAGGGGACGGCAGGGCGGCCACATAGGAAGCAGAGCCGAGATGAACGGGACGGCAGAGCCGCTTCATAGGGGACGGCAGGGCGGCCACATAGAAAGCAGAGCCGAGATGAACGGGACGACGGAGCGGCCACATAGGAGGCAGAGCCGAGATGAACGGGACAGAGGGGGATGGAGATGGCTGCCCAGGGCAGGCGTTGATCTCTCATCGTTACTCTGTAATCATTCATGCTCTTTGGCTGCAAAGTTAGTCAATATTTTCAGAGTAGAACATTTTTTCTAATCTTTTCCACATTAGTACCCTCGCATTTGGTCTTTGTCGACCATGACAATGCCACATGGGGCTGAAAGTTCTCTCTGATACACTTAGGCGCTAAGGCCAATTCTCTTAGGCGAAATGGTCGATACACCTAAGAGAATTGGCTTGAGCGCCTTAGAGAAATGGTCAATGCGCCTTAGAGATTTTGCTGAGCACCTAAGAGAATTGGCTTGAGCACCTAAGTACGTCAGCGAGGAGGGTAGGCAAAAGAAAAGGGGCTGAGTCCCTGATTTGGACTCAGCCCCTTGGCTTTGGATGGTGTGGGCCCTGCCAGAAGTGGAGAGCCGCATGTGTTTCTTGTTTACTTCACAAGCACCTTCTGAGCCTTGCCGTCGCGAACGACGATGTTGAGGCCCTTGACGAGCTGTGAGGTACGCGTACCTGCGACGGTGTAGACAGCAGCGGGAGCATCGGCCACCTTAACAGCGTCAACAGCGTCGGGAGTCTGCTGACCGATGAAGCTGAGCTTGAAGTTGTCAGCAGCAAGCCATGAAGCGTTGGTGTCTTTAACCATAATACCGATGGTAGCCACGCTTGTGCCATTGGAGTAGAAGTCGCGTACGAAGTGAGTGGGATTGCCATTGGTAACGTCGATGCCGATAGGAGTGCGCATCAGACCGCCATCGATAGCCACGTAGAGGTCTACGCCTGTAATACCTTCTGCGGGAACAGCCTGCTGGTGGGTAGCATAGCCATCGATTTCGAGGCGATAGTAGCCTTGAGGCAGTACGCCATTCAGAACCTGAGAGATTGTACCGTCTTCGAGGTGAACGGGCTCGGCATCCTCGGCAGTAGTCGGGCGCCAAGCTTCGATGAACTTGCTGATGGTGATGTCACCGTCTGCATTGGTGTAGCTGGAACCCTGGTAGCCTTGGTTCTTACCAATCTTCTCATCTTCGCTGTTTTCAGCGGTGATGGTCCATCCACTGCTGTTGCCAACCTCGAAGTCGGGGTTCGTGATGATATCTGTAATATCGATAGGATTGTCCTCTGTGCCCTGAGCAAAGTCGGAACGTGTGACAACGTGCTTGAAGTAGGCCGATGGCAGACGATCGATGAGGTCTTGAATTTCCTCGTTGCTGGTGAACTCCTGTTCGGTCTTCTCGAGAATCTCGTTGAGCTCGGTGTCGGTTGAAGTGTAAGGTTCGTTGGAAGTCTTCTCGAGATAAACTGTAGCGACTCTGTTGAACTCATCAATGAGCTGAGCAGAACGCTTGTTCATTTCGATAGCAGCAGCAAGGTCCACGATAGCTGAGGTTATAGCCTCGGTGGTAGCATCTGCTTGTGCCTTCTCGCCCTTTGCGATAGCTTCCTCGAGTGCGGCGTAAGTGGCAGCAACGCTGGAAGCCTCGTAAGAATCGCGGGCATCGGTAGCCTCGTCGATCAGCGAAACCAGTTCCTCAGAGAGGACGCTTTCATCGAGAGCGTTGTAAGCGATTTCGAAGGTGTACCAAACAACCCAGCTGTTTTCCATAAGCTCGTCGGCTGTAATACCGAAGGTGAGGTCGCCCTTCTGAGCGAGTGCTGTACGTGCAGATACAGTAACCTTTTCTGCATAGTCGGGATTCTCGAAGATGTCGTGAGCAGCAAGCTGGCTGTTAGGCACGAACAATCCGCCTCCAGCGACCTCGCTTGAATTAGCAAAATCCTCTGCCGTTTCAGAAGCGAGCTCTGCGACATTGACAATCTGACCCCTGTTGTGGCCAGCCAAGACAGCGACGCTTGGCATCGTTTCGCCTCCGATATAGCTATCGTAGTTTGAAACCTGATCAGAGATGCGATAGAATGCGCGTGTGGTGATGGTGTAAGTACCAGCGGGCATGTCAGCGAGAGTCTGACTTACAGTGAAGGGGCTTTGGTTCCAAACCTCTGACGTACCATGCTGCGTCTTGAAGTTAGATGCATTGCCATAGTTCCACTGCTTATCGGGAACGTTAGTTCCTTGTACGGCGCTTGTGCTGTACGTTACGCCGAGCGTGTTGAAGAGCGGGCTGATGTCGAGGTCTTTAGCGAGTTTCTCACCCGAAGCTACAGCTGCATCAAAGGCCTTCTGCACCCCATCCTTGATGATTCCGGGCAGTGAGGCTATCACTTCGTCAATCTTAGCGTTGTCCCAGTTGCAATTGCTCAGGGCATCACTGACTTCGTTGTCGAGCTCCAACAGCTGAGTGATATAAGTGTACTTCTGCTCAGCGTTGTTAAGGTCCTTGTTGTAGAAGTTCTCGAGACGCTTGTAGGCATCGATGCTCGACTGCACTTCCTGAATCATAGCTGTGATCTTCTCCTGGGCAGCCTTGTTGGCTTCGGCATCGTCACTCTGGGTGCTGATGAGCGCACGTGCTTCATTGATAGCATCCTGGAAGTCGGCCTGGAGATCGGCGTTGAACGTCTCGCCCTCGAGATTCTCGGCCGATGTCACGACGCCTTTGAGAGCGAAGAGCGAGGGATCGAACTGCAGTGCGCCTTCGTAGAAGAGGGAGATACCGTCGAGGAAGAAGTGAGGCATATCGTTGGAGGAAACATTGGGCGACGTGTAGCCAAGGGTGAAGTATCCGTCGGTCTCCTCAGCCAGTTCGAAAGTAATTTTTTCCTTACCCCACTGTCCTACGGGGAAGGTAGTCGTAGTGCCAAGGTGTTCGGTACCGTTATCTTCAACAAAACCGATGAGGTTCTTGCTTACTGCGCCTGTACCGCCTGTGTTGTAGTAGGAGATTTCGAGTGTGTACGAGCCAGCGGGAAGGGTCACGTGCTGGGTGTACTGAATAGAACCTGTCCAGCATGTAACGAAGCCAAGCACCTTACCAGTGCTGCCGTCGGACATCGTCGTAGGAGGTACGAAGGCCTTGCCGCCGAGGAACGCGTCGCTGCCAGTGGCATATACACCGCTGGCATACTGGTCAGCTCCGAGGTGGTTGGCCACCCAGCTCTTGACAGACTGCATTCCGGAATAGTTCACGTTATTGGTTGCCTTATCCTTAGCATAAGTGCAGATACCACCCTCGACAGGATCGTCCTGCGAGAAGTGGGCATTCATCAGGAAGAACTCCGAGAGGTCGGTGATGCCTTCTGCGTTAAGCTCTTGCTGCTTTACGATGGCGTCGGACAGTTGGTCTAACGTGGCGTTGGGGTTGGCCAGCATAGCCTCGGATGCGGAAGTGTCTACGCCGAGGCGCTTGCCCTCGTCGATGAGCTTCTGGAGATCGGCACGTGCTGCTTCTATCTGCAGTTGGTCGAGCGTCGAGGGATCAACCTTCAGCAGCTTGACGTTGTCCAAGAAAATGTGGGGGGCAGTGCCCGATCCGGCACCGTAGCTGTAGCCCAGGATGACGTCACCAGCAGTCTCAGCGGCGAGGCGGATGATGACGGTGTCCTCGACCCAGATGTCCTTGCCCTCACCCTCAAGAACGGCCATGATGGGCACGTTCGTCATCTTTGAATTGTAGTAGGTGTCGTCGGATGTCTTGAAGCCGAAGTGGTTGTCGATGGTGCCATCGCCGGCCACGTTGCAGAGGCGTGCGATGAGCAGATAGTCGCCAGCGGGGAGGGTAATGTTCTGCGAGTACTGCAGCGAAGCACCCCAAACGGCCACCATTCCGAGACCTTGTGTGTCGCCACCGTCGAGGCGGGGGAAATAGTCGCCGCCCAGACCAATCATGCTTTCCGAGTCATAGGCGAAGATACCTGCAGCACGAGCATTGGAGCCATCGGTGCGGGTGTCTTTGGCCATCCATTTGTTGTCGGAGGGGTTAGCTGCTGTCCATCCAGGAACTTCCTGCTGGCCATACAGACCTTCACCACCATTGCCTACGCCGAGCTGGTCGGCGATGTCGTAGTCGTAGGTGCGGATGGTGTATTCCACAGGACTGCCCGTCTTGAAGTCGGCATTCTGCAACTTCGAGGTCATGTCCTCCAACACCTTGAACTGCGTCTGAGCCATTGCGCCCAAAGCAAGAATCCCTGCGAACAGGGAAGTGAAGTAACGTTTCTTCATTTAAAATAGTGTTTAGTGAATGAATGTTTGTTAGTGATTAATTCGTCTGTTCTATCTATAGCCTTGAAGGCATTGCGAGGCAAAATTACATTATTTCTGTAAGAACGAGGTCGCACAGAGTCTTAAAAAACCCTAAAACTATGACAGAGAGTATATTCTTTCCCGATATTTACTTTATTATTCAGATAAGTCCGGCCAAAATTCAATCAGAACAGACCGCTACGCGCTGCCGCCAATCAGACGTGCCTTCTTCCCTTTTGCTATTGTTCCACATTCATTCTTCTCCGCCAGCGTCGGTAGCCGGCGATGGCAATGACGACATAGAAGCCATAGAGCGATGCTTTGAAGGGAATATCCTTGGTGAAGTAGAGCCAGCAGGTGACGACGTCAACGGCAATCCATACGAGCCACTGCTCGAGGTATTTATGAGCCAGCGCCCAAATGCCTACGAGCGAGAGTGCCGTGGTGAAGGCATCGGCCACGGGCACGGTGCTGTCGGTGAGCGTCGCAAGGAGATACCAGATGAGTGCCCAAAGGATAGCAAAGATGGCCGTCCACAGCAGTGCGAGGCGCGGTGGGATGTGGGTGATAGCCATCCCCTGGGTTTCCTCCTGCCTTCCCCGAGGGTGAACACTCGGTTCCGCTGTGACTTCCGAGGCTATGAGCTCGTCCCCTCGGGGTGTACGAGAGGAGGCCTTGGGAGGCTGGATGCTCATCCACCGCCAAGCACCGTAGGCGGTCATGGCCAGGTAGTAGAACTCCATGCCGCAGTCGGCATAGAGTCCTTTCTGATAGTAGAGCACGATGCCGAGCAACTGCATCACGGCACCAACAGCCCACATCCATACGCTTGCACGATATTCAAGCAAGATGTAGGCGAGGCCGAGGACGGCCGTAGTGATGTCTAACCAGTTAACCATTCACTTTGTTTCTTTATATGATTTTTAAGGTTGTGAGGTTATTAGGTTTTAAGGTTGTGAGGTGTAGGATGTATTTTTGCATAATTAATACTATCTTCACCTTAAAACCTTAAATCAAAACCTCACAACCTTAAAACCTCAAATCAAAACCTCAATGTCACGCTGCCCATGGCGGTGAAGCCGGCGGCAGGGATGAAACCTATCTGGTAGTAGCGGTTGTCGGCAGGGTGGCCGTAGCTGTCGCAGATGGCTGAGTAGACCCATCCACTGGCAGCATAGTGACGGTTGAAGAGGTTTGAGAGCGAGAGGCCGAAGACCATTTCTCGCAAACCCAGCAGTCGCTGGCTTTCGCGCCCTATGTTGAATGGGTTAAGGGTGTACTGCAGGTTGAGGTTTGAGGTGGTGAAGGCGGGCAGCGAACGATCCTTGCAGGCGGTGTTGTCGAGGAACTGTCGCGAGACGTAGTTGGTGTGCCACGTAGCCTTGAAGCCTTTGGCATGAAAATCGATGAAACCGTTCAAAATTGCACTCGGCGAGAAGGCTAGGGTGGAATGGTCGTAGTGAATGGTGCGCGTGCCGAGGTCCCAGTCTTCTACGACCTCATCAAAGTCGGTGATGCGGTTCTGGCTCAGCGCCGCATTAGCCTCGAGCGAGAGCCAGCGCGTGACGTCGACGCCAGCCGTCAGCTCGGCACCCATGCGATAGCTCGTACCGATGTTCGTCGTCAGCTTCTCGCCGATATCGCTCTCCATACCCGTCTGCACGAACTGGTTGGTAAAATACATATAATAAAGGTTCGCGCCCGCGTGCCAGCGCTTGCCCGCATAGTGATAACCCAACTCGTAGTCGAACACCCACTCGGCCTTCGGTGCTGGGTAGGAACCGTTGTCGGTGAAGTTGTTGCGCTCGGGTTCGCGATGACTGATGGCTTCGGAGCCATAGAAATGATGACCGTCGCGCACCCAGCTGAAGCCTGCCTTGGGATTGAAGAAATGATAGTGCTTGTCGATGTCGAGCGGTTGGTTGTAGTAGTGACTGTCCTCTTCGTAGAATTTATCGTTGATGCCATCCGTGCGATAGCCTACGTGGCGGTATTGCAGGTCGCCAAAAATGGTCCATTCCGAGTCAAGGCGATAGGCTGCCTTGACATAGGCGCTATGGTCGTCCTTGCTGGCATCACTGTCGTAGTAGGTGTAGCGTCCGTCACGGAGGATCTGCTCCGAAAGGCCTGCCACGGACGTGTAGGTGACATAACCGAAATGGTTGCCCTGGAAGCGCTGCAGCGACAGGCCAGTGATGACATCCCAGTGGGCATCCTTGTAGTTGGCATTAGCCACCAGGCCGTAGGTGTGCTGTTCCAGGCCTTTCTGACGCACGAAGTCGGCCTTCTTGACGGTGGAGCCATCGGCGGCGGTGAAGTTTTCAAGGCCGAACTTCTTCAGTTTGTTCTGAGGGCGGAACTCGTCGTAGTAGCCATATCCGTAGGTATAGTGGGCCGTGGCCGTGGCCTTCCAACGGTCGTTGATGTCCCAGACGGCCGAGAGCAGGTTATGGTCCTGCGTGAAGTTGTCCGTCGTGCGGCGCCACAGGCTGCCGTCGGCCTTGCGATAACGCTCGGTCACGTAGTTGCCATTGGCGTCGCGTGCGAAATTGCCATCGGCATCGTAGACGAGGGCCTCATAGAGCGAATTGAACTTCCCAAGGCCTCGCGCGTACATATCTTTATATGTGCGGATGCCCGTCGCCACGCCATAGGTGCCATCCATCAGGCTTAGGTCGTTGTCGCCGGCAGTGACGCCATTCCAGGCCTGTCCCGTATGCTCGTAGTTGCCAATGTTCTTGTAGCGAATGACGAGGCGTTCGTTGGGCATAAAGGTGATGCCGCCATAGAAGGAACCTGAGCGGCCATCGGTGCCATGCAGATAGCCATCGGTCGTGGTCTGGTGCCACGCTCCGTCCACGACAAGCTTGCCCCACAGCAGCCCCGTCGAGAGCAGACCGCCGTAATTCATCGTGTTGTAGGAGCCATAGGAAAACGAAGCCTCGCCACGCGGCGTCAGGTAAGGAGCCGCCGTCTGCAGCGCCACCGTACCACCGAAAGCACCGTCACCATTGGTCGAAGTGCCCACGCCGCGCTGCACCTGGACCGAACCGAGCAGCGAAGCATAGGAGTTCATGTTGGCCCAGAACACGCACTGGTCCTCGGGCGAGTTCAGGGGCACGCCATCCAGCGTCACGTTGATGCGTGAGTCGCCGGCGCCACGGATGCGCATATACGTCGTACCCGTGCCTAAACCATTCTCGCCCCAAGCCATAATGCCGGGCGTACGTGCCAGCAATAGCGGGAGCTCACGTCCCGTCGTGGAATGGTCCTGCAGTTCCTGTTTCTTAATATGTGCCACGGCGAAAGGAGCATCCTTCTGGGCACGGACACCACTGACCACTACCTCCTGCATCTCGGCCAAGCGCAAGGAGTCGGGCTCAACGGCCGATGCGCCCGTCCCGGAAAATCCCATAAGGCAGAGGCCCACAATGGTTCTCACACGCATAGCACATTTCGAGCCTGTCGCCTCTGTAGCACCGATAGCATCGTGAGTGGCTATCTCCACTACTGAACGGATGGCTCGCCTTGCTCTCTCAAATAATTCTCTTGTCATTTTTCCTTTATTATTAGAGGGTTTAACAATAAAGGGGCGCAGGAACAAGCCTGCTCTGAAGAAGTATCCTCTTATCATTCCTACGGCGGCATTACCCGCATCAGGTCTGAAGGGTCTGTTCTCAGCCCGCCAACGGCAAGCACCCCTTGATAAATCGGCCGCAAAGATACAAAGAAATGAAGAATCATGAATCATGAATCAAGTTTTTTTTCGGCGCAGCAACAATAAAAACTCATGAAATGAACGGAAAGGGAATACAAAAGGGGCTATGTCAAAAATGAAAGACATAGCCCCTTTTTGGGTTTTTCTCAACGAACTATACTGATTATACGATATTCTATAGATATGGCAAACAAGTGTTTGAGTAATTCAAATCATTTGTATATTCTGTTAAGATAAGACATTAAAACGGCACTACCTCGTGCTTTTAGTAAAGCCGAAAGTGATGCCGCTACCGAAATAGCCTACGGAGGCATCGCCGTGAGGCATCAGCAAGTATTTCACGCCATCCTTTTCAACCATATAAGTGCGTATGCCGTCGGCTTTCAGCTGTTCGGCGGTGCACTCCTTGCCGCTCATGGCATGGTAGAACTTCGCTCCCTTGGCAGCGAGCGCATCCGCCACCCGACCGTGGATAGCAGTGCCATCGGCTTCGGTGACAAGGTGGTCGGCGTAGTAGCCAACGGCGATGGCTCCGCCTTGGTTTGTCGAGCTGAGTCTTACGCTGCGTATGCCAGGAACACCTGCAATGTCGGCGGCCGAGATACCGAGCGCGTCGATGCTGCCTTCGGCCTCCGGCTTGTTGTCCATCGGGTTGAGCGAGACTTCAAAGTTGTAGTTGACGGCATAATGCACTTCGCCTTCGTCGTCCTTCTCCTCGTCAATCTCGAAGGCGGGGTTGATCTCGTCGGCATAGTACTCGAAGCTCATCGGGTTCTTCCAGTCGAAGGTGATGCGCAGACGCATGTCCTTGCCTTCCTCGGGCTGATAGAGCATGACGCTCTCCCAAGAGTTGTTATCGACAATTTCCTGATCGCGGTCAGAGATACGGAAGCCCTTGGCCTTCAGGCTCTCGATCCACGCCTGCATCTCAGCTCTTGTCACATCCTTGTAGTAGACCTCATACAGGTATGAGCTTTCTTCATCGAACTGCGTGAAAACGATTCGGCCATTTGTCTTGATTTCGTCAATGCCGTACTTGTCATAGACAGCTGCCGGCCACTTGCCGTCCTCGAGCCCGGCTGTGTTGCCGACGCCCGAACTGACATCGCTGCTTGAGCTATTGCTGTTGCTGCCGCAGGCCACCAGCGCGGCCACACTGGCCACGTATAAAAACAAAAATAATGATTTCTTCATAAGGCATAAGAGTTTTTAAAGGTAACATGATTTTAGTTCATTAATAGATTAACACGTTAACATTCACTTCGTTCATTAACGCAACTCGTCCGCTCGAACCCTGCTCGCTTCACTCTGCGAAGAGCTTGTCAACCTGTTAATGAGTTAATTTGTTAATTTATTAACGTGCCTTGGCGCGTGTTAATGATTTAATGTGCGTTAATACTTCAAAAGCCTGAAGTGACCGATGAAAGGAAGTTCCTTGGCACGGCCGCCTGCAGCATTGATGATACCGAGGACAAACCAGACCAAGAAGACCAGACCTAAAAGACCGACAATACTCACAAGCCAATACAGGCGCCACGAGATGGCCACTATGAGGCCACTGAGAATGCTGTAGGCTACGCTGTAAAGGACGGCGGCAATGCATAGCACAAGCCCTTGGTTGGCATGGAAACGGGCAAACTTCGAATCCTTGGCCACGAAGATGGGAATGAGCACGAGAATGCCGAAGTAGGCCAGAATGGCTATGAATTTGTTTTTCTCAATGTCTTGTTGTTCAAACTCAGCCGTGGTGTCGGCCGTGTTGTTGATGACGGAGAGTTTCTCCTCAATGCTTTGCTGCTTGCTCATAGGTGTAGGAGATTTTTTAGATTTATAACTAAAGTGAATTCTTATTAGGCTATTTCTTCACGAACTCCACGCGGCGGTTCTTGGCGCGACCGGTATCGGTCTTATTGTCGGCTACGGGCTCATGCGAACCTTTTCCTACGGCGCGGAGGTTGAAGCTGTCGCAGCCTAAGCCCTCCAGAGCCTTCACCACGGCCTCTGCACGCTGTTGCGACAGCGGGTCGTTGACGGCATCGGAGCCCTGATTGTCGGTATGGCCCTGTACCTCGAAGCGAACGCTCGGGTTCTTCTTCATATACTCGGCTACCTTCTGAATCTCTGTCATCGACTCAGACTTCAGCGTAGCCTTGCCCGTCTCGAAGAGGATGTTGTTGGTCACGAACTTGCCCGTCTCGGCGATAGCCTTCTCCACGGCTGCGACCTTGGCATCGATGTCAGTGGCATTGCGCTCGTAGAGTTCTACGGCCCCCTTGGCAATCACCACATCCTTCACATAGGTGTGCTTGCTGCCACCACAGGCGAACCACGTCACCCATCCTGCACCCGACTTGGCATTCGGCACATTGATGACACGACGCCCATCGACATAAAACTTGATGGCGCGTTTGTTGAATGAGAGGGCGTAGTGATGCCAGCGGGCATCGTTAAAAGGACCTGCCTGAGAACTTGCATGTCCTTCCTTATTCGAGAAAGAAGGCTCGGAGGTCAGACAATAGCTACAGTCGAAGGTGTGCTTATCGTATGCTAAACCATAAGTGATTGTAAACAACTCAGCATCTCTCGGCTTGGTCTCATGCATGATGTCGATTTCTACAGAGGGTGCACCGTTCTTCTCCCTGTCATCATAGAGCATGTCGTACTCGATGGTGAACACGTCACCCAGATAGTTCTTGATGCCGCCCTTGACAAGAGGCGATATCCAACTGTCGTGCTTGTCCATCTCGATACACTTCACACCATTGATGACAGCCACCTCGGCATTGCCTCTCACAAGATCCCATTTTGATGGAAACTCACCTACCTGTTCGCCCTGCATATTGTCCTCGAACATGACGACGCTGCCACGCACGAAGTCGTTTTTTACGGCACCGGCCTCAACGGGTACATCGTCAGCAGCATCCTCTGCCGAGGCTGCGCGGTCTGAAGTCGTCCGGCTTGTCTGTGACGAAGACTCTCCGTCCAAGACTTCATCCGCTTTCTTACTCACCGTACGCTCAACCTTGTTCTCTACTTTCTCTTTGGCCTTGTTCAAAGCTTTCTGTCCCAGGCCTCGCAAGAAGCCTTGAGCATCGGCCCCTATCGGGAGCAACAGCATCAATAAAGATGCCATCAAAACGATTGATTTACGCATAATACACAATGGTTTTAATGTTTATAAATAAAGTTCCTGGCTGCAAATATATAGTATTTCTGAATGCCTCACAACACCCCTTTTGGGGGATTTTCATCCACTTACACCCCCCTTTTGGGGGTATCGGAAACGCTTACTCCATATTTTTTTATGATTTATTTTCAAAACACGCTATATTTGCAGCATGAAAAAGATATGTCTTCTGCCTTTATTCTTGCTTGCGTTGCCTTGCATGGCCTATCGCGACCACCGCGGCGTAGCGATAGACTCACTTGAGGCTATGCTCACGAGTGCCAATCCGCCAAAGGGCAAGGAACTGCTGGGAGTGTACCTCGACCTCATGCGCGGATATCAGAATACGGATGGCCGACGGGCTGTGAAATACGCCAAGCTCGCACTTCCCCTCACCTACAAGTTCAATGCCTTCAACTCCCGCGAAAGCGTGTTCTACCATTTAGGCCTGCATGCCTACGGGCGCGATGAGTTCGACATGGCCGTGCGCTACTTCGAGCAAGCCTTAGCCGTCACGGATTCCATGCACAATGACTCACGCTATACACCCGAGGACATCGACGACAATCTTTCACAGATATACGGAGCTTTGGGAAATCTCTACAATATGCAGGACAAGCTGTTGCTGGCCATAGAATACTACCAGAAGGCGTTGCCCATCTTTGAGCGCAACGGTTGGCATCAGAGCGAGTGCATTTTGTATCACAATGTGGGAGAGCTTTACCTGTCAATGGACAACAATGCGAAGGCGGAGGCAAACTATCAGCTGGCGCTGGCAAAGGCGGAGGCGACGGGGGACTCGCTGATGATGGCGCTTCCGCGCAAGGGGCTCTTGAAAATCTACCTCGCAGCAGCCGACTACGACAGGGCGCAGGAGGCCGCCACGTGGGCCTACCGCTACTATCATGCCCACAGGGCCGAGGAGCCTGGCGACTATGCCGAGGTGCTGGCTTCTATGGCTCGCCTCAACCTCATGTCGGGGCATCGCAACATGGCTGCTGCCAAGGCTTATGCCGACGAAGCGCTCTCGCTTGCCCGCGGCCAGATGATGAGCGAGACGCGGTGCGACGTCTATGCCGCAAGCGCACAAGTGGCCATGGAGGAAGGCCGATGGGCGGAGGCGCTAGGCTTGGCCCTCCAGTCTGTGCACCCCGATTCCTTGGCTACGTATGGCGACGCCTCGTCCTACCACATGCTGGCCGAGATATACACCGAGCTGGGCGACAAGGCCAAGACGAAGGAATACGTGGGCAAGATGCGCTCTACAATGGAGCGTTTCGCCTCGGAGCACTACCAGTCGGGCCTCTCGCAGATGGAGGTCATCTACGAGACAGAGAAGAAGCAGGAGGACATCGCGAGGCTCACTAGGGAGAAACGCTGGTACCTCTGGGGCGGTGTGCTGGCTGCCGCGGTCCTGCTGCTCACGGCCTTGCTCTTCTTCCTGCTGTGGAGCAGCGTGAGGTTGAACAGGAAGGCTGCTGTGATCAAGGCACGGCTCGACGGCGAGCTGGCCGAGCGCGTTCGTATATCACGCGACCTCCACGACAGGTTGGGCGGGCTGCTGACTGCGCTGAAGCTGGAGATGGCCGGCACGGGATGCAGCCCGGAGGCCCTTGCACTGGCCGACGATGCCATGCGCGAGATGCGCAACGTGGCCCACCACCTGCTGCCCGACTCGCTCGGGAGGTGGGGGCTGAAAAGGGCACTCCGCGACTTCTGCCTAAGCATGCGCAAGGTGGATTTCGCATATACAGGCGAAGAGCGACACGTGCAACACGAGGAGGCCATCTACTGCATCGTGCATGAGCTGGTAAACAATGCCGTGAAGAGCGCCGACGCTGGGCGCATACGCGTAGACATCATCGTCGCAGACGACCACACGACCATCAGCGTCGCCGACAACGGCAAGGGCCTCTCGCCCGGCATGGTTGGCCTGGGGCAGGGCCTGGCCGGCATAGAAGAGCGGGTGGCCACACTGGGCGGGCAGATGGACATCCTATCACTCCCGGGCGAGGGCACCGAGATAAACATTGACATCCTCAACAACCGACACAAAAATGATTAGCGTAGTCATAGCCGACGACCATCTGCTCGTGGCAGAGAGCATAGCTCACCTCGTTCAGGGCAAACGGGACATCTGCGTCAAGGCCCTTGCGGCCAACATCAGCGATGCCGTGAAACGGCTAGCGGAGATGCAGCCGGATGTGCTCCTGCTCGATATTGCCATGCCCGACGGCAATGCGCTGGACCAACTGACATGCCTGGCCGAGGCTTCGGCCGACACACGCATCGTGGTGCTCACGACCTACGCCGAACCGGCCGTCATACAAAGGGCGCTGGCAAACAATGTAGGCGGGTATGTGCTCAAGAGCGAGCCCATAGAGGTGCTGCTGCAGGCGATTGCCGACGTGGCTTCGGGGCTTACGTTCGTATGTCCCGAAGCGAGACGCATACTGGCCCAGAGCAGGCAGGAGCCTCCAGAACTGACCATCCGCGAACGGCAGGTGCTGAAACTGATTGTAGAAGGATACTCTATCAAACAAATCGCAGACAAGCTGTGCCTCGGATTCGAGACCGTGCACAGCTACACCAAGAACCTTCGGCAGAAACTCGGGTGTGGGAACATGGCATCCGTGGTCAGAGAGGCCATCAGGCAGCGTCTGGTTTGAGCGTCCACCGATGAAACAAGCTGGAAAGTCGCCATCGGCCTCGCGTTAGTGGCCGTGTGGGAGAAAAGGCTGGCAGGAGAGCGTTTTCCGAGCCGCGAGAGATACGTTGCGGGCAGCTGTTCAATGGCCGTTGGCCGCCCCAAGGGACTCTTCTGTGAAAAAAAATCGCAGTTCGTACCTCGTCATTCGTGATTTCTTTGTACCTTTGCGGCAGATTTCTAACCATCTATTACGTCTTACTCCTAAGCAACGCCGGGACAAATGAATATACGTAACATCGCCATCATCGCCCACGTGGACCACGGCAAAACAACGCTGGTGGACAAGATGCTGCTGGCTGGCAACCTCTTCCGCGAGAACCAACAGACGGGCGAGCTGATGCTGGACAATAACGAGCTTGAGCGCGAACGTGGCATCACCATCCTCTCGAAGAACGTCTCTATCAACTACAAGGACACGAAGATCAACATCATCGACACACCGGGCCACTCGGACTTCGGCGGCGAGGTGGAGCGCGTGCTGAACATGGCCGACGGCTGCCTGCTGCTCGTAGACGCCTTCGAGGGCCCCATGCCCCAGACGCGCTTCGTGCTCCAGAAAGCCCTGCAGATAGGCCTCAAGCCCATCGTCGTCATCAACAAGGTGGACAAGCCCAACTGCCGACCCGAGGAAGTCTACGAGATGGTGTTCGACCTCATGTGCGAGCTCGACGCCACCGAGGAGCAGCTCGACTTCCCCGTAATCTACGGTTCGGCCAAGCAGGGATGGATGGGTGCTGACTGGCAGACGCCCACCACCGACATTTTCTACCTGCTCGACCAGATACTGGAGCATATCCCTGCCCCCGAGCAGCTGGAGGGCACGCCACAGATGCTTATCACCTCGCTCGACTACTCGACCTACACCGGCCGCATTGCCGTGGGGCGCGTCCACCGCGGCACCCTGCGCGAGGGCATGCCCGTAACCATCGTCCATCGCGACGGCTCCAAGGAGCGCACGAAGATCAAGGAGCTGCACACCTTCACCGGCATGGGCCACCAAAAGACCGACGCCGTGACGAGCGGCGACATCTGCGCCATCATAGGCCTCTCTAACTTCGAGATCGGCGACACCATCTGCGATGCAGAAGTGCCCGAGGCGCTGCCCACCATCTCCATCGACGAACCCACAATGTCGATGCTCTTCACCATCAACGACTCGCCCTTCTTCGGCAAGGAAGGCCGCTGGTGCACCAGCCGCCATATCCACGAGCGCCTACAGAAGGAGCTGGAAAAGAACCTGGCCCTGCGCGTAGAGGTGCCTGAGGGCTACAACGACCGCTGGATAGTAAGCGGACGCGGCGTGCTCCACCTAAGCGTGCTCATCGAGACCATGCGTCGCGAGGGCTACGAGCTGCAGGTTGGCCAGCCGCAGGTGATCTACAAGGAGATCAACGGCGAGCGCTGCGAACCCATCGAGGAGCTGACTATCAACGTGCCCGAGGAGTTTGCGTCGAAGATGATTGATATGGTCACGCGCCGCAAGGGCGAGATGACGTCGATGGACGCCCAAGGCGACCGCGTGAACATCGAGTTCAACATTCCCTCGCGCGGCATCATCGGCCTGCGCACCAACGTCCTCACGGCCTCGCAGGGCGAAGCCATCATGGCCCACCGCTACAAGGAATACCAACCCTACAAGGGCGAGATCGTCCGCCGCACATCCGGCTCCATGATAGCCCTTGAAAGCGGTACGGCCTTCGCCTATGCGATCAACAACCTGCAGGACCGCGGCAAGTTCTTCATCGAACCGCAGACCGAGGTCTATGCCGGACAGGTGGTAGGCGAGCATATCCACGAGAACGACCTCGTCATCAACGTGACGAAGAACAAGCAGCTCACCAACATGCGTGCCAGCGGAAGCGACGAGAAGGCCCGCATCATCCCTGCCACCATCCTCTCGCTCGAAGAAGCGCTCGAGTATATCAAGGAGGACGAGTACGTGGAGGTGACGCCCAAGAGCATGCGCATGCGCAAAATCATCCTCGACCACCTCGAGAGGAAGAGGGCCAACAGGGAATAAACTCGCAAAGCGAGAGTGAAAAGTGAAAGAGTGAAAAGTGAAAAATAAGAGTTACTTTTACCTCTTCGCTTTTCTCCAGTGATTTCCGTCTAATAGTTTCGGTATTTTTTATTTTTCACTTTTCATTCTTTCATTTTTCATTTATACTATGGACTTAACAGGAAGAAGAGAAAGCTCTAATGTCGACGATCGCCGTCGCATGAGCGGAACGACGAAGGCCGGCATCGGCGGCCTCGCAGGTGTCATCATCGCTTGCCTGATGGCTTGGCTCTCAGGCGGCAACGTATTCCAGGCCTTCCAGCAAGCCGGTGGTCTCGAAGCCATTGCCAACCGGAACGTCACGACCAGCGAACAACAGGATCGCGAATTCACCGAGGAGGAGCAGCAGCTGGCTCTCTTCGCCTCGCAGGTATTGGCCAGCACTGAGGATGTATGGACCGATGTATTCAAGAAACAATTGGGCAAGACCTATATCCCCCCGCGTATGGTGCTCTATACGGGTAGCGTGCAGACGGGTTGTGGTGCAGGCAATGCGGCCGTAGGTCCGTTCTACTGTTCGGCCGACCAAGCCCTGTACATCGACCTTTCGTTCTTCACCTCGATGAAGAGCCAGCTGGGCGCCGACGGCGACTTCGCCTATGCTTACGTCATTGCCCATGAGGTAGGGCACCACGTGCAGCACCTCCTCGGGACCCTCAACAGCGCTCACGGCCAGATGGCCAAAATGAACGAGGCGCAGGCCAACAAGGTCAGCGTGCGCATCGAGCTCCAAGCCGACTACTACGCCGGCGTATGGGGCCACCACGAGGGCAAGACCTTCGGTTCGCTCGACGATGGCGACCTCATGGAGGCCATCAACTGCGCCAAGGTCATCGGCGACAACTACCTCCAGGAGAAAGCTCGCGGCTACTCCACGCCCGAATCTTTCACCCACGGCACCAGTGCACAGCGTATGAAATGGCTCAAGCTCGGTTTGCAGACAGGCGACATGAGCCGTGGCAACACCTTCGGCGTCGCTGAGAATCAGCTCTAAGCACACTGACACGCCATGTCCGGTGACGGCATGACACCCCATACGAGTAAGCAGCATCCATTCCACACACAGAGGAACGATGCTATTTGAAAAAACGACTATCATTTTACACTTTGAGAGTCGTTTTTTACGTTATGAGAGTTCGCTTTTCAGGCTTATCGCCTATTTTTGCAACATAGACATGATAGAAAACACTTAGCCTACAAAGATATGAAAACAAAGCTGACCATTTTTTCCCTGCTGATAGCTTCGCTTGTGGCCATAGCAAGTTGCGGCGGAGACGACGACAATCCGAAGCCCCCCACGCCTGTAGCCCCCGACGACCCTGGCACAACCGACCCCCAAGGACGGTATTGTAAGGCAGATATCCCCGAAGAAGTAGTGTTCAACTACGAGGCCGCAGCCACAACCTTCGTGATGGAAACTAACATCGACGACTTCCAGGTGAAAGCCTCCGAGCCATGGTGTACGGCTGAAGTGACAGCAATCCCCAATTCCACAAATAAAAAGCTGCTCAAGATCGACGTCGGCGACTACCAGAAGATGGACGATCAAGGCTTTTACCTCAACGAGCTTCCACGAAAGGCTACGGTAACCGTAAATGGAGGCTCGGCATTCAGCCGCACCATCACCATCGTGCAAAACAGCCATATATATATGGATGTAAGGACCAATAAGTCCCCCTTCGTCGATGGCTGCTTAGAGCTGTCACCCGAAGGCGAGACGAAGGAAATCATGATTGAGACCAATTGCTACAGCTGGACACCTTACACAGAGGCGGACTGGCTGGCTGTGAAGCGCGTGGACAGCTACACCCTCTCAGTGACCTCAAAGCCCAGACCTGACAGCGACGTAACCCGCCGCGAGGGTCATGTGTATATCGAGAACGACTCCGACCCCAATAACAACCTTTCCATAGCCGTGCGTGATGCAGAGCCCAACATTCACGGCGAAGACTACGGCTACGACGAGCCGACAGGATGGGATGAATAACCGATAATAAACTAAAGACTGAAGCGATGAAGATATTCAGATACCTTTTTCTGTCAGGTAGCATCATGCTACTGGCTACAGCTTGCCAAGACACAGAAGAGACCGTTTTAAATACGATCCCAACCGAGGGACTCAGGGCGAGTATTGTCGACGAAGAAGCCGTGACACGCTCCATCGTGGTGGACAACCCTGGCATCAAGCTGGAATCCTTCTGGACGGCTAACGACAAAATAGGCGTGTTCAGCAGCCAGACAACCAACATACAACTCTCTATAGACTCCGCAACCATCAGCACCACTGGCAAGGAGGCAACATTCGACGCCATCGGCGGTGTGCCTTCGGGAGAGTTGCTGGTCTACCACCCCTATATGGCCGGTGCCGGCATGAGCAACCAAGTGTTGCAGCTTACCTTCCCCTCCGTTCAGCACTACACCATGATGGGTAGAGTACCTCAGCCAGACCCTGAAGCTTGCGTAATGGTAGGCAAGGGGTCGAAAGGGACGGGCGTTGCGTTCAAGAACGTCATGGCTGTGCTGAAAATCGGCCAGGTGTTTACCCAGCAGACGACGATAAAGAGCATTGAGTTCCGCGACCTCAGCGGAAAGGCCGTCAGCGGCAGCTATACCGTAGATCTAAGCCAAGGTGCTCCCGTGACCGAGTTCACAGGCGACGGAAAGGTCATCAAACTCGACTTGGGCAACGGACTGGATGTAGGCGACGGGGGAAGGTTAATAGCCTTCATGGTTGTTCCTGCCCGGCAATATGCCAAGGGCTTCGAGCTGACGTTTGTAGATGCCAACGGACAGAAGACCGTGCGCACTGTCGGCTCAAAGAGTGGCAAGAAGCTCAACCGAAGCGTGGTTCATCCTGTGGGCGACTTCGGCGACTACAGCGACATCCCCGGCATGAGCTATCAACTAAAGCCAACAGCACAGCTGATGACCCCCGACAAGCTGGACTTAATCACCATCACCCGAGATGCGAAGTACTATGTCAAAGATGATGAAGGCAACAACATCTATATCGATGAATACGGACAAGTTCCGTTGTTCCTGCCACACCTGGAGATGTATGTACATAAGGACTTGAACCCGCAGGAAGGAGGGTGGCTCATCTTCAACACGCCAAGCGACGACCTTCCGCAAGGCGGCATCTACAAGATCACGAAATGCACGCCTTCACCCGACGGCAATTACTTCACGGTAAGTACTCGGCCGGAAACCGACTTTGCCAAACCGTTCGAACAGCTGACTATCGGCACACCGCTCTTTGACAGCCAAGGAAACCTGACCGAGGATGGCGGCGTCGAGTTGGATATATCGTCCTACGTAAAGGAAATTGTCGAGATGGATGAAAACAGGAACATAATCAAACGCATGCCGCAGCATCCCGTTCCTACTTATGACATGAACGCAGCCGAAAGAATCACACGTGCTCCGAGGGCCCTAACCTACGAACCACCAGCACTGACTATAAGCATGGAGGATGGCCAATGTGCTTGCGAGGTGACGACAAATACCTACCTCACAATGCGCCTCGCCATAGGTGTCATTGGCGGCGAACTACAATATATCTACACCACCTGCAATCCTAAATTCAAGATGAATACGTCTTTCTCCCTCGCAGTCGGTGGAGAGAAAGAAGTACGTCAGCACATCATGACGTTCTTAATCACAGGCATACCCATAGGACCTATTGTCGTCCTGCCGGAAATCAGCTTCGAAGGAGTTGTCGGCATCGGCGGAGAGCTCAAGTTCTCGGCTTCAAAAACCTTCAATTACAACCTCGGCACGTATGGACTTGCCTACAACAAAGGAGATGGACTCACATTCCGTCATAGCGATGCTCCACCCCCAGACAAAGACGACAACTTCGACCCTAAATTGGGTGCCAATCTGGTGGGCAGCCTTTATGCTTACGGCGGCATTGGCATGAAAGCCGGCGTCAGCATTTATGCCCTGTGCTCGCTTGGAGCCAACACCGACTTCAAGCTAAAACTCGCATCCGAGTTTGAACCTCTCATGGGCAATATCTATTCCTCGGGAGCCACAAAGCTTAAGCTGACCCCTGAAATAGACATCTCGCCCTACACGGCAATTATTGGAGGCAGATTGAGCAAACTATGGAAAGGGCTCGGGGCAAAAATTGAATGTGATCCGCTATGGGAACGCTATCTCACACCATGGCCGAAAGAGACAAACTATAATACCAACTTGAATTATAAAACCCAGTCGCTCGAAATCACAGGCGTTACTTACACCAACTGGGGCGTTCCTTCGTCATTGCAAAACGTGGAATACGACATTGCCCTGACAAAAAAGACATTGACCGACTGCGACATCGCCCTGACGCTCACAGAGAGCGACGGCTTGTGGTATCGATGGAGCGGAGAACGAATAAGCTACGATTCAGAAAACGTCAGCGGCGCAATCAGCGAAGACGACTATGAAGTGACTTATGACGAGTTTAAGTCCTATAACTACCCCATTCTTTGGTGGGTCGGCCGCACGAAAGGCATTGTAGGACTGGACGGCGACAACTCAAGACAAACCAACGAATACATAAAAATCGGCACCTACCCCGCAGGGGTGGACAGCTTACGCTTAAAAGGAAGTTGCACTTTTTCCAGTCCCAAACCAGGCAAGTTCTACCAAGTGCGTGCCGTCCTGCTTGACAGAGCTGGCAAAACAACCAATCTCCTTAGCGATGAAAGCGTAGGCCAATATAATCATTTCTTCGGGAAAGACATATTCGGATTTGAGTAGCTTGCTTGTTTGCTACTCACAGTCCATCAACGAAATCGCGCTTCTGCATCTCCTCATGCAGAAGCGCGATTTCGTTTTAGCAGTGCCATACCCGAAGTGCCAGCCTAACTGAAAGCTTAAATTTGAGCTTCTTGGCCCATTTTTCACTGCCGAAAGCGAGAGAGTTTCAGAATAAATGTCTACCTTTGCGCACAAAATCGAAATTATTGTGTAACAGATGGAAAAGAAATTCAAGAGAACAACCGTCACCTCGGCACTGCCCTACGCCAACGGTGGCGTGCATATCGGTCACCTCGCTGGCGTTTACGTGCCTGCCGACATCTATGTGAGATACCTGCGCCTGAAGGGCGAGGACGTGATGTTCGTAGGCGGCTCCGACGAGCACGGCGTACCCGTCACTCAGCGTGCCCGTAAGGAAGGCATCACGCCCCAGCAGGTGGTGGACCGCTACCACAAGATGATCAAGGACTCCTTCGAGGAGTTCGGCATCTCCTTCGACGTCTATAGCCGCACCACCAGCGCTACCCACCATAAGTTCGCCTCCGACTTCTTCCGCAAGCTCTACGACGACGGCAAGCTCATCGAGAAGACCACGAAGCAGTTCTACGACGAGACAACCGGCACCTTCAAGACCGACCGCGACATCGTGGGCGAATGTCCTCACTGCCACGCCGAAGCCAACGGCGACCAATGCGAGAAGTGCGGCCGCGACCTCGACCCGACAGAACTTATCAACCCGCGCTCCAAAGAGAGCGGCGCCAAACTAATCCTCAAGGACACCACCAACTGGTTCCTGCCACTCAACGAATATGAGAGCTGGCTGAAGGAGTGGATTCTGGAAGGTCACAAGGAATGGCGCTCCAACGTCTACGGCCAGTGCAAGAGCTGGCTCGACATGGAGCTGCAGCCCCGTGCCATGACGCGCGACCTCGACTGGGGCATCCCTGTGCCCGTCGAAGGTGCCGACGGCAAGGTGCTCTACGTTTGGTTCGACGCCCCTATCGGCTATATCTCCAACACCAAGGAGCTCTGCGAGAGCAATCCTGAGCGCTGGGGCACTTGGCAACAATGGTGGCAGCAAGACGACACGCGCCTCGTTCATTTCATCGGCAAGGACAACATCGTCTTCCACTGCATCATTTTCCCTGTCATGATGAAAGCTCACGGCGGCTACATCATGCCTGACAATGTGCCGGCCAATGAGTTCCTGAACCTCGAAGGCGACAAGATATCCACATCCCGCAACTGGGCCGTATGGCTCCACGAGTATCTGGTGGACTTCCCTGGCAAGCAGGACGTCCTGCGCTATGCCCTCACGGCCTCGGCACCCGAGACCAAGGACAACGACTTCACATGGGCCGAGTTCCAGGCGCGCAACAATAACGAGCTGGTGGCCATCTACGGCAACTTCGTCAACCGCGCGCTGCAGCTTACGCAGAAGTACTACGAGGGCGTCGTGCCCGCCTGCGGCGAGCTCACCGACTACGACAAGGAAACCATCGCCGAGTTCAAGGACGTGAAGACGAAAGTGGAGAGCCTTCTGGACAACTTCCGCTTCCGTGACGCACAGAAGGAGGCCATGAACCTGGCACGCATCGGCAACAAGTATCTTGCCGACAGCGAGCCATGGAAGGTCATCAAGACCGACCCCGAGCGCGTGAAGACCATCATCAACATCAGCCTTCAGCTGACTGCAAACCTGGCCATCGCCTTCGAGCCATTCCTGCCTTTCAGCAGCAAAAAGCTCTATGCCATGCTCAACGTGGAGCCGCTGGGGTGGGAGAATCTTGGCAGCACCGACCTATTGCCTGCCGGTCACCAGCTGGCCAAGCCCGAACTGCTGTTCGAGAAGATTGAGGACGAGGCCATACAGGCACAGATGGACCGCCTGGCACGCATCAAGAAGGAGAACGAAGCCGCCAACTTCAAGGCCGAACCCGTGAAGAAGGAAGTGACCTTCGACGACTTCGAGAAGCTGGACATCCGCGTCGGCACCGTCCTCTCCTGCGAGAAAGTCAAGAAGAGCAACAAGCTACTTAAGTTCGAGATTGCCGATGGACTGGAGAACCGCACCATCCTCAGCGGCATAGCCCAGCACTACAAGCCCGAGGACCTCGTGGGCAAGCAAGTCTGCTTCATCGCCAACTTCCCGCCGCGCAAGATGATGGGCTTAGAGAGCCAGGGCATGATCCTCTCTGCCGTCAACTTCGACGGTTCGCTCAGCGTCATAACGCCACAGCGCGAGGTGAAGCCGGGCAGTCAGGTAGGATAAACCAACCACACCCATAAAAACCACAATATTATGAACAAGATCATCCTTCGCCTACTGTCAGTCCTTGGCGTCGGCACAGCCACCCTGTGCGTGACGGCCTGCTATGGACCGATTCCTCAGGATTATGATGAAAACAAGGCAGACGAGGAGTACATCGATTCGCTCTGCGAAGTGATTTCCAACGACAGCAATGCTGAAGTCTTCGAGGACGTGAACGCAATCGAAGCGGACAGCCCTGCAGAATGATCTTCCAAGGAGTGTAGGCCAACACGCCTAAGAGAATTGGCTGATGCGCCTTAGAGAATTGGCCTACACGCCTAAGAGAATTTGATTACACGCCTAAGTGTTTTGCTCAGAACACTTAGGCGTGTTTTCGTATCTGCCTGTCCAACTCGCCAAAGACTGGTCGACCCATCCAACAGAGTTTTTTTATGTATAAGCGAATAAAAAAGGACGATGTTTGCATCTTTCTATTACTTTTTTACTATTTTTGCGGCGGAAAAGAGGTGATAAGGGCAATAACATCGCCCTCTAAAACGTTAAAACAGATGCAATGAGTCATCTAAAAGCCCTCTGCTTGGCGGTAATGCTCGGCTATGCACTAAGAGCCATTGCCCAGTACGACCCGGCGTTCAACCACTATTGGACGCTGCAATCGTTGTATAACCCTGCCGCAGCAGGCCTCAGCGAGCAGATCAACGTCCAAGGTGCCTATGCCTTGCAGATGATGGGCTACACGCATTCACCCGCAACAATGGTCGTGACGGCCGACTTACCGCTTTGGATGATAGGACGGGCACACGGAGCCGGAGCAGGCTTCGTCAACGACAAAATCGGCCTCTTCGAGCATAAGAAATTCTACATCGAATACGCCTATCACCAGAAACTCTGGGGAGGACGGCTCAGTGCCGGAGTGCGTGGAGCCCTGCTCTCCGAGACTTTCGACGGAACAGGATTGGACCTCAGGGAACCCGACGACCCCGCCTTCCCCACTTCCGAAGTCAACGGCACAAGCTTCGACCTTGAAGCCGGACTGAGATACGACGGCAAAGACTGGTATGCTGGCCTCGCTGCCATGCACATTCTCATGCCTACAATAGAGCTCGGAGATACCAAAACGAATGAATTTCAAGTACCTCGGACATTTTATTTGACAGGCGGATACAATATTCGGCTTAAAAATCCGTTATTAAAAATACACACCTCTACCATCGTAAGGACAGATCTAAGCGCCTGGAGAGCTGACCTGACAGCTCGGCTTGCCTATAACGGACCTAAAGGAAAGATGTACGTAGGCGCCGGATACAGCCCCACCATTTCGACGTCACTATTCATCGGAGGCGACTTTCATGGTATCCAACTGGGCTACGCTTACGAGATATTCACCTCCGGAGTGGGAGCCCTCCAAGGTACTCACGAAGTGACAATCGGCTACACCACCGATTTCAACCTCTTCAAGAAAGGGAAAAACCGGCATCAGAGCGTAAGAATTCTTTAAAACATAATAAAAAAAACTGAATATATAAACGAATGTATAGTTTTATGGGAACTAACAACCATTCACACAAACGTCATAATCCACTCACCTCATGGACAAAAGCAGGAGGTGCAACGGTTCTTCTTTTCCTCGCTGTGCTAAGCTTTCAAGCCTGCGCAGGAGCTAAGTCTGGTGCCATGGCACAAGGAGGTGAGATTACAGGCGTTCGCGGAACATCCTTCGCCGAGCCCACACCTTTTGGTATGGTAGCCGTGCAGAAGGGATCGTTAAAAGTAGGATTCGAAGAAGGCGACACGCTCTGGGGCGCCGGTTTCCCCAGCCGCGACATCTCGGTCGACGGCTTCTGGATGGACCAAACAGAGGTCTCCAATGCGAAGTACCGCCAGTTCGTCATGTGGGTTAGAGACAGCATCATCCGCGAACGGCTTGCCGACCCAGCCTTCGGTGGCGACGAAACCTACAAAATAGAGGAAGACCGCGAAGGAAATCCCATCACGCCCCGACTCAATTGGAACAAGATGATTCCCTGGAGAAAGGCTTCGGAAGACGAGGCTCGAGCTATCGAAAGCGTATATGTAGTACACCCCATCGACGGCACTAAGATGTTAGACGCCAGCCAAATGAACTACAGATACGAGGTGTACGACTATGCCGCAGCAGCGCTGCGCAAGCACCGCCTCAACCCAGAAGAAAGAGACCTCAACACCGATCACGAAATCTCAACGGCCGACGTCATCATCTCAAAAGACACCGCTTACATCGACGACGACGGCAACATCATTCGGCAAACTATCACACGCCCCCTGTCAGGACCATGGGACTTCCTTAACACATATATAGTAAATATCTATCCGGACACAACCTGCTGGGTGAACGATTTCCAAAATGCTGAAAACGAACGCTACATGAGGCTCTATTTCTCCAACCCGGCTTACGACGACTATCCCGTAGTAGGCGTATCGTGGGAGCAGGCTACAGCCTTCTGCAGATGGCGCACCGAATTCCTCGCCAAAGGACTCGGAGCCAACATTGCCGACGTACAGCCCTACAGGCTGCCGACAGAAATAGAATGGGAATACGCAGCAAGAGGAAAGGACGGAACACCATTCCCCTGGGAAGCGGCCGACGTGAAAAGCGACAAGGGATGCTTCTACGCTAACTTCAAGCCCGACCGCGGCAACTATACCAAGGACGGATCGCTCATAACATCGAAGTGCGGAATCTTCTCGGCCAACTCAAACGGACTATACGACATGGCCGGAAATGTTGCAGAATGGACCAGCACGGTATTCACCGAAGCCGGCGTAGAGGCTATGAGCGACCTCAACCCCGAACTGCGATACAATGCTGCCAAAGAAGACCCCTATAGGCTCAAGAAAAAGAGCGTCCGCGGCGGCTCTTGGAAAGATCCTGAATCAATGATACGCTCGGCCTGGCGTTCCTATGAATATCAAAACCAGCCACGCTCATACATCGGATTCCGCTGCGTACGCAGTATGGTACGAGATGCCAGCGGAATCAAGAACAAAGGAAAGAAGTAACTAAGAATCACCGGCGCTAAAGAAACCGGTTTGCAAGCAAGCTTACAACGTTTATCTAAATAGAAAATCATAAAATCTCCAAATAGAAAAATGAGCAAATTCAGCCTTATAGCCCGTTTACAACATTGGATGGACTCAGTGCCTGGGCAAACTTTCATGAATTATGCCTACTCATGGGGTGCCGCAGTCGTCATCCTCGGTACTTTGTTTAAGCTGACCCACATCCCTGGTGCCAACATGATGCTCTTCATCGGTATGGGCACCGAGGTATTCGTATTCTTCATCTCGGGCTTCGACCGCCCCTTTGATGCTCACAAGGATACAGAACTTGCCGAAGATTTCGTGACTCTCGACGAAATAGAATCACTCAAACAAGCAGCCGCTGCCGCAGCAACAGCGACAACCGAGAACGACGAACAAGGCAATGCAACCGTTGTCGCCGCTAATGGCGCACATGCCGGAGGCCCGATCATTATAGGTGGGTCAGCACCAGCAGGTGGCACAGTAGTCATAGGAGGCACGGGCGAAGCCGTGCCCGAAGGCGCAACAATAGCAGCTGGAACCACCGTCGTAGGAACCGCCGGGGCAGGCATTTCTGCCGAAGATGCTGCCAACCTGGCCGCAGCTGCACAGGCAGCAGCAGTGCTTGGCGGCGAAGCTCAGAACATGCTGTCCAATGCCCAAGCAACAAATGCACCGGAAGTCGAAGACGCTATCGAAGCCTACGTAGACCAACTCTCACAACTCACCGAAGTCCTCGGAAAGGTGCGCGAGCAAGCAAGCCGGATGACACAGGACAGCGAGGAAATGGTGAACCTCAACAGAACGCTCACAGGCATCAACACCATCTATGAGATGCAGCTCAAGAGCATAAGCCAGCAAGTAGGCACAATAGACCAAATCAACGAACAGACTCGACGCATGGCCTCACACATCGAAGAACTCAATGGCGTTTATGCACGCATGATTGAAGCTCTCACGGTGAACATGCCCAAAGCACCTCAAGCATAAGCCGTAAAACGCAAAACGTAAAATCGCAAATTACAATCATGCCCGTAAAGAAAAGACCAGTCTCTCCACGCCAGAAGATGATCAACCTCATGTACGTCGTTCTCATGGCGATGCTCGCACTCAACGTGTCGAGCGACGTGCTCAATGGTTTTTCTCTTGTAGACAAAAGCCTGCAGACGACAACAAGAAATGCAAGCCAGGTGAACAAGGGCATCTATGACGACTTCGAAGAGCAGATGAAAGCCAACCCTAAAAAGGTCAAGGAATGGTATGACAAAGCTCAGCGTGTGAGAAAAATGTCGGACTCTCTATACAATTTTGCCGAAGAACTGAAACTCCTTATCGTGAAAAAAAGCGATGGAGAGGACGCCGACATATCGAATATCCAAAACCGTGAAGACCTCGAAGCCGCCACGAGCGTGATGCTCGCCCCAGGAACAGGGCACGGAAGAGCTCTCTTCAACGGCATCAACAACTACCGCGAACGTATCATAGAGATGGTCACCGACTCGGCTCAGCGACGCATCATCGCCAGTAACCTCTCAACTGATGTGCCACAAAACGTACGCACATTAGGGAAAAACTGGCAAGAATATATGTTCGAATCCATGCCCACGGCTGCCGCCGTCACTTTGCTCACCAAGCTCCAGAGCGACGTACGCTATGCCGAAGGCGAAGTGCTCCACGGTTTAGCGGCAAATATCGGCGTGAAAGATATTCGCGTAAACGAACTTAACGCGTACGTCATCCCCTCGTCACAGACAGTCGTACAAGGCGGTAAATTTACCGCTCAGATTCTAATGGCCGCCGTCGACACCACCAACCGCCCAACAATCTACATCGGAGGACAAAAGATAAAAAGCGAACGCGGCATCTATGAGACCGTTTGTTCCCGAACGGGCGACTTCAACCTCGTTGGCTATATTGAGATGATGAACGCACAAGGCGAACTCGTCCGCCGCAACTTCGAGCAGAAATACACCGTTGTAGCACCATCGGCCACCGTCTCGGCCGACCTGATGAACGTGCTCTATGCCGGCTACGACAACCCCATGTCGGTGAGCGTACCTGGCATAGCAGCAAGCAAACTACAAGTAAGCATGAGCGGAGGAGGACTCACACCAAAGGGAGAAGGCAAATATATTGCACGGCCCTCACAGGTGGGAGGAGAAGCTGTCATCACCGTAGCAGCACAGACAGAAGGGCGCCTGCAAGAAATGGGCAAATTCACTTTCCGTATCCGCAAGCTGCCCGATCCTACAGCCTTCATCGCCTACTCCGACGGTCAAGGCGGAGAAAACCGCTTCAAGGGCGGAAAACTCTCGAAACAGATACTCATGGGCACCGATGCACTCGGAGCCGCCGTTGACGACGGTCTGCTCAACATCCCGTTCCGCGTAACCGGATTCGAAACCGTATTCTACGACAATATGGGTAATGCCATCCCAGAAGTCTCGAATTCGGCAGAATTCACCGCCCGACAGAAAAATATGTTCCGCAGCCTTTCACGAGGTAAACGTTTCTTCATCACAAGAATCAAAGCTATAGGACCAGACGGCGTGGAACGTACCCTCGACGGTGCCATGGACGTAACAATGAACTAAGAGTATTAGGTATATTAAGCACACAGATTAAGTTCTATTAATCACTAAATAGAAACATCATGCAACGAGTATTGTTTATTCTTATATTTCTCGGAACCTGCCTTTATGGTAATGCACAACCTACCAAGCGCAGGACCGATACAACAACTCAAGGCACAACCAAAAAGGCCAGTACGAGTGAGAAAAAAACCGACCGAGCCTCACTCTCTTTCCCGACTTCGGCATCGATGCCCGAGGATGTAGTCTGGCGACGCGACATCTACAGGCAGTTGGATCTGCTCAAAGATGCCAATGCACCATTATACTATCCTGTAGAACCGCGCGGCAAAGAACAGAACCTGTTCACATATCTTTTCCGTCTGTTCGTATCCGGAAGAATAAATGCATACGAGTATAAACTCGACGGCAACGAATCATTCGACGAAAAGGACAAAGCCAACGTGAAGGAACTACTCGAAAAATTCCGTATCTACTACGAAGAGTCTAACGGAAGAATAACAGTACCGGAAAGTGATATACCTTCGGCCCAAGTCACACGCTTCTATATGAAAGAAAGCAGCTACTTCGATCAACGTTCCGCAACATACAAGACCAAGGTGACTGCCCTCTGTCCGGTGCTGATGGAAGGCGATGAGTTCGAGTCCATTGACAACGACCCTGGCACAGCTACACCAAAGCCCCTTTTCTGGATAAGGTATGACGACGTAGCTGCCTATCTGTCGCGTATGCCCGTTATGGCCTCGAACTTCAATAACGTCACCAATATGACCGTCGACGATTATTTTACCATGAACCGATATGAAGGCAAAATCTATAAAACCAACAACCTTCAAGGTCGCGTGCTTGCCAACTATGCAAAAAGCGACTCGGCTATGATCGCAGAGCAAAAACGCATAGAGCAGCAGCTTGTTGATTTCGAAAACAACATCTGGCACCAAGAAGTCCCGGAAGACACGACAAAGACGACAGAAGCTGATAGCAAAGCTACAGAAAAGTCCGCAGCACGTGCTTCCAGACAAAAGGCACAACCGAGCGAGGACAGCAGCAAGGAGAAAACCAGCAAACGGGCATCATCACGCCGCAGTAATGCTGAAAAAGCTCCTAAGCAGCCCAAGGCAAGCGCTGGCTCTGCGCCACGTGTGTCTGCCCGCAGGCAACGAAGATAATCCAAGTTAACACGACACCATAATCAAACATCTCTATCTATGAAACGCGTAGTCTCTCTGCTTACAGCATTATTAGTCATGACATCAATGGCTACGGCCCAAACAGCTTTTGGTTTAGAAGCTGGAGCAACCATCAAAAAGATGTCATTCTCAAAGGATGTTTACAATGCCAATAACTGCTTGGGCTTCTTTGTCGGACCCAAAGTGAAAGGAACTCTTCCACTCTTAGGCCTCGGAGCTGATGCCGCCCTGCTGTACATGCAAAACAAAGCTGTTATTGATGACGTAGAGAAAAAAAATATGAGTTACATCCGCGTCCCGGTCAATATCCGCTGGGAGATAGGGCCCAAGGCCTTCGGAGTCTTCGTGACGACGGGACCTCAATGGGACTGGTATATCGGAAATTCTAAGCTCAATACAGCCGAAGGCCTAAAAGCAACCTTCGAGAAAAATGTCATAAGCTGGAACGTTGGCTTCGGATTGATGATGCTCAGTCACCTGCAATTGGGCGCAAGCTATAGCATCCCCCTGAGCAAGTCAGGAACAGTAAATGATATTTACAAAGGTGTCGTAGATAATATCGAAATCAAAAATAAAGAGTGGCAAATTCGCCTCAACTATTTCTTCTAATCCCTTAGCAATATCACGATGGCTGAGTTTGTCGACGTCATCATTCCAGTACCTCTACAAGGATTATTCACTTACGCCCTGCCCAGTAGCTTGCAAATGCAAGCACAGGCAGGGCTTCGTGTCATTGTGCCCTTTGGAAATAAGAAAAGCGTAACCGGAATCATCGTCCGAACCCACAACAATCCCATAAGCGACCCTGCGGTTCATGTAAAAGAGGTCATAGAAATCGTCGATCAACAACCTTGCATTCTACCTTCTCAGCTGTCGCTGTGGCAATGGATTGCAGACTACTACGCCTGTTCCATAGGTGAAGTTTTCAAAGCCGCTGTGCCAGCCAAGCTGAAGAAATCACTCACTCAGAAGGAAAAAAACGCCGTTCAACAGGCAGAAATACCCATAACTCTGCCCGTTCTCTCACAAGCGCAGGACAAAGCACTCATCTCCATCAAAGAAAGTTGGCTGAAACGCTCGGTATGCCTGCTGCAAGGCGTAACCTCTTCCGGCAAGACAGAAATATACATCCACCTGATTGCCGACGCGCTGTCGCAAGGCAAACAAGTGTTATATCTTCTGCCTGAGATTGTACTTACGAGCCAACTCACAGACCGCCTGCAAGCTGTATTCGGCAACCGGCTGGGAGTATACCACAGCAAGTTTACGGATGTGCAACGATCTCACGTGTGGCAAAAACAATTGTCGGCATCGCCTTTCGACATTATTGTCGGGGTGCGTTCATCAGTATTCTTGCCCTTCCAACGTTTAGGGCTTGTAATCGTAGACGAAGAGCATGAGGTCAACTTCAAACAACAGGAGCCGGCGCCTCGATACAATGCTCGTAATGTGGCGCTCGTCATGGCTGCGCGCAACCATGCTCTCTCGTTGCTCGGAACAGCCACCCCTTCGTTCGAAAGTTTTTTCCTGGCTCGTACAAATAAATATGCTCTCGTGCAACTGACAGAACGTTTCGGTCAGGTGCAAATGCCACGTATAGAAATCGTCGACCTCAAAGAACAACGACGCAAACGACTCTTGCAGGGCGCTTTTTCCAGCAGGCTCATCGAAGAGATACGCGCCGCTCTCGACGCTAAACAACAGGTTATTCTTTTCCAGAATCGCAGGGGCTATGCACCGCAAATTCAGTGCCACATTTGTGGATGGGTACCTACCTGCCCCCGATGCGATGTGCCAATGACTATGCATGCCCGTGCGAACATGCTCACATGCCATTATTGCGGATACACAGTGCCTATTCCCACTTGCTGCCCTGCCTGCGAGAACAAAGACCTGCGCCAACACGGATTCGGAACTGAACGCATCGAAGACGACATACACAAGCTATTCCCTCAAGCGCAGATTGCACGTATGGACCTCGACACGACTACTACACGTCAGGCATACGAACAAATCATTCACGATTTTGCCAGCGGAAAAACAGACATTCTCGTGGGCACGCAGATGGTTACGAAAGGGCTCGATTTCGAAAACGTGGCGGTGGTAGGCATACTTTCCGCCGACACCATGTTGCACCAACCTGACTTCAGGGCTTACGAACGTGCCTATCAGATGATGGCACAAGTGGCAGGACGAGCCGGCCGACGCAACAAACAGGGATTAGTCATCCTGCAAACCATGGATACCGAACTGCCGCTCATCCGGCAAATAGTAGACAACGACTTCGATGGAGCCTACCACGAACAAATGCTCGAACGGCGGCAATTCGCATATCCTCCTTTCACAAGGCTCATCATCGTTTACATAAAACACAGACAGCGCTCAACAATAGAGAACTTGGCTAGAGAAGCCACATTAGAGCTGAGACGACTTTTAGGAACACGCGTTCTCGGACCAGACGAACCACCCGTAGGACGTGTTCAGAACATGTATATACGTCGTATCATGCTCAAACTGGAAAACGCACTGCCAATAACTAAGATTAAAGAACAACTATGGAATGTCCGTCAAAGCCTCCTGGATCAAAAAACATACGCTTCAGCCCATATTTACTTTGACGTTGACCCTCTCTGACAAGGAAAACGACAAATTAGCAAAACCTTTTCCACCCTTTCTTTCTTTTTGTTAAGAAAAGACACTACCTTTGCACGCGCAAAATCTCTTAACGATATTATAATATGGCAATTAAACGAATCACAGCTGTAGAAGCCGCAGCTTTAATAGAGAACGGACATACACTCGGTCTCTCTGGCTTCACTCCCGCTGGTGTACCCAAATGCGTCACGGCAGAAGTCGCCAAGAAAGCTCACACAGAACATGAGGCAGGCCGCCCCTTCAAAGTGAACATCTTCACGGGCGCCTCAACAGGCCAGAGCTGCGACGGTGTATTGGCTAACGAACAGGCCATTGGCCTTCGCGCTCCTTACACCACTAATCCGGACTTCCGCCGCCACGTCAATCTCAACGAGATTCGTTACACTGACCTCAACCTCTCAAACATGGCGACGCAGATTCGCCAGGGCTATCTTGGCGACGTTGATTGGGCCATAATTGAAGCCTGTGACGTAGAGATTCACGGGTCGAAAGCCCATATCTTCCTTACGGCAGCCGGTGGCATATCGCCCACAGTTTGCCGTTTGGCTAAGCGTGGCATATTTGTTGAGCTCAACGCTTTCCATAGCCCCAAGAGCAAAGGCCTGCATGATGTTTACGAGATTGAGTATCATCCCAACCGCACTCCAGTGCCTATCTGCCACCCCAACGACCGTATTGGCAAGCCTTATGTCGAAGTAGATGCCGACCGCATTCTTGGCATCATCGAGTGCAATATCCCCGACGAGGCACGCTCCTTCAAGGATCCCGACCCCATCACCACCAAGATAGGTCAGAACGTGGCCGACTTCCTCGTACAGAACATGCGCGAGGGCAAGATTCCTCCCACATTCCTCAACCTCCAGTCGGGCGTAGGCAGCGGCGCCAACGCCGTGCTCGGAGCCCTTGGCCACAGCACTGAAGTGCCCAACTTCAATATCTACACCGAGGTGCTTCAGGATGCTCCCGTGCAGCTGATGCGCGAGGGCCGCGTCCTCTCTGCCTCGGCTTGCTCGCTCACCGTTACGAACGAGTGCCTCAAGGGCATCTACGACGATATCGACTTCTTCAAGGACAAGCTCGTCCTGCGTCCTTCCGAGATTTCGAACAACCCGGAAGTCATCGCCCGCATCGGTGTCTGCTCGCTCAACACTGCTATCGAGGCAGACATCTACGGCCACGTCAACTCCACCAAGATCTGCGGCACAAAGATGATGAACGGTATCGGTGGCTCAGCTGACTTCACTTGCAACAGCTACCTCAGCATCTTCACTTGCGGTTCTACGACCAAGGGAGGTGCCATCAGCTCCATCGTTCCTTTTGCCAGCCACATAGACCACACCAGCCACTTCGTGGATGCTGTCATCACCGAATACGGTGTTGCAGACCTCCGCGGAAAGTGCGCCATGGAGAAAGCCGAAGAGCTCATCAAGGTGGCTCACCCTGATTATCAGCCCCTATTGCGCGACTATCTGAAGTATGCAGAGAAGTACAGCGGCCACACTCACCACTGCCTCAGCGCTGCTTTCGCTATGCACGACACGTTCCTCCGCAAGGGCGACATGCGTCTGACAGACCTCGCAGAGTACATAAAATAAGGTCTCTAAGCAATAAACAAAAAAAGTGCGCACATTCTCCATCTGGAGTTTGTGCGCACTTTTTTTATTATTACCGTCCGAGAAACAGGTCCAAAATCAACAATTCGGTTGACCTCGATAGCAATTAATATCAGCACCAGCGCGTCCGAACATCGGGTGTGTACTGCATGTCAGCTTAACTTCCTTGTTCACGACTTCTGCCGCGTTGCAACATCCTTCGTATGTCGTTGGCCGATATCATCCGTTGAATCCGAGCGATGGAACGGAGTTTCACAACTTCCTCAGTATGCCGTTGGGCGATATCATTCGCTCAATCTGAGCGATGGAACGGAGTTTCGCAACTTCCTCAGTATGCCGTTGGCCGATATCATTCGCTCAATCTGAGCGATGGAACAGGGTTTCGCAACTTCCTCAGTATGCTTTTGGGCGGCTGTTCTCTAAAAGAATGGAATCATCACCCCCACGTTTTGGCCATGAAGCCAAGTCCTTTAAGCGTTTAACCCTGGTCAAGGACCGCGATGCATATAGGCGCGATGATTATTCCATGACCTTGGAACAATCATTCCATGACCACCGAATGATTGTTCCAAGGTCATGGAATAATCAAAGCAGCTGGGCGCGTGTTCTGTTTTCCTTATATGCGAACGGCAATTAAAAGGGGAAAAAGGGCTTGACAGGTATAGCTGACGGGCCAAGTTAGTCGCCTAACAAAGCGTAAAAGGCGTGATGGGGGCTTGCCAGGCATCGGCGTCAATCCTAAATAAGGTTTTGCTAATACTTGGAACGGCCCCACTTGTGTTTGGCGGACAATAATGCTTTTTCAGGATTCTTTTTCATCAACCGAGCAAACTGCTATAGCCGATGATGCGTGCGTCTGTACCCTCACAGAGCTCGTGAGCAAAGTCGTTGAGCCTGTGAAAAAGCTCGTAATCTGAAATCCCCTCCATTTGCCAAGGAGAAAGGATAAGCAACTGACCGGTAGCACAAGCGAAGTAGTGCCGATCCTCCGGCCTCCAATAAGGTCCTATTGGACGTGCCTGTAATAAAATGAGCGGCAACTCGGCATTGATGGCATCATTGACAATTATACGCTCCCCTTTGGATATGCCAGGCGTCACTAACACCGTTCCTCCTTCAGCTGACTTGAGTAATCGCTCACGCTCGGCAACAAAGAACGAAGTCAAATGAGTCGGCATCTTAAATCTATCCGCCAAAATATGCTCTTTTTCTTTCTCTGTCAGGTTTTCTGAGGTCTGAATGGCCTGACGCTCGTCGGGGTTGTCAACAAGCGTGTAGCGATGAAAAAACACTTGATCTTTCAAAGGATATTTCAGAAGAAAAAGGTTTCCAAAGGCAGCATACTCACGTCCACATATCCACAAATGCAATCGGCGTTCAAACAAATTGTGACATTCCTCTCGCATACGTGCCCTCAGGGGATTTTCCTGCATATAACGCTTAATGCTGTTGAGCATATCCGGGCGGCTGATGATGCGATCGTAATAGCCGTTTTCAAATAGATTTGGCCTTTTGTGGGGGGCTTCATCCGCTCCTGCCAGAGGACATGCCGCATCCTGTAAGGCCCACAATGCCCTGTTGCATTCATCCTTGAATCTGCGCACTACCTGTCCCAGATGCATTCCATCGGGCAACATCGCCCTTACCCGCAAGAGCAGGTGAATATGATCGGGCATCATCACTACTGACGATACCTCCACCTGCGGACTAAATCTACTGATGCAGGGAACCTTTTGCTCCAGGATTTGCCTTCCAAGTTCCGACAGCACGATGTGAGGAGCCTCACTGCTTCCAGCCTTACCCCTCACCGTTCCCTCCAAATGCCCAAACAGTTTCTTCCGTCCTTCGGTGAGCATCGTCACCATATACGTTCCCGCTTCGCGATAATCATGTGAAAACAGCCGTCGTTGCCCACTCAGCTGTGATGAAGATATCACAGGCTCATGGCCTCGACAATCCTTCTCCTCTGAATTTTCCATAATACATAAAAAATAAAGGTTGTAAGGCAGAGGTCAACCGACCCCCAGACCTTACAACCTTCTTCTATTTAAGAATCAACTTAGTCGGCCAGCTTCGCCTTGATGAACTCACGGTTCAGACGGGCGATGTTAGCGATAGTCTCGTTCTTCGGGCACACAGCCTCGCATGCACGGGTGTTGGTGCAGTTGCCGAAGCCGAGTTCATCCATCTTGGCGACCATGGCCTTGGCGCGCTTAGCGGCCTCAGGACGGCCTTGGGGCAGCAGGGCAAGCTGTGAGACCTTAGAGCTGACGAAGAGCATGGCAGAACCGTTCTTACAAGCTGCTACGCAGGCACCGCAACCGATGCAGCTGGCGCAGTCCATAGCTTCGTCGGCATCCTGCTTGGGAATGAGGATGGCATTGGCATCCTGAGCCTGGCCGGTGCGGATGGTGGTGTAGCCGCCTGCCTGGATGATCTTGTCGAAAGCGGAGCGATCGACCATGCAGTCCTTGATGACGGGGAAGCCGGCCGAGCGCCAAGGCTCCACGGTGATGGTCTCGCCGTCCTTGAAGCGGCGCATGTAGAGCTGGCAGGTGGTGGCGCCGCGCTCGGTCTTGCCGTGAGGCGTGCCGTTGATGTAGAGCGAGCACATGCCGCAGATGCCCTCGCGGCAGTCGTGGTCGAAGACGAAAGGCTCCTTACCAGCCTCGATGAGCTCCTCGTTCATGATGTCGAGAGCCTCGAGGAAGGAGGTGTCGTCGGGAATATTCTTCAACTCGTGCGTGTCGAAGTGGCCCTTCTCCTTCGGGCCGTTCTGTTTCCAGAACTTAATGGTAACACTGATATTTTTAGCCATAGTTGTTTTTAAGTTGACAAGTAAACAAGTTGACGAGTAGACAAGTTGTTGCTCTCGTAGAATGAGGGGGGCTCGGCTACATACAAGACATGTTGACGAGCAGACATGTTGTTACCCAATAGCTGGTATGACAAGCTGTTACTCAATGGTCTTGATGAGTGAAGATAGCATCCTGAGTATTTCTGAAATTTGGCCGAGTAATTCATCCAACTTATCTTCAGCTGCAAAGCCAAGATTACGCGAAATGATTAACTGCGTTTCCAATTCAGATGCTGAGCCTCTGGCATTACTGAGAAACTTTACCGTTTCCTTGCCATAGAGTCTTCCATAGCCTTCAGAAATATTTGATGGAATGGAAACAGCAGCACGACGCATTTGCGATACGATTCCGAAGGTCTCTTCCTCAGGAAAGTCGCGTGTAACCTTATATATATTGGTTACGTGCTCAATGCTCTTCTTCCATACGACCAAATCCTTATGGCTTTGCATTCTCGTTAACTGTTTACTTGATAATGATTATTATTCGTTGATGAGTAAAAGAGTTGACAAATTGACAAGTTGTTTGTTCCTGTCAATGAATCAAACTCATTCACTATATCTTCTTTATTATTTGTTTTAACTCGTCAACTTGTCAACTCGTCAACTCGTTAACTCTTTAAAAGAACCAACTTGTCAACTCGTCAACTTGTCAACTCGTCAACTAATTCTTATAGTTACGCGTCTGAACCTTGATTGCCTCGTACTCCAGGGGCTCCTTGATGAGCTCGGGATCCTTGTCCTCGCCCTGGTACTCCCAGCAACCTACGTAGAAGTAGTTCTCGTCGTCGCGCTTGGCTTCGCCTTCCTCGGTCTGGTACTCCTCGCGGAAGTGACCACCGCAGGATTCGTTACGCGAGAGGGCATCGTGAGCCACGAGCTCGCCCATGGTGAAGAAGTCGCGGAGGTGGATAGCCTTGTCGAGCTCCACGTTGAGACCTTCCTTCGAGCCGGGAACGAAGAGGTTGGTGTCGAACTCCTTCTGGAGCTCCTTCATCTTCTTGATACCGGTCTTAAGACCCTCGGCGGTACGGCCCATGCCGACATACTCCCACATGATGTGGCCGAGCTCCTTGTGGATGCTATCTACGGAACGCTTGCCCTTGATGTTAAGCAGACGGTCGAGCTCGGCATCGACAGCCTTCTCTGCCTCGGCAAACTCGGGCAGGTCGGTGGAGATGCGCGGCCAAATAGTCTGATCGGCAAGATAGTTCTGGATGGTGTAAGGCAGCACGAAGTAGCCGTCGGCCAAACCCTGCATCAGCGCAGAGGCACCGAGGCGGTTAGCGCCGTGATCGGAGAAGTTGCACTCGCCGATAGCGAAGAGGCCGGGGATGGAAGTCTGCAGCTCGTAGTCGACCCACACGCCGCCCATGGTGTAGTGGATGGCAGGATAGATCATCATGGGCTTGTAGTACTTCACGCCGTTGATCTCGTTGGCGAGGTCGCCGGGATAGACGTCGGTGATCTCCTCATACATATCGAAGAGGTTGCCGTAGCGCTGCTTCATGGCGTCGAGACCAAGACGGTTGATGGACTCGGAGAAGTCGAGGAACACGGCCAGGCCAGTGTTGTTCACGCCGAAGCCTTTGTCGCAACGCTCCTTGGCAGCACGCGAAGCCACGTCACGCGGAACGAGGTTACCGAAAGCGGGATAGCGACGCTCGAGATAGTAGTCGCGATCTTCTTCGGGAATCTCCCAGCCCTGCAGCGTTCCTTCTTGCAGTTTCTTAGCATCCTCCAGCTTCTTGGGCACCCAGATGCGGCCGTCGTTACGGAGTGACTCGGACATCAAGGTCAACTTGGACTGCTTGTCGCCGTGGACGGGAATACAGGTGGGGTGAATCTGAACGTAGGAGGGGTTGGCCATGTAAGCACCCTTGCGGTAGCACTGAACGGCAGCCGTGCAGTTGCAGCCCATGGCGTTGGTCGAGAGGAAGTAAGCGTTGCCATAACCGCCGGTAGCGATGACAACAGCGTTGGCCGAGAAGCGCTCCAGCTTACCTGTGACGAGGTTCTTGGCAATGATACCGCGAGCACGACCATCGACGATGACGACGTCCTCCATCTCATAGCGGGTGAAGAGCTTCACCTTGCCGGCCTGCACCTGTGCGCTGAGCGAGCTGTAGGCACCGAGCAGCAGCTGCTGACCGGTCTGACCCTTGGCGTAGAAGGTACGGCTTACCTGAGCACCACCGAAGGAGCGGTTGGCCAGCATGCCGCCATATTCGCGAGCGAAGGGAACGCCCTGTGCCACGCACTGGTCGATGATATTGTTTGACACCTCAGCCAAACGATAAACGTTGGCCTCACGGGCACGATAGTCACCACCCTTCACGGTGTCGTAGAACAGACGATAGACTGAGTCGCCGTCGTTCTGATAGTTCTTGGCTGCATTGATACCACCCTGAGCAGCGATGGAGTGAGCGCGGCGGGGGCTGTCCTGAATGCAGAAGTTGAGCACGTTGAAGCCCATCTCGCCAAGCGAGGCAGCGGCGCTGGCACCAGCCAGACCCGTACCTACGACGATAACGTCGAGCTTCAGTTTGTTCTTCGGGTTCACCAAGCGCTGATGTGCCTTGTAGTTGGTCCATTTCTCAGCAACGGGTCCCTCGGGTATCTTGGAATCTATTTTCTTTACTTTTTCTGACATAGTTGTATGATGTTTTAAAGGTTTTGTGTTAAGCAAAGAACGCAAACTTTACGAGGACGGCGAAGAACATCAGGATGACGATGGTGGACCACCAGAAACCTATGCATTGCCAACGATTGAGCCATATCTTGCCGCTCCAACCCAAAGTTTGGATAGCGCTCCAGAAACCGTGGTTGATGTGCAGCCAGATGGCACAAAGCCAGATAACATAAAGCACTACGAAGACGGGCTGGGCGAAGGTCTGCTCAATCCAAGCATAGCCGTCGCTGGGCGAAGGCAACTGTGTGTAAGCGTTGCCCATGAGCTCGCTCCACATCATGTTGTACCAGAAATTGTAGAGGTGCAGGCAGAG